>Ga0111221_1014_pt1 | contig 28869 bp, 27 predicted proteins | sample DeeMarSWOR152_54_FD_80385 | JGI IMG/M metagenome (GOLD analysis project Ga0111221, IMG submission 80385) | Spirochaetes bacterium DG_61 | reverse complement strand
CGTCCCTGCGAGGGGAACCTCTACTTTTGAGCTTGGATCGGAGGAGATAGAACTCGGAATCGGCATTCACGGTGAGCCTGGAAGGGAGAGAGTGAGGTATATGCCAGCCGATGAGGTGACGGAACTCCTCGCCCTTTCTATAATCGAAGCTCCGGAGTACAAGCGACGCCTCCGCGAATGGGATCCGGATACTGGAGCGAGCATAGAGAGGGAGATCATGGATTCTCCCTTCAAGCCCGGTGATGAACTGCTTGCCCTCGTCAACAGCATGGGCGGTACACCTATCTCTGAACTGTATATCGTGTACAGAAAGCTTGCAGAGGTGTGCAGAAAAAAGGAAATCAATATCATGCGCTCCCTTGTTGGAGCTTACATTACATCGCTTGAGATGCAGGGCTGCTCTATAACACTGCTGAAAATGGACGATGAAATTGTGAAGCTTTGGGACAGCCCGGTGAACACACCTGCACTCCGATGGGGGATTTAGTAAGAAAATGCACTTTTAAAAAAATCGATAGAACATCATTCAGAATTGCTCAACTGCGGTTTGGCGGTGCCAGGCGACACATTTTTGTCGCACCTATGAGAAGAATGCACAAGAGAAAATGCCTATTTTCATTCCTTTTGAATGCTGATTCAGTCAGCAAGGACGACTAGTATGCTGAGCAAGGAAAGGGTGTTGGGCTGGCTCGCCAGAGCTGCGGCTCTCATGAAGGAAAACAGGGATTTTCTCACGGAGCTCGATGCTGCAATCGGTGATGCTGATCATGGTATAAACCTTGAGAGAGGGTTCAAAAGGGTAAGCAGCCAGCTTGCATCTTTTAAAGATAAGGATATCGGAAGCATCCTGAAGAGTACAGGGCTTTCCCTTGTCTCGTCGGTCGGGGGTGCAAGCGGACCGCTCTATGGCACAATGTTCTTACGGGCAGGGGAGAGTGCATCCGGGAAAAAAGCGTTGGCTCTCGGAGAGCTTGCCATCGCCCTCGAGGAGGGCCTTAAGGGAATCATGGAAAGGGGGAGGGCGCAGCCGGGTGACAAGACCATGATCGATGCACTCTTTCCTGCGATCACAGCCCTGAAAAAGGCAGAGGAGGAGGGGAAAACGCTTGCAGAAGCACTTGGCAAAGCGGTACCCGCAGCTGAGCACGGAATGGAAGCGACGATTCCCATGAAGGCGAAAAAGGGCCGTGCGAGCTATCTTGGTGAGCGGAGCATCGGGCATCAGGACCCAGGGGCGACTTCTTCCTACCTTATGCTGAAGGCGCTCCTGGACGTGATCACCGAATGAGGAGAGAGCCGGTTGGTCGGTATTGTGGTCGTTGCGCACAGTTCCGCACTTGCGGAGTCTGTAATCGCCATCGCGAAACAGATGCTCCGTGAGGAGGTGCCGCTCGCAGCAGCGGGTGGTATCGATGATCCTGGGCATCCATTCGGAACTGACCCTCTCCGCATCGTGAACGCTATCCAGTCCGTGTACAGCCAGAATGGAGTGCTCATCCTGATGGACATGGGAAGCTCCCTCCTGAGTGCGGAGATGGCGCTGGATTTCCTCCCTGAAGAGAAACGGAATAATGTACGTCTGTGCGAAGCTCCGCTGGTTGAAGGAACGATTGCAGCAGCAGTACAGTCAGAGGCAGGTGGTACAGTTGACCAGGTAGTGAAAGAGGCCCTCTCTGCCCTTGCAGCAAAGGGAGAGCAGCTTCGAAAAAGACCGGATGAAGGTGTTCCGGAGACATCAGCTGAGATCGAAGCCGATATATCCACTCTTCAAACTCTTGTCCAAGCTCATGTCATTGTACCGAATGCACTTGGTATACATGCCCGTCCTGCCGCACGACTTGTTGCAGCGGCATCGAAATTCTGCGCAGAGATACGTATCGAAAACGTCACCAAAAAACGAAAAGCGGTGACTGCAAAAAGCCTGAACAGCATAACAACTCTCGGGGCGTTGCAGGGAGATGAGATCCTCATTACAGCATGGGGAGAGGATGCCCATGAAGCAGTCCACGCAATGAAGAGCATTGTGGAAAACGGATTCGGAGAAGCCAACGTACTTAGTGAATCTGAAGGATTTACTAAGTACGCAGGATTACGGAAAGAAACTGTAAAAACCACCGACTCTGTTAAAAGAACCAGGACGGAAGGCGTACTTATGGGTGAACCCATTTCACCAGGAATCGCGATCGGGCCTGTAGCTCTCTATACACCGAGGGTGAAAGATATACCGGAATACCGTTCAACAAATCCTGAGGATGAGTGGAATCGCCTGATGCGAGCCATAGAGTTAGTGCGTTCCGAGCTCAAGGAACAGAGAATGAGAGTCCAGGTCAGGGTAGGTGAGTATGAGGCATCGATGCTGGATGCACACCTGCTCTCTCTTCAGGACCCTGTGTTGATTGATTCATCAAGGGAGCACATCTTTCACCAATTCCTCAATGCAGAGGCTGCCTGGAACAGGTCAGCCGATGAGATGCGGGATCTCTACCTGACAATAGAGGATGACTACATCAGATCCAGAAGCCAAGATCTCGAAGCTGTGAAATCTCAGGTACTGAGATGTCTCATTGGCAGTGCAGCAGAGCTTATTCCCCTTTCTCGACCATCTGTACTCATTGCAGATGACCTGAGTCTGATCGATGCGGTGTCACTGGATCCTGATCTAGTCCTCGGGATCTGCACTGCCTCCGGATCACCTGCATCTCACGCTGCCGTGCTTGTACGCTCCTTGGGAATACCGACACTTTTCCGAGCGGGTGCAGAGATACTCGAGATCCCAGAATGCACAACGGTTGTGCTCGACGCCAATAACGGGCAGGTTTTAATCAATCCAGCAGATGTCGGGAAATTTAAAAGGCGTGTAAACCATAGTCGAAGCAGGGTGGAAGAACGCTCTCAAGAGACGCCCAGACCGGCAGTGACGCTCGATGGCACAGTGATCGAGGTTGATGCGAACATTCATTCGGTACAGGAGGCTCGTGCCGCGCTTGCACTCGGTGCAGACGGAGTAGGGGTTTTTCGCACTGAGTTACTATTCCTCACGAGGGTCAGCCCTCCCACTGAAGAAGAACAGATCAGTACATACACCGCGATGGCCCGCCTGATGGGCAGCCGCCCTCTTACCATACGAACCATCGATGCGGGTGGAGACAAGGCGGTGCCTTACCTGCATCTACAGAAAGAGCTCAATCCATTTCTGGGAAGGAGGGGAATCAGACTGTGTGTCTCCCACAAGGAACTTCTTAGGACACAGGTCCGGGCGGTTCTGCGATCAGCCCCTGGGCATAAATTGAAGCTCTTGTTTCCGATGGTCTCTACACTGGAAGAGATTCGATGGGCAAAGGAGATCGTAAGAGATGAGCAGATGGAGCTTGCGCGTGAAGGTACTCTCATTGATCCGCCTATTGATGTGGGTATAATGATCGAAGTGCCCTCTGCGGTATTCCTCGCCGAACAGTTTTCTGAGGAAGTGGATTTTTTCAGCATAGGTACGAATGATCTCACCCAATATATCATGGCTGCAGACCGCACAAATCCGCTCGTTGCGGATTTAAACGATGCACTCCATCCGGCGGTTTTGAGGGCTGTCAAACAGGTTACTGAGGCGGGACATGGAGCCGGAATAGAGGTTGGAGTATGCGGCGAAATTGCAGGAGATATACGTGCGACACCGCTCCTCGTTGGCCTCCAGCTCGACGAACTCAGTATGGCTCCTCACCGCATCCCTGAGATAAAGAGAACGGTTTCAAGGATATCTATCGAAAAGGCTCAAAAACTCTCTCAAGAAGCGCTCTGCCTGGTATCAGCGCAAGAGGTAAGAGAGCTCATTGCTGCGTATTTTCCGGTTGGTCGGAATACATAGCCAATTTCCCATCAAATCATGCACCGTGTATAGATCCTTCTGAGAATCCTGACGTCGTTTATAGGAGTGTACTCATCGAGTGTCGTGTAGTGCAGGATAGAGCCCCTCTTTGAAAATGAAGGTTTCAGCAGGTCGATGATGCGGTACGCACACCTCTCGATCATGGAGGGGTCTATTAACCCCATACCCTTCTGTACTTTTAACAACCTTCCATTAATAAAACTCTCTATTTCCCGCATTGCAGCATACTGTGCCTTTCCAGTCGGCAGGTAATAAAAGGAATATACTTCCCTTGACACGATTCCCCCTTCACGATTATTCTATATTCTATTTTTCGGCCTCTGTGTTGTATAGTTGAAATCAATAATATATAAACCGTGTTTGAAATATGGAAACACTGGATATATAATTAAAGTATTCACTACACATGTAAAAAAGGAAATAAGATGAATGACATTTTCGAAGAGTGGTTCAAACGAATCGAACTGAGATTAAAGTATGAGATCTCTCCTGAGCTATATGAACAAATCATGAGCATCATGCTCGCAGAGCTTCGAATGCTCTATGAGGAAGAGAAGTTGAAGAAGGAAAGAGAAATAGATGGTATTCGGAAAAAATATATGAAAGAAGACTGAATTACACTTTTATGTGATGATGTGATACTCCTTTAATATCCCTTTGAGGAGTCCTCGCACACTCTCATATCGCTCGTAGGTCCTGTGCACACTGATTAGTTCCTGATGAACGAATTCCGCTGTTCGTATTAGCGATTTTCTTATCTGTTCAGAATCCCCCTTTGCTCCATCCATCTGTAGAAAGATCCTGTAGAGCTTTTTCCTGTAGTTTTTCAACACACGGGCAGCCGTCTCATGCGCACTTCTGAGCTTCTCCAGTCTTGCTGAAGCGTTGCTGTTAGACATGTTGGTAGTGGTCAACAGGAGGTTGAGAAGGCTCGCAAGCTCGAAATAATTCCGGTGAATCCAGTGACGTCTTTTCAGGATTCGATTAAATAATCCGTCGATTTCTTTCAAACACTTTCTTCCCATAAGTTTTATGTAAGCGTTCACTATTTTTAACAGTTCATCTAAATAAATAATAAGTTTTTTATTACCCGGTTGCAACAATATTTCAATGTGACTGCCGATGAACTTCATATCCGCAGAGGAGTACTCTGATTTTTCAGAGAAGTGAAGCAGTCTTTTATCCCGTTTTTCAGCTGTTCTGAGAAATCTCATACAATTAAATATACCTCTCTTTTTCATTTTGATCATCATACTTTATTCACTGGAGTGTACGCTTATGATAGATTCTGACGGGCGGGAAATCAATACTACGGCTCACGGCAGCGAGTTATGGAGAGGTTTCTATTATTTGGATCCAATTAACTTTTCGAGTCGTTTAATTTCCTCTTCCAGTTCATCTATTTCTGATTCTCGTTTCACATCCACTTCTGAAGAGTGGACAGTGGAACAGAATGCCTTGGGACGAGATTTTATAAGCTGTTCGAGCCGGAGAATATTTTTCTCAAGCTGTGCTTTCAATTCATCCATATTCGTCCCCCCTTCATAAAATAGTGTACAAATTATTTTAATACAGGTTCTATATAAGGGCAACAGTTAATATTCCATGAGCTTTACTTTTCACTTCTGAACGTATATATTTTAGCTGTACCTTACCATGAAGGGGGATAACTGAAAATAAAATGGGAAAAGATGCAAAGATGCAGGAAGTGTTTGATAAATTACGGTCTCTTCAGGAAGTGCTTCTAAACGAGTTCGATATTGAGGCTGACCTGGAGGAGATACCGAAAGAACTGGAGGAGATGAAGAGAAAGTTTCAGCGGGTTGAGAGAATAATAAAGGAGAACGAGAAAAATATTAAATCTCATGAACAGAAGCTCTCCTTTTTAAAAAAAGAGAAAGAGGAACTCGAGCATAATCAAGAGAAATATGAAGGTCAGATTTCTCTCATAAAAACCCAGAGAGAATATGAAGCCATCACAAGTGAGATCGCTCAGATAAAGGAGAAACTGGAGGCAATAGAAGAAGAGGAGATGAATACCCTTCAGGAGATGGAAGAGATGAAAAAGGTGATCGAAGAGCAGAGTGAAATCCATGATCAGTTGAAATCTTCGATCAGCGAGAATGAAAAAGAGGTAAATAAGCTGCTCGCTTCAAAGAATAAAGAGCTCGATAAATGTCTCAAGGAAAAACGTAAAATATCTTCAGGTCTGGATGAAGAAGTTATTTATAAGTTTGAAAAAATCGTGAAGAAAAAGGATGGTATCGGTATCGTGTCCATTCGAAGGGGTGTCTGCATGGGGTGCAATATGATTCTCCCCCCGCAATTCATTAATGATGTGAGAAGAGAGGAGGCAATCATCTTCTGCCCAAACTGCTCGCGAATTCTCTATTATTTCGTGGAAAGTCCTGAAGATGAAGAGCTGGTACTTGAATGAAACTCTATATCGACGGTGCATCACGTGGGAATCCCGGAGAGTGTGCAATCGGCTTTGTTCTTTTTGATTGTGATGAGAGGGAGTTATATCGTTACGGGAGGAAAATCGGATATCACACGAATAATGTTGCGGAATACACCGCCTTAATCGACGCATTACACTACCTAATTGCAAATGTGAGCAGTGTGCGAAATGGGGAGTACATTCAGGTATATTCTGATAGCCAGCTTCTCGTTAACCAGCTCAACGGAAGCTATAAAGTAAAGAGCAGCAACCTTGAGCCACTTTTCCAACAGGTACAACAGCTACGAGCGAAGCTCGCGAATGTACACATCCTTTACACCTCGAGGAAAAACAACAGAATCGCAGATTGGATTGCGAGCAGGGTGCTCGATGATAAACCATATGAAAAATCCTGTGAAAAATCATACAGACCTGCAGATCGGTTGCAGGAGGGGAAGCCCCCCTGAGGAAAGTCCGGGCTCCTAAAGGGCATGGTGCTGGGTAATACCCAGGAGGATTAATCCTGAGGATGTATCTCCTGAGGAGAAATCTCCTAAGGAGTTCTCCTTTGGACCAGTCCTACGGAAAGTGCCACAGAAACAAGACCGCCCCGGTTCTCATGTGTATCCCGAGAGGGATATACCGGAGTAAGGGTGAAAGGGTGAGGTAAGAGCTCACCGCCTGAAATGGTGACATTTCAGTGGCTGGTAAACCCCGCCAGGAGCAAGGCCAAATAGATTGGCGTAAAGTGACCCGCTTCTGCCATACGGGTGGGCCGCTCGACGGTGATGAAACCGCGCGAGATAGATGACCGTTCAAACAGAACCCGGCTTACTGCAGGTCTGTATAATTTTTCCATAGGTACAAATGATATATCAGGGATCTAGAATGTGAGAGAGTACAGACTACTCGAGGATATCCCTCTTGAAATGGTACAGGATGTTCCTTCAAGGTACTCCTTCGAATACTATGACCCGGATAGGGGAAAAGGTGAAGGGGAGAAGTACGATACGATCGGACCTCTCCTTCCTCCTCTTCTCCTCCATGAACAGGAGAAGTATGAAATCCTTCAGGGAAAATTGTTTGTTGACCACTGTAGATTAAAAACGCAACCTCTCTCCTACGGCCTCCTGATAACTAACAAGAGTAACGACTTCGAGTTACTGAGATTTCTCGTTTATTTTAAAAGGGAGATAGGTGGCTTCAATACTATTGAAAAGGCAATGGCAGTAAGCCGGTTTTACGAGATTACGGGCCGTATACCGGAGGAGCTGTTGATGCTCCTTGAGATTCCAAAGAATGAAAAGTATGTGAAGAGCTATCTTCAGCTTTCACAGGCCCCGGATGAAGTGAAATTGGAGGTTCTTCGGGGGAATCTTCATGAAAATACTGCCTTTGAAATATTCCGATTTGCAGAGGAAAGCTGGCAGATGCTCACTGAATTCATCTCACGTCTGTACATAGGCACAAAGAAGAGAAACGAGATACTCGACATGCTCAGGACAATCTCCGATGGAGAAAGTGTGAATGTAGAACGTATACTGAAGAGTGATGAGCTCGCTCAGATACTCGAATCAGGCATTGATCCACCACAGATTGCATCAAAGGTAAACGATTTCATAATAGAGAAACGATACCCTGCAATGTCCCGGTACAGGAAAGGGTTCGACGGGAAACTAAAAGAGGTGGATTTTGGCAGGGACTTTCATCTCACGCTTCCGAAGGATTTTGAACAGTGGGAATTTTCACTGAATATCAAATTTTCATCGGTTGAGGAGCTGAAAGAGAAGATTGAGGAACTAAAAAAGATATCAGCAAGTAAATCCTTTTCCGAGCTCATGAAGCTGCGATATTGAATAGGGCAGTGAGCATTTTTTTACACTGTGGTTGATTTTTCTTCAAGGCTTTTATTGATAATGTCAAGTGCTTCCTGCAGGTCCTTCTTAATTTCTTCTAAATGTTGATGAATACCCCTGTTCCTTTTTCCGAGCAGAGTTTCCCAAAGAACTTTTTTTGCTCCTGATATGCTGTATCCCTTTGAGTAGAGTAATTTTTTAATACTTTTTATTATAAAAATATCCCTGGGAGAATAGAGCCTGTGTCCAGCCTTATTTTTCAGGGGTTGGAGAAAGGGAAACTCCTTTTCCCAGTAGCGGAGAATGTAGGGTTTTACCCCTGTCTGTACGGATACGTCTCCTATACTGAGGAACTCGATCTCACCCTTTTTTAATTCCAATTTTATTTTCTTCTCCGTGCAGTAACCTTTTGATATTTGCTAAATGCCGTAAGACAATTACGACGAAAAGCAGAAGGGCAAAGAGGAAAGAGTAGACATCTCTTCCTGCTTTCAGGTAGAAGACTGTATTGGAGGCAAGGTAAATTGCTGAAGCCAGGAGTGAGCCGATGGACACAAACTTTGTGGAGAGCACAGCAGTAGCAAAGCCGACAAGGGCAAAAAGCACAGAAAATGGATTTACCGCAAGCGCTACACCGAGCCCTGTCCCAACTCCTTTGCCACCCTTGAATCCGAGGAAGGGTGTGAAGATATTCCCAAGAATCACCGTTATTCCGAATAAAAGACGAAAGAGGGCAACCTTTTCAAATAGCTGCGGAAGAAAATAGGTTACCGCAAATCCCTTTCCCGCATCGATTATGAGGACGATGAAGCCTGTTAAAACTCCAACCGTTCTCAGCACATTGGTAAACCCAATATTTCCACTTCCATATTGCCGAATGTCTTTCTTGTGAAATGCCATGGTGATGATATAACCGGAGGGGATGGCACCGATGAAATATGCGGCTATTATCAGTAAAATTATTTTCACTCCCGTCAACCTTTCCTCAGATGTACTTCAATCGGGACTCCTGCAAAATGAAAATTATTACGTATTGAGTTTAACACATATTTCCTAAAATTCTCAACATTCTTTACCGTTCCCCCGAGGAATAACTCAAAAACAGGAGGAGAAGTGGACTTCTGCACCCCGTACTTGATGCGGGCCCTGTGCAGTGAGAGTTTTTGTAAAAGGTAATTGAGTTCCGATGTTTTTATTTTTCTGTTTAGAGAATTATATACTTGAAATATTTTTTCTAATAATTGTACTTTATTATAACCTGTTTTCGCAGATACCGGGACTACTTCTGCAAAGGCAATGTGTGGAAATGAAATGAATAGTTCCTTTATGTATCGAGGGGCAGGTATCCCTTTACCCCGGATAAGATCCCATTTATTCAGCGCAACTATGAGCCCCTTTTTCTCTTTCACCACGAGATGCGCAATTCTCTTTTCCTGATGGGTGATACCCTCTTCGGCATCGATGACCAGTAGAGCAATGTGTGTATTTTTTACTGCATTCTCAGCTCGCACAATACTATAAAATTCAATGTTCTCTCTTACCTTTGTACGTTTCCTTATGCCTGCTGTGTCGACAAATGTTATGGATTGTCCATGATAGGAGATGCATTCGTCAACTGTGTCCCGGGTGGTTCCAGGATGAGGGGTTACAAGCGAGCGTTCGCTGTTTACGAGTATGTTGAGCAATGATGACTTTCCTACATTCGGTTTACCAATGATCGCAACGTGAATTCCCGTGGAATCTGATGAATAGGTCTTCTCCCTTTTATCGATGCCCATATCGCGCAGAGTCTCCGAAATTGTGTGCCTTAGAATATCAATATTCTTACCGTGACTCGCAGAGAAAGGAAGAAGGTTTTCAAAACCGAGCTCAAAGAAATCGTATAAACCGTTCATCTTCGTGTCGTTGTCCACTTTGTTCACGAGGACTATGGAAGGCTTACCGGTCCTTCTGATGATCTCGGCGATCTGGAAATCTTCAAAGTCTAGACTATTCACCTCGCAGACCAGGAGTAGCAGGGAAGCCTGCTCTATGAGACGTTCGTTGAGTGCCATTGTCCATGCATGAATACCTTCCCGTGATCTCGTATAACCGGCTGAGTCGGCAAGTTTCACCTCAAAATCACCGATGTGAAGTGATTCATAGTTGATATCCCTGGTGACACCCGGTTCTCCGGAGATAATCGCTTTTCTTTTTCCGATGAGCCTGTTGAAAACGGAGGATTTGCCCACGTTTGGTTTTCCCACAATCGCCACAACAGGAGTGTGATTATCAGCTTTATGCATTTTGTCTGAAATAATCTTCGAATATTTTAAAGCGTGCGAGCATGTGGTTCCGTAAAAACTGATTCACCTCTTTCTTTGACGTGATATCCAGGGCTCCTGCGGCAACTTTCCTTGCTTCTTCAAGGGAGGAGTGAATTAAAATGTATTTCATTATGGGAATTCGAATCGGACTCATGCTGAGCTTTCTGTATCCGAGCCCCACGAGAAGAAGCACGTAGAGAGGCTCACCGGCCATTTCACCACAGATGCTCACCTCAAGATCTTTCTCATCGGCAATCTCTTTTACCGTCTTCAACAATCGAAGAATCGCAGGGTGTGTCGGGTCGTACACACTTGCCACTTTTCCATTTCCCCGATCTATTGCAAGGGTATACTGAATGAGGTCATTCGTGCCAACACTGACGAAATCCACATAATCGGCAATCCTATCGAGCAGCAAGATACTCGATGGTGTCTCGACCATGATTCCCAGGGGTATACGCTCCTTAAAAGAAACGCTTTTATCGGAAAGTTCTCTCTTGCATTCTTCAACCACTTTGAGAATTTCATGAATCTCGTCGAGGTCGTTTACCATGGGAAACATGATCCGTACGTTCCCGTAAAAAGACGCACGGAAAATTGCCTTTATCTGTTCTTTTAACAGATTCTTATGAGATAGTGCATATCTGATTCCCCTCCATCCGAGAAAGGGATTCTTTTCCTCATAGTAGGTCATATACAGTGGCTTTTTGTCGCCGCCAATATCGATGGTACGGATGGTGACCTCATTAGGACTGAGCTTTTCCACGATACGTTTGTAAATACTGAACTGTTCTTCTTCGCTCGGTGATCGGTTCCGGTTAAGGAAAATATACTCTGTTCGGAGGAGCCCAATTCCTTTGGAAACGTGCTTGTCAACAAGAACGAGTTCCTCCTCTACATCCAGATTAACGAGCAGATCAACCTCGTGACCATCCTGCATCTTGCACGGCTTTTTCTCTATCTTTTTCAGGCTCCTCACATATTTTTCGCTCTCCCTCAGTTTGTATTCATAGAGGTTGACCGTATCGGCCAGGGGATTACGGATGAGGGTACCAATAGTACCATCCACGATGATTCTGTCGCCTGTTTGCACAAACCTGGTGACATCGCTTAGCCCTACAATCGCCGGTATCTCAAGGTCACGCGCCATGATGGAGACATGGGAGGTCTTTCCCCCGATTTCCGTGACCACCGCTTTTACATTGCTCTTGTAGCAGTAGATCATTTCCATTGGAGAAAGAGTGTGTGCGAATACGATCGGATCTTTTACCATCTCCGGTATTTCAAGCTCTTTGTCACCGAGCATTGTGTTGAGGACTTTTTTCCCTACGGAAAGGACATCGGGTGCTCGCTCCCTGAAATAAATATCTTCTGAGTTCTGCAGTTGACCGGCTAGTTCATCCACAACTTCATTGAAAACCCATTCAATGTTGTAGTAGTAATTTTTAAGCCGCTGAAGGACTTTTTCCTTCAGTAGAGGATCTTCCAGCATAAGAATCGTCGCATCGATATATCCACTTTCAAGAGATTCGGGCTCTTCCTGCAAGTCCTTCCTCAAATCTTCAAGTTGAGATCTGGTATGTGTAAGAGCAGCTTCCAGTTTTTCTATTTCCTTTTCTATGGATTCCTCGTTTTTTGAGATAGTATATTTGGGTATAATCATACTCGATGCTTTGAATACAACAGCTGTTCCTATGGCAATTCTACCGGAGGCAGGAATCCCTCGAAAGAACTCTTCCATTTCACGGTGACCTGAGGAGGAAAACTGCTTATTCCCATTCCATCATTGGATTATACTAAATATATATGAAATATGTCGTATTAACAATTACCTTTTTCCTTATTCTGCTGGGTGTGATCCTGGGGTTCCTTTTCTATAGCAGTTACATCATGTGGATGGATAGCAGGGAAGATGTCTTCACACGTCTCTACTACCTCAAAGAGAAGTTGCAGGAAGAGCGGGGTGTAAGCGTCTCCCTATTCCCTGATCTGAGAAAAAGTGAAAAAACAGTGGTCTATGATAATAATCAGAAGGTGATTGGTATGTTTTCTTCTGGTTCGAGGAGAATTCTCCCTTATGAGGATACACATCCGCTCCTCATCGATGCGCTTCTGCTTATGGAAGACAGGAATTTTTTTTCTCACAGAGGTTTCGATCTGAGAGGTATTCTCGGTGCCCTGCTGGAAAATATCAGGACCCTCTCTTATGCCCGAGGCGGAAGTACAATCACCCAGCAGCTCGCAAAAATACTCTTTACGGACAGCGCGAAAACGCTGAGGAGAAAGATCTATGAGCTGTTCTGTACTCTGGAAATGGAAAGGCGATTCACTAAAAGGGAGATCCTGGCTCTCTATCTCAATTCTATCTACTTCGGCCATCACAATTATGGAATAGAAAATGCTTCAGAATTTTATTTTCAGAAGGATGTATTTGATCTGAATGTCTATGAAGTTGCCCTTCTCCTCGGCATTATTCCAGGACCGAACAGATACTCACCACTCCTGCATCCCGATAGGGCACAAAGGAGACAAAAGATTGTTCTCAATACCCTCATCCAGAACGGCAGGATTGAGGCGAAAACTGTAACAAACGGCTTACCTCAATTCTGGGAGCTGTTTTCCAGTGTTGAGAGGCGACCTGCAGTGTCACTGTGGAGTATGGAAAAAAATGCAGCTCCCTACTTCATCGAATACGTACGACAGGAGCTGGAAAAGAGGCTGGGTGCAGAACGTGTGAAACAGGGTGGATTGAAAGTGTACACCACCCTCGACAATGAAATGAACCGTGCAGCTGAAAGGGCTCTGACCGAAGGATTGTCACTCCAGACCCTCCGCACACAAGAGATAACTGGAGAAGTAGATCAGTATGTTGAAGGTGCGCTGATCGCACTTGACCCGCACAGCGGGTACATACTGGCGATGATAGGAGGACGTGGATTCTCCTTTGAAAATCAGTTCAACAGGGCGGCCTTTGCCAAAAGACAGATCGGGTCCGCATTCAAACCCTTTATCTTTGCGGCAGGGATAGAAACTCTCGGACTTCGTCCCGATTCGCTGTTCATGGATGAACCACTGGAAATAGAGATCGAGTCTGGTGTCTGGAGGCCTCAAAACTATAACAAGAAATATTACGGAAGGGTATCCATGGAGTTTGCTCTGAAAAAAAGCTTGAATTCCGTTGCGGTGCAGCTTTTGCAGCAGGTAGGGCCTGAGAATGTTATCAGTATAATAGGAGGAGCTCTTGACCTTAGCCCGGAAGAGATGGAGGAAAGATTCAAGCTGTATCCCTCAATGGCGCTCGGAGTGTATAGCTTTTCTCCACTGGAGATCGCAAGAGCCTACGCTATTTTTACGAATCACGGCGAAAAGGTATTCCCATTCGCAATTCTAAGGATAGAGGATGAGAGAGGGGAAATCCTTTTCGATAATCAGCGGGAAGTACGTAAATTAAGGGTGGAATACGATATGGACGACAATCTGAAGGTTATTACAAGGGATACGGCCGATACCGTGAGAAATATGCTGGGGGAAGTGGTGAAAAAGGGAGGAACGGCACATCAGGCATTCATAACCGCCGGGTTGAGCCTTGATGCGTGTGGAAAAACAGGAACGACCGATAATTATACCGATGCCTGGTTCATCGGTTTTACGCGGGATGTCATCGCCGCTGTGTGGGTCGGATTCGATGATCCTCGATACACACTCGGGAAAGGTCAGGCTGGTGGAGTGGTTGCGGCTCCCATATGGGCAAATTTCCTGAGCTTAGCTCTCTGGCGCGAGTGACGTACGATTGCCCGGGAGAATAAACCAAGGGGGTAACGGTGATTTTATTGAATCAGATCCTCATCCCATTTCTTTCGGCAGCTCTGTTGGTTTTCGGATCCTGTGGACTGAGGTACGAGAGAGAGGAGGAAGAAAATGATTCATTTTTTACATCCCAGCCATTACAGAGTGGAAGACCAGTTCGCGCGAGCATTGGTCATGAAGGAGACATTGATTTCTACCGGATATCACCGAGACAGGACATATCAGGGGATATAATTGCCGATATATCCGTGAAGGAGATTGAAGGACTGGATCTTTTGCTCACAATATACAGAGGGAACAAAGTGATCAAAATCATTAACGATTCGAATATGGAGACTGGAACAGTCGGAAGAGGTGAAAGAATCGTAAACGCATTCTTCTCATACGATGAAATCATGGGAGGAAATGCAATATTTTCCGTTGAGGAAGCAACTAAGATGATACGGGAAAAAGAGAAGAGATACGAGTTGAACCTTCAGATCCGAGAAAGGGAACAGACGGATGAAGGAGAACCAAATGACAGGGCGGTGGACTCTACGGAATTCGGTGAGCAGGAAATGCAGCGCGGGTACTTCAATCCCTCGATAGACTGGCTCCAGAAGAGGGGAGATGAGAAAATAGAGGAGGACTGGTATTCCTTTACCGTCAATGGGATAGAAGAGCAGATTATACACGTAAGCCACACTGCTGTACCAGATGTGGATTCTATGATCTCGATTTATGATGAACTGGGATATCTCATTCGAAAGGCAGATAGCTGGGGAATTGGAGAACCTGAGAAAATTAAAAATCTCGGACTTGAAACGGGGAGATATTTCATTCAGCTCAGCTCATCTACTCCTTTCCAGCAAAACGAGAGGGTGAGTTACCTGCTGAGGCTGGAGAGGGGGGATACAGAATCGAAGAACGAATCAGAATCGAACGATAAATACCCTTATGCAGATCTGCTCCAGTTCTCCTCGGATAAACAGGGGTGCTTCAATCCTGCAGCCGATATTGACTGGTTCAAATTCAATGTCTACAATCCAGAGCCGCAAATCATCTCCGCAAGGATAAGCCCTACGGCCGACATCGATCCAGTTTTAGTACTGTACACTGCATCCATGGAGGAACTTATACGCGTTGATGATCGTAGGATCGACGAAGGCGAGATCATCAGGAATATGGGAGTAGAGGAGGGAGTCTACTACCTCAAGCTCTTCAATAAGGACCCGGAGGTCGATAATCCGGACGACGCATACACACTCCTTATAGAAAAGAAAGCCTGGGAGGAGGAGCAGGAGTTCGAGCTGAACAATAACAGAGAAAGGGCAAACGAGTTTCAAGTAGGAAGCCTGAAGAAGGGATACATAACCCCCCGTGGTGACAGAGATTTCTATACGTTTCAATTGAGTGATGGGGAGCATATGCAATTTGAAGTTACTCCCTGTGTGCTTCTCGATCTTGCGATTCAGATCTATGATGAAAAAGGAAATCTCATGCATCGAATCGATAATAATCCTGCAGAAGAGGGGGAGCGAGGCAGAATGTTTCTCTATCCAGGTCTTTACTATGTTGAAGTTTTGAGTAATAATATAGAAGAGAACTCAAGGGACACCTATATTCTCAGGATATACACTCAGCGGTCCTGATATACACGCGATCCAGCGGGAGTGGACATGAAGAGATTCCTCTCTGTGATGGGTGTGGTCATTCTTGCATTTCTGTTTTTTTCTTTCCTTTCTCGAAAAGACATCCGCAGGGGGGAAGAGCTCACCATCTTCATTGATAGAGACATGGATCGGTGTGCACTCATCACGCAAAATATTGAGCGGGCCCTTATACAGGACGGATACAGAGTGCATACAGCATACTTCGACCCCGGTGAAATCGATCATTTCCTCATTGCGAATCCTTCCGCGCTCTATGTGACTGATGAACAGCTTCACCCAGACCTGTTTTTCCTGAAAAGCCATGAATATCTTTCTGCACTTGTAGCAGTAACGAACCGAAGGAGTGAAGTGAGCTCTATCTCAGGGGATGAACTCTTGAACGCCTATGCAGCAGGTGACACTGATGAAATGAATGTACTAAAAAAAGTAATAAAAAGCCGCCTCCGATACGGTGTAATCTCCTTTCAAAATCTCAACCTCCACGTGAAACCTCTCAGTGTTGATGGAATATTCCCTTCTCTGACGAATATAAAAGATGGAAAGTATAAATACGTGTTAAAAGCGGGTATCTATCACAGGGTTGGTGAAGGATTTCTGGGGAACAATGAAATCGTAACCCTTCTGGATTCAGGTATGGAAGGGGCTTTTTCACTCATCGCTGGTGGAGATATAATGCTTGACAGGGGTACAAAATCCTATATTACCCGATTCGGAGTATACTATCCTTTTGAAGAGATACGTGATGAGATACAAAAGCACGATATCGCCTTTGCGAACCTTGAATCACCAATTTCAGAAAGGGGGAAGATGTATTCTCCCTTCAAGGGCATCTATTTCAGGGCCGATCCAACGGTTATACAGGGACTCACATACTGCGGATTTGATGTTCTATCTCTGGCAAACAATCATTCCCTTGATTGGGGAATCGATTCGATTCTCGATACCATGTATTATTTGCAGAAGGCAGGGATAAGGTATTCCGGGGTGGGATTTTCAAGAGAACAGGCGCTCACGCCTGCAGTGTTTGAGGTCTCGGGAGTCCGGATTGCGTTCATCTGTTTCAATGATATCTATCCACTTCTTCTTTCCGAAGCCGGACGAAGGATGGAAACTCTTTCATTGTACGGACGAGAACTGGAGGAGGAAATAGGCGCTCTGAAGGAAGAGTACGATATAGTGATAGCCTCTGTTCACGCAGGCACCGAATATGTGATCGAGCCTGAAGGAGATAAGATACATAAAATGCGTTCTCTCATAGACGCAGGAGCCTTGGTGGTGCTGGGAAGCCATCCCCATGTTGTTCAGGGTATTGAGGTGTATAGGGGAGGCCTTATCGCATATAGTCTCGGAAATCTCATATTCGATCAGAGCTGGTCGAGGGAAACGAGCCTCGGAATACTCCTTGAAATTGGATTCCTGGGAGGGAAACCTGTGTATTATCTTCCCCATGTAGTTTCCATTAAAAAATCCAGAGCCAAAATCATTGAAAACGCAGATGCCGATTCCGTGCTTTCATATCTCCATATAGGAAAGGACGAAGATGAGCATGTTAAAAACTAAACACACAATCGTTTTTATCTTTATTCTTCTCTGCATACTCTATCAACTTCTCTCCTCCTTCAATATCGTTCCCTATTTTATTACCGGTCAGGACATGATGTTAGTGCTCATATTACTGGTTTCTCTCCTCATTCTCCTGATCGGTCATTCAGTGCTTCGAATATCCGGAAAACATTTCTCAGCAGACGAAGAGATATCGATCGGTAACTACGCTGATGCGGTTCAGCCGCCGGAGCTTGATCTACCAAAGCATTTTGAGGAGAAGGATATCTGCAAGTACTTTATCGCAATGCAGAATTACCTCAGCATGTTTTACGAGGTAAGGGAGCTCATCGACAGGCTTCTGGTTGCAGCAGCAAGAGTAACGCAATCCGAAAGGGCTTCTATTCTGCTCTATGATCGGAAAAAGGATGAGCTCTTCATAAATAGAACACTCGGATGGAATGAAAATGAGATAAAGTTGATAAGGAATACCCGGATTCGACCAGGAGAAGGTATTGCGGGACGAGTATTTATAGATGGGAAACCGGTGGTGATGAATGAGACGGAATCAAAGGGGGAGTTCGAGGTGAAGGATAAATACAGGTCCAATTCGTTTGTTTCCTTTCCGTTGTTGTCAGGTAACTCAGTAATCGGAGTGCTCAATCTGACTGAGAAGGGCAAGGGGGTCTATACAAAACGAGAGATCGAAATGGTACGATTCATATTGAACGAGGCGGCTATACATTTTTCTTATCTCATGAAGATCTCAAAAGAAAGATTCTACTAAGTTATTTACCAATAATCGCTGATATATTATTATAAAAATATACATATATAGACTTCTGTATATGAAAAAATTAAAGACACCTCTTCTGATTCTTGTTATCTGTGTAATTTTCTGTATTTTCTTCCTCTATTATAATTCACCAGCACGCGGAGGTAACGCTACATCATCTTTTACTGTGAAACAGGGAGAGAGCGTCAAGAGTATTGCGAGAAATCTGAAGAGTAAGGGGATCATACGCTCAGATTTTTTTTTCGTAACACTGACGCGACTTACAGGAAAAGCACGTTCAATCAAATCCGGTCACTACAATCTGCGCACCGACATGAGAAATACCCAGGTCCTCCAGGTACTCTCCATGGGAATCGTTGCAACTGAAAAGTTTACCATACCTGAGGGATACACGATCAAACAGATTGCTGCCTATTTAGAGGAAAAAGGTATTACTTCATCTGAACTTTTCCTTGATGCATGTTATAATAAAGATATCCTGAGCAGGTATAGGATTCCCTTTAAAAGCTTAGAGGGTTTTCTTTTTCCAGATACCTATATTGTTGCAAAAGATCTGAGTGCACAGCAGCTTGTAGAAGTAATGCTACGGCGCTTCTTCGAAACTATTGAAAAAATGTCCTATACCCCCTCAAGTGAAGAAGAGTTTAAAAAAGTAATCATCGTTGCCTCTCTTGTTGAAAAAGAGGTAAAAGTGGATTACGAGAGGGAACTCGTATCCGCTGTCTTTTATAATCGACTGAAAAAGGGAAAGCGCCTTGAATCATGTGCCACTATCCAGTATATCATTGGAGAAACAAAACAAAAATTACTCTACAGTGATCTTAGAATAGAATCTCCCTACAATACCTATCTCAATTCCGGCCTTCCTCCAGGCCCAATTGCAAATCCGGGCTATAAATCTCTCTTCGCTGCAATCCACCCAGCTGATGTTGACTACCTCTTTTTCGTCTCCAAAAGGGACGGCAGTCATCACTTTTCATCAACATATGATGAACATCTGAAAGCAATCAACCAATACGATGAAGCGGATAATTTCATCCATCACATGAGCTAGATAAAGGAAAAACTGAAGTAATAAGTTTTTGTAAATATTTTGTTCTTTACGTGGCATATGATTATATTAAAAGGTGCGCAAACCTAAACTGTCTATCCAAGAGAAAAGGTGCGAATATCAGAAGACACAATTAATGCGATAAGAGAGCGGGCAAATATTGTTCAAGTTATCGGTGAGTATGTCAACCTCAAGGCAAGTGGAAAGAACTATAAAGGACTATGCCCTTTTCATTCGGAAAAAACCCCTTCCTTCACAGTAAGCCCAGATAAAGGGATTTTTCACTGTTTCGGCTGCGGAACAGGTGGAAATATCTTTACCTTTATTACAAAAATCAAAGGCATCACGTTTCCTGATGCGGTCCGTCTTCTCGGAGAGCGTTATGGAATTTCGGTAACCTCCGTTCAGGGAGGAGATAAGGGACAGGAAAAGTATGAAGCACTCTTTACTGCTAGCAGGATGGCTGCAGACATATTCCACAGGAACCTCCTTTCTGAGAAAGGAAAGGGTGCGCTCAATTACCTGAAGGGGAGAGGGTTCGATTCTGAAACGGTGAAATGCTTCTGCCTGGGATACGCCCTCGATAGCTGGGACTATCTTTTCAAGCTTCTAAGGGCAAAGAACTTTTCACCATCTCTTCTTGAAGAGGCAGGGGTGATCGTAAAAAACAGATCAGGAACAGGCTTTTACGACCGTTTTAGAAACAGGATCATTTTTCCGATAGAGGATAATATAGATCGTATCATTGGTTTCGGAGGAAGAACGCTCGATGTGGCAGAACAGGGAATTCCAAAATATATCAACACCAATGAGAATGCCATATTTCACAAGGGCAAGCATCTCTATGGATTCCATCTTGCTTCGGAGCATATCAGAAAGATGGGCTCGGTGTTCATCGTTGAGGGATATCTTGATGTAATCCGAATGCACAAGGAGGGCCTGAAAAATTGCGTTGCTCCCCTCGGGACCGCTCTAACCGATGAGCAAGTCTCGTTTCTTTTAAGATATACCAAGCGGGCGTTATTAGTCTTCGATCCTGATGAGGCTGGGAGAAAAGCTACTCTCAGGAGCATCGGTCTGTTCCACAGACAAGGTATCGACCCTTCGGTAATTCTGCTCCCGAAGGGAAAAGACCCGGGAGACTTCTTTGATGAATACTCATCGGATGATTTCAGACTCTTGATCGAAGGTGCCGAAACAGGGCTCGATTATATAGTAAAATATCATGTTGCATTAAAAAATGAATATACTGCAAATGAAAAAATTACTATATTACACACACTGTGCGAATACTATGTGAACATGAACGATGAAATCTTGAAAATAGAGTTTGTGAAAAAGATTTCTTCCCTTTTCAGCATAAGCGAACACATTGTCCTGCGTGAGCTGAGCAAGTTTATCAGGAGTGAAAGGATTCCCAGCGAACACATAGGAAGTACTCCCAAAAAGGAGAAGATGGAAAGATGGGTCCGTGATGAACTCTCCCTCTTACTCCTGCTCCTGAGCAACCCGCACCTTCTCCCCTTTGCCGCGCGTAGAGTCGAAGAGAGCGATTTCGATGGGAAATGGACACGAAAGCTTTGGAACACTCTTTTACAGGTGAGCCAGAGCGATCATTGGGATTCTGGGACGGTCTTTGCATCTTTGGAAGATGAAAGTTTCATCAATTATTTGAGTGGAAAGCTCATGGAGGAAGGGCTGTATATCAATCCGGAAAATCAACTCATCGACATGGTCTCAAAACTGAAGGAGAAGAGGATTCGTGAACGCATGTCTGCTATCGATGCGCGACTGATAAACGCAGAGCTTTCCAATGACGAACGTCTCACGAATGAGCTTATCGTGGAAAAACAGGCGTGCAAGCACGAGCTCGAAAAAATGAGAGTATTGAGGTCCAGTAAAACATGGTAATAATGTAAAGCACACCATACAAATGAGGAGGAGCAATTTGTAAACAGAATCGTATTTCTTTTTACTGTATAATATTCCATAAAAATGGAGTTTGCCTGTGTCAGACATGAGAAACCTACCCGAAGTTGAATATCTGCTAAAACTTGCTGAACAACAGGGCAAAACCATAACATACGATCAGATCAACGATATTCTCCCACCACAGCTTGTAAGCTCGGATAAGATAGACGAATTATTCGTGCTGCTCTCCAAGGAGAACATTAATATCATAGACAACATCGAAAACGGGACAGATGTTGATGAAAAGGATGAAACGCTCGAGGAAGAGCTTTCTGAAGAGCTCAGTGAAGAAAAAGAGGACAAACGGATAATAAATTCAGAGATCGCAACCCACATAGATGACCCTATTCGACTTTACTTAAAGGAAATAGGAAAGGTCAACCTCCTTACCGCTCAGGAGGAGGTAAGGCTCGCAAAGGAGATCGAAAAGGGTGAAACGATAATAGAAAATGCATTGTTCAACTCCAACATATTCATAAAGGAGATATTACGAACAGTTGAAAGAATAAAACAGAAGAAGATGGATATCAACGGTCTACTCGAATATCAAAAATATTACGCCATGTCATCCGAAGATCGGAGAAAACTGAAGAGGAAATTTTACAATCTCGAAAAGGTATTAAACGAAAAGCAGCTTATTTTCAATAAAAACAAAGATGCAGAGAACATAAAGAAAGAAATCTATAAGGCTTTCAAACGTGCAAATATCAATAAAGAGGAGATCGCACGGATATCGAAAAAGTTAGATGACTACTATGAACAGATCCATGGAATTGAGCAGGTTTTCCTGAATATAGAAAAACAGACGGGGAGGACAATTCGAGAGATAAAGAACATTAACAAGCACATCGAAAAGGGGAGGGGGATTGAATCAATTAAAGATCGGTATTTTCCCTATGCGAATGAAATGAAGGTAATGTACGAAAAAATCAGGGGAATCGAAGATAAATTAAAAACAATACGGGAAGAAACAGGTGAATCCATCACACGGATTAAAAAAATTCACGAAGAGATAGAGACCGGTAGGAAGGCGATCTGTATCGCAAAAAATGAGCTCATTCAATCAAACTTGAGACTGGTGGTCAGCATTGCGAAGAAATATACAAATAGGGGGCTGCATTTTTTCGATCTGGTACAGGAAGGGAATATTGGTTTGATCAAGGCAGTGGAGAAGTTTGAATATAAAAAGGGATACAAGTTCAGCACCTACGCAACCTGGTGGATACGACAGGCCATCACGCGCTCAATATCGGACCAGGCCCGCACGATCAGGATACCCGTCCATATGATCGAACAAATAAACAAGGTGATAAAAGAATCCCGTCAGCTCATGCAAAAATATGGTCGGGAGCCCACAACAGAGGAGATTGCAGAACGTCTTGGCTGGAGCACTGCCCGGGTAAAGGGTATTCGGAGCGTGGCGCGGGACCCCATTTCACTTGAAACTCCTATTGGAGACGACGAGGAGACTCTCCTCGGTGACTTCATTGAAGACAGGGAGTCTGATAATCCAGCATCAAAGACCTCTTACACACTCCTTCAGGAGCTTATCTGTGAAGTGCTTGGTACATTGCCTGAAAAAGAACAGAAGGTGTTGAGAATGCGATTTGGCCTTGATGATGGGTATTCTCACACCCTCGAAGAAGTGGGTTATGTGTTCAATGTGACCAGAGAAAGAATCAGACAGATAGAAGCGAAGGCACTCAGGAGACTGATGCACCCGACGCGCAGTAAAAAATTACGGGATTATCTTGAAAACTGAACACCCAGCTTCTCATATTTCACACATGCTGTTACAGAATACCCATCGTGCCGATAATTAGTTACTGGTGACTACTCCGCCAGCAAAGCTGGCGGTTATTTCGCATCTTGATAGTACATAAATATTATTGTTAAAAACAACTAACTGAAATATAAGAAGTTAATATCTAATAATTGAGCTGGTGGAATAATTGTTATGTGAAAAAGGGAAAAATGCACCAGTGACTAATCAATAAAAAATGATGGGAGGCTTTCATGTACATGATACTTGTAAAGGACAACAGTGGTCATAAGCTCGTGGGGATCGCTGAAACTAAAGAAGAAGTGAAGGCCTGTATTAAAAAAAATGACCTCCAAGATAAAATAGACAATGGAAAAGCTTATCTGGTTGAGGGAACTATACGGCTCATACGCCCGGAAACAACACCTGAGCTACTCGATATTAAGGAGGTACGAAAAAAGAAGAACGGCTACTATTAAATGCTCCTTTCTATAAATGACGGAGAAATTGACACTCTAAACCCCAGATTTTTTCCCGAGCGCTCTTTTTACACAATGTTATTCTTGAGTTCTGAATGATGAAAAGCGGAATATCCACATCGTGTTTTTTTCATTCCCTTGAAGCAAATGTTTTGTTTCTATTGAAAGGACTTTACCATGATTTCCTATCGCGAAGTATTGAGTTTTAATATTCCTCACAGAACCGGTTTTGTGAACATTACGGATAAGGTAAAGGAGGCGCTTAAAAAAAGCGGAATCATGGAAGGCCTCTGCCTTGTGAATGCCATGCATATAACCGCGAGTGTATTCATTAATGATGACGAAAATGGTTTACATCAGGATTATCTACAGTGGCTTGAGGGACTCGCCCCCCACGAACCGATTTCACGCTATCTACACAACAGAACCTTTGAAGACAACGCCGACGCGCACCTCAAGCGACAGCTCATGGGGAGAGAAGTCATGGTCGCCGTTACCGGGGGAGAGCTGGATTTTGGACCATGGGAGCAGATTTTCTACGGTGAATTCGACGGGAGAAGAGAAAAAAAAGTTTTAATCAAAATTATTGGTGAATAGTGTTGACTGAACGAAAAAAAATACGTAAAAATATAACAAACTTAAAATCCTTTTCAGTCTCTTGAGTATTGTATTATTTTGTAAATGAAAAAGCACAAATTAAGCTTGACTATTATAGTTACAGGTTTATAATTGAAATCATATAAAATATATAATGATACTATAATTAAATAAATTTCATTATTAATCAAATGCATTAATCTATATCGTAAGGTGAATATCACATTTTTTCGTTTTAACCTCAAGTGGACTATGTTTCTACTATTCACATTAAGGGATAAAGAATGAAACTTGCCCTTGCCGGAAAAGGTGGAGTGGGGAAAACAAGCGTTGTTGCACTCTTCGCTCGAGTATTAAAGGACAGGGGGCAGAAGGTGCTGCTCATCGATGCAGATCCAGATATGAATCTTGCTACGGTTTTAGGTATTTCTCCCGAAATGAATATCACACCGATAGTAGAACTCAGAGATCTCATCGCTGAGAGAACAGGAGTGGAAAAGGGAACCCCTGCACCTTTTTTCAAAATGAATCCAAGGGTAGATGACATCCCTGACAGGTATTGCGTTCAGTATGAAGACATCAAGCTCATAGTGATTGGTGCAGTGAAAAAGGGTGGTGCAGGATGTGCATGCCCTGAAAACGCCTTTCTCAAGAACCTGCTGTCCTATCTCGTGGTAAATCGAGACGAGTGGGTCATACTCGATATGGAAGCTGGCATTGAACATCTTGGGAGAGGCACAGCCATAGGTGTGGATCAGATGATAGTGGTGGTTGAGCCGAACATGACGAGTATAGAAACAGCCTTTCGAATACGAAAACTATCACATGATGTGGGGATAAAGAGACTCGGAATTATCGGAAATAAAGTGAGTTCTGAGGACGAAAAAAAGTTCATAAAGGACAAAATGCAGGGATTCAATATTCTGGGCTTCATTGAACATTCGGAACTCATAAGAAAAATCAGTCTGAATATAGTCTCCCCCTTGAATGTCGGGGCTAAAGTACTTACTCCCTTTGAAAAAATAATTGATGACATTGGTCAAAAATTCTTGGCAGGATCGGTTAAGTAAAGATCAGATATGTAGGTGAGGACATACGCAATATCAGTAGACAGAGGCTCGTGAAATTTTTATACTGAGTGACTTTTGATTTTAACATAAAAAAATTAAAAGTCCTTCCTCATATAAAACTCCTTACGAGCATTAATCTATATGAAGTAGTGGTGTGTCCTTCCCTCAGAGTGTGAAAACGTATGTAAACGAGAAAAAAAATACTTCAGAATAGTACGGAGGTGTAGGATGGCCAAAGAATTGAGGTTCGCGGACAAGGCATCTCAGAGTATGATAAAGAGAGCTGCCGAAACGGGAATAGATACTGTTTGGGACCGCTATGAAGCAATGCAACCGCAGTGTGGTTTCGGGGTTCTGGGCATCTGTTGTAAAAATTGCAGCATGGGACCATGCAGAATAGATCCTTTTGGTGATGGCCCACAGGTAGGGATTTGCGGTGCAAACGCAGATACAATTGCAGCACGAAACCTTGCAAGAATGATTGCGGGTGGTGCTGCAGCACATTCCGATCATGGTCGAGATATCGCACATACACTATTGATGGCAGCAGAAAATCCGAAGAGCGATTACAAAGTAAAAGATGAAGAAAAATTGAAGAGAGTTGCGCAATTTTATGGAATTAAAACCGATGGACGGGATGCGAGAGAGATTGCAGGAGACGTTGCACGGGCAGCCCTGAACGAGTTCGGTCAGCAGGAAGGGGAGGTAAAGATGGCCGAGAGCGCTCCTCCTGAGCGTGTGAAGTTGTGGAGAGAGCTCGGCGTTATGCCACGGGCGATCGACCGCGAGGTTGTCGAGATTATGCATCGAACACACATTGGTGTCGACACAGATTATCGTAACATCGTGAAGCAGAGCGTGCGTGCTGCGCTTGCAGATGGATGGGGCGGCTCAATGGTTGCAACAGAGCTCTCTGATATCCTCTTCGGCACCCCGACCCCTTTGAGGGCAACGGCGAATCTGGGAGTGATCAACAAAGATTATGTAAACATAGTCGTTCACGGCCACGAACCAACACTCTCAGACATCATTGCAACGGTTTCCATGGACAAGAAACTAAATGAAAAGGCCAAGAAAGCTGGAGCAAAGGGGATAAACATCGGCGGTATATGCTGCACCGCGAACGAGATCCTCATGCGGCATGGGATATCTGTGGCAGGAAGCGTGATGCAACAGGAACTCGCAGTACTCACCGGCGCGGTTGAGTTGATGCTTGTGGATGTACAATGCCTGTATCCAGGACTCGACACGGTCACCCGTTGCTTCCACACAAAGCTCGTTACAACCTCTCCGAAGGCAAAAATGCCCGGCGTCACGCACATTGAATTTCATGAAGACCGGGCTGTTGAGATTGCGACTAAAATCATTGAAACTGCTATTGACAATTTCAAGAACAGACCATCTGAAAAGGTGTTCATTCCCGATCATACTGAACGGCTTATAGCTGGGTTTACCGCTGAGTCTGTATTCAACTTTCTCGGCGGAAAGTACAGGTCAACATACCGTCCATTGAACAATGCGGTCATGGAAGGACGAATACGAGGTGCAGCGGGGGTCATCGGATGCTCCAATCCGAATGTGGAGTACGAGGAGAGCCACATCGAAATGGTAAAGGAGCTGATAAAGAACGACGTGATCGTGGTGACTACGGGGTGCAACGCGATCACCTGCGGAAAGCACGGTCTGCTACAGCCGGAAACTGCCTTCAAGCATGCAGGTAAAGGTTTGCAAGAAGTCTGCAGGGCTGTGGGACTACCACCTATTCTTCATCTCGGTTCCTGTGTGGACAACAGCAGAATATTAAAAGTACTGACCAACGTAGTCGCAGAAGGTGGACTTGGAAACGATATTTCAGACCTTCCTGTTGCAGGGGCTGCTCCGGAGTGGATGTCGGAAAAGGCGGTCTCGATCGGTATGTATTTTGTTGCCTCCGGGGTTTATACAATGATTGGGAAACCACTTCCGATTACTGGGAGCAAGAACCTTTTCAACTATCTCACCGATGAGATGGAGAAAGAGTTTGGTGGTAAATGGGCATTCGAACAGGATCCTGTTGAAGCCGCCCACAAGATGATCATGCACATAGATCAAAAGCGCAAGGCGTTGAAACTCAAACCGATGATGTATGAGCAGACATTTGCGCCAGTTGCTTGATGATTTTTTATCATAAAACAAGTATATTTAAGGTAGAGTGTGAGAAAAACAGCGAATGAGGCTTGACAATGGCGAAAATGATAGAAGTAAGAATTGAGAAGTGCATGGCATGTAAGGCGTGTGAGTTTGCCTGTGCGGTAGCTCATTCGAAGACTAAGGATCCCGAAACAATAATTCTTGAAGGGGAGAGGCCGGGATATAGAATAAATGTAGAGGCCTATGGCCGAAACTCGATTCCCATCAACTGCAACCACTGCGATGAGGCTGCATGCGTGTTGGCCTGTCCTACGGGTGCGATTTACAGGCTCCATGATAAGGGACCGGTGCTCTTCAAGTCCGAGCGGTGCATAGGCTGTAAGATGTGCGTGCAATCATGCCCCTTCGGTGTCATCACTGTGAGTCCCGATGGTAAAGGAGTTCTAAAATGTGATCTCTGCGTGGAGAGGCTCGCCCAGGGACAGGACCCTGCCTGTGTGGTTGCCTGTCCGACGGGATCGCTTCGTTTCATCGATCAGGAAAAATCTAATAAGGAGAAGCGTCTTAAAGCCGCCCAGAGGCTCGTTGCTGCAATGGAAACGGAGGCTTCCAATAAGAAGGAGTAAGTAGTAAACATGGTCAGTGTAACCGTATGCGTGGGAAGCTCATGCCACATCAAAGGGGCACGGGAAGTTATCATGCGTTTCAATGAGCTTCTCAAGGTACACGGTCTCGAAAACAGAGTAGAGCTCAAGGGCTCCTTCTGCATGGAACGCTGCGGTGAAGGTGTAAACTGGCAGATCGATGAGGAGCAATTCACCAGTGCAAACGTGGACGAAGCAGTTAAGTTTTTTTATGAAAAGGTTATTAAACCCCTGCTATAGGGAACCGAAGATGGTCAACAGTATCCCACGGCATAGTAATTGGTAAAATGGACAAAGAGAATCAGGGAACTGCAGCACACATAAGTGCAATACTGGAACAGACACCCAATGGGGTGCTGCTTGTCGACAGCAAAACTCGAGTTCACTATGTCAATCCCGCATTTAGGGAAATGTTTCACTGTGAAGATGAAGAGCTCATGGGACAGCCTGCAGCGAAGTTTGTGCATTCTGATTGCTTCGAGAGGGCAATCGCAGCGGGCGGCAGACTCATGGTGAAAGAGAGCATTCCCCAACACCGGGTAAGCTATAGAGTTGGTCTTTTCCCGATAGAGGGTGAAGACCTCTACTGCGGTATATTTATAGATATCTCGGAAGAAGAAGAAGCGAAAAAACATTTGCAGGAGCTCAGAGCACAGACCCTCCAGCGTGCGCAAGAGGTCATATCCCGGCAGATGCAGACAGCACAAGAAATAGCACGTCTCCTCGGTGAGACCACGGCGGAAACAAAGGTTTTACTCGTGAAGCTCATGTCCCTGTTTGAAGAAGAAGGCAGTAAATGAGGCTGTATTACGAATGGGGCACAAAGCAGCTGAAAAAACACGGAGAAGAACTCTGCGGTGACAGCATTGCCGTATCACGACTTTCC
>Ga0111221_1015_pt1 | contig 30592 bp, 28 predicted proteins | sample DeeMarSWOR152_54_FD_80385 | JGI IMG/M metagenome (GOLD analysis project Ga0111221, IMG submission 80385) | Spirochaetes bacterium DG_61 | reverse complement strand
CCAAGTCCTCGACGCGCTGGACTGGTCGGACGAGGTACATGCCAGGCCAAGCATCATTATTGCCCGTACCACGAAGGGGAAGGGGGCGCGCCTCTTCGAGTACGACAATCGCTGGCATGGGATGCCTCCAAATAAAGATCAATACGAATCTGTAAAAAAAGAGCTCATGGCGAGGTTAGAAGAATGGCAGAAATGAAATCAATGAGAGTAGCATACGGAAACGCCCTGGTCGAGTTGGGGAAGACGAACCCGGAGGTGGTCGTTTTGAGCGCGGACGTGGCAAACTCGGATCACAGCTATATGTTCGAACAGGAGTTCCCGGATCGGTTCGTGAATGTGGGAATTGCAGAGCAGGCACTCGTGGATGTGGCAGTCGGGTTTGCCTATTGCGGAAAAGTTCCATTTGTGAACACCTTTGCATTTCTCTTTGCCACACGCGCCCTAGAGATGATCAGGACGCATCTGTGCTACGGCAAGGCGAATGTGAAGCTCATGGCAGCCTATGCAGGGCTTTCAGATTCCTTTGACGGCCCAACCCACCACTCGGTCGCTGACCTTGCAATCATACGGAGCCTTCCGAACATGACCGTGGTGGTACCTGGTGATCCTGTGGGCCTGGAAAAGCTGATCCCCCAGGTTGCAGCATGGCCCGGCCCCGTGTATTTCCGTTTGAACAGGAATGAGGTTCCCGTCCTGTTCAATGATTCATACAGCCCCAGAATAGGCGAAGCAGTCACACTTCGACCGGGAAATGATCTCACGATTCTTTGCAACGGCATGATGCTCAGCAGGTCGATCGAGGCCGCAGATCTCATGGCGAAAAAGGGAATAGAAGCCAGGATTATTGAAGTACACACTCTGAAACCACTGGACAGGGAAACTGTAGTGAGAGCAGCTCGAGAAACGCGAGCGGTCGTTACAGTAGAGGAGCACAGTGTCATAGGCGGGCTCGGAGGTGCTGTGTCCGAAGTAGTGGCAGAAGAGTTTCCGATACCGGTGCGAAGAGTGGGAATCCAAGACCGGTTTGCAGAAACAGGTCCCTATGACCTGCTGCTCGATCGTTACGGTATGTCGATTGAGGATATCGTAAAGGCGGCACAGCAGGCATTAAAAGATAAGAAAAAATAGGAGGATCGGTGAAGCTCTCACTGGCTCTGCAAACACCAGAGATCGAAGTGAAGCTCCCGGTAGCGCTTCTTTCCGGGAGTTTCGAGGAGCGCCTTCGAAAGGCGGCAGAGCTCGGATATGACGGTGTGGAGCTCATGGTTTGTGCCCACCACAGTCTGGACGTCAAGGAGATTCGATCCCAGTTGAGCAGGTTTGGGTTGCATGTTTCTGCAATCGGGAGCGGGGCTGTCGCTATGGTCGAAAAGTGCACCCTCCTTTCCGGCGATGCAGAAACCAGGCGCAGTGCAGAGCGCAGGCTCCATGAGCTGATAGAATTCGCCTCACAGGTTGGTGCTGGGTGCGTCACAATCGGAAGCTTTCGAGGACGAGCAGCATGGGTAAAGGGTACAGACGGGAGTTCACAACTGGTCAGCATTTTAGGGAGATCTGCAGAAAAGGCGGTCGCTAATGGAGTACTTCTTGCACTTGAGCCACTCAACCGTTACGAGTCCGATATCATCAATACCGCAGAGGAGGGTCTTGCCCTGATCGAGCAGGTCGGAAGCAGCAACATAGGGATTGTGCTAGACACCTTTCACATGAACATCGAAGAGCCAACATTCACAGGGAGCATTAAAAAGGTTGCCTCTACAGGCAGGCTTTTTCACATGCATATAGGTGACAGTAACCGTTTACCTCCCGGGCAGGGACACATCGATTTTATAGAGATTGCAGAAACCCTCAGATCGAGTGGCTATACCGGTTACCTTTCTGCAGAACTACTTCCCCTTCCGGATGGAGATCAGGCAGCGCAAAGAACCATCGAGTACATGAGAAAAATTGTGCCAAGGGAAAAATGATTCAAACAGGAGCAAGACATGGGAAATCTGGCCCTTATCCACACGGTACCGCCACTCATCGAGGTGTTCAATAAGCTATGCGCGGATCTATTGCCCGGTGTTCAGGTGATGCACATACTTGACGAGCCACTTCTGAAGATAATACGGAAAAATCCTGATTCCAAAAGAGAATATCTTGTGCAAAGGTTGAAGGATCATGTGTTGGCCGTAGAAGAAACAGGTGCAGATGTTGCTCTGGTTACCTGTTCATCTGCTTCTCCCTTCGTCGATGACATACGGGAAGAGTGCAGCATTCCTGTTTTGAAAATCGACGATGCCATGCTGGCAGAAGCGGTGAGGCGGGGTGCGAGAATCGGGGTAGTGGCGACTAACAGAACAACGCTCGATCCCACGAGACAGGCGCTTGAGCGATTGGCGAAAAGCATGGGGAAAGATATCGAGGTAATAACTGTTTTCGTTGAAGATGCGCTTCAGCCTCTCATACAGGGCGAAGGAGCGGTCCATGATAGGAAAGTAAAAGACGCTGTAAAAGGGCTATTCACGGAAGTTGATGTGGTCGTTTTGGCTCAGGCATCGATGGCGAGGGTGCTTGATATCATAAAAAGACCATCGTTGAATACCTAGATTCTTTTTTTCATCAGTAGAAGATCGTTGCGGGTTCAGGAACAGGTTATTTCCAGCTTCGTATTTATCGATTTCAATCGATTTACTGTATTAACGAATACAAGAATACATTTATAGAAACGGGAGAGTGACATGGACATCAAAACAATCCTGGATAAACAGCAAAAGTACATGTGGGGACAGAGTAATTTTTACAAAGAGCCTATATCGATTGCCAAAGGTCAGGGGATGTACGTATGGGATACAGAAGGTAAAAAGTACCTGGACTTTTTCGGCGGAATATTGAGTGTAAGCTGCGGACACTGCCACCCGAAAGTAACTGAAGCGCTTGTTACCCAGGTAAAGACGCTCGTGCAGTGCTCGAGTGTGTATCCGCACGCAAATGCCGTCGAGTACTCGGAAAAGCTTGCCGAAATCACCCCGCCGGGAATGACCAAATCCTACTACGCATTGAGCGGGACGGAAGCGGTTGAGAACGCCATCAAGCTCGCGGTGCAATACACGGGGCGGACTGAAATCATCGCCCTTCGTGGTGCCTATCACGGTCTGTCCGTGCTCGGAATGAGCCTTACTGCCGCTCCGAATTGGAGGGGGCACATGCAAGTTGCAGGCATCAGGCATGCTGTTCAGCCGAACTGCTATAGGTGCGCCATGCACCTCACCTACCCTTCCTGTGACATTGCCTGTGCCAGGGATATCGAAGAGATCATCGTCAAGACCACAACAGGGAAGATCGCAGCATTCATAGCAGAGCCGATTGCAGGGGTGAGCGGGTTGATCGTACCGCCAAAGGAATACTTCAAGGTCGCGGTTGACATCGTGCGCAAATACGGAGGTATCTTCATCGCGGATGAGATTCAGACCATGTTCGGACGTTCCGGTAAGTACTGGTATGGGTGTAAGCACTGGGACATGGTGCCCGATATCATGCCGTGCGGAAAGAGCATTGCGAGCGGAATGCCTCTCTCGGCTACTGTAACAACCCCAGAGATCGCAGATGCGCTTGATGTGAGCGTGATATCCACATTCCAACAGCACCCTGTCTCCATGGCTGCTGCACGTGCAGTCTTGGAAGTCTTGAAAGAGGAAGCTCCCCCCTCCCATGTCGAAGAAATGGGCACTCTCATACGGAAAGGGTTCGAAGATTTAATGAAAAAATATCCTCTAATAGGGAACATACTGGGTAGAGGATGCATGCAGGGACTGGAGTTCGTCAGGGATCATAAAACCAAGGAGCCAGCCGTCGATGAAATGACGGAGCTGTTCGAAGAAACCAAGAAACGGGGCCTTCTCATAGGAAAGGGTGGACTTGGCCACGCCTTCAGGTTCACGCCTCCGCTCATTTTACAAAAAGAACATGTGAATGAAGCGCTTGAGAAACTGGACGACTCGATCGCAGCGGTAATGAAAAAGTTTAAAAGGTAGTCAGGATGTGTAACCTGGAAATATAGTCCAGCATAGGAAAAATTAGGACGATAATGTCAAGCTCATCGATTAAAAAACATGTATAAAAAGTCAGAAGAATTCTATGAAGGAGGAGACCAGGATGGACCAATCAACAATGAACAAAAAGGGGCAGAAGCTGGACCCTATGGAAGCATTGAAGTTCTGGACCCCTTTCAGGAAAAATACGACACGGCGGTATGACATTCTGCCTTTTCACGAGGATTATCAACAGCTCATAAAAAATACGGAAGTTCTGGCTTATATGATCAGGAGCTACTCTGTATGGGAAATGACCTGTGGTGCGCTCGGTCACCCGGGTGGGAGCTTCTCGGAAGCGGAGTTCATTTCAGTACTCTACAACTACCTCCTCCGATTTGATCCCGGTGATCCGAAGTGGCCCATGCGGGATGTTTTTTATCTCTCCAAGTGCCACGCATGCCCAGCTCAATACACAGTCCTTGCCCTCTTCGGATACTTTCCTCTTCAGAAACTCAAATACTATGGAGCATGGGATTCGGGGCTCGAGTCTCACCCCGATTGGCTTGTAACTCCGGGAATAGAGATCAGCGGAGGTTCTCTGGGCCAGATACCAGGAGTTGCGGTGGGCCGCGCAATGGCGATCAGGAGAAACGGGCCTGATCACAACGATCGCATTGTGTACGCTCTTCTGGGAGATGGGGAGTGCAATGAAGGAACCGTATGGGAAGCGTTTATGGCAGCAGGTCACTACAAGCTCGACAACCTGATCTTTGTGATTGATTACAACAAAGTGCAGGCGAAGGGATTCGTGAACCTGGATATGAGTATAGAGCCTCTGGCGGACAAGCTCAAGGCTTTCAACCTCGACGTGTTTGAGACTCAGAATGGGCATGATGTATCCGAGCTTATCGATCTATTCACTAAAATTGTTGTACAGCGGCGGGGTAAACCAACCGCTGTTATTCTGAACACGATCAAGGGGAAAAAGGTGCGTGAAGCCCAGCTCAATCCGAACTGGCACACTTCGGCACCGAGAAGTATCGATGCCGCGGGCATGTGGCTCGAAGAGCTCTGGGATCAGGATGGCAGAAGACTGGGTATTCCAAAAGAGTTTCCTGAAGCTCTTACCAGGGCAATTGAAATTGTACCGCCCTATCACGATAACCCCGATAAAATAGAAGATAGACAGGCGTAGGAGGTGAACCTATGGCACAGTTTATTCTACCGGACCGGAACAAGACGAAGGAGATGCGCTACCAGATGGGGTACACGCTCGCAGATCTCGCTTCGGGAAACGACAGGATCGTTGCGCTCGACGCAGACCTCAGGAGCTCGACCGGACTTCACATATTTCAATACTATCATCCAGATAAACTTATTACCTGCGGGATTGCAGAGCAGAACATGATTTCAATGGCCGCGGGCCTCTCTCAGGAAGGGTATATTCCGTTTCCCTGTACATTTGATGCATTCTGCAGGCGTTACATGGATCAGCTCTACGTAACGGTGGCATACAGCAATCTCAATTTAAAGATACTGGGTGCATATGTGGGGCTTTTCACAGGAAAGGCGGGGGCCACGCACCAGAGCGATAAAGAACTGGGGCTCCTCCTCAGGATCCCCAATATGACAATCATCGAGCCTGGATGCAATCTTGAGATGCAGCAGGCGCTTCGCTGCGGTATGGAGACTGAAGGACTTTTCTATTTCAGGATTGTTCGTTGTGAAGTTGAGCACAACGAGCTCTTTGATGGATACGAGTTCAAGCTCGGGAAAGGGGTCACGGCATATGACGAAGGTGCAGATATCGGTATGGTCTGCACTGGATACATGATAAAAACAGCAAAAATTGCTGCAGAGAAGCTCAAGAAAAAGGGAATAAGGGTGAGGGTGGATCACCATCCGACATTGAAGCCTTTTGATCGGGAACTACTCTTTGATTTGGCTTCAAAGGTGCCGGCAATCATTACCCTGGAAAACCACTGCACGAGCGGTGGTCTCTACTCCCTTGCAGCAGAGGCACTCGCTGAGAAAGGAGTAGGGGTACCGGTACGGGCAATCGGCTCCGATCCGGAAGATTTCATCCATACCGGTCATGTGAACGATCTTCTTTTCAGATACAAGATGACATCTGAGAATGTTGTTGAGAGAGCGGAGGAAGTGTTAAGAGAGACACATGCCCGGGGGTGATGACTACAACCGAGAAAAATTTTTGTTGACAAATAATAGTAATTACTCTATGCTAACCTAGAAGGTAAAGCTATCTTACCAATTTGATGTATTTTTTTAAATTACCGTTTAATAATTTAATCTCAGGAAGGAGGTATTCGTTCATGAAAAGAATAGTATCCATTGCCTTTGTTTTTCTATTCCTGGTTCCTGCGGTTTTGATGGCCAAAGGAAAGAAGGAAGAAAAACCTGCGGTTGAAGAAAAACCTGCTATTGAGGAAATGGTCGGAGGTGAAGAAGTCGATCCGTGGATAATAGAGGTAAGAGAGGGGCTTGAAAAATACAGGGGTTCTATTGTATTCAACGGTCCACAGGGACAGACGCCCTCCTGGGACACGGAGCTGGTATTGACAAGAGCCGAAGTAGAGAAAGTAAAAAAGGGTAACTATACGGCGGCAATAAGCTGGCATGGACAGCAGGGCGAATATACCGATGCTCTCGGCGGAGGCATCAAGGATGGGTTGAAGCATCTGGGCATAGAACTCGTTGCCGAGGCAAGCGCGGATTTTGACCCTGCAAAGATGAAAACGGATGTTGAGAGTATGATGGCTCGGAAGCCGGATGTCATTATAACCCTCCCGACTGACAGTGTGACCTCTGTCGCAACATTCAGGCCGGTTGTCGATGCCGGCGTAAAACTGGTCCTCATATCAAATCAGCCAAATGGTTATGTGCATGGAAAAGACTTTGTCGGTATTACTACCTCCATGCCCTATGATCAGGGGAGATTCATGGCAGATGCGGTTGCAGAGGCGACGCGGTCCAAGAAAGTGGGAATAATCTTCTTTGATGCGGACTTCTGGATCGTCAACTTTATAGATGGTGTTGTACGGGATGTGCTTGCGACGGATTATCCTCAAATTGAGGTTATCGCAGATGAAGGGTTTGCAAATCCTGCAACCGATATCGAAAATGCGGCGAATGCGATTATTCAGAGGCACCCTGAAGTCGATACGATGTACGTGTCTTTCGGAGCGCTACCTGCGGCACTGGCCTGTGAAAATGCAAATAGAAATGACATAAAAGTCATATCCCAGGGACTCGATAAACCGTATATGCAGAACATGCTCTCTGGTGGAAATATTTATGCGATCATCACCGACTCCACGTACAATATAGGTGTTAATGCCGCCCTTCTGGCAGGGTACGGTGTGCTGGGAAAACCGGCTCCAGAATATACTATTTCACCCAGTGCGACAATTACCAAAGAAAACCTTCGTGAAATGTGGAAGCTTGCTTTCAGGATAGTGCCGTTTCCCAAAGAGCTAGAGGTACTCATGAAGTGAGTACCTCAAAGTACTCATGAAATGAGTGCTTCAAAGTGCTCATGAAATGAGTTTTTAATATTTACTTGATGTTTTAAAGATAGGATAATGGATTCATACGAAATGAATGGTATCATTGTTCTTCAGTATGATCCATTATCTTATTCTTTTTTTCTATTATCTTATTTGCAATTATAGTGCATAAAAAAGGGATGGAGGAAACAACATTCGTATGTGTGGGGGTAGGGTTGTGGAAAATGAGTATATACTGGAAATGAAGAACATTTATAAATCCTTTGGAGGATTGAGGGCGCTGGTAAATGTGAATCTATTTCTGAAGCACAGTGAAATAGTTGGACTTGTTGGAGATAATGCGGCAGGTAAATCCACGCTCATGAAAATACTTTCGGGTGCATATCACGCAGACGATGGACAGATTTTTTTTAACGGCACAGAAGTTCACGTGACTAATCCCCGTGTGGCGAGACAGCTGGGGATTGAAATGGTGTACCAGGATCTGGAATTATGTCAGAATCTTGATGTTCCTGCCAATCTTTATCTTGGAAGAGAACTGCATACCGAGTCTTTCTTAAAGTTCCTTAAAAAGAGGAATATGGAACAGCAATCGCTTGACATACTGCGGAGGCTCAAGATTGATATAAAAAACCCTCGACAAAAAGTAAATAAGCTCTCAGGGGGTCAGCAGCAGGCCGTGGCAATAGGAAGGGCTGTCAGTTTCAACCCGAAGATCGTTATTATGGACGAGCCTACAGCGAATCTCGCGCTCGTAGAAATAGAAAAAGTTCTGGAGCTGACGATGAGATTGAAGAGCCACGGTATTTCTATCGTATTTATAAGCCACCGTCTCGATGACGTTTTCAGGGTTTCCGATAGAATTTACGTACTAAAGCACGGGTACATCGTGGCAGTAAAAGATAAGCTTCAAACGAATAAAGAAGAAATTGTGAAAGCGATGTTCATGGAGGCTCACGAGCAGGAGGGCGCATCGCCCATTAAAAATATAACATAGAGGTCTCACTGCTCTCAGATGAATGAGAAGGACTCTCCGCATCTCTTTACAACGTATATATAAACGCGTAATATAAACTGGGCATATGTGAGGATTAAAGGATGGGTGATATTAACGGTATAGGTGGCGCTTTTCCCGGAATGAAAAGGTTTGCCATCAAGGATTATGCAATTTATTTAATCATGCTCGGAATATTCATTGTTTTTGCTGTTTTCCTGCGGGAAAGAGGTTTTTTATCTGTTGTGAACCTTATGAATATTTTCAGGCAGACCGCCATCATTTCAATCATGGCAGTCGGTTTTACATTCATGCTCGCAAGTGCTGAGTTTGATCTGTCAATCGGGTCCACGGTTGCTCTATCCTCCCTTGTCGGATCGCTTGCTCTACAGAGATTCAATATCCCCCTGGCTATTATCTCTGCACTCGGAATAGGTGCTATTATCGGATTTACAAACGGATTTTTTGTGGTGAAGGCGAAAATGCCCTCGTTCCTGGCAACCCTTGCCATGATGGGTATCATACACGGCCTTGCACGGTGGATAACTCATCTGCAGGCCGTTCCTGTGATAAACAAGAAGTTTACGTATATTTTCGGCGGCGGGAATTTAGGACCGATTCCAACTCTCTTCATATGGACAGCAGTGGTTATGGTCATCGGACAGATAGCCATGACTCAAACACTTTTTGGGAGAAAGGTGCTTGCCACAGGCGGAAATGTTGTTGCTGCACGACTTGCAGGAATCAATACTGAGCGTGTAAAATGGCTTTTGTTCATTGCTATGGGAATGATTGCATCAATTTCTGGTTTGCTGTATACAGGGAGACTTCACGCGGCCCGTTATACATACGGTGAACAGGACCTCTTTACTATCGTGGCTGCTGTTGTCATCGGTGGGAACAGTATCTATGGAGGAACAGGAACGATCGTTGGTGCGGTGGTCGGTTCAATAATTCTGGGAATGGTAAATAACGGACTCATTCTCTTCGGGTTTAGTGTTGATCAACAGGTTATTTTCAGGGGAGTGATGATACTTGTTGCAGTTGCGCTGAGTCCGAAAGGTCCCAAGGAATAGCACGCACACGAACGTCTTTCATTTTTCCATCGATTTTCACACTCTGTGATCATACTGGAAATGTACTTCAGGTGATGTACATAGGAAGTGTGATTTTCTTGAAATCTGTGAAGAGAGGTTGGTCTAATGAAAATCATTGACATAACCGGTCCTCTCAGGGAAGGGATGTGGGATTTCGGATTTCCCGGAGGTCAATTTAAACTGAAGAAGCTGAATTATGAGTTCCTCGGAGAGGAGTACTTCCACGAGGGTTTTGAAGGAATGGTGGGGAGTACAGGTACATTCATTGAAACCGGCGCAACATACCTGGGCTACGAGAAATCGATCTCAACGGACAAGATTCCTCTGCAAAGATTGGTAAATGTCGATGCCTTCGTCCTGCAGATTCCCCTTGATACACTGCAGGAAAAGGACGGACGGAAGTTCATCTCTATGCAGGATGTGAAGAAAGCGGAAAAGGATGCCATACCAGAAGGGGTAGCCATAATTGTGAGTACCGGCTACGGAAAGAACTGGTTCAGTAGAGATTACCTTGCACACTCACCTTTCTTCAAGAAGGATGCACTGTTTTACCTGCTTGATAAAAATCCCGTATTGCTATCCAGCGATTTCCCCGCCTGGGAGAACACCGTGAATCCAGAAGGTTTTTTAAAAAGAATGTATGATTCTGGAGTGACCGTGCTCGTGAGCTGTGTAAATGTAGAAAAGATAAAAAAGTTCAGGGTAAGGCTGATTGCGTTACCCTTGCGGGTCGAGAATGTATGCATGTGTCCTGCGAGGGCTGTTGTAATCGAAGAATAATAGTAAAATTAATAATAGTGCGGAAAGGAGGTTTACCGTGAGCAATACGGAATACCGTCGTGTTAAATGGGGACTCATTGGGGCAGGGGATTTCGGCCAGATTTATGCCCAGATTATGAAACAACTCCCCAATGTCGAACTCGTTTCAGTGTATTCGAGGACCGAGAAAAATGCCATAAAGGCGTCTGAAAAATTCGGTATAAAGAAGTGGTACACAGATTTTCATTCGCTGATCAATAGTGATGGTGTTGAGGCAGTTGCGATCGTTACCGATGAGCACCATCACTACGAACCGGTGATGGTTGCCTTGAAGGCTGGTAAACATGTTATTGTGGAAAAGCCGATTGCCCCCTCTCTAAAGGAAGCGGATGAAATGATAGCCCAGTCCAAAAAAACTGATAAGGTGTTTGCCGTAGCCCATATTCTTCCGTTCCATAACCATTATGCAATGGCCAAGGCAGAAATCGATAAGGGAAGCATTGGTGAGATCGTCAGCATGTACGCGAGACGAAACGCCGCCTCGTTCTGGGGTGAGAAGTTACAGGATCATTCATCGGCTATCTATGATGAAATGATTCACGACATGGAATGCATGCTCTGGTACACGGGGTGGAAGGTGAAGCGGGTGTATGCACAGACGAAGAATGTGAGAGGTATGAAAAAACCGGATGTATGCTGGGCAATTTTTACCTTTGAAAACGGATCAATTGCAACACTCGAGGCAAACTGGTACCTTCCTGCAAACACTCCCTACCTGATAGACTCGCAGATGGAAATTCACGGAACAGAGGGAATGCTCTATATAGACCTATCAGATCAAGGTCTGCGGGTAAATGACAGAAATGGCTGGAGATTTCCCGACGCCACGTGGTGGCCCGAAAAGCTGGGAAGGGTAGAGGGAGCGCTCGGAGATGAGATCAGGTATTTTGCCGATGGCATAATGCTTGGGAAAATGCCCCAAGGTCTCGGTGATCCACAGAGGGCGCGCGATGCTCTGGAAATAGTGATGGCTGCAGAAAAGTCGGCTGAAACCGGGCAGATTGTCGACCTTTAATCCAGAGTACCGGTTAATTCATTTCCTGACGCTGTGAATGAGGTATTTGTACTGTTCGAAGCACATTTTTATCAAGGGGTTTCTATGAGAGTAATCGATATTTCAGGACCGATATATACGGGCATGTGGAGCTATGCCGACTATTATCCGGATTTCAAGCTGTCCTCGGTTGAGTTCGAGTTCGGGGGTGCGAAGTATTCCGTCGATGTATTCGAGGGTATGCATGCCCAGACAGGTACGTATATAGAATCGCCACAGGTGTTTTCCGAAAGCGGGAAAGCTGGAGGACTGAACGAAGCTGTCCCTCTTGAGAGATTGTTCATGATCGATGCATATGTTCTGTACATCCCACACAATACACTGGGAACAAAGGATGGGAAATCTTTTATTTCACTTGAGGATATAAAAAAAGCTGAAAAGGGAGATATAGCAGAGGGCTCTGTAATACTGGTCGGCACTGGATACGGACAGCAATGGGAAAGGGAAGATTACGTGAAAAAGGCCTGGTTTTTTAAAAAAGACGCTCTCTATTATCTAATCGATAAAAAACCGTTTCTCATCGGTGGAGATTCGCCCGTTTGGGAAAACGAGGTTCATCCCGAAGGAGCCTTTGAGAGATTCTATAAATCAGGCATTCTGCTGCTTGCCCCCTGTGTGAATCTTGAAAAAATAGCAAAGTACAGAGTTAAATTGACCGCCTTACCATTACGCATTTTAACGGCAGGAGTCTGCCCTGTGCGTGCCGTAGTGGTGGAGGAGTAAAAAGCAAAGCTCAGGGCCCAAGGAATATTAGCTCGCATCATGGCTTTCATAGGGAAGTGGCAGTTACACCATTGAAGTTGAGAAATTGCGCTCAGATGCACTCGCGTGTGTGAAGGGGCATGAGATTGTGGGGGAAGCCACCTTGAGGAAAGGTGGCTTTGCTATATAGACCAGCCGGTCATTGTCCTTTCAATGCCATTGGATTTTATTATTTGGAATTGTCGTTATGTTTGGACGGAGTATGGGCGTGAGTTGGATAGAAAATATTTTTTTAAAGGTTCGTGGTTTTTAAAGAGATGCAATGAAGTATCTCGTAGGGCGGATGGGACTCGATGAAGCTGAATCACCTATTTAAACCGATTACCATCAATAATCTCGAAATCAGAAACCGTATCGTTTTATCTCCAATGGGTATCGGTGCCTACAATGACGATGAAACTGTCTCCGATGAATATGTAGATTTTGTCAAAGCACGGGCCAAGGAAACGGGACTGATCATTACCACCGGTGCCCGGGTATCTTCAAGATACGGCGCCTTTCGATTTTTTGGATGCTCCGATGACATGCAGATACCTGGACTCCGCAGGCTTTCAAAAGCTGCACATTTATCAGGCGCCAAGATCTTTCTTCAGATACTCGAGCTTGGGGGCGCCGATCCTGAAAGCCCCTGGGTGCCTTCTGTTGATGTTCCTCTCTACAGAGATGAATGGAAGAACACGAATCCTCCGAAAGAGCTGAAAACATCGCAGATTGAGGAGCTCGTCGAGGCATTCGTGAATGCAGCTCTGAGAGCCCAGGAGTCAGGGTTCGATGGTGTGGAACTGGATGGGGCAGAAAACTTTTTAATTTCCGATTTCATCTGTCCCTGTATGAACCGGCGAAATGATAAGTACGGCGGCAGTTTCGAGAATCGCATGAGGTTTCCTGTGGAGATCCTTCGTGAAATAAAGGAGGTCTGCGGGGAAGACTTTTCTGTGGGATTCAAGTTCAACGCATACTACGATCTTCCGGAGGGCATCGACCTGAATCTCGGCGTGAAAATAGCGCTGAAGATGGCTGAAGCGGGAGCGACCTATATCCATGAATGGTCTTTTTCAAAGCTGGATAAACCGATGTCACTTTTTCAATATACACCGATGCCTAACCTGTATCAGCCGAGGAATACCACTCTGCCGATTGCAAAAAACTTGAAACTTCACCTCCCGGCTGTCCCTATCATAGTTGTGGGCGGTATTCTCAAACCTGATGAGGCTGATAATATTCTTGCCGAGGGATGGGCAGACATGATTGCAGTGGGGAGAGGATTCATTGCCGATGACCTCTGGGCGGAAAAGGCAAAAGCGGGAGCATGTATCAGACCGTGTATCCGTTGCCATGTCTGTCATCACGAAGTGGCTGTGCTCGGTAATCTCCTCGTGTGCTCGGTGAACCCGGATGTTCTGTTACAGAATCAACCGGAAAAAGCAGTTCATCCGAAGAAGGTCATGGTTGTCGGCGCAGGCCCCGGTGGGATAACTGCTGCGCTTACTGCAGACCAGAGGGGGCATAACGTCAACCTGTATGAAAAAGAGGATGAGATAGGTGGAAAGCTCATTCCGGGAAGCGCTCCTGATTTTAAACATGAGTTCGGGGATCTTTTACGCTATTTCAGAGACGAGATCAAAAGCAGCAGTGTGATATTGAATAAAAATTGTACGGTTACACCCTCGGTGATACGTGAGAAGGCTCCGGATGTGCTCATAATCGCTACAGGGGCAGAAGCATTTCTTCCTGCAATTCCAGGTATTGACCGCCAAAACGTCATACAAGCAACAGAGGCGCTCATAAATACACATCGTTATGAAAACGGAAAGCTCGTCATTATCGGGGGCGGGGATGTCGGCTGCGAAACTGCAGTGCTCATGGCACGGAGAGGCAATGATGTATCCATTGTGGAAATGCTTCCGGCGCTCATGGAAACTGAGGAAATAAAACATAATACGGTTATACTCGAGCAGTTGATTCTGGAAGCTGGTGTAAGCGTATATACTTCAAGCACCATCACCGAGATTACCGACAACGCTGTACTGATACGGAGGAGTAAAAATAACATGCTTGAGATACCGGTAGACCTCGTTGTGCTTGCAACCGGATACACACCCGCGGCGGGCAGGGTAATGGAGCTTCGAAAAGAATGCAGAACCTCGTACGCACTCGGGGACTGTATGCAGCCGGGGAGGCTCAGAAACGCGATCAGCGAAGGATACAGAATTGGTCGTCTTATCTAGAGTAGTCTTTTATCGACATGAATAGTGTTGACATAGGATCTGTTTTATTCTATGATTCTGTGGAAGGTAAAGATATCTTACCAATTTAAATGGGATGCATACGAGCGATTGCAGCGTTCTGTATGTTCATGTGAGGCGCCCCGGGTGTACATATAAACGAAAGGGACAGGGGATACGAACTTGCGAAGGGGAGGAGGAAACCGAAGGTTAACGAAGAAGCAGGTCGGACAGGTACACGAGTATGCAATCCGGTTGCTTGAAGATGTGGGCTGCAGGGTTCAGTGTGCGGAGGCTTTCGACATCCTTGATAGAGCCGGCTGTAAATGCATGGATGGGGGCCAGGTACGGATTCCACGCAGGCTCGTGCAGGAGGCACTGGAGGCAGCACCTCAGGAGATAGAGGTATTTAATAGAAATGGTGAATGCGCAATGGTGCTCAAGGAGTGGAATTGCTACTACGGAACAGGCTCCGACTGTGTCAACACAGTTGATCTGGACAGCGGAATGAGGAGAAGGTGCACAAAACAGGACGTAGAAAAGCTTGCACGTTTTTGTGATGCGCTTCCACACATTGATTTTGTTATGTCTTTTGGAATCGCACACAATGCCCCGCCAGGCAGTAATTTTGTGCACCAGTACGAGGCAATGCTACTCAACACGTGCAAGCCTGTTATTGTCACGGGACATGGCAGAAACGACATGGAAACCATAATCAGAAGTGCTACTGAAGCCGTTGGCGGTGTTGAAAGGCTCAGGGAAAAACCACCGCTTATACTGTACACCGAACCCTTATCCCCGCTTATCCACACCGATATGGGGGTGAGCAAAGGCTTGATCTGCTGTGAATACGGGATTCCTTTTATCTACATCGGAAGCCCCTACATGGGCGCCACTGCTCCAGCGACGCTTGAGGGTATTCTTGTGCAGGCCGTGGCCGAATCACTTTCAGGGCTTGTGATATTCCAGAGAAAGCGGCCGGGAGCTAAGTTTATTTTTGGCGGTGATGCAACGATCATGGATATGCGAACGACTATTTTTTCCTACGGTGCACCCGAGCTGAACGTGCTGAATGCCTGTTTGGCGGATATGGCACATTTTTACCGGCTTCCCTTCTTCTGCATCGCAGGCTCTTCAGATTCCAAGGAGCTCGATGCGCAGGCAGGGCTCGAATATGCACTGTCTATATACGATGCGACGATGAACGGGTGTAACATTATTCATGACTGCGGCTATCTGGAGTCCGGTCTTACCTCTTCCTTTGAGTCGGTGCTTTTCGCAGACGAAATAATCAGCATGGTAAAGTACATGTTCAGGGCGCTTCAGTTTAACGATGAATCGGTGCCTATAGAACTGATGGGCAGGGTTGGACCAGGAGGGAATTTTCTCATGGAGGATCATACTGCGCATAACTATAGAAAAAGATTCTGGTTTCCACGTTTTCTGGATAGAAACAATTTTGAGGGATGGAAGCGTGCAGGGTCAAAGGAGATACGGAGCGTTCTCAATGAGAAGGCAAAAGAAATAATAAGCAAACATCAGCCGGCGGGACTCCCGGATGAAATTACTAAAAGAATAAAAGACATCGTATACAGCCATACGCCGGACATTTAGAAGTGTAGGGGTGCTGGTGAAGTTCAGACATCGCATGAAAGGACAATAGAAATGAGGGTAAATTATCAGGCAAACGTGACCCCCCGTTTTCAGGTTCTCACCGATGATCAGATTGAGGAAATATTGAGTGCGAGTATGGAGATCCTCGAGCGTATCGGTGTACGGATTGAGGATGAGGAGGGTGTTCAGCTCCTTGTGAAAAATGGTGCTTTCAGCACTGATGGGAAACTGGTAAAAATACCTTCATTTATGATAAAACAATCCCTTTCTACTGTACCTGGAAGGATCGTTCTTGCAGGGCGGAACAGGAAAAGGGAAATGGTTCTAGAGAAAGACAGAATCTATTTTGGAACGGGTTCTGATCTGCCCTTTACCATAGACCCATGGAACGGGGAGCGTCGGAAGACGCTGTTTAAGGACGTGGTCAATGCAGGGCTTGTGGCTGATGCCCTGCCCAATATTGACTTTTTCATGTCTCATGGCCTTGTTTCGGATGTACCTCCTGCCCATTACGACCGTCATCAATTTCTCGCAATGCTCATGGGAACAGCCAAACCATACATCATCACATGTGTGGATGGACAGGGTTTGAAAGACCAGTTCGATATGGCCTCCATGCTTATCGGTGGAGAAAGGGAGTTCAGGCAAAATCCACTGTTCGGAGTCTATGCCGAGCCTATTTCACCCTTTGTACATCCAAAGACCACAGTGGAAAAGGTTTTGATTTCGGCTGCGTACGGGATACCGATCGTTTTTGTTCCTGCTCCCAGTGCAGGCGGTACTGCACCCGTTACCATGGCAGGGATTTTGGCTGAGGGCATCGCCGATACCCTCGCCGGGCTCGTGATATCGCAGCTGAAGGGACCGGGCACGGGATTTGTTATGGGGGGTGTTTTTACAAGTCTCGACATGAGAACCACTATTTTTACGTATGGCTCACCTGAACTGCTGCTACTTGATGCGGCTTTGAGCGAGATAGCCAAATACCTGAAGATCCCGGTTTTTTCAACATCGGGGTGCAGCGATTCAAAGGTTTTTGACCAGCAGGCAGCACTAGAAGCGGGCCTTTCAATACTTATGGCAGCGCTGTCCGGGGCAAATCTCATACATGATAATGGGTACATTGAATCCGGGCTGACAGGTTCGCTGGATATGCTGGTTGCAGTTGATGAGGCGGTATCCCTTGTAAAAAGGATCATGCAGGGGATACGGGTGGACAGAGAGACCCTCGCTGTCGATATTGTTGAAAGGGTAGGGATTGGAGGTAATTTCATCCAGGAAGAACACACGCTCAAGCATTTCAGGAATGAAATCTGGTCTCCAGGACTTCTTGACAGACATGTGTACGATACCTGGAAGGCAGGAGGTTCCAAGACCCTGGGGGATCGGTGTAGGGAGAAGGTTTTAAAGATACTTGATTCGCATCAGCCGGAACCGGAGCTTGATGAGAAGCTTGTCGAAGAGCTCAGGGCGTTCATTAAGAAGATTGAAGATAAAAAGTGATAATACTCTTTCTTTTGTGTTTCAATCTATCTACTTAAATTCAGCAGGGAGGAATGATACATGGGAAAACTTCGATTTCGATACGGATATGCGGGAAAACAGCTGAGAATTTCACTGGATAGAAAAAAATGTACTACAGAAGAAATTAATCCCGATGTCATGAGAAAGTACCTCGGTGGAGCGGGATACGGAGCGCGGCTCCTCTACGATGAGCTTCCAAAGGGTATCGATCCGCTTTCCAAGGCAAACAAACTCGTTTTTGTTACCAGCCCGCTGACGGATAACAGTATACCTGGAGGTGGCAGTATCATGCTCTGCTTCAAATCACCTCTCACCAATGCCTGGGGTGAATCAAGATGCGGTGGAGATTTCGGTCCTGATCTCAAGAGGTCAGGTTTTGACGCGCTCATAATAGAGGATAAATCACAGGATCCTGTATACATCTTCATCGATGACGGTGAGGTCTCGTTTAAACCTGCAGGACATCTGGTCGGGATGGAGGTTATGAAAAAAATACGGGCAATCCGGGACGAGCTCCGTGACAGTAAAATCTCGGTAATGTGCATAGGTCCGGCAGGGGAGAATAGGGTAAAAATCGCGACCGTCATGTTCGACCAGCGCGCGGCCGGGAGATGCGGCACGGGCGCGGTTATGGGATCGAAGAACCTCATTGCCGTCGCTGTGAGGGGAACCAGAAAAATAAATCCGGCTCACCCGGATAAATTGAATGAAGCGGTAAAAAAGGCGATGAAGGTACTCAGGGAAAGCGAAACCGCAGCAAATTTTCGAAAACACGGAACTACCGGTGATATGGTTGCAAATGATGCTGCAGGGGACTGGCCGACAAAGAACTGGCATTCGAATTCGTGGGGGAAGGCAGAGAAGCTCTACGAGCAGTTTTATAACAACCACCTCGTAAAAAACCATGGATGCTACAGGGGATGTCCCATCGCATGCGGCAGAATAGCAGAGGTGAAGGACGGCAAGTACAAAACTCCCGTGCATGAGGGTTCCGAATATGAATCCCTTTCTGCCTTTACCGCGTTTGTGTTTAATGATAACCTCGAAGCCGCCATACATGCAACGTATCTCTGTAACGAATACGGTATCGATACAATCTCTGCAGGAGGCATCATTGCCTTTGCCATGGAGTGCTATGAGCACGGGATCATCACCGGACAGGATACGGGAGGTCTTGAACTAAGCTGGGGCAATCCCGATGCATTGCCTGCACTGGTGAAAATGATATCGTTGCGCGAGAGGATTGGTGATATTCTCGCGGAAGGTGTGAAAATTGCCGCTGAAAAGCTGGGAAGGGGTGCAGAAGAGTTTGCCATGCATGGAAAAGGGCTCGAGGCACCTGCCCATGACGGACGTTCAGGCAAGGTCCTGGCGCTTACCTACGGTACGGCGAACAGAGGTATGTGCCATATTCATCCCCTTGAAGGGATGGTGTACGACTCCGGGAAGTTTGATTGGGGTTTGATGAAGTATGGAATTCCCGATCCGAATACCGTTGAGAGATGGGATGAAAAGGGGAAGGGTAGGATCACCAAAGTGCTGCAGGACGGGTTGATCGTGCCCGACATACTGAACACATGTAAATTCTTTATGTATGCGGGCCTGTATGTGGATCATCTGGCAGAGATCCTCTCAGCGTTGACAGGCTGGGATATTGGTGGCCGGGAGCTTTTAAAGGTCGGAGAGAGGGTATTCAACCTTCAACGAATGTTTAATATCCGGGAAGGTTTCAGTCGCAAGGACGACGTGATACCGGAACGGGTGAAAATGAAACCTGCCTTCGGGATGTACGCCGATGAGGAGCGCTGCGCGATCAAAGATTTTGATGGAATGCTCGAAGAATACTATGAAGCGAGGGGGTGGAATATTAAAACAGGTAAACCGAGTAGTGAAAAGCTGAGGGAACTCGGGCTTGAAGCAGAGTAAAATATTTCCGGATTTCTTGGAGAGCATTGTATGGAGGTGAAAGTATTACTGTATACCGTGCTGAAAAAGTACGGTGAAGGCAAGATTAGGAAAGATGACAGGATGAACGTTCCTGATCGCATAACGCTTGAAAGCCTTGCCTCGCTTTTGGATATTCCTGATAAACCGGGAAAGGTATTCCTGGTAAACGGTTCGCCCCGCGATAAGGAGTATATCCTGCAGGAAGGAGATGAGGTAAAAATATTGTCATTTATTGGTGGGGGGTAATGCTGGCAGAATAATCAGGCGGTAGTGAGGGCTCCATGGAGAGATTTGGACTTATTTCGGGTTGAGCAATTATACAATCAGAATTGAGGGGAGAGATTCAGAATGATGAAAGAAGTATTACTGGGTAAGATCAGTCTTACCATGGAAACGGGTATCATTCTCCGCTGGCTGAAAAAGGAGGGGGAATACGTTGAAAAGGGGGAACCGCTGTTCGAACTGGAGACTGACAAAGCTACCCAGGTTATCGAATCATTTCACGAAGGGTTTCTCAAAAAGATTATCATACCTGAAGGCCAGGAGGTAGCTGTGCGGACGGTCATTGCCTATATCGGAGATAAAGATGATGCTGTGCCACGCAGTGCTGAGGCATTAACGAGGGTGGGAAAAGCTGCCGCATCTTCAACTGAACAGGTACGGCGGGGAATGGCTGAAGGAAAAAGCACTCGCGTCGGGGTCAACGCATCTCCTCTTGCCAAACGCCTCGCTGCAGAGCTGGGAATTGATCTCTCTCAGGTCAAGGGAACAGGACCTGATGGGAGAATCGGAAAGGATGATGTGCTCGCTGCCAAGGAGCTGATTAAAACAGAGGGAGTTGTAGCAGCAGCAGAGGGGGAACCGGCTGCAGCGCTGGTAAGGGTAGCTTCTGATACAAAGCTGAGCGGTATAAGGAAGGTTGTTGCCGAACGCATGAAGGCAAGTTTTCAGAATGCCCCCCACATCTATCTCGAGCTCTGGGTGGACATGGGTGAAGCTGTGATATTGAGAAAAAGATACAATGAAGAGCAGGGTGGGAAAGGGCATCTCACGTACACCGATATTCTGGTCTCCGCCGTTGCAAAAACGATCAGAAAAAATGTGCGTCTCAACGCGACGCTGCATGGGGATACCGTCCGTATATTTGGAGAAATAAATGTTGGAGTCGCCGTGGCCACTGACAGGGGTCTTGTGGTTCCAGTAATGAAACACGCCGATGAAATGAACTTCGCTGAGGTATCCAAAATCAGGGCAGAACTGGTAGAGCGGGTAAAATCAGGAAAGCAGACGCTGAAAGATATTGAGGGGGGCACTTTTACGCTCACGAATCTTGGTATGTTTGGTATCGTATCCTTCAAGCCGATCATCAATACGGGGCAGGCAGCTATACTGGCTGCCGGCAAGATCGTTTCTACCCCGACCGTGGATGATGCCGGGAATATAATCGTAAAGCCCTTGATGAATATGACTCTTGCCTGTGATCACAGAATCGTCGATGGAGCAGAAGGAGCACAGTTTCTATCGGATTTGAAGAATCTGCTTGAAAGACCATCAGGAGAATTGAAATGAGTAAGGGCATTATCGTATACTGAAGAGCGGTATTGATATGAAAAAATAATAATGTGAGAGAAATATGTTTTCATTTCCGCTGCAGAAGCCAAAGCCCGATTTCGATACCCTGCTACAGGTACTTTCCGGAAAAAGAGAGCCTGACAAGGTTTTTTTCTGTGAAATGCTTATAGACGAGGAAATAAAGAAATACATCATCGAAAATTACTTCCATGAGCAGAATTATTCTCCCACTGTAACCTTTGGAGGAAGCTCCGAAGGATCTTCTGAAAGCAGAGTTGATTTCGAAGAAACAAAAAAAGCCTCTGAGAGGTACTACAGGCAGCTTATCCAGTTTTATTACCGAATGGGTTACAGCTTTGTGGCTGATTATGAGTTTCTGGTAAACTTTCAATCCTTCAACATTGTTTCGAAAATAGGAAGAGATCCGGATACCTCGGCCTTTCCCAGGACCGAACGGCACTGGGCGCAGGAGGGAAAAGGTGTCATTCAGAGCTGGGAAGATTTTGAAAAATTCCCGTGGAAAAGGGTTCAGGAGCTTGTTGAGCGGTACGGGGATCATATTCGGTTTCTCAGCAGGAACCTTCCAGATGGTATGAAGCTCGCAGTGGTCGGTTCGATTTTAGAGCAGGTCATGGAGTGGATACTGGGGTATGAAGGTGTTTTGTATAATGTCTATGATGACCCCCTTCTTATCGAGACAACATTCGAGAAAGTCGGCCAGCTTGTTTACGATCTGTATACCGTTGCTGCACCCATGGAGGGTGTGGGCGTCATCTGGCATGGCGATGATATCGGTTATAACATGGCCACACTGCTTTCACCCACACATCTCAGAAAATGGGTCTTTCCCTGGTTCAAAAAGTATGCCGAAATCGCCCATAGTCACAACAAGCCAATCTGGTACCATGCGTGCGGTAACAAAAACGAAGTAATGGAGGACTTTATTAAAGACATCAAATTCGATGCACTACATTCCTTCGAGGATTCGAGCAATCCCGTAACTGAATATAAGAAGAAATACGGGCACAGAATCGCACTCATGGGTGGTGTGGATATGGATAAGCTTACCAGGCTGGCCGAAGATGAGCTTCGAAGGTATGTAAGAACCATCCTTGACACATGCATGCCTGGTGGCAGGTATGCGCTTGGCTCGGGGAATTCCGTGTGCAGTTATGTACCAGTGCACAATTATATGGTCATGATGGATGAGGGAGCGCGATATATGTAGTTTGATTCAGATATACATGGCGATAGAATAGGAGGAGGAGTATGCGCGCAATCGATATTACCGGTCCAATTTACAATGGGATGTGGTATTTTGGTGATCCCTGGCCACGATTTCATTTCAAAACAAGATATCATAGTCTTGAAGCGGTGGGTATCACTGCGATGATCGAGGATTTTGAGGGTTTCGGAGGCCACACCGGACTGCACATAGAAACACCTGCCACTGGGATTGGATATGATAAATCCTATCCTCTGAGCGATGTCCCTATTGCGGGACTTGTGAATGTTGATGCATACGTTCTTCAGATTGCACACGACAGTCTTCCCATCAAGGACGGCAAACCGTACATTTCTCTTGAGGATATTAAGAAGGCAGAAAAGGAGGAAATACCAGAGGGAGCCGTCATATTGATCGGGACGGGGTACGGGAAAAACTGGGACAGAGATGACTACCTGACAAAATCGTGGTTCATTAAAAGAGAGGCCATGTACTACATCATCGATAAAAAGCCCTTTCTGCTCGGTGTCGATGCAACCGATTTTGAAAACTGGGCTAACCCCGAGCGCTTCTTTGAGCGCCTTTTTAATTCCAATATTTTGTTGATGGCACCCTGTATCAATCTTGAAAAGATAACAAGGTTCAGGGTGAAGTTAATCGCTCTTCCGCTGAAGATAAAAGGTGCAGCGATATGCCCCACCCGTGCTGTGGTCATCGAGGAGTAGAGTATCCTGTTCTTTGCTGTAATAAGACTCTCTTTTACCGATTTTAGGGGAACTTTTTAATTTTTATTGAATGTAGCCCTTCGGGTCTTCGCAATTAAAACAGAGATGGCTTGCAGATGATTTCCCTCACCTTTGTTTTGAAAAAGTGCTGGGAGTGTGATGGGTTTATAACCGCTGCGGTATCTGCGCCCCACCCCGTACCGCCGAGCGCGATGATGTCCTTTCCAGGCTCAACGAGACCCGCGTCTGTCGCCATGATGCTTATTTCCACGCATACCTTTACTCCCTCGCCAAACATCCGCAATGTGGTGGCCACAATTTCCGAAGGATACACACCTTCGAATTGGAGGCGGAGAGCACGATCGATACCGGCCATGAGATGTGTTGTGGTGAGTATTTTGACACCTTTATCCTGAAGCTTCTTGCGCATTTCGAGCTCCATTTCATCCTTGCCCGGCTTGTGAAATCCAATCTGATGGGTAACGCAGACGACCTCAAGACCGCAGTCGAGAAGCTTTTGTGCCGTAAAACCGGTGCACGAGGCCACAACGATCTTTTTTATTCCCAGTTCCCGCGCTTTTTTCAGGGCACCTTCGATTACTGTGTCTGTGTGCTTATACTTTTCGGATTTTGAGCTCATTGGAAAGTCCTTTTTATCTCCATTTATACCCCTCATCGAGCATTATCATATAATTTTTCACAGGAATAAAATTACAAATGGAATTGCCTGAACCGAACACGTATCGTCCTCGCTGCATACACGTATCAAGTATACGGCGCACATATCGCCGAAGCTCCCCTTCATCCAGTCTTGTTAGCTTATCGATATCCACACCTCCGATAAGTCCGATTCTATCGCCGTATCTCTTTTTATACTCTATCACCGGACTGCAGCAGTCTTCAAAGGCGTGAAGTGCATCGATCCTGACATCATCAATGAGGTCGTACATTATTCCCTCTTTATTGCCACAGCAGTGGTACCAATAAGGGAGATTATGTGAATGGGCAAGCATGCCGTATTTTTTAAACCATGGAAATACCCATTTCCTCAGATGTGCGGGGGAGAGGAGTGTTGACGTTTTGAATCCAAGATCGTCTCCGTGCCATATGACACCGACACCATCCATGGAGGTAGCTATTTCGTATGATTCATAGATGAGCTGGCCCCACATTTTGAATACTGCCTCTACGAGGTCGGGCTGATCGTATGCGGAAAAAAACAATCCTTCATAGCCGAGCAACCATTCCATAACAGGCTCATACAGAGCTGCCATGACAGCGATTTTCATGCCCTCTGGAAGGTTGCGACTCAGAAATTCGAGGTGTTCACCGTATTGCGTGAGCATTTCTCGAGCCCTGTCCCAGGGAAAGGACTCAAAATCATTCCAGGATCGTATCATTCCTTTTCCTTCCTGTGCCCAGTACCGCTCGCCTCTAGAGAGCAATGCGGTATCAGTGCCCACCCTGGAAATGGTGTTCAGTGAAGAAAAATTGAGGTAGAACTCAAGATCGGGTATTAAGTGGTAGCCCATTCTGTAATAAAAATCTATGAGGTGTTTGTGATATATTTTGTAGGCGGCTTTGAACTCTTTCGATTCCCTCATGCACCTTTCTTCTTTGCTGCTTCCGAAGCGCTGTGCTGAAGGTGGCGGGATGTTTTTTTCTTCGAAATAATTTTCTATGATGAACTTTTTGATCTCTTCATCGACGAGGAGTTCTGCGGCAATGATCCTGTCTGGAACTACATCCCCATTGAGAACTTTCACAAGAGTATCGAAATCCGGGTTTGGTTTTTTCACCGGTATTGAAAACATGGACTGATGCCATCTCCTGCGCTTGAGAGGTTTACGTATCCACACGTTATTATTTTTTACCGGCCGGTCCTTTCATACAGTAGAACTGATTCATTTTGAGAATTTTTTTCTCCATCAGATCCAGAACTACCGTTAATTTATATTCCTTATCGACCGGGCACTGTTCACATACACAGTCATCATCCTCGACGTCACAGTCGCTTTTCCCTTTTGCACAGAAAAGACCTTCTGTACTGTCCCTCATACATTGATTGTAGGTGGGGCAATCTTTGCAGATACATTTGTCCATATTTTCCTTAGTATCTGGAACGGTCATTTTAACTCCTTTATGATTGATATTTAAACAACTTTACACGAGATCTGGAATTCTGTATTTTTGATGAATTTCTCTAATCTTTTTTTCAATCTCTTGAGGAATTGGTTCAGGCGCATGACTCTTCAGTATCTCTTCGACTTTCTCATTGGCCCGCTGAATGAACGATTTGGATCCCTTTTCGATCCACTTCTCACGACTGTACTTATCTATAAGAGCATCTCTTCTCGGTAAATGCTCTTTTGTATACCACTTGAGAGTGTGTTTCTGGTTCAGAAAGTGTCCTGAACGTCTCTTGTTTTCGATTTTAGAAGCCACATCGGCTAAAACATCGAAGGCAAGGGTCTCTGCATTCACATCAATACCCTGCAGTATGCGGCGGGCAGAGATCAGCATTTCGTCCATAAGGAGTAAAAGCTCGTTGTTTATCGCATGGGTCTGATCAAGCCCATGGATCACGGTGGCTTTATTCCCACCAAGCATTCGAGTCAGCAGAGAAAAGCTAAGCTCATAGGCTTCCTGCATATCAAGCAGCTTTGAATCTGGAGAAATGGGAGAAATAATCGGTATGCCCAGATAATCTTCAAGCTGTCCTACTGCACAGGCCCACACAAAGTCTCCTCTGCTGGCAAGACAGATCTGAGCCGTCCTCATGTCGAATACCTCGAGTGGAACTACGAAGAACACAGACAATCCTTCCTTGAGCAACTGGACGATTACCAGCCCGCTTAAAAGCTCAGCGATCTTTTGTGCAATATTGCCCGCAAAGGTTGCAGGGCCGGTATCACCCATGGGAGTTTCAACCGTTATCACAGGCTGAATCCCCCATAGTGCGGTTGCCTTCAGCATGTTACACCCGTAGATATTCCATGTCAGGGGAGATATTTCACAGAAGGCAACCGTCAGCGGTCTCTTCTTCAATTCGTCCTCTCCTCCAGCAAGTGCTGCTGCAAGTTCGTAGGTTGGAGGAATTGCCCCCGGTTCAAAGCTGGAGACGCATACCGGTTTCGTGGTAGAGCGTACGGCAAGCTCATATTCACAGTAGGTGTACATTTTATCAAATTCAGGCATGAGTGTGCACATCCAAATACCGTCTATACTGCTCAGGTGATCAGAAAGGGTCACGAATCTTCTGATATCTTCTTTTGTGAGGCCTCTGTAGGTACTGCTCATCGCATCATAGTAGTTCATCAGGACGTGGGAAATGGCGTATGGATACTCCTGGCCATTCTGAATCAGCATGTCGTTGCCTGGATCTCTTCCGCACAGACGGGTCGTGCGCTTTCTGTTTGGTGTGGATTTGAGGCACCTCTCAATCAGGCTTTCTGGAAAATACACGATATTGTCTTCCGAAACAGAACACCCGTTGTCTTTTAGCAACTTGACCAACTCCCCATCCTCTATGCTCACGCCAATTTTTGCCAGTATATCCAGCGCTGTCCCGTATATGGTATCAAGCTCTTTTTTATTGAGCACCTCAAGTTTTGCTCTCATTTTCAAACTCCCTTTCAATGATCGTCATGATCATCATCGATTATTGCTGTACCCTTACGTTGTATTTTCAAAGTATCTTTTTATCAAGGTAACACCATCGGTCGCGGTGGCTGCGTAGAAGTCTGCACCGATTTCCTTACTCCATTCAGCTGTCGTGGCTGCTCCGCCGATGATCGTTTTGACCCTGCCCCTTATTCCTGATGCTTTCAGCTTTTCCTCAATTTCTTTCTGATTCGAGACGGTGGTGGTGAGGAGTGCAGATGAAGCCACGAGCCTCGCATCGACCTCGATTGCTTTGTTCACAAAATTTTCGGCAGGCTGATCCACACCGAGATCGTGCACTTCAAAGCCGGAGGTTTCCAGCAGAGTTTTTACGATATCTTTTCCGATATTGTGGATATCTCCCTTAACGGTTCCGATGACAATAACGCCCTTGGGTTTTGCGATCGGAATTTTTTTCTCCAGAAGCTTTTTCTTTGCTATTTCCATGCCCCCCATGCAGGCTTCCGCGGCAATCATGAGCTCAACGAGAAATATTTCCTCTCTCCCGAACAGATCTCCTATCTCCACGATAGCTCTGGAAAGCCCCTCATTCATTATCCGTAATGGATCCGCTCCGCCATCAAGTGCTTCGGTGACCTTGCTTTTCACTGCTTCCGTGTCGTAGCTCATCACAGCCTTATATACTTCCGTAATATATTTCTCCATGAGGGTTCCCCAGTTCTCAGCGTACTCCAGTTTGGTCATTGGCCATTGTATGATGCATAGAGACATAGGTCAAGTTATTTTACCATTGACAAAAAATGGAAACAGTTGGTACAATGTTTTTGCTGCTCTATCGGTCGAAGGATTGATTTTGGTGAATCAGAAGCAGATGCTTAATTTTAATTCCCGTTTTATACAACGTTCTACTGAGAAAGGGGGAAAATCATGAGAATTATCGATATTTCCGGACCGGTGTATGAGGGGATGTGGGATTATGGAGGTGAGATAAAACCGTTTAAACTGGGTAAGGTCAAGATGTCCTATGCAGGAGTTGAGTATGCGATTGATGCACTCGAGAACATGACGGCCCTTACGGGTACCTATTTCGAGACACCGGGTGATATGCATGGCTACACGGTAAACGATATTCCGCTTGAAAAGCTGTTCATGATCGATTCCTATGTACTGAAGATGCCATTTGAAAAACTCAGGACAGTGGATAACAGGCCGTGCATTTTCCGGGAGGACATGGTAAATGCAGAAATGGGGACGATACCCGAAGGCGCAGGCATTATCATGAGTACCGGATACGGGAAAAATTGGGAACGGAATGATTATTTGCAGAAATGTCCATTTCTGAAGAAGGAAGCAATGGATTACCTTATCGATAAAAAGCCGTTTATCGTGGTCTTTGATACACCCGCTGCTGAAAGCGATGTTCATCCGGAAAACGCATTCGAGAGATACTTCAAGGAAAACATTCTCACCGTGACTGCCTGTATAAACCTTGAAAAGATCGAAAAGTTCAATGTGAAGCTGAGCGTTCTGCCACTCAAGATATTGAAGGTTGCCATGGGATGCCCGGCTCGTGCATTTGTGATGGAAGAATAATGGGACCCTTTGATTATATTAATAGGAAATTAAAAATATAAAAAGGAGGGTGTGAAAATAAAGACAAAGCTTTATCTTCTGTTACTGATTCTTGTGCTTGTTGTCCCTCTTGCTGTAACAGGTGGTAAAAAAAAGGCAGCTGAGACGGCGGAAGAGGCAGTTGAAGCAGTGCCTGCCGGAGATGAGATCGACCCCTGGATCCTGGAAACTCGAAGAGGTCTCGAAAAGTACAGGGGCAGCATAGATCCTTCCTTCAGGGGGCCAGATGGCCAGGTGCCGACATGGGATACTGAACTGGTACTCACCCTTTCGGAAGTCGAAAAGCTTAAAAGGGGTGGTTATACGGTAGCCTTCAATATGGATGGGGCTCAGGGTGAGTACCATGAAGCGATGACTAAGGGCATCAAGGATACATGTGATCACCTGGGAATGAAACTGATTGCGGTTACAGATGCCGGTTTTGATCCCACAAAGCAGAAATCAGATATTGAAACCACCCTGGCCATGAAACCTGACCTGATAATCTCTGCTCCGGTGGATAAGGTTTCTGCAGCAGAGGCGTTCAGACCGGTTGTTGAAAAGGGCGTTAAACTTGTGTTCTGGTCAAATCAGCCGAACGGATACGTGCACGGCAGGGACTTTGTGGGCATTTCCACTTCCATGCCTTATGATCAGGGGGTTTTCATGGCACAACAGCTCGGTAAGGCCGTGGGTGAACGAAGTAAGGTAGGCATTATCTACTGGGAGCAGGATTTCTGGATCGTAAACATCATCGATGATATAGTGAGACAAAAATTGAAGGAGCTGTACCCGAACATTGAAGTAATTGCAGACGAAGGATTCGGCAATGTGAACGATTCAGAGGGTGTGGCGGCAGCAATGATTCAAAGATTTCCAGAAATCGAGGGCATATACGCATCTTTCAATTTTCCTGCACAGCTTTCTGCTTTAGCATGCAAATCTGCCGGGCGGGACGATATAAAAATCGTGACTCAGGGTGTAGATGTGCCGATTCTCATAAAGCTGCTCACACTGGGAGAAAATATTGCTGCAGTGATAACAGATACACCCTATCTTATCGGTGTCAATCATGTACTGCTGGGTGCGCACGGTTTACTCGGAAAGAAAGCACCTCAGTATACGCTTTCTCCCAGCGCATGGTATACGAAAGCAAATGTTGAGGAGCTGTGGAAACTTTCCATGCGCATACCTCTCCCTGCAGAGGTGAAAGATCTGCTCAAGTGATTTAATACTAAAATCTACGAAGATATGTACAAAGTCTGGATTGCGGGAAGTTCTTGCATTTCTGTTCGGATGATTAATAAGGTGAGTGTGCAATGTATGGGTATTACCAACCCGATGGATATCGTCAGCTTATCACTATCAAATGTCCGGACCACATGAAAAGGGATGATTTCAATGACTGGATAGTGGATCATGCACAAAGAGAAAAATATGTACCTGGGCTACGCTGGTATACAGTCTGTTTCACTTTTAACACGATTGATTACAGCGACGGCTCTCCCGGTCTGCCCGTAAAATTTGATGTGTTTGAAGAAATGTATTTTTCAAGCCTGAAAGATCTAAAAGGTGCGTACGGTTCAGATGTAATGCACAAAGAGCTGTATTTCATGGCTGAAAAGGGGCTTATGGAACCAGACATATTTAACGGTCTTTGGGCTGAGGCAAATATAATAAAAATGAAGGGGTTGACCTCTCCCCCCAAGCAGAAAAACTGCGCACGAATATTTGGTGGATGCAGGCGAACGAAAGAGATGTCAAAAAAGGATTTGAAAGACTGGTATCACAGTCACGCAGAGCGGGTGATTGACGAGGAAGGAAAGATGATCATCCCCGAAATAATAGGGTACACGCATAACTTTTCTCTTGATGATTCACCTTTCGGTATTCCTTTCATTGATGCGTACTGCAACAACTGGTGGGCGTCAATTGAGGACATGTTTAAAACCTTTTCCGGTGATATATGGAGGGGTCAGCTCGAACACCGAGAGGACCACATCGATGCGTATGACAAATCGTTTTTCATCGGTGCGCTCGCAACAGAGCATATTGTTGATTTGCCGAACCGGTCATCCTCGTCTTGATTCACTTGATTTATACAATTTTGGTACATGTCACGGACATAGATTTATACAAATTTCTTATTGACAAATTACCTGTATTGTTCTATTCTGGTTTGGAAGGTAAAGATATCTTACCAATTTTACTATTCTGAATTACTACTTGTTTTGATAACATACTGTGGGCTGAGGG
>Ga0111221_1013_pt1 | contig 31760 bp, 31 predicted proteins | sample DeeMarSWOR152_54_FD_80385 | JGI IMG/M metagenome (GOLD analysis project Ga0111221, IMG submission 80385) | Spirochaetes bacterium DG_61 | reverse complement strand
GATCTTGAGACGATCATCACCGATGTCTCTGTTAAGACCAGGAATAAAAAGACCCTGGACGAAATCATCGCTATCAACAAGCTCTGGGCGCTTAGGGAGGAACAGAAAGAGAAAGATAGTTTAAACCAGAAAGCATCGTTGGAGTTCAGGGATGCTGACCGCTCCTACAAAGACGGATACTATACGGAAGCCCTTTCCGAGTACGAGGATATTGTGATGAATTACAGGGATTCCGATTACGCGGACAAGGCGCTCTCCGAGATCATGCGCATCAATAAGGAGATGCGCGGTATCAAGTTGACTCCTCCCCGGTCCTTTAAAGGGGGAGATACCGATTCAGGGGTAATCATTCAGGCCCTTTCGGGTGGAAATGTGCTCTTTAATCTCGGCAGCGACAGCAACGTGAATGAGGGTGATGTTCTGCAGGTCTACCGCAAGGATAATGACCAGTTCACCTTTATCGGGAGCGTAAAGGCGCTTGATGTCTTTCCACGTCTCACCAAAGGGAAGGTGGTTTATTCCGAAGAGGTGGTGAAGGTCGGGGACCTAATCGCCTTCTAGTGAACGCACCCGCGTTCTGATGGGATTGCGTTTTAACGCGATCACCTTCTGACGGAATTTCCAATAAGAGGATTGTGTGCTCTGAATAAATATTAAAAGCGGTAGCTCACATGTCATCTGCTGTCTCATCTCAGGGAATGAACGGGACGGGAAACCGTACCTTTATCACGTGCATGTAACCGCTCTCTAGATTATCAACAAACATCAAAGCATAGGTGATTCGGAGCTTGAGATAGGTGTCTCTCCAAAGGAAGTATTTCAGCTCAGAACCCACTTCAAGGAGATAGTAGAGCTGCCAGTTGTACTCATCCCCCTCTTCCGTTCGAACAAAGTTGACCCCTGTCCCTGCAAAAGGGAAAAGAGCGAACCTTTTTGAGAGGGGAATTCGATAGGCCAGGTCGAAGGTGAGGGGAAACGAGAGTGCAAGGGAGTCTTGATCCCCTATCATGTTCAACGCAACACCCGCTTCGTACATCGAATACACATTTTTCGTATTAAAAAAAAAGGTAAACAACCTGCTCTTTGTGCTCATGTATGCGCCGAAATAGAGTCCGGTCTGTATTTCCGGGAGATTCCTTCCCTGAGCTTCCTCAAGGGCCCTGTCACTGGGATTGAAGAAATAATTAAAGGTCCCTATGGAAATATCGACGTCCCTGTCGAGATCAATGATAGTTTCAGAACAGAAAGCAGCTTGAACACAGAGGAATGCGAGAAAAAAGAGGATCCTGTACCAAGGACATGGATGTCCCGGACATGGATGTCCCGGACATGGATGTCCCGGACACGGATGTCCTGGACAGGGAGGTCTCGGACACGGAGGTCCCTGGTACCCGTGCCCGGACAGTGATCTATTTGGTTTTTGCCGTAAAAACGCCATCCCAATCCTCTCCTGGCGGGCTATGGATGAGTTCTTCACATCGTTCGATGTACAGTGTGCTGGGGGTATCCTGTCCAAGTATCTCGTTTGTCTTTCTGAACATACGGAGCGAATCTTCAAAATCCCTGTTCCGATACATCAGAATGGCATCGTTGAAGATCTTATAGGCCTCTTTCTGTGCCCTGGTTGCGTCGAGGTAGGGCTCATAGATCTTTACCGGCTTCCCTTTTCCCTTGACCCTGACAGAATCGATTTCCCGCGCGAGTACTCCACTCTTCGCCTCATTGTAGGTAAACTCGCTTATTATGATTGAGGTCCCGTAGAGTTTTGTGAGTCCCTCCAGTCGCGAAGCGAGGTTCACGGTATCTCCGATACAGGTGTAATCGAGTTTCTGTGTAGAGCCGATGTTTCCTACCACAACGTCGCCCGTGTTGAGACCGATTCCGATTTTAAAGGGAGGTTTTCCAGCCAGTGTCTGTTTTCTATTAAAAGTTTTCAGTGATTCGAGCATGGAGAGCCCGGTGAGCACTGCCTGTAGCGGGTCGTCATGGTGGAGCACGGGCGCACCGAATATGGCCATTATCGCGTCACCGATGAACTTGTCGATAATTCCCTTGTGTTCGATGATGATGGTTACCATGATGTTGAAGTAGGTGTTGAGGGAGTTCACCAGCTCCTCTGCGCTAAGACGCTCGGAGATTGCGGTGAAGCTTCGAATGTCAGAAAAAAGAATCGTTGCCCGGGTCTTCTTTCCGATAAGGAGGGCGTCCCCTTTTGTCTTCAGCACTTCATCGATTATCTCTGCAGGCACGTACTTCTGAAATATGTGTCGAACTCTCTCTTCACTGTTTTTTGCAAGTACACTCTTGTATGCATACTCTTTTATCTGATGATAGGCGACTTCCAGGTCTTCTATCATCCTGTTGAACCAGGTTGCAAGGTAGCCCACCTCGTCGTCATACTCTATACGGACACGTTTTGAAAGGTCGTTTTTTGTAATAATTTCCTGCATGGCCCCAACTACATTCCCGATTGGGTCGGTGAGCTCTGATAAAAGATCTTTGTCTGCTCGCTGAGGAGGATGTACCAGTCCCATGGCTCGAAGTAGAGGTAGTATCCAACACGGTCTGTTCCTCCATAGAAGAAGGTAATGAGCCCTTTTTTTGATTCGATGATGATTTTGAAAAAATCGTAATCCTTGAGATTTCGCTCTTCATCACCGGGGAATATTACATTTCCCTGGGAGTCGAAGGTGATGAAATAACCAGTTTCCGAAAGTCTGATTGCGTTTGCGTAGGCCTCTGCAGATCTCTGCGCCATCTGTCTGTACCCTCCGACGTCGAGGAGCCCAGTATCGAAGAGTATATCCTCCTGCCTGGCACAGTACTTGAAAAGCTCTGTCGCCTTATAACTTAAAAACTCTTTTGCGACCTTCGTAATGCCGCTTCGTGCGGAGAAAAATGAGGTGATTCCGACCAGGAGCAGGGGGAAGATGAAAAGAGGGAGTACTACCATCAGGACTTTCGTTCGAATTTTCATAGGACCCCCGGGATGGCCTATCTCTATTAATAGTATAAAACATTTTTTCCAAATATCGGTAGATAAGGATGAGAAAAGAGGATTTTATTCACGTCATTACCCTTCCTCGATACCCTGAAACAGCTCCAGGACATCCTCTCCTTTTTCCCCTTTTTTCAGGATCTCTACCCTTTTCTCGATGGTTGCGAGCTTTTTCGCACAGATTTTCGCAAGCCTCGTCCCCTCTTCGAAAATCGTCAAAGCCTTTTCTATCTCGATTTCCCCGCCCTCGAGCTCCTTGACGATTTCTTCAAGCCTTTTAATAGCCTCTTCAAATGTAATTGCAGCGCTCATGTATCACCATCCCCGTCTGGTTGTGCTTTTTCTATCCTATATATTGTACTGAAGAGCAGACCGTCTTTGAGCTTCGCTTTGATCTCGTCTCTCTCACTTACGTCTTGTACGGAAAAGACAGGCCAGTTCTCCGGTAATCTGGATATGACGGCAAACCCCCTGGCCAAAGTATTGAGGGGACTGAGTGCGTTGAGCTGTCCCACGGCCTTCTCAAACCTGCCCCTTATCTTTATAAGAAGTGCTTCCATCTGAACTGAGAGGTTCCTTTCCAGATCATCCAGGATCTGACTTTTTTGCTGAAGGAGCTGGGTCATCCTGCGTACAAGGAGTTCGGTCGAGTAGAGGGCCGCCTTTTCACGTCTGGATACGAGCATTCTGTCAAGGGAGTTGTAGAGTCTGATGATGAGTTCCCTGGACCATCTGAGAAGCTCGATCTTGTTTTTCACCACCAGCTCGGCAGCAGCCGATGGGGTTGGAGCCCTCAGGTCTGCGACAAAGTCGCTGATGGTGAAGTCAATTTCATGCCCGACCGCACTGATTATAGGTATATGTGAGTCGTAGATTGCCCTGGCCACCATCTCCTCGTTAAAGGGCCAGAGGTCTTCTATCGAACCCCCACCTCGCGCCACGATGAGTACGTCCACTTCCCTCCTCTGGTTAGCTTTCCTTATGGCTTCCGCAATCTCCTCCGCAGCTCCTTCTCCCTGCACAAGCACAGGATAAATGATGACCCTGATTCCCCTATACCTTCGATCCACGATGTTAAGTATATCTCGAAGGGCAGCCCCAGTAGGGGAGGTGACAATACCGATTGTATCGGGAAATGCCGGAATATTCTTCTTGTGAGCTTCATCAAAAAGGCCTTCCTTGTGGAGCTTTTCCTTCAACTGTTCAAAGGCGAGTTGAAGTGCGCCGATTCCCTCCGGTTCCATGAGATCAACAATGATTTGATACTCCCCCCGTTTATCGAACACATCGATGTTGCCATGGACGATTACGTTCATACCGTCTTCAGGCTCGAAGGGAATCGCCCTTTGATATCCCCTGAAAAGAACCGCCTTAATTACCGCACCCTCGTCCTTGAGGGTAAAGTAGATATGACCTGAGGAAGCAGTACGGAGGTTCGAGATTTCACCCCGTACCCAAATATCAGGAAAGGTTTCTTCTAGGAGATGCTTTATCCTTTTTGTAATCTCCGAAACCGAGAAGATAACCCTTTCCATGTCCATAGCTGTAGATTAAACAATAAAGCCTTCGATGTCAATGAGTTCTGCCGTGAAGCGTACAGTACCCTGCTGTACAAAAGTGCCGTGATTATGATTTGACAGGGAATTCATTTTGTTGTAGTTTAAGCCTATGAAATTTACTGCAGTAGTCAACACACTGGTGCCTGGAGAGAGGTGGATGGGTGGGCTTTTGCCTTTTGATCCTCTTCGTGAACTTTTCAGGAAGCTTGAGACCATGGTGAGGAAGGAGGACATCTACCTCCTGTTGAACACCGAGGTAGAGAAAAAACTCGACAGGAGGACCACAGGATATCGGAAGATCCGAGTTGAGAACCTCAAGAGCAGTGATGTATTTCGAACCCTGTACAAGACACTTTCCGACTACGAGGACGTGCTCTATCTCTGCATCGATACCCCCCTCCTGGATGTTGAAATCACCAAAAAGATGCTCGAGCTACACCAAGAAGAATTCGCCGAATATACCTACGGGGAAGGATTCCCCCATGGATTTACACCTGAAATCATCCATCTTGATCTTTTTCCGAAGCTCGCGGTGCTCGCTGAAAAAGAGGATTCACTCATTTCCAGGAATTCGATCTTCGAGGCTCTCTCAAAGGAGATCAATTCATTTGATGTCGAACCTTTTTTTTCAAGCGAAGATTTCAAGATGAAGCGCATTGAGCTGACCACGTCCCTGAAGAGAAACTCCATCCTCGTCGAACGTATTGTCCGGGAACAAGGAATCGACTGCGGTTTTGAAGGGTTTCGGGAGCTGATACATGCACGGCCCGAGATGCTCAGGACAGTTCCAGCCTATGTGGAAATGGAGATTACAAACAGGTCGGAAGGAAACTGCATCTACTCACCGCTTCATGCACTGGAGCGGGAACGGGGTGAAATGGAGTTTGAGGCTTTTGTTGTAATTCTTGGAAAGATATGTGATTTATCCGAGGATTTTCACATCGAGTTTTCCTACCTTGGTGAATCCCTTTTACACGGGAAAATAAGTCGGATTCTAGAGCACACACTCTCCAATCCGCACATACACGCGATCCTGCGCACGGATGGTGTTCTGTGTACGCCCTCTTTCTCTGATTATCTTGCTGGGCTCAATACACAAAACCTTTCGATCATATGTGAGCTCGACGCCGCACAGAGCGAGACCTACAAAACGATACGACAGGGTGATCTGAATAAAGTGGAGAGAAACATTCGTTACCTGCTCTCCAAGTTAAAAAAGAATGTGTACGTTCAGATGGTGAGGGTAGACGATAATGAAGAGGAGATGCTGAAGTTTTACGATCTATGGGAGAAAGAAGGGGCCCGGATCATCATTCAAAAGTACAATTCCTACCTTGGCCTCCTCCCTGAGAGATCCAGGCATGATCTTCGTCCGCTGGAGCGTATGTGCTGCTGGCACCTGCAGAGAGACCTCGTCGTCTTCCACAATGGCAATGTACCCAGGTGCAAGCAGGACATAAATGGAATATTCCTTTTTGGGAATCTCCTGAAGGAGGATGCGCCTTCCGTCTGGGAAAGAGGCTTGACCCACTATACCGACCACTGTGAAAAAAAATATGACCGATACTGTGCCATCTGTGATGAGTACTATACCTTCAATTTCTGAGGGCTTTGAGTCCTGTTCCGTCTTCAATAAGGATTTCTCTGCAGCTCATGGATTCAAAGGCGGTGTTCCCCACCCTTGGGCGGAGCGTGCGTACCCAGTGTATGAATAGAGACTATATCGTACTACAGGTTCGCCTTTCATCCACGAGACTTCCCGGAAAGCTCCTGCTCCCCCTCAAGGGGATCACAATTCTTGAACACATTCTCATACGGCTGAAAATGTCCCGTATTGCTGCGGGTATTATTGTTGCCACCACCCACGATACGGCTCCACACATCAGCACTATTACAGAAAGGTACGGAGCTCGAACGCTCATCGGAAGCGAAGAGGATGTGTTGGGCAGGTTCATCGCTGTGCTCCGCAGGTTCCGTATAGATAATGTGGTGAGAGCAACAGGGGACAACCCGCTTGTAGATATTGATTACCTGGACAGGGCGCTCCTTCTGCACCGTTCGAGCGGGGCAGATCTCACCACATTTCCACTTCTCCCCTATGGAACAGGCATAGAAGTGGTCAGGGGAAAGGTGCTACAGAGGATCGGCCGATTGACTTCAGATCCCTTCGAACGAGAGCACATCACTCAATATATCTACCGGCATGAGGGAGATTTCCACATAGTCCGCGGAAGGCCGGATGAATCAATGGTCAGACCTGAGGTCCGGCTTACCATTGATACTGAGCTGGATTACCGCCGGATGCTGGGCATCTATGAAAATCTCTATCAGGGAGTGCCGATAAAAGTAGAAGAGGCTCTCGCATATCTGGATCGGGCAGGAGACTGATGGGAACACGGGTGCTTTTCTGCACTGCGGCAGGGGAAAGGTATGGGCTCGGTCATCTCAAACGATGTCTGAGCATAATCAATGAAGCAGGTGTAACTTTTGAACCCAGTATCTATATTGTGAAGGGGAGTGCCCGCGATGTGTGGGAAAATCAGACTCTTACCCAGGGCTACCGGTATGTGAGAACTGTTGAAGAAGCCGAACGTCCAGAAATCATCCTGTGTGATATGCGGAATTCACGTGGACGACAGATGCGTAAGTTCGCGAAGGCAGGTACGGTTGTTTCTCTGGATGACCTTGGAGCAGCGAAAAAATATGCCCATATTTTGCTTCACACTCTACCGACACTCGAGGGAACATCATCGAACTTGAGCGGGAGTGATTTCCTTGTACTGGAGAGTAAGCTGAAGAGGCTCAGACCTCTTTCCTTTTCGGAAAAGAGGGGGGTGCTTGTGAGCTTTGGAGGGAGCGATCCTGATAATCTAACGGGTTTCATCGTACCGATGCTTAATTTCATGGGCATCCAACCAACAGTGATCCGTGGTCCCCTTTTTTCGCACAGGAGTGAGGAGCTCAAGGGGGAGATCCTTGAAAACCCGAAAAATCTGCATGAGTTGATCAACAGAGCCCAGGTACTCATCACCTCCTTCGGCATCACCATGTTCGAAGCCTTCTTCCTGGGAACACCCGTGATTCTTTTCAACCGATCCTCTTACCATTACAGGCTCGCTCAGAAAGTTCCTGCCATGAATCTTGGGTACAAAGGCTCTCTGGGTGATGAGCAGCTCAAGAATATCCTGGGCTCTCTGCTTGAGGATGAGCAGAGCCTCAGGGAGAGCGCCCAGAGGGCTGTTTCAACCATCGACGGGAGGGGAACAGAGAGGGTGATTTCCCTGATGAATCAGGGTTCCCATGCACTGAGAAAAGACTGCCTTTTCGGCCATAGCCGCGCTATCGCGTTGAAGAGAAATGAGGAGTATACTCTGTTTCGCTGCAGACGGTGCGGTGATTTTTTTCTCTACGAAATTCAGCCACTGCGTCGAATATACGATGACAGTTCCTATTTTCTTTCAGAGTATAAAAAGCAGTATGGTCGCACCTATCCGGAGGACAGGGAAAATATCGATCGAATCGGGGTGCGTCGGATAAAAATTATCGAGGGAATCCTTGAAAAGCCGGGGCGTATGCTCGATGTGGGATGCGCCCTTGGATTTTTCGTCCATCTCGCTGCATCACGGGGGTGGGAGGCATTGGGAATCGAAGTTTCACCCTATGCCTGCGAGTGGGGCAAAAAAATACTTACTCTTGACATTACGCAGGCTTCTTTTCTCGACGTACAGATTGAGGCGGAATCCTTCGATGCGGTGTGTTTTTTTTTCGTGGCTGAGCATTTCAAGAACGTAGAGGATCTTATAGAGAAGACTCACAGGATTTTGAAGAAGGGAGGAGTGGTCGCCTTCGCCCTTCCCAACCGGTCGGGTATCAGCTACAGACTGCGCCGGCAGAAATATTTGGAAACCCACCCCCGAGATCACTATTTTGATACAAATCCGAAGAACCTGACGAGAATATTAAAAAGATATGGATTCAGAAAAAGGAACATATATATTACAGGGATCCATCCGAACAGGTTTTTCGAAGCCTTTGGGATCAGGAGTACACCGAGATTCCTGCAGAGGGTGTATTCCATCTGTGCGAATATTTTTCATTTAGGTGACACATTTGAATATTACGGTACTAAAACATAGAGCGCTCCTCATACAGTTAACGGCGCAGTTACTCCTCTTCTTTGCAACCACATTGCCTGTGAGCGCATCAGGAACTCCCCGGGTTACCGGGGACATGTCCTCCAGATACGTGCCTGCAGCTGCAATGATCGAACATTTCGATTTTGAGTATGCCCTCGATCCCGCAACTGGAGTACTCTCACTGATTCACAGGAATCAAAAGGTCACCTTTATCGCAGGTTCCAGTGAAGTCTATGTAGAAGGAAGAATCGAGTGGTTGAGCGCGCCTGTCTTGCTGAAAGGGGGTCAGCTTCTCATTCCTGGGGATGGTGTTAACATTGCGACCAGGCACCTGTTGAAAAAAAGCATTTCTTGGACCTATTCAGAAGGGGTGTTCGCTATTGGAGGTATGACCGCTGATGGCGGTCTCAGGGACAGGTCTTCCGTAGAAGGGGCACAGGTAAGGAGAGGACGGAGGGAAAATCTCCAGTTTGATATCGGTGCAATTGTCATCGATCCAGGTCATGGAGGGAGTGATCCTGGCGGTGTGGGTGTCGGCGGGATAAAAGAGAAAGATATCGTTCTCGCAGTGGCACAGGAGCTCAGAAAAGAACTACTGAAAAGTCACAGGAGTCGAGAGATAATTATTTCACGAGAGCAGGACGATTTCCTCACACTTGAAGGGAGGAGCAGTATCGCCAATGGGGTGAACCCAGAAAAAAACCCCATTTTTATAAGTATACATGCCAATGCGAGTTTTAATAAGGGTACATTCGGGTATGAGACCTACTTTCTCTCTCTCGATCCAGTGAGCGAGGATGCCCGGGAAGTTGCAATGATGGAAAACTCCGTGTTCACACCGGAGATCGAGGAATATAACGACAATCTCCGGCAGATCCTGAACAGAATCGTCGATGTAGAATACCGAAGAGAGAGCATAAAACTTGCGGAGTTCATACAGAGGAGGCTCGAGGCTCATATTGGGAGCATGAGCAGCAATAGAGGGGTGAAGAGCGCCTTTTTCTACGTACTGAAGGCAGCAAAAATGCCCTCGGTTCTCGTTGAGATCGGTTTTGTTACAAATCGAGAAGAATCGAGCAGGCTCCTTCAAACCGAGTACAGAAAGAAGATTGCGAAGGGTGTTGCAGAAGGGATAAATGACTTCATAACTCTTTTTCAGAAAACTGAGGGATTTACAAAAATCTATTAATCGTTTATGATATTATAGAAGGAATTGTCCCGTAAAGAGGTGCTCTACGATGGTTAAAGAGAGGAAGATACAATGGTTCTATATGGCAAGCATTCTGGTACTGTTTCTACTCGCCGTTTTCATGTCTCTACTCAGCGAAAGAAAAATGGTGCGTGTCAAGCTGTACGTGAAGGACAGAAGTACTGGTCAGTTCGTTCTTCAGAAAGCCTTCATTCCGGCCACCAACTCAGTCAATGAGAGGGTTTACTGGATATTAAAGGAATTGATCTCAGGGCCTGTAAAAAGCGAGTATGAGAGGATCCTTGACCCCAACATCGAAATCGAAGATGTCATTGTAGAAGGCAGAACCGTCTACGTGTCTTTTGACTGGCGACTGGTCGATTCGCTGCACGGGAACCCACGTTCAGTTTTGGATGTAATCGTGAAATCGGTTCTCATGAATGTGAGGGAGCTCGACAAGGTGAAGATACTCGTCGAGGGGATCGAGCCAATAAGCACTTTCTGTGGTATCTCTCTCCAGAAGAAACTCAGATAAGAAAAATTGTAAAGTTATTCCCATTTCTTACCGATAAAAAAGTAGAATTATTTTTTTTTCGGCGCATTTTTTGGGTGGAATAAATTTTTGACAGTAGAAAATTATTGCATATAATTAGAGTTAGAATATGGGAGTGCAGCTTTCATCCCATAGTGCTGTTAAAAATCTATGAAAAAGCCCCCAGTGGAAAGGAGTTAAAAGATGAAAAGCCTTTTCGTGACGCTTTTATGTATTCTCCTGGCATTCGCAGCAGCGAGTGTATTCGCCCAGCAGCAGGAGATCACGGGAGGACCGCAGGTTCTGCTCGATTTTTCGAACCTTGAGAATACTGATATCGATTTCTCGAAATTTCCGGGAGCAATGGCCGAGGGATTTGGAGAATTGAAGGTCGATATGCGAATTGAGAATTGGGCGGTAAAGCTTGCTTCCTCTTCAGCTGCGCCAAAAAACAGGGTGCTCTCCTACTGTAAATCCGTTGAAAGCAAGAAGATGGAATCCAATGTAATGGGGGTACGCGTGCACTTTCCCACTGCTCCCTTTAACTCTTGGGCCAAGCTTATTCCCCCCTTCGAGATCCCCTTCTATGAGGACGCACCCGGTGAAAAAGGAGAGGGGTCGAAATTTATCAATAAAGGCGTTCTCAGGAACGTGGGTACCATCAAATCCATTTCCGTGCGGGTGACGGGGAGGAACTACCCTCATGGATTTTCCATCTCTCTGAAGGATGAGCAGGAGTCAGTGCAGGAAATGTTCTTGGGGTACCTCGATTTCGATGGCTGGAGGACACTCACCTGGCAGAATCCGAACTACGTCACCGATGTGAAGCAGAGAGACCTGGTGAGGAAACCGCTTTATCCTGAATCCATGCCTTCGATAAAGTTCGATTCCTTTACCGTATACCGTCACGGCAGCCAGATTGGTGGGGATTTCGTCCTCTATCTCAAGGATGTGCAGATGGTATATGATCTCGCGCTCTTGGAGACCGAGCGTGACATAAACGACGAGGAAATTTGGGGAATCCTGCAGGCGAGAAAGGATGCGAAGAGGGCAGCAGAGGTGAGAAGGCTCGGGCTTGTTCAGCTACTGAGACGACAGGAAGCGATAAAGATGCAGCATGCCGTCACAGAGGCGGAGTAATAACTGTTAGAGTGTAGTAAAAACAGATAGAGAAATGGGGCCTCACCATGGTGGGGCCTTTTTTTTGCTTTTTTAAAAAAGAGTTTACTCCTGAATAAAAAATTATTAAAATTACCTATCAGAAAAAGTGTGCCGAGATAGCTCAGTCGGTAGAGCAGCGGACTGAAAATCCGCGTGTCGACGGTTCGATTCCGCCTCTCGGCAACCTTTTTGCCACCCTAGCTCAACTGGCAGAGCAACGCATTCGTAATGCGTAGGTTGTCGGTTCGATTCCGATGGGTGGCTTTTTTTACGGGTGCCGGTGAACAGGCCTGCTTTATCAGGCCTGATAAATCAGGCCTGATTTATTAGGGAGATATGATACGTGCAGGCACGTACACGATATCCAGGGGGAGCAGGTAGAATGGATTATCATCTCTTCCAAGGAGAACCTCCTCCAGGTTGAGGGTGTACCGCTGGTATTTCCCCCCTGTTGCCGCATTACCACCACGTATTTATAGCTTGCGGTTTCTGGATTCACGCCTCCTGCGCGCATGATGGCTTCAAGCACGGTAAGCTCTCTGAGGATCGGTCTCCTCTTTTTTGTTTTGAAAAAGATTATACCCTAAAAAACCGCTAATTGAAAGAAGTGTTGCTGTGGGTCTTGTATCAGATAAAAAAACTTGATTTTGTAATTATCATTTATTATCTTTCTTTTCAAATAAATTTAATGAAAAGGAAGGGAGATAAGATGGCAAAACAACTTTTATACGACGAAGAGGCACGGAGATCCCTTCTAAAAGGGGTCGACAAACTGGCGAACGCTGTCAGGGTAACATTGGGTCCAAAGGGGAGGAACGTTGTACTGGACAAGAAGTTCGGTGCTCCCACGGTGACGAATGACGGAGTGACCATTGCCAAAGAAATCGATCTTGAAGAACCTTTCGAGAACATGGGTGCCCAGCTGGTGAAGGAAGTTGCGACAAAGACGAATGATGTGGCTGGCGATGGAACCACAACCGCCACACTGCTCGCCCAGCGAATCATCAAGGAAGGGCTGAAGAATGTAACCTCAGGTGCGAATCCAATGGACATCAAGAGGGGTATTGAGAAATCGGTAAAGGTTGTGGTAGAAGAGATCAAGAAACTATCAAAGAAAATCGAGACTGCCGATGAGATATCCCACATTGCAGCCATTTCGGCAAATAATGACATGGAAATCGGGAAGCTTATCGCCGATGCAATGGATAAGGTGGGCAAGGATGGAGTAATTACCGTGGAAGAAGCAAAATCCATGGAAACTAGCCTCGAAGTGGTGGAAGGAATGCAGTTCGACAGAGGATATTTATCTCCTTATTTTGTAACCAACGCAGAAAATATGACCGCCGTACTGGAGGATGCGCAGGTACTCATCCACGATAAGAAGATCAGCGCAATGAAGGACCTTCTCCCGATTCTCGAGAAGGTTGCCCAGATGGGCAAGCCCCTTCTGACCATCGCGGAGGATGTAGAAGGTGAGGCTCTGGCAACACTGGTTGTGAACAAGATACGGGGAACGCTCAGCGTTGTTTCCGTAAAAGCCCCCGGATTCGGTGACAGACGGAAAGCGATGCTTGAAGATATCGCCGTACTGACGGGTGGAAGAGTGATCTCCGAAGAGATGGGAATGAAGCTTGAGAATACCACTGTAAAAGATCTTGGCCGGGCAAAAAGAATCACCGTGGACAAGGAAAATACAACGATTGTGGAAGGTGCCGGTGCGACTGAAGACATCAAGGGCAGGATCAATCAGATCAAGAAGCAGATCGAGGATACCACCTCAGACTACGACAGGGAGAAACTTCAGGAACGGCTCGCAAAGCTTGCTGGAGGTGTTGCGGTGATCAACGTCGGTGCGGCAACCGAAGTGGAGCTGAAAGAGAAGAAGCACAGAGTGGAAGACGCGCTCTCTGCAACAAGGGCGGCTGTAGAGGAAGGTATCGTGCCCGGTGGCGGCATAACTCTTCTGCGGGCGATTCCTGCTGTGATGAAGCTCGACCTCAAAGGTGATGAGAAAATCGGACGTGATATGGTACTCAAGGCTCTCGAGGAACCCCTCAGGCAGATAGCAACCAACGCAGGTGTCGATGGATCGGTGATCGTAGAGAAGGCAAAAGGTGAAAAGGGCAGCTTGGGTTTTGATGCCCAGGAGCTGAAGTGGGTGGATATGTTCAAGGCAGGTATCATCGATCCCACGAAAGTGGTTCGTTCTGAACTTCAAAACGCAGCATCTGTGGCTGCACTGCTCCTGACCACAGAGACAATCGTGACGGAAATTCCAGAGAAGAAGGAGCCGGCAGCACCTCCAATGCCCCCCGGAGGAGGCATGTATTAAACGGATTTGTCTCGTGCTGAACGAGGAGAGGACACGGTTGTGTCCTCTTTTTTTTCATTCATTCCCAAGGCATTGCAGGTTTTTCTTTATCAATTTTTCATATTGAGATACTGATCGGTGCTGGGAGGACACTCCTATTTACCTTCTATTGAATTTTTCCCTATGTTACACTAAGCTTTATAGAGACGAGGCGGGATATGGAGAAGAAGAAGCAGAAGGCAATAGAAGAGCAAGCGCTGGATATAATGAAGCACACGACTGATCCCGAGATAGAGGGTGCGGGAATCGATGAGGACCTCCTGCGGAGATTAAATGAGGCGGATGCTTCCGAGCTCGATCGCATCGAGCAGGAGCTGGGAATCGGTGCTGTCGGAGAGGAAGAAATGCAGGAGCCTGCCGATTCCTTGGTTTTTGGCGGAGAGAATGCAGAAGAAGATCCTGATTCCTCTGTTTTGATCGATGCGGATGTGATCCAGTCAGAGAAAGTAAAGGTCGATGGTAAATTTGAAATTCATATTGCTGAGGACAGGATGAGCGTTACGATTGATCTGGTGCCCTCAAGGGGAGCCGGGGTACCGCTCACCTTTGAAAAGGTCAGGGATAAGCTCCTTTCGATGAAAGTGGTATATGGAGTAAATCATGATCTGCTTAAACGGGCCATAGAGACAGCAGAGAGAACGAAGGAGGAGAAGAAGGGTGTATTGATTGCCCAGGGGACTCTTCCTGAGGAAGGGAAGGACGGATCAATAGAGTATCAATTCAGTGAGAGTGCGGACATCTTCATAAAGGATGAGGAAGAAGGGAATGGGGGCGTATAACTATGGGAAAGCTCAAGCTCAGATCCCTCACAAAGAAAAAAGAGCCCGAAAAAGTAGTCACGCTTACGAGGGCTGAGCGGGCAAAGGAGAAGGCATCCATAGAAAAGGAGCTTGTGAAGAAGGGATACGCACGTAAAGCGGATCTGATTGCAAGGGTGATTCATGCGGTTTGCAGCAAGGACGGAAAGAATGTGTTTGGTGAAAAAATTCCAGCGAAAAAAATGTATGAGCCCAGGCTCATAGCGGGAAGCAATGTGAAGGTGGAACGGGGTACCGACTACTATATGAACTGTGATGGTGTGGTGGAGGTACTCAAGGACGAAAGGGGTATTTACTACATACAGGGAAGGCTGTTCAGGTTCGGTCGTATTCGTGTCTCTGTTACAGGGGATGAGATGGAGGCCTACCTCACCCTGATTCCTTCCGTGGGCGAAGCCGATCCGGTAAGCAGTGAACAGGTGATTTCTGAGTGTGAGCGGCAGGGAATCGTTTTTGGTCTGGACCGGGACGCCATCCGGAGCGTGGTGGAGAGGGCAGAAAAGGAGGGAGTGGAGTCAAAGGATGTACTCATCGCGCGGGGTGAAGAGCCTGTCAACGGAAGTGATGGATTGCTGGAGTTCAAGGTGAGGTTCGCATCCGGTACACCATTCAAACTCTTAGAGAACGGAAGGGTGGATTACAGTGAGCAGGATCGGATCACAAATGTGAATGAGGGCGAGCTTTTTGCAGTTGTGAAAAAAGCACAGACAGGGGTAAAGGATGGCCATACGGTTAAAGGTGAGCTCATAAAGTCGATAAAAGGTAGGGAAGTGGAACTCGAGGTCGGCAGCAACATCACCGTTGAGGACAAGGGTCATGCACTGTACTACTCCTCCATGATAGGCGGTCAGTTGGTGATAAACGGGAAGAGTGTATCCGTTGAGCCACGCCTAAAAATCGAGGGGGATGTGGGACCGACGACCGGAAATATCCGGTTCGACGGGAATGTGCTGATCAAGGGGAACATAAAGGATAATTTTCATGTAGTCGCAAAAAAGAGCATAACCGTAGAAGGGAACGTGGGAAGCTGCGTTGTAAAGTCTGGTGAGAACTTACTCGTGAAAAACGGAGTGGTTGGGAAAAATAAGGCATACCTGTTCGCTAAGGGCAACCTTTCAGTCAAGTTTGCTGAAAATGCTGTGCTGGTGGCATTGGGGAATATACACATCCAGAGAGCGGCCCTGAACTGTAAGATGACTTCGGGTGAGAGGGTAGTGTCGAAAACAGAAAAGGGGCAAATCATTGGAGGAGAGATAAGAGCAAAGAAAGGGGTAGAGGTAAAGACGCTGGGAAACGAGTCTGAGCACAAGATGGATGTCTTTGTGGGTTTAGACTTTTTCGTGGAGAATCGCCTGAGGGAATTGAGGAGTACGAAAACGAAATACGAAAACGGCATGAAGAAACTCCTCCTCATCCTGGACAAGTTCAATAAAATTGAAGGGGACCCTGAGAACCTTCCGGAAAAGCTGAAGAAGGTGTACGTGGAGACACGTAAGAAGAGGGCGCTCCTCGGTCTTGCGATACAGAACCTCAAGAAGAAGGAACTGGAGCTTATGGGGCAGCTCGAAGAGCGGTGGGAAGCAGAGGTACTCGTGCATGAGTCTCTCTTCAGGGGGGTCCGCATCTATTATGGTGGTGTTTTTTACGAACCTGATATGACGAAAACGAGGGTAAAAATATATTATGACAAGAATTATGAAAAGATAAAGCTAGAGAAGTTTATTGCGCGCTGAGCTTCTGTCTCTTTCTTTCCAGCATGTCCATTTTCTTGTAGAAATCAACCTGCTTCTTGAGCTCTTCCACGTCAGTCGTTGTGATTTTTTTATCTTCCAGCCTGAACTTTTTGTTTTCGAACAACTTTTGAATCAGCAGGTTGCCTTTGTCTGCAGGGAGCCCTACCATTTTAATCAGTTCATCTGGTCCAAAGTCAAAGGTATAACTCGCATTGTGGGTGATGGGAACACGATGCTCCTCAACAACGGTAAGGAGCGTATCATACATTCTTCCGAGTGGATCTGAAATCATTATGTTTGCAAGCTGTCGATAGGCCTTCCAGATTCTTTCAGAAAGGAGGGTGATAAGTTTTGTTCCAAGTTGGGGATTTTGACGAACCATGATTTCGAAGTTGTTTTTACTCACGGCTAGCAGCTCGCTCTCTCCGTATGAAATGGCTGTTGCATTTCGCGGCTTGTTTTCAAGAATTGCCATCTCACCGAAAATATCGCCCGGTTTGAGAACTGCGAGCAGCACCTCGTTGTTGTCAACGATCTTTGTGATCTTTATTTTTCCCTTCTGAATTATGTACAGCTCATATCCGGGTTCGTGCTCTGAGAACACGATATCGTTATCTCTGTACTGCCTGTTGAAACCCTGTTGAGGTTTTGAAAACTGGTCTTCCATGATGTGGGGTTGAATCTTTACCAGAAGCTGCTTCGCCTGCTGCACATTAACGTCCTGCGGGCAGTACTGAAGATATTTTTTCAGGGCGTAGAAGGAATGATTCAGCTGCTTTTTCTTTAAATAGTAGTCTCCTATATTGAAGAGATATTTCGGATTTTCCTCCACGTTGCCCTTAAAGGACAACCGGGTAATCGCTGAATCGAAATAGCGTAACTTATGGCTGAAGGAAGTGATGATTTTCATTGCCACGGGTGAATGTTTCTGTATTAACACATTGAACTGATCTCTGTATACACATATAACCGTGATGTCATTCAGCGCCTTTGCGGTTTCAATGCTGGAATGATTGCTCATACAGGATACGACTCCGAAGAAATCCCCCGGATAGAGAATGTTACCAGTGTCCTCCTCAATGATCTCTGCTTCCTTTGAGATTTGAACTCTTCCCTCTTTCAAGATGTAGAATCTGTCAGCATCCTGCTTGCCCTCGACATTCACATAGGTATTCTTCGCGAAGCGGAGCATGGAAAGCTGTACCTGGCTTGAATCTGGCATTGCTTATACCCCTAAACCTATCAAAATAGTATAGGATAAGGTCTTTGTCAACTTAAAAGTACCGGGGAAAAGCCCTGACGACATAGTCGTATGATACCGTGTCAGGACTTCATCACACAACATTGTCGGCAGATGCCATCGTCCGACTTTTCGGCACAACTCGCTTTCCCCCACTATAAGTATCGATCCAATATCTTTTGTATTTAATTATACAACGATACATACAGATTTTCAATGAATTGCTGCTGATTTTCATCGTGTGCTTGTACATCTCCTGCGTATCGCACACACATGCATATGCTTTATATCTTATTTCCCCCCTTTGCCTATTTACCTTGACTGTACGTCTGTTTTCCATTACATTGAAGTCAATTTAATTGTATCTCTGTTTCCATGGACACAATTGTTCTTGCTTCAAAGTCTCCCAGAAGAAGTGAGATACTCAAGCAACTCAACATTCCATATATAGTATTTTCGGTTTCTGTTGAGGAAAACATAAAGAAGGAGAACAACCGTCACCTCATCCCCTCGGTGATTAATATTTCGAGGAAAAAGACGTTAGTTGCAGCATGCTCTTTCTCAAACGGCCTTGTCATCGGGGTGGACACAGTCGTCTATTTCCAGAGGCGAGTGTTCGGAAAACCGGAAAGTGAGGAACAGGCATTGAAGTTCCTCAGAATGCTCAGCGGAAACAGGCATTCTGTTATTTCGGGGATTACCGTATACAGTGTTTCAGATGATATGAGCTATTCATCCTTTTCAGTGACAGATGTGTATTTTCATAAAATAAGTGAGACACTGTTACAACGCTATATAGAACAGGGAGAATGGGCCGGGAAAGCGGGGGGTTACGGAATTCAGGGAAATGCCGCCCTCTTCGTGAAGAGAATCATCGGCTCCTTTTATAACGTTGTCGGCCTTCCGGTGGAGGAGTTATACAGACTTCTCAACCGTTTCAATTATTTCGAGAGCGAAGGTACGTACAGACCTATTAAAAACGTGTAATTGATCTTCCGGCAGCGGCAGGCTGTATGAGAAAGAGCACCCGTAGTAATTGTCAGGGTGCAGTAAAATGGCCTTCCAATTCCAGGAGATCTTACCATATATTACTCTATATTTATAAGGGGGTAGAAATTGGGAATCGTTACAATGAAAGAGCTTCTGGAAGCAGGGGTGCATTTCGGCCATCAGACACGTAGATGGGATCCTCGGATGAAGCCTTACATTTTCACCGAGAGAAACGGGATTCACATCATTGATCTCCAGCGGACCATTGCACAGCTTAAAATTGCCTACAACGCAATCAAGGAATCAGTAAAACAGGGCGGTATCGTTCTCTTTGTGGGTACAAAGAGACAGGCCCAGCAAGCCGTAGTCGAGGAAGCGACCAGGTGCGGCATGCCCTATGTAGCCAATCGCTGGCTCGGCGGTATGATCACGAACTTCAAGACAATCAAGAACAATATCAACCGGTTGAAGCGAATCGAACGTATGGAAGTCGATGGCTCCCTGGATTATATGACAAAGAAAGAAGCCCTCAACTTGAAAAGGGAGAAGGAGAAGCTCCTGAATAATATTGGTGGTGTGAAGGACATGGACGTTCTTCCGGATATGATCTTTATCATAGACCCGAAAAAGGAGGCAATCGCGGTTGCTGAGGCCATGCGGGCGAAGATCCCGATTGTCGCGATTGTTGATACAAACTGCAATCCCATTGGGATCGATTATTCGATACCGGGGAATGACGATGCAATACGGGCCATCAACCTTTTCTCCTCGATTGTCTCGTCTGCAGTGATCGAAGGGCAGAACGAGGCAGGGAGATTTGAGATCACCGAAGAAACGAAAATCATGTCCCTCGCGGAAGAAGAGAAGAAAGCAGAAGCAGTCGAGACTGAGGAGATTGATACAGAGGGGTATCTGTCCGATGAGGAAGTGTCTTCAGATATTGATGAGAAGATGAAGACTGAAGCTGAGACTGTTGAAGCTCCCTTTAAGTCTTCCGCCGAACAAGAAGCGAAGCCCGAAGAGGAATTGGAAAGGACGGAAGAGGAAGTGACAAAGGAGGAGGTGACAGTAGAGGAAGGAACGAAAGAGGAAGTGACGAAAGAGGAAGGGACAAAGGAGGAGGTGACAGTAGAGGAAGGAACGAAAGAGGAAGTGACGAAAGAGGAAGTGACAAAGGAGGAGGTGACGGTAGAGGAAGGAACGGAAGAGGAAGTGACGAAGGAGGAGGGGGCGGAAGAGAAAGGGACGAAAGTGGAAAAACCAGCGGTTGAAAGCACTGAAGAATAATTTTAGGGAGGTGAAAAGTGGCAGTCAACGCACAGGATGTCAAGACACTGCGTGAGAAAACAGGTGCAGGGATTATGGACTGCAAGGAAGCCCTTATAGCGAGTGGGGGCGATATTAAGAAGGCGATAAAAATCCTGAGAGAGAAGGGACTCGCGGAAGCAAAAAAGAGGAGCGGAAGGGAAACGAGGGAAGGCCTGGTCACCATTCTCTTTAGCAGCGATGGGAATACAACGAGCATGGTTGAAGTAAACTGCGAAACCGATTTTGTGTCACGTACGGAAAAGTACAGGGAGTTCGTGAATGCGCTTTCTGAGAAAATCCTTGACGAGGGAGTGGACAGTGTCCAGAATGTTCCAGAGTCAATCGCCACAATGGTGAAGGAAGCGATTTCCACCTTCGGTGAAAATATCGTCCTCCGAAAGATATCGCAAATGTCGAAAACAGATGTGCACAAGAGTGTGTTTCAATCCTACATCCATTTGGACGGCAAGGTGGGCGTCCTTGTAGAGTTGCTGATCGATAGCGAAGAGAAAAAGAAGAATCAAGACTTCCTGGAGTTCGCAAAAAACATAGCTCTCCAGATTGCATCAATGGGTCCCATAGCTGTTTCCAGAGATGATTTTCCGAAGGATGTCGTGGAGGAACAGAGGGAAATATTTAGTAAACAGGCAAAGGGGAGCGGGAAACCGGAGAACATCTTGGAGAAGATTGTGAAAGGAAAAATGGAGAAATTTTTTGCTGAAACCAGCCTTCTGGAGCAGAAATATGTGAAAAACAGCGGTCTCACTTGCGGAAAGTACCTTGCCGAAATTGAAAATAAAACAGAAACAAAAATTGAGATCAAGAGGTTTGCGAGGTTCAAGCTTGGAGAAGAGTGAAAACCTTGAGTACCATAGGGTCCTTTTAAAGATCAGCGGAGAGGCCATCGCGGGAGAATGTTCTTGCTTCAGCCTTGAAACCATCGAAAATATCGTGCAGGAGATCGCTCAAGTACAGAATATGGGCGTTGAAATCGGGCTGGTCATCGGGGGAGGGAACATCATCAGGGGTGAACGGCTCGCAGAGAAAGGGTTGAACCGCACGCGGTCTGATTCCATGGGAATGCTTGCTACAGTCATCAACGGGATGCTCTTTGAGAACATCTTCGCAATTAAGGGGGTCCCTTCTGTTCTCTATTCGGCAATCGAAATGGGTAACATCGTCGAAAGGATGAGCACAAGGAGCATTGAACGCTCACTGGCAGAAAAGGCGGTGATTGTTTTCTCAGGCGGGACAGGAAACCCATTTTTCACAACAGATACCGCTGCTGCACTCAGGGCTTGCGAAATTGGGGCCAATGCATTGCTGAAGGCTACGAAGGTCGACGGTGTATACGATAGAGATCCTGCTCTGCACCCGGATGCGCGATTTTACACCGAAATCAGCTACGGAAATGTACTGAAAAATACGCTGAAGGTCATGGACATGACCGCCATTTCCCTGTGCCGTGAGAACAGAATTCCGATTGTCGTGTTTAATTTATACAAACGTGGGAATCTCGCAAAGATAGTGTCGGGAGAGAGGATAGGAACAATTATAAAGGAGTAAGTCATGCATGAGGAGATAAAGAAAAACTTACACCAGAGAATGGATAAGACAATCGAAAGCCTTCAGGAGGATTTCAAGAAGATCCGTTCAGGGCGGGCGAATGCCTCACTCGTTGAGGGGCTTATGGTGGAATACTACGGGAACCGAATGCCACTGAAACAGCTTGCCAGTATATCTGTACCCGAACCTCGACTCATCGTTATACAGCCCTGGGACAAAGGGGCACTCTCTGAAATCGAGAAAGCCTTTCATAAGTCCGATCTTGCGCTGAATCCAAACAATGATGGGAAAGTAATCAGGATCTCAATACCACCTCTCACGGAAGAACGAAGAAAGGAACTGGTGAAAATTGCCAAGGGGAAAGCAGAGGATGCACGAATCGCCATTCGGAACATTCGTAGAGATGGAAACGAAGAGGTAAAAACAGCGGAAAAGAACCAGCACATCAGTGAAGACGAGACGAAAAAGGTGATAGATCAAATCCAGGAGACCACGAACGATTATATAGAAAAAATTAACAACCTGCTCGAAACCAAAGAAGCTGAAATAATGGAAGTATGAATGGAAGCACGCACAGTTCCCCGGCATATTGCCATCATCATGGATGGCAACGGGAGATGGGCAGCACAGAAAGGGCTCCCCAGGGCCGAGGGACACAAAGTTGGCGCGGGACGGGTGAAGGAGATCGTAGAGAAGTGCCTTGAGCTGGGGATTGAATATCTCACCATCTATGCCTTTTCAAAGGAGAACTGGAAGAGACCCCGGCGTGAAGTGAGCTCGATAATGCGGCTTTCTGACGTGTTCTTTCGAAGCGATTTCCAGGGGCTTGTCAGAAAGGGTGTGTATTTCGTGCATCTCGGTGACAGAAGCGGGCTTCCTAAATTTGTGCTTAAAATAATCGATACCATTCAGAAACGGAATGCCAGTGAGCCAAAGCTGTACCTGAACATCGCCTTCAACTATAGCGGGCGTAATGAAATGGTCATGGCCTGTCGGGATCTTGCCAGACGAGTCCAGCAGGGCGACATAGATCCTGACAAAATCACTGAAACGGACTTCGAGAAACATCTGTATACAGCGGGTATACCGGATCCCGATCTTCTCATCCGTACAGGAGGCGAGCTGCGGGTAAGCAACTTCCTTCTCTGGCAGATCGCTTATTCTGAAATCTGGGTGACCGATGTGCTCTGGCCTGATTTCAATACCCGGCTCTTTGAGCAGGCCATCGATGACTACAAGAAACGGCACAGACGTTTTGGAAATCTGTGACCCTCCTATGGGAAAGAGAATAATCATATCCGTCATCTTCATTCCAGTGATAATTCTCATCATTTATGCACCCTTTCTTAATTCCATTTCTCTCTTCATCTTCGTGCTCCTGCTTTCCTTCCTCGCGATGCGGGAGATGAACCGTCTTCTGGCACGTATTTATCACGTAGAAGAGAGAAAATCCCTGATTGATGGCGCATTTTATCTGTGCGGGTTGGCAACAATAATTTTTTTCTATATTAAAACTTTTTTTCCTGTAAAAGAGGTTTATATTTTATATATACTGGGTGGGCTCATTGCAGTGAACAGTGCGCTATCCAGGTTGCGGAGAATCAATGTATATGCTCAGGTGGGAAGTTTTGCATACACGGTACTCTGTCCCCTGCTTATCTATATGGTAAGGCGGGAGGAGGGAGGTATGTTCCTGCTCTATGCGCTCTTTTTGCTCGCCTGGTTCAGTGACGCATCGGCATACTTCATTGGTTCCTTTTTTGGTCGGACGAAGGGGATCGTGAAGCTCAGTCCCAACAAGAGCCTTGAGGGGTATGCAGGCTCCTTTGTGTTGACGATCCTTCTCGGTGCTGTTCTCGGGCGTCTCTTCGGTGAGCATTATCCTCTTACCGGGATGCAGCCGATGTTGACAGCTTTTGCCGTTGCAGTACTTGCGCCCATGGGAGATCTTATGGAGTCGATGTTAAAGAGGAAGGCGGGGGTAAAAGATTCTTCAAATCTCCTACCAGGACTCGGTGGAGTTCTTGATATATTTGACAGCATATTTATGAGCACACCCTTGTACTATCTGCTGATAAAAATTATTCTCAACGTGCAGGTATCCTGATGGGAACTACTATACTCCTTGGAATCATTTCGATCGGTATCTTGATATTCGCCCACGAACTCGGTCACTTTCTCATTGCCCGTGCAGCCGGAATGAAGGTTGAGGTCTTTTCAATAGGCTGGGGAAAGGGTATAGTCCACTTCACATGGAAGGAGACGAAGATACAGATCGGGTGGATTCCCTTCGGCGGTTACTGCAAACTCGCAGGGGACTCCCCGCGGGATGATATAGAGCACAAGCCCTATGAGTATTACGAAAGCTCACCCATCAAGCGAATATTCGTCGCCCTTGGGGGACCTGTCTTCAATTATATACTGGCCATGTTTCTGTTTTCCATGATCATCATTATCGGCTATGAGATAAAGACCTATCCGAACAGGATCATTCTCGCGCGTGGGAACGAGCTCGTGTCGTCCACCGGACAGACGCCCGCACAGAGAGCAGGTCTTCAGGACGGGGACGTCATCGTCGGAATAAACGGCAAGAAAGTTGAAAACTGGAACGATATCACTGAGCACATTGTGAGAAATGCTCTCAAAACCATTGAGATAGACGTAGAAAGAGACGGACGACTGTTGAAAACCGCTGCTGTCCCTGAGCTCGACAAAGAGACGGGTAGAGGGCTGATCGGTATACAGCCATGGGTTGAACCGATCGTCGGGAGCGTGCTTCCGGGAGAGCCAGCCGAACGGGCAGGCTTTATGCCGGCGGATCGCATCATCTCGGTAAATGGGGAACCGATTGCGCACTATGTGGATTTCTATAGGGTAATAAAGGGTAAGAGCGCAACAACAGTATCCGTAGAAATAGAGAGGAATGGGGGCGAACTGACACTGCAGCTTATACCTGAGCTTGTCGATGGGTACGATTCAGCGGGAATGTTCTTCCAACAGATTACTTACCGATCAGAGAACCTGCCGATTCCAGCCGCTTTTGGAAGAGGGTTTGTGCAGTCGGCTGAGGCGGTGCGGGACACCGTTTATGGCATTTTTCTCGTTTTCAGCGGAAAAATACAGGCGAGAAAGGCGGTCGCAGGACCTGCAAAGCTGATCTACATTTCAGGGATCATCGCAAAAGAGGGCTTTGTGTACTTCCTCCAGGTGATGAGCTATATATCCATTGCATTTTTCATCATGAATCTCATACCTTTTCCTGCGCTCGATGGAAGTCACATTGCCATCTCCGTCTATGAGTTAGTGGCTCGGAGGAAGCCCAATCTTGAAGTGGTACATCGGATTCAGACCTTCGGTTTTTTATTTCTTATAATGGTGCTCATATTCGTAACCATGAATGACATAAGCAGTTTCTTCGGAAAATAAGAGAGGTGGTTCATATGCGGAAAACCTTTATTGGTCTCCTACTCTTACTCAGCGGGAATATGCTCTTGGCCGGGGGACATGAGGTCCTAGGGGAAAACCATGTCCTAAGGGAACACAAGGTTCCCGGGGAACATAAGGTTCCCTTCTCAGTCGGAGAGAAATTGAGATACGCGATCTATGCAAAAGGGTGGAAGGTGGGATTTCAGTACATCGAGCTTGAATCCCTTCAGGAATATGACGGAGTTCCGGTATACCTTGTTAGAGGTCTTTCGAAAACCACAGCGTTGCTCAGTATATTTTACAGGTTGAATGATAAGTGGAGTATTTATATGGACAGCAGCTCTCTCCTCCCTTTGCGGGTGGAAAAGGACTGGCAAGAGGGGAAAAAGGAAGGGTACTATGTGTATGACATCGATCAGGGAGGAAAAACCGTTATTCTCCAGAACATGGTAAGCGGAAAGCGCAAAACAATTAATGCCAAAAACAGCATATTCGACCTTTTTTCTCTTACATATTATTATAGAGTTAACCATGCGGAGTTCAATGACACCTATACCTTTGATTTTCTCGAGTCCCGATCGGTGAGCACCGTCTATTTTAGGAACGAGGGGATAAAGGAAATACGGATACCGGAGATATCCGTGACACAGATGTTCAGTGTAAGGAAACTCAAACAGATCGGAGATGTGGGTATAGAAATTTATATAAGCAACGACCATCTAAGTCTCCCGCTGAAGATTATTGCTCCATCAGAGCTTCCAAAAAACAAGGTTCTCGATATAGAGTTCATAATTGATACGTACGAACCAGGTCCCGGTATTACAGATATTCCGTGGGTATACAGGCTTTTATGATCGTTCTGTCTGCAACCTCTCCTTCTTTTTCCGGTGACCGTTTACTGAATGTGTCGATAAAAGGTATAGAATGTTGTACTTTTAAAGTTAATAAGAGTATGTTATAATAATATGAAATTTTCTTACACTCGAATGAGATGGGGGGTGTAAGTTTTGGATATACAAGCGTTTCGAATTACTACTCCGACTACTACACAGGTCATCATACTCATTGTGGTCATTGCTTTCGTAGGTCTTGCACTCTTCATTGCATCTCGCCGTACGGGTCGTGTGAGGGCGAGAGGAGGACGGGTTTCGGGAAGCGGATGGCATAACTTTTATCAGATTGCCAAGATGCGGGGCCTTCAGAAGAACGAGACCGAGATATTAAAAAAGCTGGTGCTGACGCAGGGGCTTGCGAAACCCACCTTGATATTCACTTCAACTACGATACTGGATTCATGCATCCAACGAGCAATCAGAAGGCTGAGCCTCCAGGAGATCAGAGGTGAGTCGAAGGATGATATGATTAACATGTATTATCGCCTCAGGAACAAGATCACCAGGGGCAAGAAAGGAAAACCTATCTCAACCACGAGGTCGATTCCCGCTGGCTCGAAACTGAGAATGGGAGTCCATGATTACGGCTTCTTCTCTGTCAATGTGGTGAGCAATGAACCGGACTACCTCGGCGTGAGCATACCGGTTCTTCCGCCGGGGAGGATCATCCCCTGGCAGAGGAGAAAAGTGCAGTGTTCCTATTTCAAGGAAAATGATGCGGTCTACAATTTTGAGACCAAAGTAAGCGATGTGAATGTCACAAATCAGAAACAGCAGATACGCCTGAAGCACAGTGATAAGATTGTCAGAATCCAGAAGCGGCTCTATCCTCGGATCAACGTACGACTTCCGGTTTTTTATTCCAAAGTACGGGTGGTTGAGGAAAGGGGCAAGAAACGGGCTTTTATTGATAAAAAAGAAACGCACTGGGGTACGGTGGTGGACATCTCGGTCGGTGGGCTCTCCGTTGAAACAACAGTGCCTTTTGACAGGAACAATTTCATCAGAGTGGAGTTCGAACTCAGGGAAGAGTACAAGGTCATCGGATTCGGTAAGGTGAAAAGAATTGAAAGAAACGCTGCGAGAAAAACCTGGATCATGCACATTCAATTTACCAAGATCGAAAAGAAACATAAAAACGAAATTTTTGCCGTGCTGTACAATTATCAGACTATTTAGCGTTATTTGAGTCACCACAGGAGAGCAGGGGCAGCCTGTGAGCTGAAGTGTTCTGAAGTGATGTGTTCAGACACCCGGTATTTCCTGCCATAGAAAATGTACTTTTCCTTTCCTGCGAAAAGAAATACCTTTCGGTCATGTATTTTCATTCCCGAACATTTAATGATACGGTACGCTGGGGAAGGAAGTTTGGCGAATCACTGCAGGGAGGGGAGGTCGTCCTCCTCGTTGGCCCACTGGGGAGCGGAAAGACAGCCTTCACAAAAGGAATTGCTCTCGGCCTTGGAATCGAAGAGCTGGTGACGAGCCCCTCCTTTTCCATCATGAATGTATACGAGGGAAAGATTAAACTCTACCACTTTGATTTTTACCGTCTTGACGACCCCGTCGAGATGGAAGACCTGCTCCGAGACTACATCTACAGTCGGGATATGGTGAGTGTGATCGAGTGGGGAGAACGCCTTAAGGACAGGTTATGCGATTTCATAATGATCCGTTTTGAAATTCAGAACGACAGCAGGTCTATCATGATACAGAGGAACGGATCTTGATCCTTTCTTTTGAAACTTCCACAAAGGCTTTCTCCGTTTCCCTCCAGCACGCAGAAGAGCGTGTGGATCTGGAAATCATCCGGAGCACCTTCCATTCACAGAGCATTGTGAGCGTGGCTGATTTTCTCCTTAAAAGTATCAGCGCTTCTGTGAAGGAGGTGGAGGAAGTGTATTGCGGTATAGGCCCGGGTTCATTCACAGGAATCAGGATCGGGCTCACCTTTGCGAATACGCTGTGTGAAACTCTTGGTATTCCTGTTGCAGGAATTTCCTCGCTCGATCTTCTTGCATTCGAAAGCGGTAAGTGGTATAATGCGGTCGTTTCATTTATCAGGTCCCGGAAGAACGAAGTCTACACTGCATCCTATAGGGAGGGAAAGAGAGTAAGCGAATATCTGGCCCTGGGAAAGGGTGAATTCGAACTGTTCCTTCGCCGTGAGAATCCCGGCTGTATAGCGGCTTCTGAAGAAGATATCCGGAGTCTGGCCCTAGAGAGTGTACTTGCCGGAAGAGAGATGGTGTTCAGTTTCCCATGGGCAAAGCATGCCTATTCTCTCGCCAAACTGTGCGATGTAAAGCCTGAAAAAAAATTTCTCAAGCCTCTCTATGTGCGGAACTTTTAATGTCCTACCTCATTTACACCGATAGAAATAACCTTCTGAAGTCCCTTAAATCAGGGTTGATCCGGATCCCGGTGAACCTCAGAGATACGCAGAACCTTTCCCTCATATGCAGAGGCGACCGTATATACTTTTATGATTTTGAGAACAGCAGGATCTACGGTCCGGCGCAGTCGGCCACGTCAGAAGCGCGTGAAGAGAAAAATCCCCGTCAAGGACCGTTCAACGGATTTGGAAATGTGAGCAAACACTTCCGTTACCTTCGACTGGAGATAGACTGTTCATCAGTATATAAGAAGGGGGTTCCAGCCTCTTTTCTCGGGATTGGTATGGATGAGGTGCGATTTCGTCTGAAAAAAGAAGAGGAGAAGTGTCTCCTGGATAGGATCAGCCGATTAAATGACCCAGCGGTTTCGGTGGTCGTACATATTTCAACCTCCGAATCGGAAGTAAACACCTCGATCGTTGAGATCAACAAAGGCACCTCTATCTCTCAATATTCGTTTCCACTCAGTGATACTTTCGGGATGATACTGGAGAGGAAGAAGCGGATTGCCCAAACACAGCTTCTCGCACGGCGGGATCAGGAGTTTCTGTGCACACTCAGGGATATCGGAGCGTTAATCTATGACTCTTTCTTCAGAAAAATGGACTGTGAAAGGTTTTTTAAAAAGGGTGGGTACAGGATCGATTTTGCCATTGGCCGGAGTGTCGAGACGGTGCCATTTGAGATTTCCTACAGGAACTCATTTCTCTTCGAGCAAAATATCATCGCCTACAGAAGTGAGGAAAACCGGCAGCTGGGTTCCGCGCGCATGAAGCGTGTGTTAATCATTGCAGACCCGGAGCAAAACCAGGATGCCGCCTATCGCGAGGGCTTGTTTCTCTTTGACCTGTTTTCGGATCAGGGTGTTGAGGTGAACCTGTGTTCTAGGAACATAAGTAGAGACATGTGTGCAGAATTTTTTTCTGGGTACGATGTTGTGCACTTTACCGGACGGAGTTCGCCGCAGGGAGAGAGCACCGCATGGGACCTGGGAGGTGACCACTTCGACGCTCAAGATATTGCTGTGTTCGAAGGGCTTCCTCATCTCATATTTTCGAACAGCTGCGGCAATTCACCGCGTTTCGGTATGGAATTTCTTCGTGCAGGAGTTCAAAACGTCGTATGCTCGCGATGGAAGGTTCCCTTCGGTACTCTGCACTCCTTCCTCTTACAGTTTTACACGCAACTTTTAAAGGGGGAGGAGATCGGATACTCCTTTAACAGAGCGCTCTCCTCCTGCTACGATAAAGGGAAAACATTTCCCCTCGCTTTTCTACTCCTCGGGGAGAGTCGATTGATCTATGAAAAATAGCATACCCGATGAAACGATCAAGGAGCACCTTCGTGCACTTGCCTCAGGAAAGGAGATGAGTTATCCGAAAATCGTCTCCATCCTTGCACAGTATATATACAATTATCCCAGGGTCATTTTCGGTGCGGATACCGACCAGTGCGGCGATTTCTTTGAGTATATGCTCTTTCGGTTGAGGAACATCCTCGACTGTTATAGAGAATCCGAGGCAAAGTTCTTCACCTGGTTCACCGTTGTGTTGAGAAACCGCTACCTGAATTTTGTCCGTGCTGAATACGTGAAGAACAGGGCACAGCGGGAAATGTCCTCTGTCTCCATTGATGCCAGATGGGGTGACTATTCCTCTCTGCATGGCTTGATTGGAGATAGCAGGCAATATGGAGAGCAGCAGAAGGAGGAGTACGATAAGCTTATTGAGGGTATCGTCACGAATTTAAAGGATAGGCTGAGAGTATTTTTCCATTTATATTATATAGAAACCCTACGTCCGGAGGACGTTGGTTTTTTATCAATCAACCTTGACCGGAGCACTCGCACGATCCTTGAGGGAATAGACATGGTGAGGAACTCTTTGACGAAGAAATATTCCCTGAAGAATGGGTTGTATCAAAAACTGGGAGCCCTCTACAATGATTTCCTGCGTGCCCAGAGAGAGGGCGACCATGAGAAAGCTGAGAAGTTGAAGAAAAAGAGAGAAAAAGTGTTAGATGAGTATAGGCAGGTTAAGCTGAACCCGTCCTACGAGATCATTGCGCGGATTTTGAACGTTCCAATTGGTACCGTTTCAACAGGAATTATGCGAATGAAGCGTGATGTACGCCGGTACGTGGAGGAGATCTCCGGTGAAAAAATGCCGATTTCATAATCCAGATTACCTATCTCTCTATTATGATGGGGCTCTGGACGAGGCTGAGGAGATGGAATTTTCACGACACCTTTTAACCTGCAGGGAGTGTATGGATGCGCTTCTCCAGCTCGAAAGAGACCTCTTTCTTATGTCGACCAGTTCAATGAAGAGGGTGCCCCGGGCGTCTGGACACTCAAACGTGGTTTTTCGCTTCTTGAAAGAGGGAATCGAATTGAAAGAAAATATCCGTGGAGAAGGGGGGTTCGTTCCCCAGCGACTTGCACATGCAGGGGAAGAAGAGGTCTCCTATGTGATGGAAAGGGATGAACTCTCTGTGGAGATACGAAACGAGGGGAATGCGCTCTTTGGTATTGAAGTGAAAGGTGTGAGCGGAAAAAAGGTCAGGCTTTTTAGAGGAGGGAGGTTGCTTGAGGCACGTTCGCATATCGGTACTTCGAGCGCAGTATTTCATAACCTCATAAGAGGAACCTACTCCATTGCAGTTAATGGTCTGGATGTTGTCCAGTTCGATGTTGAATAACACACGATTGGAGGGTAAAGGAATGGACTTGAAGAAAGCCTTTGGAGTTGCAATGAAAGGGGAGATCGAAGGGCGGGAGCTGTACAGAGCAGCTGCTGACAGGACAAACGATAAAAAAGCAAAGGAAGTGTTCATGTATCTTGCGGAGGAGGAGGACAGACATTTCGAAACTCTCAAGGCGATGTATAATTCCTACTCCAGTGAAGGGAAGCTCAAGATTCCTGAAATGCCCAGGATCGTTCGGTTCGATGATGCATCAAGTCCAATATTCTCACGGGACTTTAAAAAACGGATTGGTGAAAAACATTTTGAGATGTCGGCGCTTTCTCTCGCTCTGAGGCTCGAGAACGATTCCGTGCAGTATTACGCGAAGATGGCAAAGGAAAGCGATAACAGCGGCCTGAAGGATTTTTTTAACAGGCTCTCTCAATGGGAGAAGGACCATTACGATGCGATCTATGCCGAAATTTCCTACCTCGAGGACGAATATTACGCAGAAAACCATTTTGCACCCTTTTAACGCAATGAGTGTGGCACCAGTTTTTTTTCTTGAGAGGGAATTGGGAGCGATCTACAGGAGAATCAAACCTCAGATTCACGAGCGTCTCGAAGAGTTCGCCAGTATCTGGCGAAAGGGGGACGACTATGAGCTCTTTGTAGAGCTCGTGTTCTGCTTGTTAACCCCTTCCTCACGGGCACATTCTGCAGACAGGGCGCTCAAGATACTTCTCAAAGAAGACCTTC
>Ga0111221_1012_pt1 | contig 31825 bp, 30 predicted proteins | sample DeeMarSWOR152_54_FD_80385 | JGI IMG/M metagenome (GOLD analysis project Ga0111221, IMG submission 80385) | Spirochaetes bacterium DG_61 | reverse complement strand
GCATATTTAATGCGAAAGAGGCGTTCACTATTGGATACAAGAGGAAAATTCATCTTTTCCATAAGGGAAGCCCTCGACAGTTACCTCTCAAGGCACAGGAATCTCGCCTACAAAATCAAATCAATCGATGCAGTGAAACTGTGGGAAACAGTCGTTGATGAGTATATAGGGCGGCATACGAAAGCCACAGTATGCAAGGAAAGGACACTCTTTGTCAATACAGAATCCACGGCGCTTGCAAATGAGCTTTCTCTTAAAGAAAAGGAGCTCATTGAAAAGATGAACAGAGGGTTGAAATATCCACTCATCGAGAGAATCGTATTCAAATCGGGTTTTATTGCTCAAAGAGAATTTCCAAAGGATAGAAAAGATAAAATAGATAAAAAGCTTAATATTCATCTATTAAATGAGATCGAGAAAACGGTGAGCGTGATCGAAGAGGATGAGCTACGTTCTATTCTGAAACGCTTTCTTGTTGCATCAGCCAAGCGTCCTCACAGAACATAGAAGTCATCTGTACACTATTGGCTCTCTCTATCGATTGAGAACATGAGGAATTATCTTTGAGAAAGTAACAATTGTTATTATATTAACATATTGAAATATAATGAGTTAATGTAATTTTTAATGGAGAATGCATCTATGGAACAGTATGGAGCCGAAAACATACAGGTCCTGGATGGGATCGAGCATGTTCGGAAACGTCCGAGCATGTATATTGGATCCACTGCATCGGAGGGACTTCACCATCTCGTATACGAGGTCATCGATAACTCGGTGGATGAGGCTCTCGCCGGGTTCTGCCAGAACATAAAACTCACAATAAAGAAGGGAAACATCATAGAGGTGGAAGATGACGGGAGGGGAATACCTGTTGAAATACATACGGGGGAGAATATATCTGCTCTCCAGGTAGTGATGACGAAGTTGTACGCCGGTGGTAAGTTCGACAACAAATCCTACAAGATTTCGGGGGGTCTGCATGGTGTAGGAGTTTCTGTGGTGAATGCGCTTGCCGAATGGCTTGAGGTTATCGTGTGCAGGAATGGAAATACATACACCCAGCGGTATCAACGAGGAATTCCAGAAAGTAAAGTGAAAGTGAGTGGAGAGAGCACCAGTACAGGAACGAAGGTCATCTTCAGGCCTGATAAAAAAATATTCAAGGATATCAATTTCAACTTCGACACACTCTCAAAAAGACTCAGGGAGCTGGCCTTCCTCAACAAAGGCATCAAGATCGAAATAGTCGACCTTCGGAACAAAGAGGAAGTGAAGCAGCACACCTTTAAATTCGATGGTGGGATTGTCTCTTTCGTACAGTATATCAATCAGGCAAAGACCACACTCCACAGGGAGCCGATCTATTTCGAAGAGAGAATGGATGAGCTGGAAGCAGAAATTGCAATTGAGTACAACGACGGGTACAACGAAATAATCTTCGCCTTCGTGAACAATATCAATACGGTTGAGGGCGGTACCCATCTGATCGGATTCAAATCCGGATTGACGAGAACCATAAACGACTTTATCAAGAGGAGCAACCTCATCAAGAACAAGCTTTCCCTTGTTGGGGATGACGTGAGAGAAGGCCTCACTGCGGTTATCAGTGTAAAGCTGAGAAACCCTCAGTTCGAAGGGCAGACAAAGGCAAAGCTCGGGAACAGTGAGGTTAAAGGGATCATAGAATCAATAATGTACGAGCGAATCTCCGACTTCTTCGATAGAAATCCCAATGTAGCGAAGAAAATTATCGACAAGTGCATCCAGTCGGCAAAGGCGAGGGAGGCGGCGAGAAAGGCGAGAGAGCTCACCAGGAGAAAAAATGCGCTCGAAAGCGACTCTCTTCCGGGTAAGCTTGCCGACTGTTCGATCAAGGAGTCGGAGAGGTGCGAGCTCTATATTGTAGAAGGGGATAGCGCGGGAGGGAGCGCAAAGCAGGGGAGAGACAGAACTTTTCAGGCAATTCTCCCTCTGTGGGGGAAGATGTTGAATGTGGAGAAAACACGTCTGGATAAAGTACTGAGCAACGATAAGCTACAGCCGATCATCAGCTCGCTTGGAACGGGAATCGGTGACACCTTTGATATTTCAAAACTCAGGTATGGAAAAATCATCATCATGGCAGATGCCGATATAGATGGCTCGCACATAAGAACACTACTTCTCACTTTCTTTTTCCGATACATGCCTGAGCTCATCGAACATGGCCATATCTATATCGCCTGCTCTCCACTCTACAAGATAACAAAAAGGAATGAGGTGTATTACTCCTATTCCGAGGAGGAGAAGAACAGAATCTTGAAAAAAATCGGTGCCCAGGGCGTCAATGTGCAGAGGTATAAGGGGCTCGGAGAGATGAACCCTGAACAGCTCTGGGAGACGACCATGAATCCTGAGAGGCGTACACTCGTACAGGTCACCTCGGAAGATGCCGTAGAAGCGGACGAAATCTTCACAATATTAATGGGTGATGCAGTTGCACCCAGAAGGAAGTTCATTGAAGAGCATGCCCAGTACGTAAAGAACCTGGATGTATGATAAAAGATTCCAAATCCAGGGATGAGTGAGTGACATGCCGAGAGAAAACGCTCAATTCTTGAGAGAGAGGTAACTACATTGTCTCCCCGTGAAAAGATCGTTCAGACATTTATCGAAGATGAAATGAAGAGCTCCTACCTCACCTACGCGATGAGCGTCATCGTAAGCAGGGCTTTACCCGATGTGAGAGACGGCCTGAAGCCTGCTCACAGAAGGATTCTCTACGACATGAATGAGCTCGGCCTGAACAGCGACAGACCTTTTAAGAAAAGCGCGCGTGTGGTTGGGGACGTGCTCGGGAAGTATCACCCCCACGGTGATCAGGCGGTCTATGATACGCTCGTCCGAATGGCTCAGGACTTCTCGATGCGGTATCCCCTCGTTGAGGGACAGGGGAACTTCGGTTCGATCGATGGAGATTCCCCTGCGGCAATGCGGTACACGGAGGTCCGTATGCTCTCCCTTGCAGAAGCGCTCCTCGCCGATATCGAAAAGGATACCATAGACTTTTTTCCTAACTTCGACGATTCGCTGAGCGAGCCTTCGGTGCTCCCGGCCGCATTTCCGAATCTACTGGTGAATGGATCGAGCGGAATTGCAGTCGGTATGGCTACGAATATACCGCCTCACAACCTCGTTGAGACAATCGATGCAATCATCACTGTTATTGAAAAGCCTGATATCAAGTTGAAAGATATCATGAATATCATCAAGGGTCCTGACTTTCCAACGGGTGGCCTGATAATCGGAAAATCGGGAATAAAACAGGCGTACAGGACGGGGAAAGGACAGATTAAGCTTCGCGCCAGGGTGAGCATAGAGTCGATGAAGAGCGGAAGGGATGCGCTCGTGATCAACGAGATACCCTACCAGGTGAACAAATCCAGGCTCATTCAGGACATCGCTTCTCATGTCAAAGACAGGAGACTTGACGGAATAAATGATCTTCGGGACGAATCAGACAAGGATGGACTCCGCATCCTAATCGAGTTAAAAAAGGGAATCAATCCACGGATCATCATGAATCAGCTTTTCAATCTTACCTCACTCGAAGTCACCTACGGAATTATTCTCCTCGCGCTTGATCATTTCAGACCTGTAGTGATGAACCTCAAGCAGATGATTCAATGCTACATCGCCCACAGGGAAGAGATCGTCAAGAGAAGAACCAAGTTCGATCTGGAAAAGGCAGAGAACCGCGCACACATATTGGAAGGATTCATCAAAGCCCTTGATATCATCGATGAAGTCATAGCGGTCATACGGGCATCGAAGACTCCAAAAGAGGCAGCTGATCGTCTTGTCGGAGACTTCGGCTTTACGAAGATACAGGCTGATGCGATTCTCGACATGAAACTTGCCCGCCTCACGGGTTTGGAGAGGGAGAAGATACAGAAAGAGTACGACGAACTCTTGAAACTCATCGCACGGCTCAGAGAAATACTCAAGAGTCGCAAGAACATTCTCGCCCAGATCATGAAAGAGTTGAAGGAGATACAGAAGAAATACGGTGATGAAAGGAGAACCGACATCATCGAGGAGGAAAAGGAGGTCGATCTCAAGGACCTGATCATCGAGGAGGATGTGGTTGTTACAATATCTAATAACGGTTTCATCAAGCGTACGCCGATTACCGCATTCCGCCATCAGTCCAGGGGAGGCATGGGAGTGACTACTTCATCCCTTTCAGAGGATGATTTCATCGAACAAATGTTCGTTGCCTCAACCCATGATACGTTCCTCTTCATCTCCAACAGGGGCAAGGCGTACTCGGTAAAAGTGCACGAGATTGTCAACGTTGGGCGAAGCTCAAAGGGACAGAGTATAAAGCTCCTGTTAAGCCTCAGGGACGAGGAAGCGCTTGCTGCAGCAGTTTCGCTCAAAGGGAGTAGCAAGGAGGAGTACCTGCTCTTCCTCACGAAAAAAGGGTTCATAAAGAAGGTGTCGCTTTCTGAATTTCAGAATGTCCGAAAGTCCGGAATCATAGCGATCAACCTGGCAGCCGATGATAACGTCATAGATGCGGTTGTCACTGACGGAAAACGGGAAATTTTCGTTGCCACCACCAGAGGGTATGCGCTGCGGCTAAAGGAAGGCAGTATACGACCCATGGGTAGAACAGCGAGGGGAGTGACTGCGATCCGACTGCAGAAAAACGATTATGTATGCGGAATGACGAAGGTGATCAAATACGCTGATCTGCTCGTTGTAACGGAAAACGGGTTAGGGAAACGGGTTGGATTCGATAATTTCACTCCTCACGGAAGAGGGACGAGAGGACAAATGTATATCAAGGAAAACAAGAAAACAGGTACGGTTGTTGGGATACTTTCAGTAGAGAAGAACGATGCCTTTGTCGTGATCACCAGCAGAGGGATGATCATTAAATTGAAGGTGAAGACGGTTTCGAGAATGGGAAGAACAGCAGCAGGCGTCACGCTTGTGAATCTGAAAAAGCCTGATTCCGTTGCGGCTGTATCGCGGATAGTCCAAGAATAAACCTCTGGTTTCGTATTCCTGCATAGGCCGCCCGGCAGAGTTTATTTGAATTGACAGAAGGTTCTAATTAAATTAAACTGATGTGTAGTCGAAGAGGAGAGATGGCTGAGCGGTCGAAAGCGGCGGTCTTGAAAACCGTTGTCCCTTTCCGGGACCGGGGGTTCGAATCCCTCTCTCTCCGACTGTTCTTCTAGTACGAAAATGGGCTTTTTCGCTAGATAAATAGAATATCATCCAGAATTGCTTTATAAAGGCTTGGCGGTGCCAGTCGAATAATAAGAGAGCACAAGAAAAAATGCCCATTTTCATGTTCTTTGATTGCTGTCTCAAACAGCACGGACGACTAATAAGAAAATGTAATGAACCTTCCTCAAGGCTAAAAAAGGTTGTGTCGCACAGGCATCGGGAAGTTTCATTCTCCGTTGGTTTTTTATGAAGTCTTTTTTGCACGGAGAGGTGCGAGAGCGGCCGAATCGGGCTCCCTGCTAAGGAGTTGTGCCTTTACGGGCACCGTGGGTTCGAATCCCACCCTCTCCGAAAAAAGTGCCCATAGCTCAGTGGATAGAGCATTGGATTGCGGATCCAAGGGTCGGAGGTTCAAATCCTCTTGGGCACGAATTGAATTACACCTTCAGAAATTCATAGATTTGATCGGCTTCCTTTAAGCAGCTGTTTTCCCTGAAACAGCGAGCTACTTTGCAGCGATCGGTTTTTCTAAAACCGGCGATTTCTTTGAAACAGATGGTTTCAAAGATATCCGTGGTTTTTAAAAAACACACAATGTTGTATTGTTGAAGCGGGGAAATGGTATTCTGGGTAGAGGGATTTTCCAGGCAGGGCAGAATGCTCACCAGTCCTTTTCTTTTCCTTCTCAGAACTGATGGATACATCGGTATTCGGTATATAGAAAAAAGGCTCTTATATACAGCGAAGAGCAGAGAACGTGTCAGGTGCAATTCCGAGCATTTGTGGACCGGAGTTTACCGGTTAGAAGAGTACGTACGATGATTGAAAAATATTCATTTGGGAGACTGCAGGTCAATGGCAAGATGTATTCATCTGACCTCATCCTCTATCCTGATGGGAGCTTAAACTCCTCGTGGTGGAGAAGGTCAGGACATATCCTTCAGTTAGAGGACCTTGAGAGAACAATAGAAGTGCAGCCGGAAATCGTGATCATCGGAACGGGAGCGAACGGAATGATGCGGGTCGAACGCGGCGTGGTTGATTACCTGCTTACACAGTGCAGCAGAGTGATCGTTGAAAAAACGGAGAAAGCGGTGAAGGATTACAATGAGCTTTCTCCTCATCACAGCGTTGTTGGGTTGTTTCATCTAACCTGTTGATGACGGGTGGAGGGACTTGTTTTAGTACCACAATTTTTATTCTGCAGGAGAAAATCGGAGGTCATCGGTGTTCATCAAGGGCTGCGATTTATCTAAACCGGGGTGTTTCCACGATTTAATTCAATTGTACTGAAATCTACATGCGTCATCATAGTAGAATTGAGATATTTACAGGACTGAGGAGAGGTGCGAGAGTGGCTGAATCGGGCGGTCTCGAAAACCGTTGTCCTCTTTGGGGACCGTGGGTTCGAATCCCACCCTCTCCGATTTTGGTAATCCTTTCGTGTTTTCATGGAAATACATCCGATTTATATCAGGCCAGCTCTATGAGCTGCTGACCGGACCCAGGGATAGAAAAAACGGTGGGAAAAGCGATTGTTGTTGCAAACCAAAAAGGAGGTGTGGGGAAGACCACAACAGTGGTGAATCTCTCAGCCTACATCGCGGAGACGGGAAAAAAAACATTGGTGATCGATCTGGATTCACAGGGAAACAGCTGCTCTGGTCTCGGCATTCGGAAGGAAGAAGGAGCAAAGGGTTTGTACGAAGCGCTCATCGGAGCGGTCGATGTGAGAGATATCATCGTGCCGGCAGGGATTAGTCACCTTTTCGTCGTTCCCTCAAATATAAACCTGTCGGGTGCGCAGGTTGAGATGGTAGATATGCCTGGGAGGGAGTTCAAACTCAGGGACGTGGTGGATAAGATACGGCATGAGTACGACTACATATTTATCGATTCACCCCCATCTCTCGGCCTGCTCACCATAAACGGCCTTACTGCAGCGAATTCAGTGATCATTCCCATTCAGTGTGAGTATTATGCACTCGAAGGATTAAGCCAGCTATTGAAGACTATAAATTTGGTAAAACAGAGGCTGAACCATGAGCTGAAGATAGAAGGCGTTTTGCTCACGATGTATGATACGCGAACCAACCTTTCCCGGCAGGTAGTGGATGAGGTCATCTCCTATTTTAAAAACAGGGTATACAAAACCATCATTCCAAGGAATGTCAGGCTCGCCGAGGCGCCAAGCTACGGCATGCCGATCAATCTTTACGACCCGAAGAGCTTGGGCGCGGTAAGCTACTACAATTTATCCAAGGAATTTATAAAAAATGGCGAAGAAAGCACTCGGTAAAGGACTCGATGCGCTCATATCAGGTGATTTTGAAGCAGAGGTGCTTCAGGAGAGCATTCGTTTTCTCAGGCCCGATGATATAATTCCCAACAGGTACCAGCCGAGGAAACAATTCGACAGAGATAAGATCGAAGAGCTGGCACAGTCAATCAGAGAAAACGGGATCATTCAACCGATTGTGGTGAGAAGCGAGGGGGATAAATACGAGATTATCGTAGGAGAAAGGAGGCTTTTGGCGGCGAAAAGAGCAAAACTCGATGAGATCCCGGCGATCGTGAAAGACTACTCTGAACAAAAGCTCCTTGAGCTCACATTGATTGAGAACTTGCAAAGGGAGGATCTCAATCCGATTGAGGAAGCACTTGCCTTTCAGACGATACTCGAAAAAGAGAAAATAACACAGGAAGAGCTGTCGAAGAGAATCGGGAAATCCAGGAGTTATATAGCAAATATGATGCGGATTTTAGACCTCCCGGAGGAGATCCGGGAAAATGTTTCACGTGGAACAATTTCTGTAGGACAGGCCAAGGTACTCCTCTCTGTATCGGACAGAGATGAGATGGAAGCGCTTGCAAAGAGAATACTCAGTGAAAAACTCACTGTACGGCAGCTGGAAAGGATCGGTAAGAGTAAGAAAAGAAATGTTCCACGTGGAACATGGAAGAACCCCTATATTGAGGAAATCGAGGGGAAGCTGAGGGATAAATACGGTACCAAGGTAAGCGTTGATTATCGAAACGGAAAGGGAAATATACGTATCGAGTTTTACTCGGATGAGGAGCTCGAGCGAATCATTGAGGAAATGGTATAGCCTGTGTATTCGTTGTGCTTCTTTGAGGAGTGTCGTTTATCTCCCATATGTGATCGTTCTTGAGATGCACCTGATGAGGGAAAGACCAGCTGCACATCAGTGTAAAAGAGGAGAGTGCCCGTGAACGAAAAAGTATTTTCCATAATACCTCTTCCCCTCTCTGCTCTGTGGGGGTTTTTTCTGGTGATATTCCTCTGTGTTGCTCTTGCGGGATTCATAGCATACCTTGCAGTTTCCGCAAGAAACATCGCGTTTACGATCGATGAAGGAGGGCTGAGAATCAGAGGAGGACTGTATGGGAGATACATAGAAAAGGCTTCAATCCGTCAGGGGGAAATAGAGCTTCTGGACCTCAGGAGTTACCCGGATCTCCAGCCAAAGAGGAGGATCAATGGACTGCATCTTCCCAGGTATAAAATAGGATGGTTTCGACTGAAAAACGGTGTAAAAGCACTTATCTTCCTGATTGACAATTCCCAGGCTATATTTATTCCCACCCGTAATGGGTACTCCGTGTTACTGAGTCCTGATCATCCTGAGGAGTTTGTCAGAACCATCAATGCGCTGTGGTGAGGATGATTGATAGGATCATGCGAGCCCCTGAATCCAAACGAATCTTCCTAATCTTCTGTATTGTCCTGGTTTTAATGAATGCATGCCCCTCTGTGTGGGCTGTTACGAAGAGGGGAGGTCTCAAGCTCTCTCCTCTCCTTCTTTATTCCTCCGAGTCCGGATTTGGTGGGGGAGCTGCGCTGAGTTACCTATATCCTTCTCAAAAAGGGGTGAGGGTGAACGGTCTGCTCCTCGGTGCGTTTATGCTGTACTCCCGGGATGAGCAGTTCTCTGGAGAGCTGAAGTGGGAACAGTTATGGCGAGAACGCAGCTATGCTTCCAGCGTTGATCTATACGGTGGGAAATACCGGGAGCGGTTTTACGGGATCGGATCCAATACTTCACCCGGTGCCGGTGAGACATACACAAACCAGTCCATTGCTACAAAACTCGTGTTGAGAAGGATATTCACTTCAGATCTTTCATTAGGAATTGGTTATGAGCTTGGAAGCAGTGAAATCAGTGACGTGCGTGAGGGTGGGCTCCTGGACAGAACTCAACTGCTGGGTGCGGAAGGGGGGGTAGATTCCGGTCTGGGTATGTTTCTCCTGTTCGACAGCAGGGACAACAGGTATTATCCATTGAGTGGCTGGCTTTCTCTTTTTTCGATTTGGGGGTATTCCTGTGTGTTAGGGGGAGATTATGTTTACAGTCGATTCGCGGTCGATGTGAGAAAGTATGTATCTACATTCCCCTCTCATGTGATTGCCCTCCAGGGTCATATGCGTTTGATGTCTGGAGATGTCCCTTTTACACGGCTTTCTCTCCTCGGAGGGTCCAGCCTGCTGCGCGGGTATGAGCGCGGGAGGTACAGGGACAAAGCCATGCTTATCTTTCAGACAGAATACAGGATGCCGCTCATCTGGCGTCTCGGTACCGTACTGTTTGCAAATATTGGGGACGTGTCGGAAGACATAGCGGGATTCAGGCTGGAAGAGTTCAAGTACTCCTTTGGTGTTGGTGCACGGTTGCTCCTTAACAATAGTGAAAGAATTCATCTCAGATTCGATTACGCAGCCGGGATAGACTCCTCAGGGTTCTATATCGCGCTCACAGAAGCGTTCTGATGGGGACTCAGTAAGCGGTATCTGAACAACATGTTTGGAGTAGTTTATCCGGAGTGATAATGATTCATGACGATTCTGCCCCGCGCACGAGGTCGACGTATACCCGTGCTGATGGCTTTCATCTATAGAAATCCCGCCCATATCTGTATGAGATTTTTCTGTATTTCATAACGAGCGATGATATAATGGGGGAGAGGATATGACAATGTCCACCGTTGAATCGGGTGTAAAGGAACCTGAGTTTGAGGGCCTGCTCGAGGGGGAGATAGATCCCAGTGAACGAGCGCACTTCATTGAGAGGACAGGAGTGCTCATACGCTGGATGCTGATCCTCGCGGGAACAATCATTCAGATCGTAGAGCCTGTGATCCCTGCTTTCTGTTTCTACGTCGCGCTGCCTGTTGCTATCCTGTATAATTTTAGTGTGAGCTACCTGTTGAAGAAACGAAAAGAGAGAATAGTTGAAATTAGTTATTTTACCGCTATTATGGATAATATTGCTTCTATGGTTCTCATCTTTCTCGCGCGGACCACAGACATCTACCTCTGGTACTTCGTACTTCTGGTGTCCCATGCGGCACGGTTCGGGTTCATCGGATCGATCGTCTCACCCGTGCTCTTTTCCCTCCTCTATGTAGGGGGGCTTCTGCTGCGAGGCTTTTCCCTTTCCTTCAATACCATACTCATCAGGGTCTCTTTCTTCGTTATCACCGGAATCGTGAGCGGTTACCTGGCACGGGAGGAACATCGCAGGTTTATCAGGATACTGAAACAGCAGAGAGATATATTCATCAGCCACCAGAAAAGGAGAGAGATGCGAGAAATGTTGCAGCGGTATTTGAGTTACAACCTTGTGGAGGAGCTGTTGAAAAACCCGTCGCGGATACAGCTCGGTGGAGTGAGGCAGAAGGTGTCTGTGCTTTTTTCCGACATCAGCGGATTCACACGGATGCTCTCCGTAATGGAGCCAGAACGGGTGATAAAGATACTGAACCAGTACTTAACCGAGATGACTCAGATCATTTTCCAATTCAATGGAATGGTCGACAAGTTTGTGGGAGATGCGGTAATCGGAATATTTGGTGCGGTCCATCCTTCACCAGATGACACGCTCCATGCGGTCCAGGCTGCGCTCTCGATGCAGGAACGCTTGCGCCAGCTTCAGCAACAATGGATGGAGAGCGGGCAGGAGATCATCGAGGCACGAGTTGCAGTGAACACAGGAGAGGTTGTCCTCGGGAATATAGGTTCGCCGCAGAGGATGGATTTTACCGCAATCGGGGACACGGTCAATACTGCCTCGAGGCTGCAGGCGGTGGCAGAGGTGGGGAAGGTGATCATCAGCAGAGTAACCTGTGAAGAGCTAGCTAATAAAATCGAGGTAAGGGACCTCGGGGAAGTGACACTGAGGGGAAAGGGGAAGCCTATTGAGGTGTATGAGGTACTATCCCTCCGTGAGGAGTTCGAGCGGTGAAAATTAAAGCCTTTGTCACGATTTTTTTCATCTTCCTCTTTAGGATTGCGGCTACAGTTGCAATAGAGGCGGATATCTTCGAGCTCGTCAGTCAGATGCAATCAGGGTATGTACGTATCCAGGATTATCAGTGCAGGCTTGAGGAGTCCTGCACTGATGGCAGCAGGTTCGAAAAGAGGATCATCAACTACTATTTTAAAAAGCCGAAAAAGATACGTATGGACATTCTCCATGGTAACAGGCCCTTTGACGCTGGGAGCGTCGCGGTTTACCTGGGCGGTAGGAAGGTCACGGGACACAGGGGTGGTATCTTGAAGCCTATTGTGCTGCGTCTTGATAAAACTCATCCCCTTGCAACCACTGTTCGCGGTCTAACCATTGACGAGAGTGACATGGAGACGGTGCTGAGAAGAGTTGACTTCTATCTCGAAAGGGGGACGATTGAGCTGAGGGAGCAGGAGGGGATGTACGAGCTCATCTGTGTTCCTTTGAACGCCGCTGAAAATGGAGGAATCACCAAAGATATCGTGTGGATCGACAGGACCCTGCTCCTCATTATGCGGAATGAACGCTATGAAAAAGATGAGCTCGTGCAACAGGCCAGGTGGAGCGGTTACATTATCAATGTAGGTTTACCAGATTCGCTCTTTGATGTGCGTTTCGAGGTCACAGATCTGCTTGGGCTTGGAATTCCCATCCTCGACCAGGAATTGGAGCAACATGGGCAAAAGGAGAAGTGATTGCAACATTATGATGTGATTGTGGTGGGTGCAGGACCTGCGGGCACGACCGCTGCTCGACACTGCGCGAAGAGCAATCTAAAAACTCTACTCCTCGAGAAGGAAAGGATCCCCAGGTACAAACCCTGTGCAGGAGGCGTTTCCCTGGCTGCTGCAGGTGAGCTTGATTTCCCCATACCCGATTCACTCATAGAACGGCGCTGCTGTGGCATGAGCGTGATCTTTGGAACACTCGGCAATCGTGTAGACTGTGGATCGACCATCGCCTACATGGTAACGCGGAGCAGTTTCGATGCGTATCTGGTGGAAAAGGCCGCAGAGACGGGTGCTGAAGTACAGGATAGGAACGCCTGTCAATCCATCTCCGTGGATGGATTGGGAGTAACGATTCGGGCTGAAAGAGGGGTGTATCGGGCAAATGTACTGGTCGGAGCGGATGGTTTTCACAGCCGTGTGCTGAAGTCTCTGCGGCCGGGATTTGATAGGGATGAGATCCGCTTTTGTGTGATCGCAGAGCTTCCTATCACTGGGGCCAGGATTTATAAAATGCTTGGCGACCGGGTGGAGATCAATTTCAGTTTTATTGACAAGGGATACGCGTGGCTTTTCCCGAAGGCGGAATATATATCTGCGGGCGTTGGGGGCCTTCCTGAAAAGAGTAAAACCATCATCCAGTATTTTCGCAATTATCTGGGTATGCACGGCTTCAGGGGTAACCAGAAAATCCGCGGCTGTTTTCTGCCGGTCAGCCGATTTCGTCACGATGTCTACACCGATAGGATGCTTCTTGTCGGAGATGCGGCAGGGTTCGTTGATGCCTTTAGTGGAGAGGGAATCCGGTTTGCAATCGCTTCGGGCAGGCTCGCAGCACAGGCTGTCAGGTACTGTCACGAGCGAAATACTTTTTCCGCAGCTGCCTTGAAGGTATATCAGGATAGCTGCCGTGATCTCATGGCAGATGACCTCCTCCAGTCGATCCGTTTGACAGATCTGCTCTTTCGCTACCCGCGCCTTCTCCTCGGCACTGCGGTCGTCAACGATTCACTTTTACGCAGATACCTGATGACTATCACCGGTGAAATCAGTTTCTGCGAGTATGCGGATTGGGTGAAAATGCGATTGCCTCTATTTCTTTTCAATAGAATATTTCGGCGAAAAAAATCCATCTGATTCATTGAAGAGGAGATGAAAAGCATGGCAGTTCATCGCTTTGAACCAGAAAGGTTTCACAACGTGTTCGGAGGGCATGAGGCGGTGCTCTCCCTTTCCCCGGGCGACCTGCTCATCACACGCACTGTCGATGCACATGGTGTTGACAGCCAGATGAGACAGGTGGCGGTAAGACCAAATCCCCTCACAGGTCCCTTTTCCGTTCGGGGTGCAGAGCCGGGCGATACTCTTGTTGTTCAACTTGAGAAAATTCTTCCCAACAGGGAACCCGGCTGGACTACGAATGCAATCGATCCTGCACTTGTGGATCCCGATTTCGCGCGAAACGTGCCTGAAAAGCAGTATGTGGAGTGGAGGGTCAACAAAAAAAGTAAGAGCGTTTTCCTCACGGATGCGGGATGGTCATTGGGAAGGCTCGAGCTTCCTCTAGATCCGATGCTCGGGTGCGTTGGAGTAGCGCCAAAGGATGGGCAGATGCTCAGTTCGATGACTTCAGCGGAGCACGGTGGGAATATGGACTGGTGCGGGTGCAGGCAGGGTGTCAGTCTCTATCTGCCGGTTTTTAACAGTGGGGCTCTCCTATACATAGGTGACGGTCATGCGGTTCAGTCTGATGGTGAGATCGGGGGAAACGGCGTGGAAATATCGATGGATGTAGAGCTGAGCGTAGACCTGATAAAGGGGAGAGAGACAGGCTGGCCGCGTGCAGAGGATGACCGCTGGCTCTACACACTTGGCAATGCGCGGCCCTTCTTCCAGGCGCTCCAGCATGCGACCACTGAAATGATACGATGGCTTGCCCAGGACTATAATCTGGGCTTTTCAGAAGCGAGCATTCTCATGAGCCAGAGTATTCGGTACGAAGTGGCAAATATCTTCGATCCAGCCTACACTGCGGTATGCAAACTGGAGAAGGCTACTCTTGATGGAGTCCTTAATTCATGATGAGCCCTTATCCGTCTTCAAGATGAATGCTCTCCGGCTCTACAGCCACCTCCCCTTTTTTACTCATCACCGTTGCCTCTTTGAGGTTACGCAGGGGGACTTTGATATTTATATCCTGATCGGTTTTCAGCGTCGCCTCCATCCTCAGAATGTTGATCTCTGAGAGGACAACCGGGTTCCCTTCGTACTCGAGGGTGCTTCCCTCGGATGGATAGTCTTTCTTGACGGCGCAATAGGCTTCGTGCTCATAGGTTAGGCAGCAGAGAAGCCGGCCGCAGGCACCCGATATCTTGGAGGAGTTCAGCGTGAGATTCTGATCTTTTGCCATTTTTATGGTCACCGGCTGCAGCTCATTTTTAATGGCATTGCAGCAGAAGTCTCTTCCGCAGACCCCAGTGCCTTTGACGATTTTTGCCTCATCCCTGGCTCCGATCTGCCTGAGCTCGATGCGTTTCTTAAAAACAGACGCGAGGTCCTTTACCAGTTCTCTGAAGTCCACCCGTTCATCAGCGGTAAAATTGAAGATGATTTTGTTATCATCGAAAAAGTAGTGAACGCTCACAAGTTTCATCTCGAGATTGTGATTCTTGATTTTCTCAAGGGTGATCCCGAAGGCCTCCTCCTCCCTCTCTTCGTTGTCGCGTATTTTTTTTAAGTCCTCGTCGGTTGTAGACCGTATTATTTTTCCAGGCTGTATGTTTCCGCTCACCTTATGGGAGATACCTGATACAAGGGCAATCTCAGGACCGTTTTGTGTTTCGATGAGCACGTGATCACCCCTCTTTATTTCGAAATCAGGTATCTCAAGGTAACAGACTTCGCAATTATAGAGAAGCTTTGCGATAACAAAAGTTTTTTCTTCAGACATACACTTACCTCATTTATAAAGATCAATCAGTAATCCTCTTATTTCATCGAGGGTTGAGAGGAGATTGATGTTTGCCGCCTGCTGATTGAGCACGAGCTGTGTCAGGGCATTCAACCTCTCATCAATAATTTTTGTCACTGTGTAAATTTTCTGCCGCATTCGCGTACCGCCGGTGTGATGCTCCACAGCAAACATGTGTTCTGTAACATACTTCATGAACTCCATGATCATGGACTTGTATATTTTCAGTTCCTCGAGGGTGGGGTTTTTCGCGAATTTTTCTCCCTGTTTCGTGATCTCATCTACCAGTTTGTCGAATTCAATGTGAAAGGTTTCGGTCTGGGCAACCCTCAACTCATCGTAGAACCTGCTCTGGAGTAGATTGATCGGTTCGTGAGATTTTTTCTGACTCTTCGGTTTAATGCGCACACTCTTTTTATCTTTCCCTGTTTTTTCCATCTCTATCATTTGCAATTCTCCTTTTTGTGATGCGATACACCTCAGCGTGTATCTCATCAATGCTGCCTTCCGGTAGCACCACGAATATGTCCCTGTACTGGGAAGCGAGTTCGAGATACCCATCTCTTACCCGCTGTTGAAAGCTTACCCCCTCACGTTCGATCCTGTCCCCGCCCCGGTAGCTTGAAATATCCACTTCTCGATGTACCGCTTGGGTTAATCCCTGTTCGGGTTGAACGTCGAGGTAGTAAACCAGGTTTGGTTCTATATAATTAACCGCGTAAAGATTCATTTGCTTTAAGAACTCCATGTCCGCTGTTTTCCGAGCGATTCCCTGGTATACAAGCGTCGAATAGAAATACCGTGAACAGATGACGACGTCTCCCCTTTCCAGCGCAGGTTGGATAATCCTATACACGTGCTCGGACCTGTCCGCAAGGAATAGGAACAGTTCTGCCTTCGCGCAAATGCAGAAAGCCGGATTTAAAAGAATATCCCTGATCTTCTTTCCTTCGGAGGTTCCTCCTGGTTCTTCGGTGATTACGCATTTGAATCCGTCTCTGCTGAGTGCCCGGTGGAGTAAGTCGACCTGGGTTGTTTTTCCGGATCCATCGGGACCCTCGAATACGATAAAAAACCCTTTTCGCACTATAAATCCTCTTTCGTTTTACAAAAGCGTGGTCATTTCACCGCAATTTCAGCGAGGCCGGAGGAGATATATTGGGAGACTGCAGGGGGAAAAAACTACGTGACTCTCGTTCCCTCTTTCTGTGGGAGATCTCTTTCACCCGTGAGATTGAGGGGTTCTTGAGACTGAACAGCTTTTTTTCGATGTGTACCTTTTATGACAAACTCTTCACCTTTCAGCTTTTCGATATACTTATTTTTTATCTGCAGAAGCTTTTCTTTATCCTCGATTATTTCGCATGTTCCGTCAAAAATAACCCCTTCTTCTATAATGAGCCGGGGGGTCTTGATGTTACCGATCAGTTCCCCGGTGGAAAGCAACGTAATTTTTTCCGTCGCTATAATGTCTCCTCTTACTTTTCCTCCAATAACCACGGTGCCGGCTATGATCGTGCTCTCTGTAAATCCGTTCTTGCCGACCAGCACCCTTCCGTTTGTATTTACCCTCCCGTAAAACTTACCATCGATTCGGAGAAGTCCGTTGAGCTCAAAGTCTCCTCTAAGAGTCGTACCTTCTCCTATGATACTGTTAACGAATGCATCTTCCTGGCCGTATACAATATTTTCCACCATTTTAACCAAACTTCTTTTTTACATAACCTATTCACATATCATTAAAAAAATAACACAAGAAAAAGCATTTAAAAAGAGAAAAATAAAACGATGGAGAGCCTTGAAAGCCGAGCACTAAAAGGCAATCTCAGGAGAATATGGGTTAGAACTCCGTGGTCATGAAAATCATCGGATCAACAGCTTTTGTGCCTATACGGACCTCGTAGTGGAGGTGGAAACCGGTTGAGCGTCCTGTTCGCCCGAGGAATCCGATGATTTCACCCTTTGTTACATTCTTACCTTCATATGCAGAAATACTCGACAGGTGAGCATAGAGGGTCTGAAATCCATACTCATGTTGAATTTGTACTGTCCTCCCATATCCTCCTTTCATTCCCGCGAAAACCACTACACCATCGGCAGAAGCCCTCACAGGAGCTCCCGGCCACCAGCTTATATCAACACCCTGGTGCATTGCCAGGTTCCCGGTAAAGGGAGATCTCCTCATCCCGAAACCCGATGTGATGAAACCCCCTCCGATGATTGGCCAGTTGTTCGGGATTTTTTGAATGATCTCTTCCCGGGCAGCAAGGAATTTGGTGAAGTTCTGCAGAACCTTTCTGCTTGCCGCAATGTCTGCATTGATCTTTCTGATGGTTTCAAGATCGGATTCAAAGTTATCCTTGCTTTTTAGCCCCATGATTTCTGAAATATTTTTTATTTCTGTTTCAGGGCCCCCGAGTCCGAAAATGTTTTCCGATTGATTCGCCCCGAGAATCTTTATTATATCTTTTATGTTGTTCTTGTAATCGACGACAGACTTCTCGAGGTTCGTGAGCTCCTCCTTGAATAAAATCATTGAGTTCAGACTCCCCTCCTGGGCGCTCTGAAGTTCATCTATCTCCTTTTTCGTCAGCGTGTAGCGAGATGTGGAAATAAAGAAGCTCACGATGATTACCGCAAGCACCAGGATGAGGAAAGAAATTGTGAAGAGTGAAATTTGAAAGTTGAAGATCTTCTTTTCAGAATGGGGAATGAGCATTACGGTGAGCTTTTCTCTCCCCTTCTGAAGGAATCGTTTGTAGCTATGGACAATCCACCGTTTCAGATAGACGAGGTGAGTGTTTAAATATGAAAAAAACCGTTTTTCAATTTTTTTATATTCAGACACTTACAACTCCATCTTTATTTATGATCCTATATCATAAACCGAACCGTTCTATAAAGTCAACTATTTTATGTACACATTATCGTACAATTTAAAATTAATTTTTATTAATTCACCGATCATCGTGCACGCCTGTGAAGTGGATACCAAGAGACGGATGCCCCTTCTCTCTCTCTGGAATGATTTAGAGGAAATCTGAACGAGCCGGCGTATGTCCCTGAGATCTGCGTGTGTTTGGCTGAGTAAAGAAATGAACCAGCCGACTGTTGTACCCGGGATGTCTCATCCCCGGGATATTTTTCCACTCCGACCGCTTCGGATTTCCGAAAGGATTTTCGCAAGTTCATCCCCACCGATGAGCTGGATCTGCCTCGCTGTAGTGAAATCTCTCGCATCGGCACGGAATTTCATCGGGGAAATGCAAATTGCATTCGCGCACCTCTCCATTTTTGCCTCCTCTAAAACGCTCTTTACCGCATTCAGGCCGAGGCTTACCGCATCCCTGCACACTTTAATAAAGATACGATCAAACTTGGCTGCCCGAATACCGATTTCCTTTGGTGAAGCGGTTATCGTCGTGATGCTGGATCCGACATGTTTCAGATCAACGATCTCATATCCGAGGTAATCAACAATATCGTTCAGCATGCTTTCGAACATAGAGGTCGAGCTGACAATGAAATCTTTTATGTTATCATCTACCCTGAGCGCGTTGTATTTTTCCAGCTTTTCCGCGACATCTTTGTAACCTGCTTTGATTTTGGAGATATCCTCCCACTGTTCAACCGCTTCAGCAAGTTTTCCTTCCTTTTCGTAAAGGTCTGCAAGTGAGTATCGTGCGGTGAGCAGAAGGTTTTGGTTTTTTCCCTTCGCACTCTCTATTGCCTTCTTGTACTCATCAATGGCGTTCTCCATGTCGTTCATCTCCCTGAAGCAGATCGCCTTCTGGAGAAATGCGCGTAATCGGTAGTCCGGGGAAATCTGCGCAGACTCGAAGTACGTTAACGCCTTCTGGAAATCTTTGCCCTCCATGTATACTCGTGCGAGGTAATAGAGAGCTCTGTAGTTTCTGCTGTCATACTTTATGGTTCGTGTGAGGTAGACCAGCGCCTCCTTTACCTGATTCACGTGGAACATGATCATACCGAGATAAGCGAGGCTCTCCGTGTGGAAAGGGTCTGCTTTTACCGTGCGGTCGAAGTAGGTGACCGCCTGTTCGAGGTTTCCTTTGTTGTAGAATAAACGTGCTGTTGTGAAAAGGTACTTCGCGTTCTTTGGTTCGATTCGTATCAGCTCTAAAAGCTCCACAAGTGCATCATCCTCCTTTTCGAGCGACAGATAGCACTCAACGAGGCCTTCACGGATCTCTTTTTCTGACGTGATCATTGGCTTCCTGCTGAGGTTCAGGCAATATCTGTACTCGACAGTGGCCATCTGGTAGTTTTTTTCCAGCTTGTAACACTCGGCAAGGAGAAAATGAGCATCCACCGACCCTCCCTGTTTTATGATGATGGTCTTTAGGTTTCTTATGGCTATTCGTGTGTCGCCAGCGAGAATTTGTTCCTGTATTTTCTGTAGCTGTTTTGGCTTTCTGTAGAACCGGATGTAGACGATGACGGCTATGAAACAGAAGATGATGAATCCGGTTACATAGAGTGGTATGTTCATGCAACGCCCTGTGTGAATACTTCCGAATAAAGTTGCTTGTAGGTGCGCAGGGTTTCTATGTCCCACACAACGATCTCGATCAGATCAAGAGTCTGATTTTCATCTTCCAGAAATTTCTTTAATGCGTTCATCAGAATCCTGGCGCACCGCTCCGGTGAGAAACGCACGATTCCCAGACTCATATCGGGAATTGACAGGCTTCGTAGCTTTTTTTTATTGGCCAGCCTGAGACTGTTGGTCAGTGATTCGGTAATGTTTTTCTCTTCGATGAGCCCATCGAACTCCATGAGTACTGCATGAATGATGTACCTGGTTTTCAGTGAGCCGGCTTTGGTGATGATTGCCCGACCCACTCCCACCTCGCCGTACCGTGCGCACTCCTTCGCTATCGACTCACCTCCTTTCGCCCTTATTGCGCCTCCGAGGCCAGAGCCGAGGATGAGCATATTGTTTGCGGTATTGATGATTGCGTCGGTCTCTCTCTCTGTAATATCTCCTTTTAGCAATTCTATTTTTACTTTCGTCATAAAATCTCCATAGTAAAGGTGAAAATACCACAGACCGGAAAACGAGCCTCCTCCAATTAGTCGTTGGTGAACATTGTTCACTACCTCAATAATGAGTTCTTTATAATTTAATACTTGTTATTCAAGAACCAGCAGATATTTCATGATTACAGTAATTATTCATTAAGAACTAATTGGTCACTGGTGAATAATTCTCACGAATTATTCACCATAAACTAATTATAATATTAACAGAAAATAATATGTGTGAAAATCAATTTTCAGTAAAAAAAAATGCCTGTTTCTGAGCGCAGAAACAGGCATCCCTGGTTTCAGGTGTGTGAGATATGATCACCAGATTAAACAGAGTTGGTGCTTAGGGAATGTAGAGAAGCCGGTTTATCTTCTTGATGAAGCTTTCGCTCTCAATTGGCTTCGAAATCCAGGAATCCACCTTGGATTTCTTTATCTTCTCCAGCTCTCCGGGATCTCCGGTCGAGGTAACTGCGATAACCTGTATCTTTTTCAACCGGGGATTCTCCTTGATTTTTCCCGTTACCTCGAAACCGTTCAGACCAGGTAAAGAAAAGTCAAGGAGTATCAGATCGGGGAGCCACTCCATCGTGAGTACACCTGCATCGAATCCAGAGGAAGTTGTCTTTGTTTCTGTGTCAGGGATGTCACCAATCAATGTGGATGCTGTGCCGAGAAAATCAGCATCGCGATCGACGATGAGTATCTTCTTCTTCCGTGCTTCCTCAAGTTCCTTCGGGATGGGCATTTTGTTCTGGTTGAGAAAAGCAGTAAGGTCGCTCCACTTTACCCTGCGGTGGCCTCCAGGAGTTGAATATGCCTTGAGCTTTCCGGTCTCTATCCATCGAATGACTGTACGTATGTTTACCTGGCAAAATTTTCCTATCTGGTAGGTTGTGTATATTTTTTCAGGCAAGCTTACCGCCCCCTTAACAAAAATGATAACTATTCTAACTATTATTGAAAACTAATACATTTAGTCAAACGTGTCAACAATTAATGACGCGAAATTCGAAGATTTTTTTAAAAAATGATCGGAAATTCAAGCACCGAACTTCGCAAGCCTCCCTGAATTGGCGAGCATCAGGGTCATCAGGTCCAGAGTGTTCATGATTCCGAGGGACCCTTTCTGCAACTCCTTCTCGGTGAACCTGTCGACAGAGGAATGCCTGCTCCATTTTGACTTCAGAAGCACCGGAACAGGGTGCCAGGAATGGGCTTTGTACATCGCAGGGGTGGAGTGGTCAGCTGTTATCACCAGCACATCGGGCTTCAGATCGAAGATTTTTTCCAGGTGATTGTCCACCTGTTCTATTACAGAAACTTTTCTCTCGAAGTTCCCGTCCTCTCCGGCAGAGTCCGTATATTTTATATGCACGAAGTAGAAGTCATATTTGTCCCACATTTCCTTGAGCTTGCTGAATTGCGATTCGACGCCGCTTTCCACATCTATGACCTCCATGCCGACCAAGCTCGCAAGTCCCCGGTACATGGGATACCCTGCAATCGCGCATGCGTTCATTCCGTACAATTCCTGAAAAGAGGGAATCTGGGTGTAGAGCGCAAACCCCCTGAGCAGTATCATGTTTGCCGGATGCTCTCCGCTCAGCTTCTTCTTCACGGTTTTAAGGAACTGGTTGATGAGCGTCGCAGTCCGGGTCGCCTTATCATTTTCATTCAGGGGTTTCACCTCCAGAGGAGGAACACCTGTTTTCTGAGGATCGGTTTCAGAGAGGTTTTCCGAAAACTCACCGCCGCGTAAAACGAGCGCGGCCCTGTGTTCCTTCTCTGTTTCGATAAAGAACTGCGTCCCAGGCAGGGAGATTTCGCGTATTTTTTCACACATCTTGGCGTTCACCTCATCGGAAATTCTTCCTGCCCGTCTATCAGTGACATTCCCCTCCCTATCGATTGTGGCAAAGTTCACCCGTGCGGCAAGGTCGCCGTGCTGTATGGGGAACTTGACCCCCAGGGCGGAGAGGATTCCTCTACCGATGATGTATTTGAGCGGGTCGTACCCGAAGAGAGCAAGGTGTCCTGGCCCGCTGCCAGGAGTGATTCCCTGCATGATCGGGATCATCAGCCCTGTTTCCGATACCCGTGCGAGTTTGTCCATGTTCGGTGTTTTCGCAGCTTCCAGCTCGGTTCTGTCGTCCTTTTCCAGCCCCCCAACCCCATCGAGCACGAGGAGCACTATCTGCTCCTTTGATGACTGTTTCAATTTCAGAATGAGCTCCGATCTATCCATCTCTCTTTCTCCTTCTCATTACATTACGAAAAGAGCATCGTAAGATACTCGTCCACCTTGAAATCGATCAGGTCCTGAATCTTTTCACCTGTTCCTGCATAGTAAATAGGTATCTTGAGTTTGCCGGAGACCGCACAGGCAATTCCACCCTTTGCAGAGGAGTCGAGCTTCGTCAGGATGATACCATCCACCCCGATGTATTCCTTGAAGAGTGCTGCCTGAGACAGAGCGTTCTGCCCTGTTGTGGCATCGAGTACGAGGAGTTTACGCCTGTTCGCCCCTAGAAGCTTCCGATCGAGGATCACCCCAATTTTTGCGAGCTCCTTCATCAGCGTCTCTTTATTGTGGAGCCTTCCCGCTGTATCGATTAAAAGGTCTTGGACCCCCCTGCTTACCGCCGCGTCACAGGCATCGAATACCACCGCTCCCGCGTCGGAACCCTGAAACTGTCGGATAACCGGTACATCCGCGCGCTTGCTCCAGATGAGGAGTTGCTCAATTGCAGCATCCCGATAGGTGTCAGCCGCTGCGATGAGGACATTGCGTCCCGCCTGCTTCAACTTGTAGGCTAGCTTTCCCACAGACGTCGTCTTCCCGGTTCCGTTTACGCCGAAGATGAGGTGGGCGGTGAGCCCGTCCCCCTGTTCTCTGGGATAACTGAGTTCCATCTTCTCTTTGATTATTTCCTTAAGGAGCATCGAGGTATTCTCTTCGCTGGATGAGAAGGTGTGCTCCCGAAGCTCGTCAAGAATCTCTTCTGTGAACTCGACCCCGAAGTCTGCAGTAATCAGGAGCTCTTCGATGTCTACAATTATCTCCTCTTTTTCCTTTTTCCCTCCGAATATGCGGTTGAGCCGCTCTCCCAATTTGAACTTCATCTCTCTCTCGTCGTTTCTCCTGTCCCCGGAATTATGTCCGGGCCCTTTTTGTACAGGGTAAAATAGTGTATCAGCTTTGAAAAGGAAAAGACAAAAATTCCCGCAGTCACCGCAGAGGAGATATAGAAAAGCGTTGAAAGGGTATTCGCGGTGGAAAGGGACTCCCTGTACCGCTCATCGTTACTCTCCTTCCTGTAAAGGTCTGCTTTCTGCTCATAGAGCGTTTTCTGCACGCCCAGGAGTATGCTCACTCCAGTCATCCCGATTCCGGTATAGGAGAGGATTTTCGCCTGTCGCTTCAGCCGCTCGGCCCTGTCATACAGACGCTCCCCCTCATCAGCGGGCAGAAGGCGTAGCGTGACTGCAGCTTTCTCCCCTTCTAAAAGGTCTACGATGCCAATCGATTCCTCTCTGTATCCTTGCCTTCGCAGGGTGACCACGGAATTGCGAGAAGGAACCAGTATACGCAGGGGGGTTTGCCCGGCATACCGCTCGTCTACGTACACGGCTGCATCCTGCGGTTCGGTATCGAGGTAGAGTTCACCCAATCCCTCCTTTTTCCTGAGCACTGCACTAAGACGAAACCCATCCTCAGTGAGGGTGAACATATCCGTGTACTCCTCATATCCGTTACGGGTGACGCTCACCCTGTGCCTTCCAGCGGGTAGGAGGATTCCCTCTACCCTGCCGATACCTGCAGCAATTCCATCGATGAAAATAAATGCATCTTCAGGCTCGGCTTCAACGCTCGCACTGTAAGTCTGGTAGCGAAGGAGCCTTTTCAAAAAGGGAGAAATGTAGGACTGCGGATCGGTCAATAGTCGCTCAACAGGGAGCGTATCCGTATACTTTGTTACGGTCCGATGGAGCATCCCGTTATAGGTTGAGAGAGTAATCTCTACCCTGTCTTCTGGTAGGAGAGTAACGCTTCCCGACAGGAAGAGGGGCCAGAAATCCGGTGTGTAGGGACCCTTCTCGACCACGGGAGTCATCCTGTACCCGATTTGCCCTTCAGCTTCCTGGAACGCCTCCGAATACATGGGCTCCTCCGAACGATGGCGGAGAAAGGTTCGCTCCTCATCGGTGAGCGTGAAAAAGGGGACGAGGAGAAGCGTGGTGTAGAGGGAGGAGCGTACACTGTCTGCAAGATAGTCATGGCCCGGCTCTTCGGGGCTCTTGATGTTCCCAACTACGACCCGTCTCTGAAGGAACACGTTGAAGCTTGAGAAACCGGGGAGTGCAGTGGAGAGGAAACAGAGCAAAATGGCACATACAAGGAGCTTTTTCATCTCAGTCTATCCTGTAAAGCACCTATTCAGTGGAAACAGGTAAAGGGGTATCTGCCAGATGTACAGTTTATCGGCATGCACCTTCCTTCATTCCTGTATTTATAATTGTATACTGATTAATTAAAAGCCAACAAATATTTTCTGATTGCAGTGTTTATTCACAACGACCCAATTAGTCATTGGTGAATGATTCTCACGAATTATTCTCCACGACCTAATTATTCGGAAGATTTTTCAACGCAGCGTCGATGAAGAGGTCGATATCGCCATCCATCACGTCCTCAACTTTGCCCGTCTCCACACCTGTTCTCAGGTCTTTGACAAGGGTATACGGTTGAAATACGTAGGAACGGATCTGGTTTCCCCATGAGATGTCCTTTTTATTCTTCTCAATCTCCTCCTTCTCCCTGTCCTGCTCCTGTCTGTAGTGCTCATAGAGCTTGGATCTGAGTATCTTCATGGCCATATCCCTGTTCTTGTGCTGTGAACGTTCGTTCTGGCACTGTGCAACGATACCGGTGGGAATGTGGGTGATCCGAACCGCAGAGTCGGTGGTATTCACATGTTGACCGCCGGCTCCCTGGGAGCGGTAGGTATCGATTTTCAGATCTTTTTGATCGATCTCGATGACGATCTCATCGTCAACCTCAGGCAGGACGAACACAGAAGCGAAAGAGGTGTGCCTCCGCGCATTTGAGTCGAAGGGAGAGATCCTGACAAGCCTGTGTATGCCGATTTCCGTTTTCAGGTAACCGTAGGCGTAAATTCCCTCTATGTATACAGTGACCGATTTAATACCTGCCTCCTCTCCCGGGAGTATGTCCACGATTTCCGTTTTAAAGTCGTTGTTTTCACACCACCGGAGGTACATACGGAGGAGCATTGAAACCCAGTCACAGGCTTCAGTCCCGCCGGCACCGGAGTGGATGGTGAGATAGGAGTTCACCCGGTCATTTTCTCCAGTGAAAATGGAGAGCTTTTCGAGCTTGTCTACCTCTTCGGTCAATCTTTTGATGCTTTCTTTTATTTCAGGTTCGAGGCTTTCCTCTTCCTCCTCGAGGGCAAGAGAGTAGAGATCATAAAGCTCCTCAACCTGCTTTTTCAGCGAAATCCAGGGCTCCACCAGGGACTTGATCTTCTTAATCTCCTTAGTGATTGACGTCACTGCATCCCTATCACCCCAGATGTCCGGATTATTCAGTTTCTGTTCAAGTTCTTTTCTCTTTTCGATGAGGTTGCCCACCTCAAAGACGATCCCACCCTTCGAGTGAGATTGTTCTGATATTCTCCATGTCTTCCCTGTAATCGGTTAACATCCCTATCACCCCTTTCTTCTTTATGTAAACAACTTATCGCCGCATCCTGATGAAATCAACTACTTTTCATTAACCGGAGGAGAAGATAGAATGCCGGAAAAAAACTTGACCTCGGGATTGGAGATTTCATAAATTCCCACCGACACGATGAAAACAATTGATGAAGCCCTGGATTACCTCTACAGTTTCGTCAATTATGAAACTGACGCGAGCTACTCCTACGACACAATCCACTATAATGTTGACCGCACGGTCACGCTCCTCAAAGCTCTCGGAGCTCCTCACAGGGGTATGAAGACGATCCATGTTGCGGGAACAAAAGGGAAAGGATCGGTCTGTCAGATCCTGAGTACCCTGCTGAGGGTGCAGGGTATTTCCACCGGACTTTTTACCTCACCTCACATTGAGCGGGTGAACGAGAGGATCAGTGTGAACGGTGTGGAAATACTCGACGGGGAAATTATCGAGCTTTTGAATATGTTTCCCCCGCTCATCAGGACCTTTCCTCAGGACAACCATCCCACCACATTTGAGATCCTCACCGCAATGGCCATGCACCATTTCAAGAAAAAGGGTGTATCCTACGCTGTCCTTGAAACCGGGATGGGAGGGAGGTTCGACTCAACGAACTTCTGCGACCCCGACATTTCGATCATCACATCTGTAAGCTATGATCATATGGACAAGCTGGGTGAGCGTATCGAGCAGATCGCATTCGAAAAGGCTGGCATTATCAAACCGGAAAGGCCCGTGGTGGTGGGGTATCAGGTGTATGATGTGATTGACATCTTCAGAAAAAAAGCGAGGGAGATGAGAAGTCCCTTTCATGTGGTGTCGGAACTCGCAACCTACGAAATAGAGAGCTTGACTCCGCAGGGAACGTGGGTTTCTGCGACAATAGGGAAAAGAAGGCTTACGGATCTCTTTATTTCTCTGCCTGGAAAACACCAGGTGGAAAATGTGCTCGTCGCGCTTGTCTCACTTTATATAATTGATATGCTCCCTGGTAATGGAAAAATCAGGGTTGCACTGAGGGAGGTATTTTTACCCGCCCGTCTCGAGTATTTCGAACTCAAAAGGCGATATCTCCTCGACTCGGCACATAATGGAGATTCTGCCAGGGTCCTCGCCGAATCGGTGAGGAACGCTTACAGGAGAAACCGTCTTTTCACGGTGGTCGGCATCGTTAAGGGGAAGGATGTGAGGGAGATTCTCGCACAGCTTGCGCCGATTTCCGATGAGCTCATCGTCACTGAGCCCCTCACGCACAAGGAGCTGGATACGGAGCAGGTGTTCACGGTGGCGCGGGAGCTCTTTCCAGGGGCACTCCTCATGAAGGATATCCACGAGGCCATAGGCTATGCGGAACAGCAGTCTTGCGAGGAGGACCTGATACTCATTACCGGATCTTTCTACACGACCGCTCCTGCGCGGAGCTTTCTCCTTGAACGTGCAGGGAAGAGTGCTGCTTTCTGAACAGGAAGGTACAGAGGTTTTTTAGATGCAGACAACGTAAAAACTGAAGGAGCTTTCTTGCAGTGATTGTATATTGTGAGTAAAATCATCAAAGAAAAGGGTTGAACGGACTGATGAAGATCATTCTCGCTCCAACGGATTTCTCAGAGAGGTCGGAGTATGCTTTCAATCTCGCTGTGGATCTTGTAGATAAGTTCGGTGCAAAGATCATTCTTTCCTATGTAATTCCACAGGAATAGACCTGCTTCACCCGGGAAAACATGGTGGGAAATAAGTTTAGCATACCGGGATTCAGCGATGGGGGGTTGATCGATCGGTGAAAGGAAAAGATGCTGAAGGAGTTCGTAAAGCTCTTTCCCGATTATAAAAAAGAAGCATCGAAGTAGAACCAGAGGTTGTGATCGGTAGCCGGGTGGAGTATATCCTCAAAGCGGTCAAGGAGCATGCAGTAGACCACATCGAAATGGAAACTCACGGGAGAACCGGTATAAACCTTGCTTTCATCGGAAGTGTTGCTGAAAAGATGGTGCGGCACTCTCCTGTACCGGTAACACGGTAAAGGTTCCGGGTTTCAAGCAGGAAGTGCAGTGATGAGCGTAGCATGGAGTAGTTAAATAAGCCGTTTCTGCAGCTTTTTTTTCACCTCCTCGCCGATTGCAATCCCCTTTTTCGTCCGTTTGATCGCGAAGACGAGCTCCAGGTCTTTGAGCTGTTTTTCCGGAACGGGAGGGGACTTGTCCACCTGGACCATCATGAAAAATCCCTGCGCCTGCCTGAGGGATTCTTCGATCTTGTGGATGTTCAATTCGCTATTTTCACCGTTCAGGCAGACCATGCATTTTTGTACGAGGGCGTACCCCAGGTTGCTGCAGGTGAGTCGGTAGCTGATCGCGTCCAGCTTACCGTGGGCAAGGAGGAGTCGGTCGTACTCATGAGCCTGGGTAAGGGTTTGAATGGCGCTCTCCCAGTCTTTTTTGAGTATAAAAAGTACGCCAAGGGTATCCAAAACCGCGGATCTGAGGGAGATGGTTTCATCGCTTTTCTCATCGAATTCATCAAGCAGGGCATTCGCGAGATTTGTAAGCCTGAGACCATAATCGATGTTTTCACCGAGCTTTGAAAAAAGATACCCGATGAAGTTCAGGGTTGAGATCTGCAGATGTATGATCTCCTTGTCGATGAGCCGGTCGTTGTTTGCGATCTTTTCATCGATGATTGCATTGATACGTGCGAGAATGAGCTTGGAGAGGAAGAGCGATACCCGATAGTCGCCGTTATGAAATGCGATTTTCGAATAGTGCACCAGGGCGTCAAGCCCCTTGTCCTCGATACCGATTTCTACATCCTTGAGCACCGATTGAAAGATGTTAAGGTAGTTATCCCGCATCTCGTGGGTTTCTACAAGCAGTCCAGAGAGGAAATCGTTCAATATTTTTCCGATTTTGTACAGCTCTTCGTTTTCTATGTCAGGGAAGCTGCCGTTTTTGAGTTTGATGGAGAGGGTTCCCGTTTTCCCCGGGAGCTCAAAGTAGTGGTACCTGGAGGATTCCTTTTCTTCCATAATGGAAAAGTCACTCTTCGGTTTACGTCTAATGTATAAATCATAGGACAAAAAGTCAAAAGAATCTCTCCCACACCGGTGAGAGAGTACAGAAGGCGATTTTACTCTATTTGTATCATTCGATGGCGTTCTATTTCTGAGTAATTCTGAGGAGCATTCATCCTGGTAATCTTCTCCTGCCGACTCTCCTCAAAGTATACGCTCATCCGGTAGATATCATGAAGGAGAGGGCGAGGGCCTTGTCGATGATGTGGATGTTTTCCACGGGAAATGTGGGATCAACGTCGAGGTCGAGAGGGGCAAAGTTTAAAATACGTAGATGGTGACTCCGTTGATCTTCTCTCCGATGAGAACGGGCTTTATATCGAAAAGCGCTTCCAGCTTGAAGCCGTTCTCTCCGAAGGCGTTGTAGCGGGTGAGCGCTCTGCCGATATTTCCCACTCCGACTATTATCATCTTTCGTTCGGTGTTTATGCGGAGGATATTTGCAAGCTCCTGTTTCAGTTTCTTTACATTATATCCGTATCCCTGCTGTCCAAAATCTCCGAAATAGCTCAGGTCAAGCCGTACCTGAGAGGCAGAAGACCCCATGAGATCACCCAGTTTTTTCGACGATATCTTTTCTCTCTGGTTTTCCAACCAGTCGAAATAACGGTAGTAGCGGGGGAGACGTTCAATCACAACTTTTGGAATTATTGTTCCATCTTTTCCTTTTATCATTTTAATCCCCTTAAATGCCGCTGTAAAATTGGTTCTTCCTATGATAAGATAAATTAAATATTTGTCAATATTTTTTCGCACTCTGTTATAATTCCTTTGATTCTCTACGCTCATCTGTTATATTAAAAGTATCATTTCTGGGGGTGTAGCTCAGCCGGGAGAGCGCTTGCTTCGCATGCAAGAGGTCGGCGGTTCGATCCCGCTCACCTCCACACGTGCATTTTCTATGTATTCTGACCATAATAAGCCACTCATCGTTCAGAGCGATCGGTCCCTCCTACTCGAGGTAAACAACCCCTCCTTTGAGGCAGCGCGGGATTCCCTTCTCAGGTTCGCTGACCTTGAGAAAAGTCCGGAGTATATTCACACCTACAGGCTGACCCCTGTCTCGTTATGGAACGCGGCTTCCAGTGGCATGGTCTACGAGGATATCATGGGGGAGCTCACGCGATTCGCCAAATACGAGATCCCGAAAAATATAGCCGTACAGATTCGGCAGTGGCTGCTCCGATACGGGAGACTGACTCTCCTGCGAAAGGGTGAATACCTCTGCCTCGAGAGTGACAATCCTGCCCTGTTTCTCGAGGTGGTGGAGCATAAAAAAATTAAAAGGTACGTCCACAGGGTTGAAAGCTCCAGTCGTGCGGTTTTGCTTGAGTGGTCAAGAGGACAGATCAAAAAGGAATGCATCGACCTGGGCTACCCTGTGATTGACAGGGCAGGGTATGCCCATGGAGAGCCCCTCCCCTTTTCGCCGGACAGAGAACTCACACTGCGAAAGTATCAGGAGGATGCGGTCGGAGTTTTCTTGAACTACGAGCGAACGGGTGGAAGCGGCATCATTGTGCTCCCCTGCGGATCAGGGAAGACGGTGGTCGGGATTGGAGTCATGGCCAGAATATGTGAAACCACCCTTATCCTTGTGACCAACATTACCGCTGCACGCCAGTGGAAGCAGGAGCTCATGCGTAAGACAACGCTCGGAGAGGAGCAGATCGGTGAATACTCGGGAGAGGCAAAACAGATACGGCAGGTCACGGTAGCCACCTATCAGATACTCACCTACCGGAAGCGTGTAGAGGAGGATTTTCTCCACCTCTCCGTGCTCAACAGGGAAAATTGGGGACTGATTATTTACGATGAGGTGCATCTTCTCCCCGCTCCCGTGTTCCGCTTTGCGAGCGAGGTGCAGGGGAGGCGTCGGCTCGGACTTACCGCCACACTCATCAGGGAGGACGGGAAGGAAAGGGATGTGTTCTCACTTATCGGTCCGAAAATCTTCGACGTTCCCTGGAAGGTGCTCGAGAAACAGGGGTGGATATCTCAGGCATTCTGCACGGAAATTCGCTGTGATCTTCCCGAGGAAGAGCAGTATACGTATGCCCTTGAAAACCGGAGGGAGAGGTTCAAGCGTGCCTCTGTAAATAGAAAAAAATATGAGGTTGTCAAGTATCTCCTTAGAGCTCACAGGAACGACAGCATTCTTGTCATCGGTCAATACATTAAACAACTCGAACACATTGCGGATGAACTTACGGTACCGATCATCACAGGGAAAACGAAGAACACCGAACGGGATGTACTCTATGAACGGTTCAGAAAAGGGGAGATCAAGACACTCATCGTGTCAAAAGTGGCAAACTTTGCTGTTGATCTGCCGGATGCGAACGTCGCAATCCAGATATCGGGAACCTTCGGTTCTCGTCAGGAGGAGGCCCAGCGTCTTGGAAGGATCCTGAGGCCGAAGAAAAAGGTGAAGGCACATTTTTACAGTGTTGTCACCAGGAACACCGAAGAGGATCAGTATGCGGAAAAGAGGCAGCTCTTCCTTACCGAGCAGGGGTACAGCTACGAAATTGTCGATGAAAAAAATCTGGAAGACAAAATTCCGCACGACAGGATTTGGCAAGACAGGATTCCACACGACAGGATTCGGCAAGACAGGAGCCCGCTCTAAACTCCAGGGGAATCTGGAAGTGTCTCTCATTTTCCAGTTGAAATTCCTTTCCATTTGGGTACAATGAAAAGGCGACTCAGCACCTTCGTCTGTCT
>Ga0111221_1009_pt1 | contig 35828 bp, 30 predicted proteins | sample DeeMarSWOR152_54_FD_80385 | JGI IMG/M metagenome (GOLD analysis project Ga0111221, IMG submission 80385) | Spirochaetes bacterium DG_61 | reverse complement strand
CGTATGCTTCTTTCGTGCTCCCCCGTTCTCCCGACTCCGCTCAGCGTCCATTCCTCGAATGCCCTCTCCTGCTATAATATGTCAACCACCCTTTTATGTCAAATACTGTTTTCCCTTCTCCCAAAAGTATACGGGAAGATCTCGAAATCCGTTCACAACTTTTTAAAAACCCACTCATAGAAAAGGTCTTGATTTGTCCTCCGGAATATATATTTTTAAAAGGGGACGACATGATACACGCTGTTACATTGCTTGCAAGCTCTGAATTTTTCAAAGGAATATCCAGATCGAGCGTTCAAGCCCTCGCGGATATTGCAATTCCAAAGAATTATAAGAGGCGAGAGATCCTCTTCACCGAAGGACAGAGAGGGCATTCGATCTATCTCCTTGGAAACGGGTGCGTGCAGCTCTCAAAGAGCAGTCTCGACGGAAAAGAGGTTGTGATCAAACTTGTCAGATCGGGCGAAATATTCGGAGAGGTGATCCTCTTTGAACAGGACTCCTACCCCGTATCAGCCTGCGCTAAGGAGAACAGTCTCGCGTATATCATTCCCAAGCATCAGATCTTCTGTCTCTTTGAAGATGGGAACTTCAGAAACGACTTCATCCGAATGCTTATGAAAAAGCAGCGTTATCTCACAGAGAAGATCCTGTCCCTCTCCTCCCAGGATGTCGAGGAAAGACTACTTCGCTTTCTCCGTGAGCAGTATGGAATGCGTGACGAATACAGAATCGATCTTTCAAAGAAGGATGTTGCCATTGCAATCGGTGTCCTGCCTGAAACCATGTCAAGGGTTCTCTTCCGTCTGAGGAAGGAGGATATGCTGCGATGGGAGAATAACAGAATTGTTCTAAGAAAAGATTTCTGGGAGGGATTCGAGGGAGAGCGGTAGTGGAGCGGAATGATGTGCGATGCACTATCCAAGAGGGTCCGAACCCTGTCTATCAGCACATATGCATATTAAAGGGGGAGGTAATGCCGATTTATGAATATACCTGTAGAGAGTGTGACTTTTGTTTCGAGATGCTGGTGAAAGCCTCAGATGAGATTCGTTGCCCGCAGTGCAGCGGTACCAACGTGACAAAGCTGTTCAGCGCCTTCGCATATAGATCGAGTGGGCAGGAGGGAGCTTCCTCATCGAAATCGAGCTGCGGAACATGCACCGCGAAAAATTGCACACACTGCTCCTGATGCTACGAAAAGAGGAATCCACGCAGCTTGAGGAGAGCGAGGGCGATCATGAAAGAAGATGCCGGTGTGCAGACCCATCCCAGGAAGATCCTGCCGATCACCTTAAAGTTTATTGCCCTGCTCGACTTCACAAAGCCTACCCCCATTACCGCACCTACAATCGCCTGCGACGTAGAGACCGGTACTCCAATCCATGTGAAAATGTGTATCGTGATACTCTGCCCGAGAACAGCAATGAGGGCGGCAAAATCACTCATCTGCGTGATCTTACCTCCCACGGTCAGCATAACCCGTTTGCTATAGGTGAGAACGCCAATACCTATTGAAATGCCGCCAATAAGGGCGGCTATCTTTGCGGTGATCAAACCGGATTTCACGAAGACCCCGGTTGCATTGGCCACATTGTTGGCACCCAGAGTATAAGAACCGTAAATCCCCACAATGAAGAAACCGCTCTTCATGAGGAGAGACCACACGCGTACATTTTTTACCTTCCCCTCAATTAACATTCCCAGGACTCTGTAGAGAATGTATGAGACAAGGGCTGCTACAACGGGATTCAGCACCCAGCTCAAAAGGACCTTGAGCAGAATCATGGTGTTCAACCCTCCCCCAAGGAGACCGGCTGCAAGTATGGAACCCACAATCGCCTGTGAAGTGGAGACGGGAAGTGCCAGGACGGTGAGCACGTTTATCGTGATGGCCGCGGAGAGGGTTGCGATAAAGGCAGTCGCGATATCAAAATCGGCGAGTTTTCCATAGGTGTGGATTCCCTTACTTCCTTCCAGATATGCACCAAGGAGAACGAAAATTGCGCTGAGCACCACAGCGGTTCTGTACCTGACAACACCGCTCGATACGCCCGTTCCGAAAACATTCGCCGCATCGTTTGCGCCAAGTCCCCACCCCAGATACAATCCGGATAACAGCCAGAACATCCATTGTCTCCTTGCGAACCGCCCTTTCCCCACACATATTCACAGCTGAATTATGATTCAAAGAAAAACAAGTAGGGATTTGGCCCGAAAACCCCTACTTGTTTTCAGCGGTCGGCGTATTTTCTCACGACTTCAGTCGCAACGCAATCACATCGAGCTTCTCTGAGGCATCCTCCATCATGTTGCTCACCTCGGAAATGTACACTATCATCTCCCGGAGCATCATCCTGTGGGAAAACTTTTCTATGTTCATTTCTTTGAAAATCATTGTGAGTGCTTCCCACGCATACTCATCCACCGCTCCTTCCAGGTTTTCCACTTCTGCGGTATCCTGAAATACGAGATCAACCTTGTCGAAGAGATTATGAATACCATCTCTTAGTTTCGTGCCGCACTTATAGGTAAGATCCCACATGTGCCTTACATGGCTGTGAAGCTCCTTTGGAATGTGCGGATGTACCAGTGTGAGAAAATCCCCTATGATCTCCGCTCTTTTTGCCACCTTGTCCACAAACTCCAGTGTGATGTAGAGCGCCTCCCGTACCGCAGGCATGAAGGCACCCTCAAACATCTCCTTCTCAATCTTTCGCTCGATAATATCTGCGTGCCGTTCACACTCATGTATCTTTTTCGTAAGCCGCCGAGATTCCTCTTGTTCTCCATCGATGTAGAACACAAAGGCCTCACGTGCAGCTCCTACGGTTTCGAGCACCTTGTTCGCATGCTGCTCAATGAGCTCAACTATGGGTTTTTCTTTTTTTTGTATAAAGATGGACACCTTTTTATTCCCCTTCCAGCGAAAAAAAAGTTGACCTCATATACGTGATAGGATAAAATAAAAAAATTAACATTAAATTAACATAATCTTAACATTTTTTCAAGAGCAGAGCGATGGCTTTTTAAAAAAATAAATATCAGGAGGGTAAAATGAAAAAGGGTTTGATTCTGATTGCAGTCATTTCTCTCTTCATCCCGCTTGGACTCTTTGCCGAGGGTGATAAAGTAGAGGAAAAACCAATGGTTGATGAGGGGAATGAGCTCGTGCTCTACACGTCCCTTGAAACCGATGAGACGGAGGAGTACATCAGTGCAGCCGAAGCGGCAACTGGCCTCAAAATCAACTGGACCAGGTTTTCTACCGGCGTAGTAGGAGCCAAACTTCTCGCTGAACGACAGAATCCCCAGGCTGATGTTGTTTACGGCTGGGCAGTGACTTACCTCATGGACTTCACCCAGAGGGGATTCTTTGTACCGTACAAACCGAAAGACGGAGACAAGATACCAGTACGCTTCAAGGACCCTGATGACCACTGGTACGCAATCGACCTGTACCTTGCAGCCTTCTGCGTCAATACGGAAAAACTCAGAGAGTACAACCTTCCCATGCCCTCATCATGGCGTGATCTGACAAATCCGGTGTATCAGGGCCATCTCATCATGCCGAACCCGGCAAGCTCCGGTACAGGTTTTCTCCAGGTCGCCGGTATTCTTGAGTCCATGGACTTGGGCTACAAGACCAAGCCCGTTGCAGAGAATGAGGGCTGGAAGTTTTTAGAAGAGCTTGATAAAAACATGGGGCAGTACATCAAGAGCGGCTCGCGTCCGGCTAAATACGCGGCTGCCGGGGAGTATATAATCGGTGCATCATTTGCCTTTGTGATCGCGAACCTGAAAAAGGAAGGGAAACCGGTTGAGATGGTTCTCCCTGCAGAGGGGAGCGCCTATGAGCTTGAGGCAAACGCACTCATGAAGGGCGCAAAGCACCCGAATAATGGGAAAAAGTTCCTGGATTGGGCAATCTCAGATGAAGCTATGCGCCTCTATGCAAAATGGAAAATCGGTGTCACCAAGCCAGGCATTCCTCCTGGAAGGGACGACCTCCCCAGGCTTGAGAACATCAAGCTCATTCCCATGGACTTCGACTGGCAGTCTGCAAACAGAGGGGACATCCTCATCACGTGGCAGGATAAGTTTCTGCGGTAATGCATTTCTATCGGGGCACGGACTCTATCTGTGCCTCTCTTTTTTTCTCCTGAGAGGTGTACAAGATCGGGTTTTTTTCTATGGAAGGAGAGGTTTAAGCAGAGGCTGCCCTGCTGTACACTACAGGGGGAAGAAATATCGCTGATTAAGTCATTCGTGGAGGTCAGGAATGGGCAAAGATCTTTTGCTCGAGAACATCACCAAAAGGTTTGACAAAGTGATCGCGGTTCGCGGTATGAACCTCGATGTGAAAGAAGGGGAGTTCGTGTGTTTTCTCGGCCCCTCAGGATGCGGAAAAACCACCACGCTCAGGATTATTGCGGGATTCGAGTTTCCCACCAGCGGTATTGTCCGCTATAACGGTAAGGTCATCAACGATGTAATTCCGCAGAAACGCAATTTCGGAATCGTTTTTCAATCCTATGCACTCTTCCCCCATATGACTGTTGCCGAGAACGTTGGCTTTGGTTTAAAAATGAGAAAAGTGCCGAAGACACAGATAAACAGGCGTGTTGATGAACTACTCGAGCTCGTTGGTCTTGCAGACCAGAAATACAAACGTCCTCCTGAGCTCTCAGGAGGTCAGCAGCAGCGGGTCGCGCTGATCAGATCGCTTGCGACCTATCCGGAAATTCTCCTCCTGGATGAACCGCTTTCTGCGCTCGATGCAAAGATCAGAGTGAATCTGCGTGCAGAAATAAAAAAAGTGCAATCAGAGCTTGGGATTACAATGATCTACGTCACCCACGATCAGGAAGAAGCTCTCTCCATATCAGACAGGGTGATCGTCATGAACCAAGGCTACATCGAACAGATCGATAAGCCGATTGAGGTTTACAAGAATCCAAAGACGAAATTCGTCGCAGACTTCGTGGGAACATCGAACTTCTTTTCAGGAGAGATACGCGGAAACGTTTTGAGCGATATCGAAACCGGGGTGAGTTTCAAGATATCACATGAGGTGCTTAGTAGCTTGAAGAGCCAAAAGGGCAGGGTAAGCCTCTCCATTCGCCCGGAAAAGATACTCTTATTTAAACACGCCATGAACATACCCGAGGACGTGGATAGAACCAATATCATTGAGGGGAGTATCGAAGTGGTGACCTTCCTGGGCGTCATTGTTAGGTCTCTTATCAAGCTGAAGAACAAGCACCTCATCGTTGATATCACAGAGAAAGACTTCGAGAAGAGCCTCTTGAAAATGGGTGATAGTGTATCCCTCTACTTTCCACCTGATGAGTTTCTCGTGTTTCAAAATCAAGGAGGACGGGCATGAAGGATTACGAGGAGATTAAAATCGCTCCCCCCTCATCGATTATCCCCGATCAGATGATCGCCTACATTATCGTCGCCATATTTGGACTATTCTTCCTCGCCTTTCTCATACTACCGCTTGTTCAGATACTGAAAACCAGCTTCGTGTCCCAGGCCCGCTTTACCTTATACAATTATTTAGAATATTTTGGAAAAGCTCGCATCAGGAGATCCCTGTTCAACAGCTTCTACGTTGCAGGAGTGACAACGATCATTACGACTTCAGCCGCCTTTTTCGTTGCCTACGCGCTCACACGGACGACCATCAAGGCGAAGGGGTTCTACAAGGCTATTTCCTCCTTCCCCCTCATGGCTCCATCGGTGGTACAGGCACTGGCGCTCATCTCTCTCTTCGGGCGCAACGGGCTCATCACGAACTTGGTGGGAGGAAAATGGGACATCTACGGACCGACCGGTATCATCATTTCAGAGATATTCTACTGTTTTCCCTATGCCCTCCTCATTCTTATCACAACGCTTTCCGCCGTTGATACACGCCTCAACGAAGCGGCAGAATCCCTCGGTGCGGGACCAGTAACTACTTTTTTCAAGATAACGGTTCCCTCCGCGCGCTACGGCATCTTTTCTGCTGCAGCCCTTGCCTTCAACCTTACCATCACCGACTTCGGTAACCCTATCGTCATCGGTGGGGATTACAACGTGCTTGCCACGGAAATATACACGCAGGTGGAAGGCATGCAACGATTTGATCTGGGTGCGACCATAAGTGTAATACTCCTCATTCCTGCAGTGATGGCGTTCGTGCTCAATAACTATTTTACCAAGAGGAACTACGCTCTCATAAGCGGTGCGGCCAGGCCCTTCCTGCGACCCTCGAGCAGATCAAAAAAAGCGATATTCACCTCCATTTCAATCGCTGTGACCGGATCGATCATCGTCATTTTTCTCGCTATTCTCTGGACTTCAATCGTCGATGTGTGGGGTGGCCGTTCAGGTGAATCCAAGCAGATACTGAAATGGCTCACTACCTTCAGTACCCGTCACTACGACTTTGCCCACAGGGGAAGGTCGATTTCTGTTGTTTGGACAAGCCTCTGGATTTCCTGCATCGTGGCCTTCTTCGGCACCTGGCTCTCTCTCATTGCAGGCTACATAGTGGAGAAACGAAAACCGGCCGGAGGGCAGTTCCTCTATCTAATAAGCGTACTGCCTGCTGCAATACCGGGCCTTGTACTCGGCCTCGGTTATATACTCGCCTTCGTACGGATAAACTGGCTCTACTACAAGGCATCCATCATCATCCTGAACGTGATCATTGCGAACTTCACCCTCGGGATGCTCTCTACGATGACCAACATGAAAAATATCGACGTTTCGATCGATGAGGCATCTACCTCCCTTGGGGCCGACCTCCCCAGGTCATTTATCCGTGTAATCTTTCCGTTAAGCCGCGTGAGCTTCTGGAACAACATGCTCTTTTTCTTCGAACGAAGCATGGTCACAATCAGCGCCGTGATATTCCTCGTTTCCCCGAAGATACAGCTCGCCTCAATTACCATCATCCAGCTCATAGACGACGGGTATATTGAGAGTGCCTGCGCCATGTCCACGATTGTTGTCACAATTGTCGTTGCAGTGCACAGCCTGTTCTTTATCCTGTTCAGAAGGCGTGGGATAAAATTGATTTAACGATACCACGAATACATTGACAATTATTTAATTTTTATATTACCTTACAGGGAAATTGCTCGGAGGAGGAGAACTATGTCGGATGTGAAGAAACTTATGGTACCCTGGTTAGAAGGATTGAAGCCATACTTTTCGGAGCACCTGGAAAAGGCATGGGAAGACAGGAGCCTTATACGGATGATGTCCAATGAAGGGCCTTTTTCACCTCAGAAAAAAGTACTCGAAGCACTGATCGAGGGGTCGAAGAATGCAAACAGGTATCCTGATTCCCTGAAACATATAAAGAAGAAAATCGGAGAAATCAATTTCGGACTCGGTCCAGAGTGGGTAATTCTCGGGAACGGATCCACTGAAGTACTCGACATGATTCTCAGATCCTTCATGCAGCCAGGAGAGGAACTCATCCAATCAACACCCTGTTACGGGATCTACACACAGAGAGCTGCAATTCTCGGAGCTATTACCATTTCCATTCTCGCAAAGGATAACTGGGAATACGATGTCGACGCGATCGAAAAGGCGATCACACCGAAGACAAAGATCATCATCCTGGCAAATCCGAACAACCCAACCGGGAACCTTATCGACGACAGTGTGTACGAGCGGCTGGTAAAACACAATATCATCATGATCTGCGACGAAGCATATATCGAATATTCCGGACTTGAGAACTCTAAAATCCATCTCATGAAAAAGCATCCCAACATGATCATCTCGAGAACCCTCTCCAAAGCCTACGGGCTTGCAGGAATGCGGTTTGGATATGCCCTCGGTCATCCAGAGACAATAGAGATCGTCTCTAAGACGATCATGTCATGGAATATAAGCATCATGAGCGCTTTCGGGGCATTCGCAGCTTTGAATGACCAGGAAGGGCTCAAGGAAAAGGCGAGACTGACAAACGAGGGAAGGGACTATATCGAAAAAGAGCTATCAAAAATCAACGGGCTGACGGTATACCATACCTATGGAAACTACATACTGATCGATGCCTCTCCTACGGGAGCAACCACTGAAGAGATTGTCGGTTGGGTGATGAACAAACATGGAATCATCCTGCGAAAGGTGAGCCCCTTCAAGGGGCAAAAGGGACTTTTCAGGATCACCATCGGCAACAGGGATGAAAACGAAAAGTGCGTGAAGGCGGTAAAGGAGTTTTTCACCACCCGGTAAGGATGATAACGAAATCGATACAGCACGGTCGACTCATATGAGAACTACCCCTCTTCAACAAAGGGTGTCGCAAGGAGCAGGAAAACTCTGTATATATCTGGGTCTCTTTTTCTTATGCTTCTCTCTCACACCGATCCATTCTCCACACGCCGCCTCGAAAAAAAAGGAACCCGGTACCAAGCAGGAAAGCACACCCAAGGTACCTTCGAGCATTAAAAAGAGGGTCGAGGTGCTCTCAAATATGAATCAGGAGATCATTTCTCCTCTACTCGATTTCATCGACACTCAAACAGGGCTTCAGTACCGGTTGAGCATTCAGGAAAATTTTTTCTTTGCCTCTGAGAGACATTACGATCTATTTATCGGTACCTGCCCCCAGGTGGAGTCCATAAAAATCTCTCGCTATCAATCAAAAGCCTTGAGCAGTCTCGACCCTGCCCTGTATGAAAATGGCGTACTCGCGTGGTCAAGATGGTATAGCTGCATTGCCGTAAATCGGCTGTTCAGTAAAGAAATCGATTTTGAGCAAAAAAAGCTCAAGGGAAAGATAACGAGCGTCAAACCGGAGAATGACCGTTTTATGTGGCTTGTGCTCTATACCCTTTACCGGAAGTACGGGAAGGCGATACTGGAGGATATCAACGCACTTATCCCGCTTTATAAAGAATCAAGGCAGGAGCTTATATTTACCATCGAGAGTGGCGGGTATCCGTCAGTCCTTGGAATCGACGGCTATTTCAAGAAATCCATAGAAAAAGGCTATCCGATAGATATTTTCTATTCAAGCTTCTCCCCGGAAAAGTATCCCTCTATCACCGTTGCAGGAGAAAATGTCGCCTTTATTCCGGAAGGTGCAGAAAATACCGAAGGAGCAGGGTATGTCCTTGATTATCTCACGGGTAGTGCCTTTCAGTCTTTCCTTTTGCAAACTCCTTTCTGGCCTGTACTCCACTCGGATAAGGAAGAACCGAAAGATGTAATCCCGATTGAGTGTGATATGAAAGAGAATGAAGCCTTTGAAACGCTATGGAGGGAAATCGCATTCCCCGAGATCATACAGGAGATAGTAGAAGAAATGTAGCTCACAGGAAAATACGCTTTTCAATTGATCGATAGAACATCTAAGAGAACTGCTGTATATAAGATTGGGAATACCAGTCGTATGAAAAGCGATCACAAGAGAAAATGGCCATTTTCATTCCCTTTGAATACGGTCTTTAGAAGCAAGGTCGACTACTTCCCCAATACCCTCATTGCCTCAAGGGCGATCTCCCGATCGTCAAAATGGATGGTTCTGTCCTTTAAAATCTGGTAATCCTCGTGTCCCTTGCCAGCGATGAGCACGATGTCGTCCTTTTCGGCAATCTCGATTGCCCTAAAGATCGCCTCTTTTCTGTCCGATATGATCAGGTGGTTTTGCCCCTTGAGACCCTTCCTTATATCCTCTATGATTGCTATAGGATCCTCAGTTCTCGGATTATCGGAGGTCACGATTGCTAGGTTTGACTTGCCCTCAACCACGCTCCCCATGACAGGGCGTTTTTTCCTATCCCTGTCACCTCCGCACCCGAACACGGTAATGATCCTGCCTATTTTCAGGCGGTTTGCAGCATCGAGCAGATGATCGAGGGCATCCGGAGTGTGCGCGTAATCCACAAACACATTGCCCTCTCCCACCCGTTCGAATCGTCCTGGGATGTATTTGATTTCGAGAAGAGCAGCCCTAATGGTATCGTCGTGGATAGATAATAGCCTGGAAACCGCATAGGCAGCGAGAAAATTGTAGACATTGTGTTCACCGACCAGTCCCATTTCAAACTCCTGCCCGTTGACCGAGCACTTTGTCCCACTGAGGGTAAGCGTATCGATCTCTCCAAGGAAATCAGGTGTGCCGCTGATCCCAAATGTGTGCACCTTCCCCCTTGTGAGGGAAAGGAGCTTTTTTCCGTATCCATCGTCGCTGTTGATTACGACCTCTGCGTTCCTCCTTAGGCTGGTAAACAGAGATGATTTTGCCTTGAAGTAATCCTCCATGTCTGCATGGAAATCCAGATGATCCTGACTGAGATTTGTGAAAACCGCGATGTCGAAGTCTTCGGTTCTTATCCTGTCCATGGCGAGCGCATGGGAGGATACTTCCATAACCACATGGCTCACCGCTCCCTTTCTCATCTCGGAAAATAGGGATTGGGTAAACATGGGATCAGGGGTCGTATTGTGAGCCTTTTCCACCACATTGTTGTAACGGTAGGAAACAGTCCCTATGATGCCGGGGTTCTTTCCGTGCGCACGAAGGATCGCCTCGAGGAGATAGGTGACCGTAGTTTTACCGTTCGTGCCCGTTACTCCGATCAGTGAGAAGGATTTTGACGGATAATCATAAAAGGCCCTCGCGATATTAAGTGCACACTTTCTCGCATTCTGTGTATAGCATATGGGTGCCCCTGCGTGCTCCTTCAGGTTCGCTCTGAACCGCTCCTCCACCACCAATGCGACCGCTCCTCTGCGGAGGGCATCCTCGACATACTTCAATCCATTTTCCCTGTACCCCTCGATGGCGATGAAGAGCCCGCCTTCTTTCACCTGCCGTGAATCGGAACAGACCATTCGAATCTCTAGCTCACCACCCTCGGTGCACTGTAGATCTGAACACCTTTCTGCTATCTGACGCAATTTCATAAATTCCTCGCATTGTGGAATTTCTGCGATATAATAATACTCACGAGTTTGGCCGACCGAAAATGGAAAAATATACTCCTGTTCTGGTGTGCTCTCTATTAAATTTATCTTCCGTTACGCGGAACAATTTCGAGGAGAGAAACAGTGCGAATAGTTATCCGGGATGTTCTAACCGTTACGATGAATGATAAAGGCGAGATCGAAGTGTTCACCATTCTCATCGAGGGGAGCAGAATTACCGCACTGCTGAAAGGGAAGGAGTTCGAAAGGCTGAATACAGGGCATGCGGATGTGGTCATTCACGGTGCAGGCAAGATCGCTCTCCCCTGCTTCATCAACGGGCATATACACTCCGATGTGACTCTCGCCCGCGGTCTTGGTGACGGGCTCACCCTCTACGAACAGGACAGCGACTCCTTTGTGAGCAGGAAAAAATGGTTCTATGACGAACTCGATAGAGAGGCACGCTACTACTCAAAGCTCCTGCAGTACATGGAAGCAGTCAAAGGTGGAATCGGTTTTATCTGTGACGTTCCCTTCTGGTTCTACGGAGACGAAATAATCGAGCCCTTCAAAAAGGTGGGGATCCAGGGTGCCGTGGTGCTCGACTATCGGAAGAACTTCCTCACCGGGGAGCCAATCGAAAAAAAGAAATACTTTCGTACAGCTCATCTGCTTAGTGAAGCAGGTATTCTCCCAATCGTTGAGGGACCTTCCGAAGAGCACTTTGACGAAGAGCTCCTCAAGTTTATCGGGAATACGGCGGCAGAGCTTGACACCTTTGTACAGATGCATCTTGCTGAAACCACATGGCGGGTGGATATTATAAAAAATAGGTTCGATCTCACCCCTGTGCGATATCTCGATCGAATCGGATTTTTACGGAGTAACGTCATCGGCTCCCACGGAATATACATCGATGGAGAGGAACTGGGAATAATAAAAAAAAGAGGGGTCAGAATCATAAACTGCCCCGTTTCTGAAATGAAGATATCCGATGGCACTGCCCCTGTTTCAGCGTTTATTAAAAAGGGAATACCCCTCGGAATCGGGACCGATGGCGCCCTCTGGAATGACTCCTGTGATATGTTTTCCGAAATGAAGAGTCTGATGCTACTGCAGAGGGTCACAAAGGGGGCAAACGCCCTGGATGCATACTCCTGTCTGTATGCTGCCACGCGGGGCGGCGCCCTGGTCTTTGGCAAGGAACGGGAGCTCGGCTCCCTCGAGCAGGGAAAAAAAGCATCCATCACGCTCATTGATTACATGAAACCCCACCTGGTGCCCCTCTATCACGGAACCCGTTCGAACATCCTTCAGAATATCGTGAGCTGTGCGCGTGCATCCGATGTAGACACAGTGATCGTAGAGGGAAATATTGTGGTACAGGGAGGAAAGATCAGAACACTCGATGAAACGGACATCATCCAAAAATGCCAGGAGCTGGGAAACGCGAAGTTCAAACACCTATCCTGAATCCTTTGATTTCCCGCTTCTGTACTGTTAGATTAGGAAGACTCGGGGAGTAAGACCACATGAACATTCAACTGAAGGACTATCTGAGTATCAATCGGGTTCTCTTTACCTCTTCGTCCACCAAAGAGGAGGTGATGGATGAGCTCATAAAGGTCTCCCGGGAGGATGGAAAGGTGGAGAACACCGGGGTATTTAAAGAAGCACTGCTGAAAAGAGAGTCAATCATGAGCACGGGGATAGGCTACGGTGTAGCAATACCACATGTGAAGCTCGCGATGGTAAAAGAGTTCTTCATCACCATCTTCATACACAAACGAGGTGTAAGCTGGGAGTCCCTTGACAACAAACCTGTTCACATCATCCTCCTCATCGCAGGTCCTGAAAACCAGCAAGAAAAGTATCTGAGGATCCTGGCAAAACTGGTGTATGTGATAAAAAATCCAGAAAACCGAAAAAAGCTGCTGCAGTATAACACAAAGTACGAGGTGTACAGCGCTTTCAACGTAGAGTGAGTACGGCCTCAAGCTACCCCTTTACCGCACCTCCCACAATTCCTGCAACGAGCTGCTTCTCGATGAGGAGAAAGAGTACGATGACCGGTATTATTGCAAGGAATGCTAACGCTGTGAGGAACTCCCACTGGGTCGTATACCTTCCCACAAAGTTGTAGAGCCCGAGGGTGAGAGGGGTCTTTTTCACAGACTGCACGAGGGTAAGGGCAAACATGAACTCGTTCCAGGATGCGATGAAGGAATAGATGATCGTGGTGACGAGACCAGGAGCGGCAATGGGAATCATGATTCTCACGATTGTCTGGATCCTGGTGCACCCATCTATGAGGGATGCCTCCTCTATGTCAACCGGGATTGTTCTGAAGTAGCCCGCAAGCATCCAGGTGACGAAGGAGAGGGTAAAGACCGTGTTCACCAGTATGAGGCCCAGGTATGTATCGAGCAGGTGAAGGCGGGACATAATCTTGAAGAGGGCGATCACCACAATGATCGGGGAGAACATCTGCACCACCAGGTACAGGTAGAGGAGCAGCTTCTGGCCGAAGAACCGGAACCGGGAAACCGCATAGGCTGCCGGAACGCACAGGACCGTTGTGAGAATTGTGGTAACCGCTGCGATGGTGTTCATTGGGGAAGGCCGATTCTAGAGAATTATTAATATTCGATATGGGCTGGATTCGAACTTCTGAAGGATGATTTAAGATTCAGATTTAAGCTGATTTCATTTTTTTGATCCGCTCGGAGATCCTTTTCACGTGCACTTCCTCCATCTGCTTCAATGTCTGCAATGTCGCAATAACATCCTCGTTGAAGGCGGTGAGTGTGAGCAGCATATCATAGGTGCTCAACGTATCCTTTTCACGACCAAGAGCAATATGAAGAATGTCCGAGGAAGTCGCAAGCGGCGGGATTTCCTGGGTGGAAATAATCTGAGTAAACATAGAGGTGTCGATATCAACCGTGTAGTTAAGATCTTCAGCGGTAATTATTTCCTCATCGAGAAGGCTCTTGAGCTGATTCACGTGCTCAACCTCTTCCTTGGCAAGATCATCGGTCAACGATCCTAGCTCACTTCCACCAAGAAATTTCGACGCTCTTCTATAAAATCCGTAGGATTCGCGCTCGATCCGCATGGCATACTTGATGATTTCTTCCACGGTGAGCTCTTCCATATTTTATCCTCCATACTGAACAGCGCATTCACTGAGGTGCAGCCGGTGGCTTTTACTCGTTTTTAATGAGCCGTTCACAGCGTTTTATAAAGAGGAGTGACGGGTTATCTCCATCGAATATCTGGTTGACTTTTTTAAAGTCAAAAACCGCGATATCATACTTACCTTCGAGAAACATGTCAAGCCCGTGGTAGTAAAGCTTGACCGCATTTTCGATCTGCTCCGGCTCCTGAAGAAATATCTCGAAAATGTTAATCCGCCCTTCACCGGTGGCATCCTGAACCACATCGAGCTTTCGAAACTTGAAATCTTTCAACGTACTGAGCTGCTCTTCAGCGTTCGTCACCAGTGTAACTCCGTATTGCCCGGCGTATCCCAGCATCCGCATGCTTTCCTCCACCGCAACACCGAGACCAACGTAACTGTCTCCAACCGTCCCCGCGACCGAAGTCCCATGGGAAAGTCCCATCTTTGCCTCCCACTTGACCCCGCTCACATTCTTTTCAGAGCTGTTTCTCCCTTCGATCCATTTCAGTATCTGTTGTGAGCCCTCAATCGCCTTCATGAATGACTGTTCATCAGCAGTGGGAGCACCGTACACAATATTAAGAAAATAACCGTAGGAGAAATTGATCATCCCCCCGACACCCACGGCCTGACTTTTCACGAAATTATACAGAGCACTCAGCTCATTGGTAATAACCTGGGGGTAGAGCCCATCAATGGGCTCCAAATAATTCACCAGCTCGATACTCAGGGAGGATATTTTCTGCCTCTTGCTCTCCAGATCGGAGATGTTTTTTTCACTGATCTTTAACACCGCCTCGCTCTGTGAATATTTTTTATACAGGGCGATTATCTTTTTCAAATTTTCTCGCTGTTGAAACAAAGTATGAATCCTGTTCTCCATCTGTCCGAATATCTTCTCCGCTTTCATTACCATGGTATTGTAGCTTGTGACCACATCATCTATTCTGCTCTCTCCCTGTGGTTCGATGGATTCGAGCAGTTTCCCTCTTTTCACAAAGGCTCTCTCAAAGCAGTTCTTCATCACCTTTAAAACCACAGCAAACCTCCGTCGAATCCTGAGGTCCATGAATAAAAGAATGAGCGCATAGAGAAAAATGAGCACAGCCGCAAGAACGAGCAGTTGATTCCTCACCACGAAGAGGTCACTCTTGAGGGTGTAGACCATAAGAGTCATGTTCAAAGGGCTGTACTTCACGAAATATCCGAAACGGTCCTCGAGCCGGATCTCGCCTTCAATCCCCTCTCCAGTCGCGCTGAAAATATCCTGAGGTGCCGATCTCTTTATAGTACCCGAAGGATAGATGAGTGCGCCTGTCATTGTATCGAACACTAAAATTCCCGATACTTCCTCAAGATCAAAATAATCGGAAATTGAAATTATCAAGTCGCTGAAGAACTCTTCATTAGAAAAGTCAAGGGATGAAATACCCAGTGCTCTCACTCTCTCATCTACGAAGGTAAGTATGAACTTCCCCATTTCCCTGTGCAGACGCTGCGTGCGTTTCTCCAGATCAGAAGTGTAGAAAAAATGTATAAGCAGAATCATACAGCAGGCAAATATGATCGTGAGCGAAACTTTGTTAAGCTTCATCTTCTCTACTCTTCGACACGGGTGATGTGCGCCCCAATTTTCCCCAGCCGCTCTTCAAGCTTCAGGTATCCTCTATCGATCTGACCAATGTTGTGAATGACACTTTGACCCCGGGCACAGAGGCTTGCGATGAGGAGTGCCATCCCTGCCCGTATATCAGGGCTCACAAGTTCGGCTCCGTAGAGTTTCGACGGTCCAACCACTACCACTCTGTGCGGGTCACAGAGCACGACACGGGCCCCCATGCTGGCGAGCTTGTCGATGAAAAACAGTCTCCCGTCAAACATCTTCTCAAACACAAGCACAGTACCCTGGGCCTGAGTGGCAGTTACCACCGCAATACTGGTGAGATCAGAAGGAAAACCGGGCCAGGGCGCATCATAAATGGTCGGGATCTCCCCGAACCGATCATCTCGCACAACCAGCTTTTGATCACCTGGCACGAGCACGTCAACACCATTAAATTGGATTTGTACCCCGAGTTTTGAAAACCAGTAAAGGATCATATTCAGGTGTCGTACTTCTGCATCTCTTATAAGCAGCTCACTTCCCGTGACGGCAGCGAGAGAGATGAAGCTTCCCACTTCTATGTGGTCACCTATTACCTTCCAACTCCCTCCTCCCAGTTCGCGCTTCCCCTTTATCCTGAGAGTATTGCTTCCTGCCCCAGTGATATCTGCGCCAAGGGAGTTGAGAAAACCGATGAGGTCTTGCACATGCGGCTCTGAAGCAGCATTATTGATTATGGTCTCACCTTGAGAAAATACACCCGCCATTATTGCATTCTCGGTTGCCGTCACGGAAGGTTCATCAAGAAATAGCGTGCTCTCGTGGAAGCCTGCCGCCTTGATAAAAAAGCCCTGCTTTTCTGTATGTACCAGGGCCCCGAATGACTCAAAGGCGTAAAAATGGGTGTCCAGTCTTCTCCTCCCGATCACATCACCTCCCGGCGGAGGGAACTGGATATTCTTCCCTCTGGCAAGAAGTGGTCCTGCAAAAAGGATCGAAGCTCTGATCTCACAGGCGTACTTTTTCTGGAGAAAGATCGTATCTTCGGTAGGCAGGTTTGTTTGAACAGTGAGAGAATCTTCCCCGCACCATTCGACCGTCGATCCCACAGATCTGAGGAGCTTTAGCATTATTTCTACATCGCGTATCCTCGGTATGTTGTGGAGAATTACCTTTTCATCTGTGAGGAGAGTGGCTGCGAGTATCGGAAGTACTGCATTTTTATTGCCTGCGGGAGTGATGGAGCCCTTAAGCCTGTGCCCCCCCTCCACAATGAACTTTCCCATCATCATGCTCCAAATACTCACCTTAATGTATTGTACCGACCTTCTTTTTGCAATAATTTTTTCTCAGGGCATTTTTCTTTAAAGGGGAGTAACAATTCCCTCTGAATTTCTCCCATTGATCAAATTATATTATATTAGCAAAACATCACGCCGATTTCACAGAGGAAAAATCGGATGAGCAGGATAAGAACACGTTTTGCTCCAAGCCCCACAGGCTTTCTCCATATCGGTGGACTGCGAACAGCACTCTTCTCCTTTCTTTTCACGCAGCGGCATGGGGGAGATTTTATTCTGAGAATAGAAGATACGGATAGAAGCCGTTTTGTTGAGGGGGCAATTGAAGACATCCTGGAATCTTTGCAATGGGTCGGAATCACATGGAATGAAGGCCCGGACATCGGTGGGCCCCATGCTCCCTATTTGCAGTCGGAACGAAAGTCTATCTACAGCGAACACGCCTTTGATCTCGTCCAGTCGGGGTATGCTTATAAGTGCTTCTGTTCTCAGGCGAGACTTACCGCATTACGGGAAGAGCAGAACAAAAAGGGAGTTTATCCTGGATACGATCGGCACTGCCGCTTTCTTACAGAAGATGAGAGAGCAAAATATGAGGAGAATAATGACCCCTTTGTGGTCAGATTAAAAGTGCCCGAGGGGGGTGATACTGTCTTTGAAGATAAAATCCGAGGACCGATTAGGACACAGAACTCCACTCTTGACGACACCGTGATCCTCAAATCCGATGGATATCCGACTTACCATCTCGCTAACGTCGTTGATGACCACCTGATGGGAATTACCCATGTGATCAGGGGCGATGAGTGGATATCCAGTACTCCGCGCCATGTCATACTCTACGATTCCTTCGGCTGGATGCCCCCGGTTTTTGCCCATGTCCCGATCATTCTCGCCCAGGGAGGAGGAAAACTCTCAAAGAGACATGGAGCAACAACTGTGAAAGAGTTCAGGCAAAAGGGTTATCTCAGTGAGGCCCTCCTGAATTTCATTGCTCTTCTCGGCTGGTCTCTGGATGATAAGAGCGAACTTTTCAGCATGGATGAGCTCATTGCACACTTTGATCTGGACAGGGTGAACAAATCTCCGGCAGTGTTTTCTTATGAGAAACTGGATTGGTTCAACGGAATGTACATACGGGGTAAAAGGGTCGATGAACTCTACAATCTGCTCCTTCCCTTCATGATACAGGCTGACCTTGTGAAAGAGGAAGATGTACCGAAGGAGCGTGAATACATACTCCGGATCATTCCGCTTATTCAGGAACGTCTGAGCACTCTCAGCGAAGTGAGCGAGCGGTCCTGGTTCTTTTTTGACCGCCACTTCAGGATCAGAGATAAAGATGCACTTATACCAAAGAAACACACTAAGGAGGAAGCTGCACGGGTACTAAAAGAAACGATTAGAAGCGTTTCAACACTCCCGGTATTCCAGAGGGATGAGCTGGAAAAAGCGTTCAGGACACTTATCGAAGAACTTCAATTAAAAACAGGTCCCGTATTCATGACCATCAGGGTGGCCATTACAGGCACAACTGTTTCACCCGGTCTATTTGAAACTATGGAGGTGCTCGGAAAAGAGAGGGTTGTTAAAAGACTGAAAGATGCACACAAGACGCTTAAAAGCGGTGTGTAAAATTTGATTAATCCGAATGAATACAGTAGATTATTTCCTGTTGCCCTTTTCTCATCAACCTGGTCGTCTCGGAGCCTTTTATTGGATACTTTGGGATTTCTCGCAACAGTTCCTTTTGTACTCAGCATATTCTTCATCCTGTGGCAGGAGGACGTTCTCTTTCCCGTGATAGGCGGGCTGTTCATCGGATCGATCATCTTCTCCAAGTTCAACCCGCTCTTCGGCTTCCTGAACATTACCGACGTGTTCATCGTGAACGCGCTGACCGATAACATCAATATTTTTATTCTGGGTATCCTTATCGAAGGTCTTCTTCTGTTCTCTCTTTTAAACCGCGGGGGCTATCTCAACACACTTCGAAGGGAGTTTACAAAAAGAGCTCTCACAAGAACCCGTCTTGAGTACATCGTAAGCCTCTCCACCTTCCTCATCTTCATCGACAGGTATCTATCCTCATTTCTCGTCGGGCTCTTTACGAAACCCTTTGCTGAAAAGAAGAGGCTGCAACCCGTCAAGCACGCATTCCTTCTCAACACCCTGAGCACTTCCTTTTCTCCTCTCATACCTTTCACCACGCTCACACCGGTAATTATCACGAGTATCGGAACTTCTTTTGGAGTTTTGGGAATCGGATACGCCCCGCTCAAGGCATTCTACAGGAGTCTTCCTTTTCAATACTACAATATTTTCTCAATCTTTATCGCGTTTTCAACAATCCTTCTTGATAAAGAGCTGTTTTTCATGCGCTGCTATAACGGAGAGCCGGAAAAGAGAACCGGTCAGACTGATACCCTGTCTTTCGATATGGGACTCCTCACGAGAAAGCAGATGTCCTTGAATCGTTCCCTCTACGCTACAGCAGGCTCACTGCTCCTGGTATTCGGCGTAATTGCCACAGGATTTATTCTTAAATGGCAGGGTCATACCCAGCTCCACGCTCTCAAAGTGGAGAGTATCCTCAAAATCTTTATCGGAGCCCTCTTTACGGGTATCATCTATATAGTCCTGTTTTCATTGATCACCAAAACGGAATCCTACTCAAACTACAAGTTAAAGAGAAAAGAAATATCTTTTTCACTGCTCATCACCTTTTTCTATGTAATTCTTGCGATGTCAATTGCATCTCTTGCCCGGAAGCTGGACCTTTCATCGTCTCTCCTCGGGGTTTTGTTTAAGAAAACCCCGCTCATCTCCTTCTTTCCCTTAATCTTTTTCCTCTTTTCCTGCTTCATCAGTTTTTTGTGCGGGTCCTTCCTCCTCACAACAACCACTGTTATTCCCCTTGCGATACGGCTTATCAGCTCGAGCCTGCCAGACCCACTGATGATTGAAGGGGTGATGTTTGCATCGGTTGGAGCCGTGATATCCGGGGCGAGCTTTGGTGACATCAACTCACCCTTCTCACTGAACTTCATTATATCGGCAGCTGCAGCGGAAACATCCGTGTTCGGACACTTCAAGAGCCAGATCGGTTATTCTCTTTTGGCCTTTTTAATCACCATAGTGTTTGGATATCTCCTTTTCGCTGTAGGAGTCAAACCCTATCTCTCTATTGCATCTGGGTTACTCGTTATCGGTATCACCTTTCTTTTTCTCTACAGTGAAGTTCCAATTCTCAAACGGATAAAATGATTAAAATAGAAAATCAGGGCAATATATATTGCCAGAGCAGCAAAAATTCTATTATTTTAGTTTCCTGTGAAACGCATGGTTTGGCGGACAATTCCTTTTATTGTGATATTTCAATGTGTATAAAAGGAAAATACTTAATTGTGAGGGAGCAAATATGGTAAGGAGTGAGGGAAAAATCATCAGCACAGAAGAAGCAGCGAGGCTGCTAGGGGTTTCTCAGCAATCGGTTCGGAAGTGGTGTCAAAGCGGAAAAATACGGGCGAAAACCACACCGGGCGGATTCTATAAGATTGAGCGGGTCGAACTCGAGCGATTCCGTCAAGAGTTCAACATGCCGAACCTCGACTCAAACGAATCGGTTCTCATTGTTGAAGAGAATCAGTCGAGAATCAAGTTTATCAGCGGTCTACTCGAGATGCTCGATTTTGACGTGTTCACAGCAAATGACCTCATCAGCGTTGGGATCGCCATCGGAAATGCGCAGCCTACTTTCATCATCACAGGTACAAAACTTACAAAATTGAAGATTGAAGAGCTACTCAACTCACTTTCGAACAATCAACAGACAAAGGATATTTCGATTCTTATTATTGCAGAGCAGGGGGGCGATTACAACAATCTCGTCTCTAAATACGGTGGAATCAGAAAAATGGCTGTATTGCATGAACCACTTGATATACACCAGTTTAAAAGTGAAGTGGAAAGCCTGACCTGATATAATGACGCCGGTGCATTCAGTAGTCTATGAATCTGGGAAACTCGAGCTTGAATAGTGATCCCATTCCGATCCGGCTCCGAACACTGATCTGACCCTTGTGAACATCCACAAGACGCTTCACAATGGTGAGTCCGAGGCCTGTTCCTCCAAGAGTGCGGGAACGGCCCTTATCCACTCGGTAAAAGCTCTCAAATATTTTCTCTATCTCCAATTCGGGGATACCGATCCCCTGATCTTTAATGGAAATGAACACTTTCCGGTAATTCGCATCCAGGGCAACATACACATCGCTGCTGCTGTACTTCATCGCATTATCGAGAAGATTTACGAGCACGAGTTCGAGCAGGTTTTCATCACCCTTCATGTAGAAGGAAAACTCATTACCGGTAAAATGCACTTTCCTCTTTTCATACCGTGCTTCTATTACTCCGATGGCATTCATGATACACATATTTACACTTACCGGGCTGTCTGTAACTATTTCCGTACCTGCGTCTGTTCTGGACAGAGTCAGAAGGTCCTCAACGATGTTCTCCATCCTCTGTACATTCCTGTTAATGATATCGAGGAATTTATTCTGCGTTTTATCCCGTGCGTTTTGCATTCCACGAAGAGTCTCGACAAAACCTTTTAACGAGGTAATCGGTGTCTTTAATTCATGGGACACATTGGCAACAAACTCACTGCGTATTCTCTCAAGGTGGGCAATCCTGGTGATGTCATGGAGCAAAATGAGAACCCCCGCCCCATCTCCAAAGGAGCTGCAGGAAAAATCGATGTAGCGCTCATCGGGAACGAATACCCGTATCTGACCCTCGACCATATTGTGTCCATTCCCGGCAGATCTGATACTCCTGTGAAGCTCCTTTGACTTGAGTACTGCATAGATACTCTTTCCCAAGAGGTCTTTCTCCTCATACCCGAAGATCTCACCAGCCGCGTTGTTCGCCTGTTTTATTATCCCATTGCTTTCCACCAGAATTATTCCATCATGCATACAAGAGAGGATCTTGAGTGTCTGGTCTTTCACTATGGACAGTTCACCCTCCCTGTGTATGAGATTTTCCATCATCCTGTTGAGCTCAGTGGAGATGAGGTTGAGCTCCGCATTCCTGAAATGTGGGAGACCCACACCACTGTTTCCATCTGAGAACTCCTTTATTATAGAAGCGATTCGCATGATCGGGTTGGTGATCTCCCTTGTGATTATGAGTCCGAACAGGGAGAAAGTAATGAATATCACAACTCCTCCGAGGATAATCATCGAGGTGGAGCTGTTCATTGACTTCTTTATCTGGAAAAAAGGAACTGCAAGACGAATAACCATCGGTTGACTGTCCTTGTATGCAAAATATCCAGCAACAAAGAACATCTTCATTTCCACATAGGGACACCAGCGCAGACTCGTCCCCCATCCACTCGAAATCGCTTCACTCACCTCCGGCATATTACTCTGGTTGTCCATTGTAAAGGGATTGTACATGGTTTCTAGAAGCACCACTCCATTCTTATCCATCAGGGTTATCCGCGGTTTACCGTGCAATCGCCACTCATCGATTACCTTCGGGTTCTGGGCTCTTGAAAAAATCTGTGAAAGCAGATACGCTTCGGTTTTATACTCCCGCTCGATCTGTCTGATGTATGATTTTTTCTGAATGTTTCTGAAAATAACCGTTACACAGAGAACGGTCAGAAATACGAGCACAATGGAGGTGATGTACACTCTCCAGAAAAAGTTTGGAAGAGGATTAGTCCTTCTCATTCTCACTTCTCAATCTGTACCCCACGCCCCGAACGGTTTCGATCAAATAGCCTGTCTCTCCGAGCTTTTTCCTCAGCGAGGTGAGGTGAACATCAATTGTTCTATCTGTTACCAATTCAGTATTCCCTTGTACTGCATACAGAAGCTGCTTGCGGGTAAACACCTTTCCATCATTCTGGGCAAGGGTCTTGAGTATACCAAACTCAGTCTTGGTAAGCCGTATAGCCCGCTCTCCAACAGTCACTCTGAACAGCTCAGGGTCTATCTGTAATTGCCCGATGTGTATGTACCTTTTCAGAAGAGCGTCTCTGCTGATCTGGCTTCTTCGAAGAACTGCACGAACCCTGGCGATGAGCACATGTACTGAAAAGGGTTTGGTGATATAATCATCAGCGCCGAGTTCGAATCCGGTTACGATGTCTTTCTCTTCTCCTTTTACCGTCAACATAACGACCGGTATGTGGGAGAGCTCCCTGTCATTCTTTACGATCCTGCAGACATCGAGGCCGTTCAGACCCGGGAGCATGAGGTCGAGAACGATGAGATCAGGTCTATGATTCCGTATCGCATCCAGACCGCCCGGTCCATCCTGTTTCAGTATCACCTTGAAGCCGTTTCGTGTAAGATTATAATCGAGGAGTTCGAGTATGTCTTCCTCATCATCGATCACGACAATTGTTTGCATATCTGTTTTTCCTCAGGGGAGTTCATTCTCTCGAAAAACAAAATAGAGGTATCTTTCAGATACCTCTATCTCGCTTAATTTAAAATGAAATGGGAGAGTCCTCCCTTTTTAATGCCTGCGCCTGAAAGAGACGGTTTTCATTCTCAGTGGATCAATAAATCGCTTCCTCTGTTTCAATATTGAATATATGACACTTATCAAGATCCACCACGAATCCAACCTCCTGACCGAGCTGGGTTCTGTAGTGGTGCGGAACCCTGGCAACGAAACTTTCCTTTCCAGCGGCGAGGTACAGGAAAATTTCCGATCCGAGAGGTTCGATGACCTCCACCTTTGCCTTGACCAGTTTGCCCTCTTTGTCTTTGACGATGTTCTCATCTATGAGATCTTCGGGGCGGAAGCCAAAGGTGACCGTCTTTCCCTCATACCCTTTGATCTTGTCCTCTTTTTCCTTGGGAATGATGACCTTGAAGGCTTCGGACTTTACGAAATAGTGTGCCCCTTCCTTCACGATCTTGAGATCGATGAAGTTCATCGGAGGGCTCCCAATGAAACCAGCAACGAACTTGTTGTTTGGATAATCGTAGAGGGTGAGTGGATCGGATACCTGCTGGATAAATCCATCCTTCATTACCACGATCCTGCTCCCCATGGTCATTGCCTCAACCTGATCGTGGGTCACATAGATCATGGTTGCCTGAAGATTCTGGTGGAGCTTCGCAATCTCTGTGCGCATCTGGACCCTCAACTTCGCATCCAGGTTGGAGAGAGGTTCGTCGAACAGGAACACCGCAGGTTTTCGGACAATCGCACGGCCAACAGCGACCCTCTGTCGCTGCCCTCCGGAGAGTGCCTTCGGTTTTCTTTCGAGCAGGTGGTGGATATCGAGAATATGCGCCGCTTCCCGTACACGATGGTTGATTTCTTCCTTTTTCATCTTTCGCAACTCGAGTCCGAAAGAGAGGTTCTTGTATACGTTCATATGGGGATAGAGCGCATAGTTCTGGAACACCATTGCAATGTCTCTGTCCTTCGGAGGAATATCGTTGACAAGCCGACCGCCGATATAGATTTCTCCATCAGTTATTTCTTCAAGTCCCGCAATGCATCGAAGAGTTGTAGACTTACCGCACCCGGAAGGACCGACAAGCACCACAAACTCCTTGTCATTCACGGTGAGATCGAAATCCTGAACTGCGATTACTCCTCCCTCGAATACTTTTTTCAATCCTTTCATCACAACTTCAGCCATAGTAACCTCCAGTTTTTCAATTGGATGTAAACGTTTACCCAATGATCAGGGCCAAATAAACCCATCACACACTGCTATTTACGCATAGAATCCCTGTTTTGTCAATCAATAAAAGTGTAAATAATGAAAAAAAATTTATCCATGCTATCACCAATTGATGTATCAAAGCATTTTCTCACTTTCAATGTAAACGTTTACCTTGACTTTTTCCTTTTCTTCCAGTACAATTTTGCACATGGTAACAATAAGAGACGTGGCATCCAGAGCTTCGGTATCCATTGCGACTGTATCACGAATCCTCAACCGAAAGGGAAAATATACCAGGGAAACAGAGAGGATCGTACGAAGAGCAGCAGAAGAGTTAGGGTACGTCCCAAACCAAACTGCGAAGAGCCTAAAAACAGGCTGTACCGGTACGATTGCGTTTATAATACACGACTACTTGCTCCTCAATTACCCGTCTCTTCTCGCTTCCGCTGTAGAGGTTCTGAGATCCCAAAAGTACGACATAGAAGTGAAAACAGGAATCGGCCTTGAAGAGTGTCTCGAGCTCGCGCAGACGGGCAAATTCGACGGTCTACTCATAGCAGGTATCAAAAACGAGGAGGGCGCTCTGGGAAAGCTCATCGTGCAGGGATGTCACTGTGTCTTTCTGGGCGATGGTATCGAACGGGAAGACGCGAACGTGGTGGAAATTGACTACTTTCAGGGAGGGTATATCACCACTCAACAACTGATCAATCTCGGACACGAAAACATCCTCTTTGTGGAGGATAATCCCAAACTTACCTTTACCCAGGAAATAAAGCGTGGTTATCTCTTTGCACTGGATGAAAGTGGCATTCAGTACAAAGAACAGCTTCTCATACCTGCTGACGATCTTTCTTTTGAGCAGAAAGGATACCGAATTGGAAGAGGGGCAAAGGAAGCTGCCTTCAGTTCGGTGCTTGCCACGGATGACCGCATTGCCTACGGGGTGATAAAGGGGCTCAAGGATACGGGGCATTCGGTGCCCCGGGATATCACTGTCATCGGTTTCGGTGATCTGAGCCTTTCTGAGTACCTGGATCCCCCACTGACGACTGTTGAGATCCCGATTATCCAGATGGGGGAGCTTGGAGCCGAAATTCTGGTGAACAACATTAAGCGCAAAGACGATATTGTAAAGCGAGTGAAGTTAAAGGTTCGTTTCGTTCCCCGCTCTACCCATGTAAAGAGATTGACTTGAATGACGAAATGCATATATTAGTCGGCATTGCTGCTTTCGCTCGTTTGCTACAGCAGGCAGCATACAAAGGTAATGAAAATGGGTATTCCACATTGTGCGTACCTGTCATACGACTGGTACCGCCAAGCTTTTGTTGAGCATTTCTGAGTGATGTTCTATTTATCTTTTAAAAAGCCCATTTTCGTATTAAAAAAGTTTTGCGAGGATTTTTAATGGATATAGTCAAACGACTGGAAGAAGTGCTCCAGGAAGCCCAATCAATGATTAAGGACGCGGACTCCTTGAGCCAACTCGAAGAGCTCCGCGTCAAATATCTCGGCAGAAAGAGCGACATTACCTCAATACTTAAGGGGCTCGGCACGCTCCCGCCCGAGCAGCGCCCATTTGTCGGTAAGCTCAGCAACGAAGTGAAAGAGAAAATCGATCGGCTTCTGAGCGAGCGAAATGATGAGCTGTCCAGTCAGATATTCGATGACGTTGGAGAGCGAGAAGGAATCGATATCACTGAGCCTGGAAGTACGGTGGAGATGGGCCATTTACATCCGATAACCCAGATGCGAATGGAGGTGGAAGACATTTTCACTTCCATGGGATTTACCATTGCAGCGGGACCTGAAGTGGAATTGGATTACTATAACTTCGAAGCCCTGAACATTCCCCCCGACCATCCGGCGCGGGACATTCAGGATACCATCTGGACAACTGAAGGAACCTTGCTCAGAACCCATACCTCCTGTGTACAGATACGCACGATGGAAAAGTTCAAACCCCCGATCCGGGCGATCGCACCGGGGAGGGTTTTTAGATATGAGGAGACAGACGCTTCCCACGAACACACCTTTTACCAGGTGGAGGGTTTGATGATAGACCGGGGAATATCTGTCGCGCACCTCATCGCGGTCATGAAGACTATGCTGAAATCAGTTTTTAGACACGAGGTGAAGGTGAGACTCAGACCCGGGTTCTTCCCCTTCGTAGAGCCCGGTTTCGAGTTGGACATAAACTGTCAGATCTGTGGTGGGAAGGGGTGCCCTGTGTGTACGAACTCCGGCTGGGTGGAGTTCCTGGGGTGTGGTCTCGTGCACCCCAATGTACTGAGAATGGGTGGAATCGATCCTGAGGAATATTCGGGTTTCGCCTTTGGAATGGGTTTAGACCGTCTCGTGATGAACAAATACGATATTGACGATATCCGCCTTTTCCACAGCGGTGATTTAAGATTCCTGGAGCAGTTTTAATTGCACTTTTCTCGACCAGCTATCTCAGGACTATTGCAGCCCACGCATTGAATGTCATAGTGAAGTAACAGACCCTGCATGGGAATTCCCAGAGCCTGGATGTCCTCAGGCTATGACAACCCACGCCCGGTAACCATCACCGGTGTGAGTGCCCCTTCATTCGCTCAATGAAATGAAAGGTACATCTTCTGCACAAGCAGGCAATCAAGGATGGTCACTGCCACCATTGACTCCACCACGGGCACGATTCTGGGAACGATACAGGGGTCGTGTCGTCCTGATACCCGTATTGTCTCCTTCCTACCTTCCACGCTGATCGTTTTCTGTGCCTTTGATATTGAGGCAGAGGGCCTCACCGCTGCCCTGAGGATGATATCTTCCCCTGTAGAGATCCCGCCAAGTATTCCACCCGCATTGTTCGTCTCTGTGCGTACTCTTCCATCTTCCATGTAGAAGGGATCATTGTATTCGGATCCCCGCATCCTCGACGCCTGCACCCCGCAACCCACCTCAAAGGATTTGACCGCCCCGATTGACATGACCGCGTGGGCGAGGAGTGCGTCTAACCGGTCGAATACTGGGTCACCGAGCCCGGGAGGGCAGCCGCTCACAATCACCTCCACAATACCTCCCACTGAATCACCGCTGTGTCTGGCCTCCTCGATTCTCCCAATCATGATTGGAGTCTTCTCTCTATCCGGAGATCGCACAACATTTTCTTCCACTGCAGCAAGGTCGATCTCCTCCGCCTGTATTCCAGCGATCTCCAGAGTGTAACCCCTTATCCTGATCCCGGACGCTTGAAGCGCCTTCTTCGCAACCGCACCCGCTGCAACCCGTGCGACCGTCTCACGGCCAGATGCCCTACCGCTTCCCCGCCAGTCTCTCAGTCCATACTTGACCTGATAGGTGTAGTCTGCATGCCCGGGCCTGTAGAGATGCCGTATCGGCTCATATGCTGAAGAGTCCCAGTTTTCGTTCCAGACAAGGAGAGAAAGAGGGGTCCCTGTGGCCTTTCCATCAAGGAGACCTGAAAGGATCTCAACCCTGTCCCGTTCTTTTCTCGGTGTGGTCACCTCGCTCTGCCCAGGCCTGCGCCGATCAAGCTCGCCCTGAATATCCTGCTCAGTAATGGCAAGCCCAGTGGGAACACCATCGATGATCACCCCGATTGCCCTGCCGTGACTCTCACCGTAGGTGGTAATGGAAAACACTCTTCCAAAGCTGTTTCCAGGCATGTAAGCCCTCCGTTTCTCGAATGTGATCGCGCCTTCACGCCCCTCCAGTACATGCTTTCCTGCTCAGGGGTACTGTCATCCTTGGCCCACTCGGGTCTGCCGCTGCGGTGAACTGATGGTATCCTCATTTACGGGGCCATCCCACGGGCAGTATGTAGAGAGGGGCCTCCTCAACTTCGAGGATGCTTTTCACCCTCTCATCGATGAACGCTCCCACCGCGACGGTTCCCATTCCCAGGGATACTGCCTGCAGATACACGTTCTCAGCTGCATGACCTGCATCCATGGGAACATAGCGCTCCTTTCCCCGCTTTCCGTAGACCCTCTCGGTTTTCCTGTATAAGGCCGTAATGATGATGCTCGCCGGCGCCTCCGCAATGAACACCTGGCCGATTGCCGCTTGTGCAAGTCGCTGCCGGTAATCACCGGTTTTCAGAAGCTCGAGTGCGTGGTCCTCTGGAATGTACCGGTAGATCCCTTCTCTAAGCGACTGCACTTTTCCCGCTACAAGGTAAACGCTCAGTGGGTAGAGCCCTCCTGCTGAAGGATAAGTCCTGCTTGCCCTAGAGATTCCATCGATCCTCCTCCCCGTGCATGCCCAGAGAAGCTGAGAGGCATCGCGGAGGCTGATACTGGTGTTACGAAAATCCCTAACAGAACGCCTTCTGTTCAGAGCGGTCTCCACAGAGACGCTCCCGCTCAACCTTGGCTCAGGGAGCAACACCCTTTCGCCTGCAATCGGTCCCTGCACTGCTGAACAAACGCTCAGAAATAGAAGTACAGCAGTGCCCACACAGATCTTCGATTTCATCGGTGTTTCCCTCGTAGAAAAAACTCCCATCTGATCAGAACAGTGCTTACTATATAGTATCATTCTTTTACGCGTTCGTACAGTAGCGATGGGAATACAGGATGGGAGAAACTCGTCTCTATGAGAAATGGAAGGAGGCACGGTTTGTGGACCGACCGAACAGATTCACCCTCCTCCTGAGAAAGGGGAGACACCTGATAAGGGCATATCTCCCGAACACAGGTCGTATCGAGGAGTACCTGATCGACGGGCACATCTTCTTCCTCACTCCTTCGCATACAAAAAAGTTTACCTACAGGGTGGTTTCAACCTTTTATCAGGGCAGCTTCGTTCTTCTGGACACCATAGGGATAAACAATCTCATTGAAGGTTTTCTCGAGAGAAGGACCCTCCGGTCTATAGGGGATATAACCGGTATTCAGCGGGAGAAATCCTGCGGGAGTATACGATTAGACTTCTCATTTAAGACCAAAGTTGGGAGGCAGGGACTCCTCGAGGTGAAAAGCTGTACATCTTGCCATAACGGGGTGGCTCTCTTCCCTGATGCGCCAAGCGTCAGGGCCCTGCACCATCTCGAGGAGCTGAGTACATTCGCACGCTGCGGGTGCAACCCCTTTATGCTTTTCCTCATCCCCCACCGGTCTGCACGCTGCTTCATGCCCAATTTCCATACGGACTATGATTTCAGTATGCGTCTGCTTAGGGAGAAAAGGGTACGATTCATCGCCGTAAAGATTGGCCTCACTGACCCCGTCTCTGTAGATTTCGCGAGCGTGAGGGAAATACCGATCGATTATATGCACGCACGCACCCACTGCACCCCTTCGGGAAGCTATATTCTGATATTGAAAAACCCAAGCCCCATCCGGCTCGGTGTCGGGAAGCTTGGAACTATCTTTTTCAGGAGAGGTTATTACGCCTATGTGGGGTCCGCCCTTCGCACACTCGACAGCAGGGTGCGACGACACTCAACGAGGAGAAAGAGAATGTTCTGGCACATCGACTGCATTTCTCCCGGTATCATGGAACCTGTGAAAACCTTTCTCTTCAGGCGTGCGGACAGAATCGAGGGAGCGCTTGCAAGGAGGCTGAAAAAAATTTGTACCAATTCGGTGGACGGTTTCGGCGCGTCCGATGCAAAGGAGTGCTCCCACCTTTTCTATTTTTCCGTCTCCCCTCACCGCAGTCGACCCTTTATGAATGCGATAATGGATTTCAAGACCTTCACGGAGTAAAAATCATTTGTTAGCATCACCGCCCCATGATACATTATCGGTATACCCTTGTCGAATGGAAAGTGCATGAAAGAGCTGTTTAAGGAGGCCAGGGATTCTCTCACAGCGGAGCTTAAGGAGTTACTCAGATTAGAACGCCAGAATCTTTCCGCAGTTAACCGGTGGGGAGAGGATCTGCTGGTGAGGCTTTCACGCTTCACGTCTGGTGGAAAAATGATCAGGGGAAGTCTGGTGCTTCTCTCATACTGCATGTTCAGAGAAGAGATGCCCAAATGGCTGGTCCAGATTGCAGCGGCTTTGGAGCTCATCCACTCCTCACTGCTCATCCACGATGACATCATGGACAGGGATACTCTCAGAAGGGGCATAAAAACAGTCTTTCACCAGTACAGGGAAGTCGGGGAGAAGGAATCTCTTCTGGATCCCGATCATTTCGGGCTCAGTCTCGGCATATGCGCGGGGGATATAGGATTTTTCCTCGCCTTCAAGATTCTCTCTCAGGTTGACACAACGGAACATATTCGGCGGAGTATCTTTACTCTCTGGTCCGAAGAGCTCATGACGGTCGGGCTCGCGCAGATGCAGGACCTGTACTTCGGCTCCACCGATACGAAGGTGAGCGAAAAAGATATACTGGATATGTACCTGCACAAAACTGCTCGTTATACCTTTTCCCTCCCTCTTATGAGCGGTGGAATTGCTGCTGAACAGGACCGTTCCACACTACTCCTGCTCTCCAGGCTCGGAGAGAACCTGGGCATCATCTTTCAAATAAAGGATGACGAGATTGGGCTTTTCGGAACCGAGACTGAAACAGGTAAGCCTGTCGGTTCCGATGTAAAGGAGAAGAAGAAAACCCTCTATGCTCTCTACCTCTCAGAGCTCAGGGAAGGCAAACACCGGCAAGCACTTACGACGATCCTTCGAAAACAGGAGACCTCGGCCTCCGACATCGAGAAACTCAGAAGAATCGCCCTTGAATCAGGTGTAACCCGCAAGGTGCTGGAAAAGGTGCTGCATCTGAAAGAGCGTGCTGAGACACAGATAGAGCAGCTTGCAATAAGCGACCGAGGCAAGGAGATGCTCCGATCAATTCTTGCGTACAACCTGGAGCGAAGCAGATGAAGTGCACCATAGGGAAATGGGTAGGATTCTGCTCAGGTGTGCAGCGAGCAATAAAGGGAGCGGAAAAAGCCCTGGAGGAGAATTCGGTTATCTACTGTCTCGGAGAGATAATCCATAACCCTCGGGTGGTAGATTCGCTGATACGCAAGGGAATGGCGGTAGTAAAAGACATTGAGGAAGTTCCCGATCGTACGAGCTTTATCATTCGATCCCACGGCCTCGAGCAGGACACCGTGAGGCGGGCAGAGGAGAAAAATCTGCACATCTTTGACTTCACCTGTCCGAAAGTGAAGAGCACCCATCGACTGGTTGCCAATCTGAGAAAGGAAGGGTATAACCTCATCATAGTTGGAAACCCTCACCATCCAGAGGTAAAAGCGATCAGATCTCTGTCCGGCTCAAGCGCCCAGGTCATCGAGCGTGTCCAGGAGGTGAAAGGAGCCTCATTTGCCGAGAAAAATGCGGTAGTCGTGCAGACCACCTTCAACCCGCAATCTTTCTCTTCCATCGTCAGTGAAGTCATACGCAGAACGTATAAAACGCTCGTCTGTACCACTCTCTGCGAAGAAACAATAAAACGGCAAACAGAGGCGGTTGAGCTTGCGGGAAAGGTCAACTTCATGATCGTGGTCGGTGGAAAGAACAGCAGCAATACAAAAACCCTCTGCAATATCGTGGAGGGAAGGGTGCGTGTTGCACACATCGAAGACGCAGATGAAATAGATACTCTGGGTTTACATCATGTACACAGGATCGGGATCATCAGCGGTGCATCCACTCCGGTTGAAGAAGTAAGAAAAGTGTACAAAAAGCTCCAGGGATACTCACAGTGAGGTATCCCTGGAGCTACCCTCTGATCGCCCTGAGCAGGGATTCACGATCCGCATTTTCTCTGAATACGACGAGCAGAGTATCGTCACCACCGATAGTACCGATTATATCCGGTATTCTGAGCTGATCGATCTCGTAAGCGACTCCCGTGGCATACCCCAGTTTGGTCTTTATGACCGCAAGATTACCCGAGAATTTGATGTCCTTAATTTCTCTGACGAGATCTTCCTTGAGAACGGTGATAGGGTCACCCCTGCTCTCCCCGTTCGGAGAGTACATGTATACGTATCCGTTTCTCGGGTCGAAAATCCGGGCAATCCCAAGGGCTTTCAAGTCCCGCGAGAGTGTCGCCTGGGTTACTTCGAATCCCGCTTCTTTTAACTTTTCCCTAAGCTCACACTGGTTATGCACTCTTTCATTATTGATAATAGAAAGTATGAGCCTTCTTCGTAAGCTTTGATCTCCCAGTTTCGTCCTCCTCAAGAACTCTTAGAAAATTTAATGTACCAATTCGATCGAGAGAATGTAAAAGAACATTACGATAGAGCTTTTGGTACAGAATTCAGACAGACTCCATGGTTATGGCTCCACGGGGGCAAACTGAAGCACAGACTCCGCACCCGGAACAGACTTCCCCGTCTATTACAAAGGTCTCACCCGTCCTCGTGATCGCTCCCCTTGGACAGTTTTCAACGCAGATATCACACTGCAGGCAATTACCACAGGAGAAACACTCATCAAGGGCACTCGCGAAGGCATCCTGCTGCTGGAAGTAGACAGTATGAATGAAGCGCTTGTCAACAATGCCCCGGCTCTCCATGTCGTGCGGGATACCCTGAAATATGCGGTAGACATACTCGGCGACCTTTCTGCCCATCCCGATGCTGTCGGTGATGAGTCCCGGAATGAGCACATCCCCGATAATGTACACGCCGGGAAGGTTCGTTGTGTAAGAATCCTTCTTAAAAATCAGCTTTTCTCCCACAAACGTGAGTTCCGGTATTTCCCCAATCGCCTCGATGAGAAGGTCTGCTTCTATCAGTTCCCCGTTCTTGAACCGGACCTGCTTTTCTTCGTAGCTTTCGATGAAGCGAGGGTAAAAAAGCCGTATGCCAAGTTCCATGGCTTGATCAAGCCCTTTCCCGAATGCCGCAGGCTTCTGAATATCCACCGCAGTCACCGATTTCGATCCAAGACGAAAGCATTCGTTAGCCACGTCCATGGCGACATTCCCTGCACCGAGGATCACGACTGATTTCCCCTTCAAGTCCCAATCCCGGGAGGTGGTTTTTACGGACCGGAGGAACTGATGGGCCGCTACCGCCATGTACTCTCCCCGGAACCCGATGCTCCGCGGCTTCTGTGCACCCACCGCAACGATCACGGCGTTGTACTTCTGCTTGAGCTCGGAAAAAAGTGCATCGTCTACCTCGGTATCGAGGATAAACTCGATTCCCAGTGACCGAATACGTTTCAGGTCACGCTCAACCTCACGACGGGGCAGCCGTCCTTCAGGAATGTGGTGGACGAGTTTTCCTCCGATATCCTTTTCCTTCTCATATATGGCGACCACATACCCTCTGCGGGCAAGATGCCAGGCAGCAGAAAGCCCGGACGGACCCGCCCCAATCACGGCGATTCGTTCCTTCTTTTTTCCCTCAAGGATCTTCACCTCTCCAGAAGGTGAGTACTCCCTCGAGATCTTGTCTATTTTAACCGGAGCGCCGAGACTGTTTCGGGTGCAGGCTGCACGGCAAAGTCCGGGACAAACCATTCCACAGCAGGAGTACCTGAAAGGCGTGTAGTCATCGATCAGATTAAATGCCTCCTGTATCTGTCCCTCCCGTAGCTTTCTTATTATAACCGGATTTGGTATCTCCGCTGGGCACGCATGGGCGCACGGTGGAACCGTGTTTCTGTGAACGGGCTTCAGGTCCCGGGCAATTGAGCTCGAAGGAACATAGAGGTGTCCGTACGGTCTCTGCCCTGCCCTCTGGATCACGGCAAAGGGTACGTCAAAAATTTTTCCCATGTCCAGCCCGAATATCTCTGAATACTCCGTGAGGGAGGGCAGGATTGTGGCAAGCTCATCCTGCTCTGCTCTGTGCATGATAGCGCCCTCACCGAGTTGCGATTTCTCAATCTGTCCCCTCACAAACATTTCTCCACCGAACATACCGGAGGCAACGTGTCTTGAAACAGCGGAAGTTTTCTTACTGAGGCTGTAGCCCAGGATAATGATTGTACCACCTGCCATGTACTCTCCTACATAATCGCCGATCCGCTCACCGATGATCATCACAGGGTGTTTCTTCCCGTATTCCTTCATCATGATACCGGCCCTGTATCCTGCGGACCCTTTTACATAGATCTTACCGTTTCGAACCATGTGTCCGGGAATATCACCGACACTTCCATGCACAATGATAAATCCATCGTTCATGGTATTCCCCACGCCGTCCTGCGCGTTCCCGTGTACGACTATAGTCGCGCCCCCGCAGAAGACACCAAGGTCCTGCCCCGGTACACCCTTGATCTCAAGCACGATTCCAGGGCCGAGACCTGCACCGATGTAACGCTGTCCGGTCACATTCTCGAGCACAAAGTGCCGGATACCCTCATGGGCCCTCTTACGAATCTCCATGTTGAGGTCGCGGTAGTGCATCGTACCGGTAAAAATTTTGCAGGTGGTATAGGTCTCTTTCATTCTTCCTCCTGGGTTTCTACTGCACCATACTTTCGAAGAACTGGCAGATAACGCCTTCAGGAACAACGACTCTAAAGCATTTCTGAGAGATGCCCTTACTGTCCAGCCTGTTTAACCCCCAGAACTTGAAGTTCCTCGTGCGTAAGATGCACACCTCTCAGTCTTTCTCTGTTTCCCACTAATGAGCCAATGGCGTTTATCCCCATCCCTCCCATGAGCTCCTTGATTTCATCAGACCAGGCGCTCACCAGCCCAACAACCGCCTGGGTTGCAAGATCGATGTCAAGCCGTTTTGCGAGATCAGGACGGTTGGTGGTGATTCCATAGCTGCACTTGCTCGCGTAGCATCGCTGGCAGAGACCACAACCAAGTGCCACGAGCACTGCCGTTCCGATGTAAACCGCATCGGCGCCGAGACAGATCGCCTTGAGCACATCCGCAGAGTTCCGAATTCCGCCTGCCGCAATGAGCGAAACCTGGTGCCTGATTCTCTCCTCTCTGAGCCGCCTGTCCGCAGCAGAGATGGCGAGCTCGATTGGAATTCCCATAGATTGCCGAATACGCCGCGGCGCCGCTCCGGTTCCACCCCTGAACCCGTCAATGGCAATGATGTCTGCCCCTGCCCGGGCGATTCCTGATACAATCGGAGCGATATTGTGCACGGCTGACACCTTCACAGAAACGGGCTTCTCGTATCCCGTGGTCTCCTTT
>Ga0111221_1010_pt1 | contig 44764 bp, 36 predicted proteins | sample DeeMarSWOR152_54_FD_80385 | JGI IMG/M metagenome (GOLD analysis project Ga0111221, IMG submission 80385) | Spirochaetes bacterium DG_61 | reverse complement strand
GACGATGTATCCGGTTGGTCCGAAGAGAAAATAATTCTTTTCTTTTAACTGCACGGTGATGATGAGGTTGTCTCTTTCATCCACTTCATCATTGAAGAAAATATCCGAAAAAAGCCCGGTCTTCAGAAGATTATCCCTGCTAATATTTATCTCGGTAATGATTCCATCAAGATCGTATCGCTTTCCCTCCTCAAGTGTGATAAAGGGTCGTACATACTGCTCTTTTGTGACACTGTTTCCACGTATACGGACTTCCTGGAGGAAATACTCTTCGAGATCGGCACAAAGGTGAGCATGTGCAAAGAGGAAGATGAGCAGAATGAGAAAGAGGAGTCTCACTTTCATTCCTTTTCTTCCTCTTTTTTAAGGAGATCATTTGCCTTTTCCGCAGCAAGATCGAGGACCTGACGAGGATCCCCCTTGTTTATCATAATGCTTTCGATTGCATAGCGGACAACCTGATCGATCTGGGGAAGATATGGCGTAAAATCAGGAGGTCTTGAATAGGGAAGCTGATCTATTGGGACCTTGTAGTTGGGATGAGTACGGTGGAAACTTTGCAACTCAAAGCTCTCTATCGCGGTTTTCCTGATTGGCAGGTACCCGGTTTGCTCATGCCATCGGATCGTGTTTTCTTTACTTGTGAGCCATTGGATGAAATGAAAGGCCGCTCTCTTTTTTTTAACGGCTCTAGTGAAAATGACGATACCTGCTCCTCCAAGGAGAACAGATTTATTCTCGACAAAGGGGAGGGGGGCGATACCAAGCTCCCACGGGAGGTTTTCTTCGGCAAACTTTATCCCGGCGCAGGTAATCGGTCCCATCGCAATTTTACCTTGAAGAAAGGCATTCGTACCCTCGAAGAGTGTCCAGTTTGAAGGCATGATCCTGTATCTGTACGCCATATCTTGTACGAGCTTCATTACCTTAACCCCTTCTTCGCTGTTGAAGAGAGCCACAGTCCTCTCCTCATTCAAGAATTCGCCACCTACCTGTCTTATGAGAGGGGTAAAGCCGAACACTCCTTCAAGTGAGATGAGAACAGCCCACTGGTCTATTATTCCGTCGTTATTGAAGTCCTTTGTGAGTTTTTTTCCATACTCTATGACTTGGTTCCATGTTTTTGGAGGTTTATCTGGATCGATTCCGGACTTCCTGAAGGCGTCTCTATTATAATACAGTACCTGCACGCTCTGGTTGAATGGGAAAGCGTAGATCTCTCTTTCTCGAGTCACCCCATTCCAAAACTGAGGGAGTATATCACTTCTATCCTCTTCGGAAATCAAGCTTGTTATCGGTTCTATTTCTTTTTCATACACGAACACATCGAGATATTCGATTGCCACTTGCGCAATATCGGGAAAATCATTCGTTTTTGATGCGGTGAGTAATTTTGTTTTCATATCATTGTAAAGTCCTTGAAATATAAGCTTTACCTTAATATCCGGGTTTTCATTGTTATATTCTTGGACCATCCTTTCCAACACATCACCCTGGTAGATGCTCATGCTGTGCCAGAAGATAAGCTCAACGGGTTTTCTTTTCATGCTGGCAGATACTGGGAGTGCATGGAGTAGTATGCAAAGCATTAAAAGCAGCAGATACCCTTTTTTCATTCCTTTTTCCTCACGACACCTACGGAATTATCTGTTACTCTCTATTGATCAATTCTCTTTCGGTTTTGATAATATACCAATGATCCCTGTATTGCTTAATATAAATCGTCTCCCTATATGTGTAAACGGAAGTGGTCTCTCCTGCACTTAGAAATTTTTTATAATTTGCTTGGAATATAGGCTGATCTCCATTGCTCATTTGCAGGATTGTTAGATCTTCGATCCCGTATGTCTCCAAAGGACTTTCGGGATCTATTGAATCGCTGGAGGTGCTTTCCTGACGTTCATCGAATCTCTTCCCAAAGGCATGTTCAAGTTTTGTCATTACATATACCCTGCTCACCTCATCTTTTATTTTTTTCCCTGTACGTCTGTAAAAAACCGCATCCAGCAGATCGAGGTTGAGCTCATCAACGGCTTTGAAATAAAGTTCCACTACCTGCAGTGGTTGTAATCCGAGCGTATAATCTTTCTTGTCACGGTGTCTGAGATAATCTCCAATAAGGTAAGAAAGAACCGCAGCTACCAAGACGAGGATAAGGAGAAGCATCTTCCTTTTCGCGAGAAACCGTGAAACTGAGTACTTTAGTAGGAGATACGATCTTCTTCTGTTGAGAGGAATCCTGGCGGGTGGGGGAGAAATGGAAGTGCCATTATAAGATTCCAAAACTGTTTGTAAGTCTTTTAAATCACCTGTCCGACCATGGAGGATGTTCCACAGGATGTCAGCGACAGAGCGCGATGCATCTGGTACAAAACTTGTGATATCGAATAAACCCAATTCACCAACCGGCTGATTCTTGGTAAAAAAGAGGTACAGGGTCCGGGCAATACAAAAGGTAAAATCCTTTTCATCTAACTGTTCTGTCCCGGAAATGTTCTCGGTACAGAGGGTAAAAGCTTCCTTTTCTCCAGTCATTCTGTGTCTATTTAAATAATCCATGATTCGGGAGGGGAGAAAAATCACCAAGTTTCTATCCAAGTCTATATACACACTGTTTAAGTGAAAGGATGGGTAAGAACCAGTTTCATGGTAGACGAGCTTAGCGGCCTTGATGATTGCGTTGAGGGTAAAGATAAGGCGACCTGTGAGTTCCGAATAATATCCGTTTAGAAAAAACTCTATGTAAAGGTCATGGAGAGAGATGCCATTCGGAGTAAATCCGCTGAGAAAGACACACCCCTCATGGTTGACTACACCCGTAAAGAATGTACGGGTGATCTTGTTCCCACTGATGCAGTAGATCGGCTCAGCAAGAATTTTTTTCAGTCCGGAAATGAGGCTTATAATTGTTCTCTTGGATACCGCAGACTCGCAGATACCGGTAGGAAACATATGTGTCAATTCTATTTTTTTCATATTCAAAAGAATGTGATTAAAATATTTTATTATTCAGGTTCAGTCAAGCTCATATCCTGGATAGAAGGAGAATTTACTCCCTATGATAGAGAAGCATAAAATCATGAAGCACAGTGCCAACTTCATAAAACCATGTCCCGGAACACCGGGTTACGTGTGCTGTGGATACAAAATCATTGATTTTGCGAGGGGATGCAACCTTGGCTGTACGTACTGTATCTTGAAGCTCTACAATTATAAGGGGATTACCCTTTTTAAAAATGTACAGAAGCTTTTTTATGAAGTTGAAACATACCTCGAAAACCAGAAGGGCTTTACCCGCTTTGGAACAGGCGAGTTCACCGACAGTCTCCTTTTTGAGGATGCATATTCAATCTACAGACATCTAATCCCGATTATTTCCAGTGCACCAAATGCCGTGCTTGAAATAAAGACGAAGACAACGAATATTGCGAATCTGCTGAAAATCAAGGAACATAAAAATATAATCGTATCATGGTCCCTGAATAGCGAGTATATTTCCCGCAACGAAGAGAAAGGGGTACCCGGTATTGAAGAAAGACTCAGGGCAGCACGAAGAGTACAGGAACACGGGTACAGACTCGCATTTCATTTCGATCCGATCATCCTCCACAGAGGCTGGGAAGAGGGATATAAAAGAACAATCGATAGGCTGTTTCTCTCGGTAAAATCAGAGCACATTGCATACATCAGTCTCGGTACCCTGCGATTTGTTCCAGAGATGTATCCCTTTATTGAGAAGATGAGGGATGATTGCAGAAAAGGAGAGTTCATCAGGGGTTCAGACGGTAAAATCAGGTACTTTCGCCCCCTGAGAACGGCTGCCTACAGAGCAGCGAAGCTTCATCTGTCACACCATGTGGATGAACAGATCATTTACCTCTGCATGGAAAATCCCACCGTTTGGGAGGATGTATTTGGAATCGGCGACATGAACGACAGAAAATTAAAAGAACGGCTCGATGAAGCCTGCAGAAAGAGTTTTACACTTCCATGAACCCTTTTCTATTCCCAGAAGAAGAAAATAGATTAAATTATTATATAGATATACTGCAGGAGGGAGCGAATTTGCAGCACAGGAGAATTTTAATTACAGCTGAGGAGGAAGTAAAATGGCTGAAGGAAGAGTAAAAGTAACTCCAGAAGTGTGCTCCTATGTGGATGAAGAGCACTCAAAGTTGTTTCTTGAAATTACGATTCCTGGTGTTGAAAGGAAAGATATAAATCTTCGAATGCACGACGACAGCTTTAATCTGGTCGCACCAAGAAAAGATATAGAATATGTGACCACGCTGTCTTTTTGTTGTCCTGTGGTGCCTGAGAAGGCGGAGGCAACATACGAAAACGGGCTCCTCAAGGTTGAGATCCCTTTCAAGGATCCCATGGAGGATGCAATTAATATAAAGGTAAACTGATTTCACTCTATAGAGAGGTGTTCATCTTCCGTTTTTTACTAAGGAGATGATAACAGGATTTAATGGGAAGCGGGAATAGAACATTTTATCGCCTTCCGGGTGTTGACGTTTACTGTGAATTGTTATAATATTAAACGGTAGTAAAGGGGAAGAGTAGACGGGCTGTGGCGCAGTTGGTTAGCGCACATGACTGGGGGTCATGGGGTCGCCAGTTCAAGTCTGGCCAGCCCGAATACTTTCTTCTTTGCTGACAAGGAATTAACTTAACTAAAGGAGTCCTTCAGAATATGCGCATTTGCTAAAGTGTGAGCAAATGTAAGCAATTTATCCCGTTACCGAGAAAAAAAGAGGGAAGGGTAAATTGCTATGAAACAGTTCACACTTTACAAGCGTCCTACCAAAAAGAAAAATAAGTATATCTATTATGTTTAGTTCCGCGATTCAAACGGTAACCGCATGACAGCCGTTAGCAGTGGGGCGACTTCCAAATCCAAAGCTGAGACATGGGCGATAAATCAGCTTGTGAACGGGTTAGCGAAAACATCCGAAAACCCTAAGTTTTCAACATTCGCTAAAAATTGGTTTGTATGGGGAAAATGTAAATATCTCGAAAGACAAATCAATCGGAGAGACTACCCCCGCTCATACGCTGAGCATCAAAGGCGTTTATTGGTAAATCACATCTTGCCGTATTTTGCAGATTATAAACTTTCAAATATCGGCGTAATTCAGATTGAGGACTGGCTTCTATCCCTTAGAAAGACACGCTCTTCTTCAACTGCTAACCGCCTCACCGGCAGGTTTCTCAGAAACCTGAAAAAAAGAGCAAAGGATGATCCAGTTTTTAAGAAATACTTGGAAGCTCTTCTCAATAATTAAATATGGATTCAAGTAAGATCGCCGAGCATTAATAAAAAAGGCACTCTATAGAGAGTGCCTTTTAAAATCGCTGGCACGCTCATTAATTTTAGGTTTCTCACGGTGTTTGGCAATTGCCAGCGATTTTAACTAAAAGATAAAAGAATTAGAGGATAGCGTCAAGTAATTAAAGCGGAACCTCACCTATTTTATTTCTGGGAGGATGGGTCCGCTTTTTTATTCATAAAATGGGAGGAAATCATGGGTTTATTCAGAAAAGGTCCGGGCATCATAGAGACAATTAACAAGGCTCTGGATGGAGGGGTTGACATCGCCAAAGAAGCAATCGTCGATAAGGACAAATTTATCGAGTTCCAATTTAAGATGGAAGAACTGCGGGCGCAGTTGATGCAGTCAGCACGGAGTATGTATACAGTTGAATTGGAGAAGATTCAGGGACCGGCAATCAATTTCATCCGCGCGGTTATCCGGCCTATTTGGGGAATAACAGCGTGCGCGATATGGGGATTTGCTTCTTTCACTTACATATGGAACTGGTGGTGTATAGCCGTTCTGGGAATATCGGTTACAGCGGCTCCGCTAACACTCTCGTGGCAAATGTTTGCGATTATTTCTCAAGTTGTTGCATTCTATTTCGGATCTCGTTTCTTCGAGAAAAAGCAGCAAAGCAAAATGCTTGAAAAAGTGGGACTATGATGAAAAGGATACTTTGTTTAGGTGACCTACATTCAGGAAATCAAGCGGGCTTGACTCCGCCTTCATATTGGTATCCGATGGTCGAAGAGCCTCGCAATTCATTACAGCGAAGGCGCAACAAGTTCGCTGAGATCCAGCGACAGGTCTGGGGCTGGTATAAAGAACAGATCGAGGCACTTCAGCCGATAGATGTTTTGCTTGATCTTGGTGACAATACTGACGGTAGAGGAGAAAAATCCGGATCTACCGAATTAATCACACCGGACCAGAATCTCCAGTGTGACATGGCGGTTAGAGCGCTTGAAATCGTAAAGGCGAAAGCGAAGGTGATGGTGTATGGCTCGCCTTATCATTCAGCAACGGACTACTCAGATTGGGAAGACATCGTGGCTGACGGCGCTCACTTTGATAAAATCGGCTCCCGGGAATTCGTTGATGTAAACGGCGTGATCTTCGATCTGAGGCACAAGGTGAGCAAAAGTTCAGTACCGCACGGTCTTGGAACGTTATTAGCTAAGCAACGCCTTTGGAATCTAGTCTGGAGTGACGTCGATTTACAACCAAATGCCAATATAATTTTGAGAGGTCATATACATGAATATGCGTATGATGGTCGGCATAATTGGGTAGTTATAAGTATTCCTGCGCTTGAATGGTCAACGAAGTACGGCTCAAGAGTCGTGGATGGAATAGTAAATATTGGAATGGTTTATATAGATGTTGAAGAGAATGGAGAATTCTCCTTCAAACATTTGGGCTGCACTTTAGGGATTTTAAAAGCGGACACCTTGGTTATTTGAGGAGGAATAGATGACCGGTAGCGGTAACAAAGTTACTAACCTTAACATAAATCCGAACTGGCTTCAGGAAGTCCTGGATATCAAATATATTTCGATAAGGGATGTAGCAAGAGCAATCGGTGCAAATCCAGAAGGATTTGAAAGATATATTCGAAGAAAAGGGATTGAGCCTGTGTTCCGCAACCTATCCTCAAGAGGACATTTAATCCTTTGTGTGACCGAAGAACAGGCAAAGAAAATTGTTAGGCATCGCCTACGGGAAGGCTATTTAGTATCCAAACCAATAAATCGGGAGAATGGTAATGGGCAACAACAATAACTCAGTAATACGCTGGATCGCGATCATTGTCTCGATTCTGGTAATCTTCTTCAGTGTCGCTTTTGGTGCGATCAATGGTAAGGTGAACAGGCATGATGAGCTTATAATGGAAATCCGGGAAGGGCAGGCAGAAATTAAAAACGAACTCAAATACATTATTAATCTATTGGAAAAAGATAAGTAAATTTATGTCTAATATTTATAAATTCCCGCAAAACCCACAAAAAGACACACGAGGATTGACGGAGAACAGTTTATTTTAAAAGGGTGATACCCTTTTCTTCTCACTTCTCACAGAAAAACCACTTTTTCCAAACCATTTACGATTATGCCAATTAATAAGTATTCTAGATAATATTATTGTAATATTTATGAAATAAAAGGAAAAAAAGATATATACGACTGTTCAGAGGAAATAACTGATTTTCTAATATTATTCCATTAATAGACAATGGAGGTAAATTTATTACCCGCCAATGTGCAAGTTTCTGAATTCTACCCCTCTAAAACATTTTTTCCTGCGCTTGTATAAACAATAACATCGTAGTTTTTATCCCAATATACTTGCCCTTATAAAATAAAAAGAATAATATACAAGTAATAAAGAAGTAAACTAAAAGGTGCAAATTATGTACGATGGAAATTACTTCCTAACAGGATTGAGGCACCAAGTTAGGGAAACAGGTGGTGATGCCATTGTAACTGTGGTCCTGCATTCCGGGGGAAGCTTCTATGTTAGAGATGTCTTTGAGACACATCCTGGCTATGTAATGCTGAATATCTGGCATGGATCAGGAGGGAAGCCAATAGTAGCACCATCTTCGGATGCGTACAGCCAAGAAATTCCTGAAGGCTACCACCCAATGTCTGTTGCATTTGAATCAATTTCAACGATAGATGTAATGCCTACGAGTGAAGAAGAACGACGTAGAATTGGATTCATCATATAGACCATAATTTAATCGAATAATTTAAAGTGTGAGCAAAAATGTGAGCAATTTCCTGATAATTCCAGCTAACAACAGATAAAAACTAATTGACGCATCTTATTATATTTGTTAAAATAAGGCTATTCCAGTCGATTCAGACGGAAGGGCGATTAGCTCAGCTGGGAGAGCGCCTGCCTTACAAGCAGGAGGTCAGTGGTTCAAGCCCGCTATCGCCCACATCTCTGCTGTGCAAAAAAAGGGCCCGGTCGGAAATATGGGCTCTTTTTTATTTATGCATAGAACATGCGTTGTGGAGGGTAACCAGATGCATACCTCTTTCCATCTCGGCATCGGGCACTACGGGATAGGGTTCAAAGACGGAGTGAACACGGTTATTTCCCGGAATGTCCGCGCTTTGCTCGATATCGATCCCACAATGAAGATCACCCTTTTTGGAAAGCTTGCCCCCGAGCACCGCAACTTCATAAACTCGCAGAAAGGGATTATCGACTACAGAAACATCGATGAGTTTGATCCGGAATCCTCATTAGGTCGTATAGTTAAAAAATCCATCTATGAGCAGCAGGTGCACGATTACATATGGCAGGGGACCAACATCGCGGAAGTGCTCGTTCAGAGGCTTTCAGATATGGACGTCATCATCGCAGAAAATCTCGGGATTGGTATCGATCCACCAGTCACCTATGCCTATTACCTCTATACCCAGTACTGCTATACCGCAAGAGAGCACAGAACATTTATCTATCGGTTTCACGATTTCGTACAGCAGCGTCCGGTGAACTTCAGCAATGTGAAGAAGTTTTTCCAGTTCCGCTTTGGGGAGACGCCCAACTGGCACAGCATTCTCTATCCCGCATACCCGAATATCAAGTACATAGCCATCAACAGATACGACCAGCGGCGGCTCATAGAGCACGGAATCGAAGAGCGTAATATATTCTACATCCCCAATTCTGTGGACAGATCGATTATCCCTCCAGATGACAGGAGAGAGGAGTTGAGAAGGAAAATCATCGAAAGGGAAAGGCTCGATCCCACGGTACAATTTATCCTCTATCCGGTCCGCTGTGTGCGGAGAAAGAACGTGGAGGAAGCGATCTTTCTTACCAGATTCTTCAACTGCCTGGCAGAGGGACGGAGCAGCAGCAACAACATCAAGATCAAAGGGAAATTCCATCTACTCATTAGCCTGAAGCCTGAAAAAGGGGACGATGCCGTGTATGCAGGAATCCTCGAGCGGTTCGTGAAAGAGCATGGCCTGCCGGTGACCATCGGTCTGAACGATCTGGTCTCCCTTGAGAGGGAGTACGACCCGGAGGAACCTCACAGGATCGTCAGATACAGCGTTGGTGACATCTACCGGGCCGCGGATCTCGTCATTACCACCAGTACCCTGGAGGGGTTCGGATTTGTCTACATAGAGCCGTGGCTGCTCGATAGGGCAGTGATCGGCAGAAGCATACCCTTTGTGACACCCGATTTTCAGGCAGCGGGGATGAAACTGGGCCATCTCTACACTGCGCTCATCGTTGACCGGATGGATTTCAAGGACATCGGTCAGGAAAAAGGCAATCCCGACGAGGTTCTCCTTGAAAGGCTCAAGCGGGTGCATAAGCTGGAAGATCCCATTTTCTTGGACCGGTTCATCGAAAGTAATGAGACCTCCATGCTTGCCACACTTCGCCTCTTTGAAATGGAGCACAGGAGGTCGATAATCGAAAAAAACAGGGATGTGGTGGAAGAGGTATATTCACAGGAGAACATCGGGCGGAAGCTCTATAAAGTCATAACTTCCTCGAGTGATCGATCCTGATGTGATTAAAGCGATAAGGATGGATGAACGGTTTTTTCTGTCCTTTGAAATGCTGTATATAGCAGGGAATCTTCAACACGAACAACGACCCAGAGGCTCTCCATGGCAATTTCAGGTGATTTGAGGCGGGTCCTCCAGAGAATCGATGGGAGGGGTTACAAGGCCTATAAGGATATCGAGGGAACCTACGATTTCGGGGAATATACCCTTATCATCGACCATGTGCAGGGTGATCCCTTTGCTGCTCCGAGCAGGATGCGGGTGCTCATCCCTCAGCGGGCTGCCAGTTTTCCCCGGGAGACTTACGACAACAGGAGTAGGGAGGTTGCACTGAGGGATTTTCTCACCAGGCGGTTTTCCGAATCAATCAGGCGGTTTTGCCGCGGAGGGAGGGGAAGTGGAAAAAGTGGATTGATCTCGATTGACAGGCCGGGTCAGGAAATACTGCAAAGAACATCGATGTTCGTGGGAGGTGAGGGTGTTGAAGCACGATTCAGGATAGGACTCCCGGCCTTCGGGAGAAAAATCGCAGCAAAGAATGCCGAAGCCATACTCTTCGAGGAACTTCCCCGTATCGTGAAATATTCCCTCTTTTTCAGGAACCTAGATCAGCGGAAACTCACCGAGCATGTAGAAACTGCGGAGGACGCGGATGCGCTCAGAGCACAGCTGAAATCCCGCGGCCTGATCGCCTTTATTACCGAAGGTGCAATCCTTCCCAGGGCGAGCGGTATTGACCAGCGCCCCCTCACCAGTGGGCGTGTAATCCCTTTTGCAGCGCCTGATTCTTTGCGCATGGAGGTGAACCTTCCAAACAGGGGCAAGGTGAAGGGAATGGGAATAGGGGAGGGGGTGACACTCATCGTTGGTGGCGGCTATCACGGAAAATCAACACTCCTGAGGGCCATCGAGCTCGGGGTGTACAACTATATACCGGGCGACGGCAGAGAGCTCGTTGTATCCGATCCGCAGAGTGTGAAGATACGGGCTGAGGATGGAAGGCGTATCGAGAAGGTCGATATTGATCCATTTATATCCAACCTTCCTTTCGGAAAAGATACGAGGTCCTTTTCAACGGATGATGCGAGCGGGAGCACCTCACAGGCGGCGAACATCATGGAGGCACTGGAGGTGGGAGCCAGAGTGCTCCTGATGGATGAAGATACATCGGCGACCAACTTTATGATCCGGGACCACAGGATGCAGGAGCTTGTCGCCAAGGAGCGGGAACCGATCACCCCTTTCATAGACAAGATACGGCAGCTCTACAGAGATCTGGGTGTTTCTACTGTACTCGCCATTGGCGGTTCAGGGGACTACTTCGATGTAGCCGAGCGCGTGATATGTATGGTTGAATACAGACCTCACGATCTCACTGAGCAGGCACTCGGCATCGCCGCGAAATACAAAGCTGAGCGCAGACCTGAGGGGGGAGAGCAGTTCGGGGTGGTGAGTGACCGTACACCGGTCGCCTCGAGCTTTGATCCAAGCAGGGGGAGAAGGGAGGTGAAGATATCATCAAAAGGGCTTTTTTCCATAGATTTCGGAACACACAGGATCGACCTTGGGGCCTGCGAACAGCTGGTAGATACGAGTCAGACCAATGCTATCGGCGACGCAATACAGCATGCAACGCGATACATGGACGGGAAGAGGACTGTTTCGGAAGTAATTACCCTGGTAATGAAGGACATCGGTAGAAAAGGTCTTGATGTGTTCAGCAGGAGGCCACTTGGAGAATATGCACTGTTCCGTGAGCATGAGCTTGCAGCAGCAATGAACCGTTTGAGAACATTCTCTGTGCGGACGAGGTTCGATGATCGTCAAGCCGGTGTATAAAAAACTGTTTCAATCAGGCAGGCTCAAGCAGCTTGCATCACAGCTTGAAGAGATCGCACGGGAATGCACCCTCTGCCCTCATCGCTGCGGGGTTGACCGCACGAGGACGAAAAGCGGCCGATGCAGAAGCGGGTTTCTGCCCATTGTGTCCTCATGGAACGCTCACTTCGGTGAAGAACCTCCACTTGTGGGGAGGAGGGGTTCTGGAACGATCTTTTTCACGAACTGTAACTTGGCCTGTATCTTTTGTCAGAACTACGATGTATCCCACCTCGGATACGGGAAAGAGGTCTCCTGCAGGGACCTTGCCCTGATGATGATCACCCTCAAGGAGAAAGGGTGCCAAAACATCAATTTCGTAACTCCCACCCACATGGTCCACACGATTGTGAAGGCGCTTCTCATTGCAGTTCCTATGGGCCTTAATCTACCCCTCGTATACAACTCGGGAGGATACGATTCGGTGGAAACCCTCAGGATGCTGGAGGATGTATTTGATATCTATATGCCGGATTTGAAGTATTCCGAAGAAAAGATCGGTCACTGCCTGAGCGGAGTGAAGGGATATCCTGAAACAGCAATGAATGCAATAAGGGAAATGCACCGACAGGTAGGGGACCTCAAAATGGATGAAGAGAGGATCGCATACAGGGGGTTGCTCGTACGCCACCTGGTTCTCCCTGATGGACGTGCAGGGTCGCGGGCAATTATCGATTTCCTGAGCGGACTCTCCCGGCACACCTATCTGAACATAATGGATCAGTACCGGCCTCTCTACAGAGCCCGTGAATGTCCAGAAATTTGCCGGAGGGTAACCATACATGAGATAGACGATACGGTCGATTATGCGAGAAAGGCGGGTATGACACGCGTGATTTTTTAATGGATGAAAGAATGTCCTGGTTGCAAAATTTTCACAATTTGTGTACTATTACACGAGTAATTGGGAAATTTTTAATGCCTGTTTTCGTTCAATTTTGTATAATAGGATTTTAATTTTCCCTTTTGGAGAGTCAGGGGGAGGTTCAGGGGAACCCATATACGAGTGGGGCATATAAGGGGAATGGGATTCAGTATAAAAAAATCGAAAAGGAAACGGCTCGTGGTGCCAGCAGAGCCGAAATATCTCCCAAAGGTACGAAATTTTGCAGAAAAGTACGGGAAGAGTCAGGGTTTCTCGAGAAAGGATATCAACGGGCTGAAGATATCGCTCGATGAAATCTGTTCAAATATCGTGCTCTACGCCTATAAGGGTATGGAACGGGGTGAAATACATATAGAGATAGAGAGACAGAACGATTCTGTGATCGTGTATATATCAGACAACGGGGTGGAATTCGATTACCAATCGGTGAAGGCCCCGAATCTCGAACAGTATGTTGAAAAGCAGATGAAGGGCGGTCTCGGCCTTCACCTGGTAAAAACAATAAACGATGAAGTTCACTATGAGCGGGTGGGGGACAGGAACATCTACACACTCCTGAAAAGCCTCAAATGGGAGACCTGAGGTACGTCCACCATGGGTACATCCACACACAGGGCTGGTTCCTGTGTTTCATTTTTAACAGGCCTATTCCGAAAATTTGCATTTCCCCATTTTTTCTTTCATAATTAAAAGTAACCGATGTAAGCCTCTTTTGCAGAAATAGGGAGAACGCGACCAATCAATGAAAATGCATATATCCAATCCAGGAGGAGCCTTTCAGCGGTATATCGAGACCGTTTCCAAGGGGAAACACGATCCCGAGGAGAAGAGGAAGCGGATGTTCGTGGGGTGTGGAACTCTGCTTGCACTCCCTCTGTATTATACATTTGGTTTTTACCACCTGCTGAAAGGCCTCTACCCGGAGGGTGTTCTCCTCCTCACAGGCGCCGTAATGGTATCCATTACAGTTGGAGCCCTTCTCTTGAAAGTAAAAAAAACTGGTCTCCTGTTCAGGCTTTGTCTCTTTTTTATCGGAGTGCTTCTTCTCCATCTCTTTGCTTCGAATGGGCAGGAAGGCTATAAGGCGTTCTGGATGTTTCTCTACCCGATCATCACCCTTTTCGTGCTCGGAAAAAAAGAGGGTGCCCTCTGGACCTCTGCGCTTTTCCTCCTTTCCGTTGCTCTCATCTTTCTGGGTCGCAGTCTTTGGGTGGGATTTCAATTTGACAGCACCTTTGCGATACGATTTTTTCTCTCCTTCGCAATCGTATCTGCTATTACGTACATTTTTGAGTTTATCAGATATAAAGTGCAGCGGGATATGGAAGATCAACAGTTACGTCTTCAGGAGGATAAGAGGAGGCTTGCGGAGGCAAAAAAACTTGCCGAAACCGCAACAAGAATAAAAAGCCAGTTCCTTGCAAACATGAGCCATGAAATTCGCACTCCCATGAACGGGGTGATCGGATTTACGGACATGCTTCTGGACACGGACCTCGACAAAACACAGCGCGAATATGCCTACACGATCAGGCGTTGCGGGGATGCACTTCTGATTCTGATAAACGATATTCTTGATTTTTCCAAGATAGAAGCGGGTGAGATGACGCTTGAGCACATTAATTTCGATCCAGAGCTCCACGTCTACGATGTGTGCGACATGATACGTCCCAGGATTGGATCAAAACCCATCGAGTTGATCTGTCGAATCGTGAGAGGTGACCCGGTAAGGTTCAGGCAGGTCCTGACGAATCTCATCGACAATGCGGCAAAATTTACTCCAGAAGGGGAGATCGAGGTTTCCCTGAGCGTAGAAGAGGAGAAAGAGAGTAAGGTAAAGTTCCATGTGGGAATCAGGGACACCGGGATCGGGATTCAGCAGGAGAGACTGGACTCCATATTTCTTCCTTTTCAGCAGGTGGACGGATCAACGATGAGAAAATATGGGGGTACGGGACTCGGGCTTTCCATCTGCCTGCAGATCGCCCGGCTTATGCACGGTAACGTCTGGGTAGAAAGCACTCCCGGGCAGGGGAGCACATTTCATTTTACGGCATGGTTCAGCACGGTGGAGGGAGGAAAGAGCAGCAGATACTTCCCACAATCTCTTGTTGGGAAAAGGGTTTTGGTTGTGGACGACAACCGAACGAATCTTAAAATACTCGAATACATGCTGGAATACGCGGGTATGAAGGTCGAATCCCTCTGCCAGAGTACAGAAGTGCTTAAAAGTTTCGCCAGTGCCAAGAGAGAGAAAAAACCCTTTGCTGTCTGTATCATTGATATCCAGATGCCCGATTTGAACGGTTTCGATGTTGCACGGGAGATTAGAAAATCAAAGAGGAGGTTTGGACGTGTGCCGCTGCTTGCCCTGTCCTCTACGATGGAGAGGGATGCGAAGAAGTGCTCTGAAGCCGGATTCGATGGATTCTTGAGCAAACCGATTCAGAGGAAGAAGCTCTATCGTGTCCTCGAAGGTGTTCTCGGCTTCAGTGAGGAGGACGGCTCACGGCGCACACGGACACAGAGGGGAATATTGACGCAGTACTCGATTCGGGAAGAGATGAAGAAATCCGTTCGCATTCTGCTCGCAGAGGACAATGCCGTGAACCAGAGGCTTGCGAAACTCATGCTCGAAAAAGCAGGCTATAGAGTCGACCTTGCGAACAACGGCCGCGATTTATTGGAGAAGTTCATCAGTGCACCGAAAGATTTCCACCTCATTTTCATAGATATCCAGATGCCGGAAATGGATGGATTTGAGGTCACAAAACAGCTGAGAGATCGGGGCTTCAACTCCATTCCGATCGTTGCTGTGACCGCGCATGCCATGAAGGGAGACAGGGAGCGCTGTATCACGGCAGGCATGAACGATTATATAGAGAAGCCTATAAAGAGGGAGAATATACTGCGCATTCTCGATAAGTGGGTATTCAACAGGGAGGTGGCATGAATCTGAAAGCCATGGCAGATGAACTTGAGCTCGAGGAGCATGAATACATCGAGCTCATCCATCTCTTCATAGAGACCTCGGCCACCGATGTGGAAATCCTCAAAAGTGCGTTGGCGAATGGTGATGCGGAAAATGCCGCAAATGCTGCGCATTCAATTAAAGGGGCAGCGGGCAATCTGAGATTAAACGATCTGTATGAGACCGCAAAAAAGATGGAGATGGCTGCGCGGGATGGCAATTTGGAAGACGTGTCAGGAGATTTTGTGATCCTTATAAAAGAGCTTACCAGTATTGAAACCCTCACTGAGGGCCGATTCTGAGAACGCAAGGGGAGTAAAAATAAGACAGTAGAGGAACAGAATCGAGATGATGAAAAAAGTTCTGGTGGTAGACAACCATCCCATGATACTAAAATTCATGAAGGACCTCATAGAGAAGGAAGGGTATGAGGTGAAGTCTGCAGTGGACGGTCTCTCTGCCCTTGATGTGTTGGGCACCTTCGTGCCAGACATCATGTTTGTTGATCTGGTCATGCCGAATATTAGCGGTGAGAAGCTCTGCAAAATAGTGCGAAGCAATCCAAAATTGCGGGACGTATTCATCTGCATACTCTCCGCCATCGCCGCTGAAGCTGAGGTAGATCATACCGCCTTCGGGGCGAACGCTTGCATCGCGAAAGGCCCATTAAATAAGATGTCACAGTACGTATTTTCCATGCTGAATGAGGCGGAAAATGGTACACTCTGTGCCGGTGGAGGGAAACCCATCGGGCTCGATGAGGTATACAAACGCCACATCACCAAGGAACTCTTGCACTCAAAGCGGCATTTTGAAATCATCCTCGGGAACATGTCACAGGGTATCATTGAACTCAATCCGGAAGGGAGAATCGTCTATGTAAATCAAGTCGCGCTCTCATTGATCGCTCTCTCAGAAGAAAATCTGCTGGGATCGTCCATTGTCGATCTCTTCCAAGGCGAATACCGGAAGATCGTGCAGAACATGCTGGAGGATGCAAAGCAGCGTTCTCTTACAGTAGCGGAGGATTCCCCTCTCATACTCAACGGTAAGGAAATTTCACTCGTACTCATTCCGGTGCGTGATGAACACAGGTTTTCAAACATAGTAATCGTTGACGATGTGGGTGAGCGCAGGAGGATGAAATTCCAGCTCCTTCAAGCACAGAGAATGAAGGCAATTTCCACTCTCGCAGGCGGAATCGCTCACGAGTTTAACAATGCGCTCCAAGGCATCACGGGCAATCTCGATCTCATGGAGCTGAAGATAAAGGAAGGTGAAGTAGTCGAGCATTTTTTATATCCGATGAAATCATCGATAGAGAGGATGAGCAGTCTTACCAACCAGCTCCTCGCCTATTCCCAGGGAGGAAAGTACCAGCCGAAAGTGATATCCCTCTCGGCGTTTGTTGAAGAGACACTTCTCTCGGTCCAACATACCCTCTGCCGGCAGATACATATCGAGACAAGTCTCGAACCTGATATTTTCAGCGTAAGGGCGGATCTTACCCAGCTTCAGATGGTGATTCTGGCCGTGCTGCACAATGCAGAGGAGGCGGTTGAGGGGGAGGGAAGGATAAGAATCATCACGCGCAATGCTGAAATCAGGGAGAAATTGACCAGAAATCAGTTTGAGATCCATCCCGGTTCCTACGTGTGTTTGTGTATCGAAGACAACGGAAAGGGGATGGACCAGGAGACACGCTTGAGAGTATTCGAGCCTTTTTTCAGTACAAAATTTCAGGGTCGCGGATTTAGTATGGCAGCGGTGTACGGGGTCGTGCAGAATCACAACGGGTGGATCGATATCGAATCCCAGGTGGGGAAAGGGAGCTCGGTATGCATCTACCTCCCTGCCACAGAGGATGAAGAAGAACCCACCCCGGAAGGGACTTTTTCTATATTACCAGGAGCTGCCACGGTGCTCGTGGTCGAGGATGAGGAGTCAGTCCTGCAGGTGACGGCTGATATGTTGAAGACGATCGGCTATCAGGTGCTCGAGGCAAGGACGGGGAAGGAGGCGGTAAAGATCGTGCATGAGTACGAAGGGCATATTCACGTAGCCATACTCGATCTGGGACTGCCCGATATGGAAGGATCGAGTGCCTTTGGACAACTCAGGCAGGCCAGACCTGATATGAAAGTGCTTCTTTCCAGTGGATACTCGATCGATGGACCTGCTCAGGAAATCATCGACAAAGGCGCAGATGGATTTCTCCAGAAACCTTACACCCTCCTCGTGCTGTCAGAAGAACTCAGAGATATACTCATGAAGTGATGAAATGGAGCGCTTTTACCGCGGTGGATATTCCTTTCCCCCTGATGTTTAGACAACCGCTCGTGAGAGAAGGATTTTTTAATCTGAGACGTTCCACATCTTTCATATTGAGCCCGTAGAATTTCAGTGCTTTTTCATATTCCTCTGTTACCCTCTGCTTCGCTTCGTAGAGTTTCATGAGTATTCTGCTTTTGAAGTTCACCTCTGCGTCCCCGGATGTGTCGACAGATATGAAGATACTGTTTCCCACGTCGAGTGCGGCTTTTATCTGCACCCCATCGCTCTGAGTCGAACACATGCATCCGAAGGGTTTAACAGAAATGACCATGTGCGCCTTCCGGTGCATCACGCTGTATATGTGTTTTCCTACCTCCAGGTGACCTTCTCCGCCCAAGAGTTTCGGAGAATAGTACGCGTCCGCGTACCTGGCGAGCCTTTTCTGGGCTGCGGAAAGATCGGGTTTATTTCCGAGAAGTCTGCGGTAAAACATGTAGTACTGGTGAATGTAGAGTTTGATGAGTATGAGAATAAGGATGGTTTTTATAGCTTTTACGGGCGACCGGAATGCCCTTTCCCAGGTAAAGCGAACCTTGCCCCACAAAAGGTACTCGAGCCAAGTGGTGATCGGCTCAACAATCGGTTCCGCTCCCTCTTCGATCAGCCAGCCGGGAAGCCGATAATTGGCCTCACCTTCCTGCATCTGAGAAAAAAATTCACCCGTGATCTTGACCTTCGGTTTTGCTCTGAAGTAATCGAGAGTCACTATTCCGAGTTTTTCATATACTGTACGAAGGGCTTTTCGTATTGAGGTTCCCCTGCTCAGGGTATTGTAGAGGATATCGAGGGATTCTTCCCTCCATCGGTCAACACTTCCTGTCAGAACTTCGTAGGGCTTGGTTTTGTAGTAGATGTTGTTTATCAGGTCTGCAATGATGAAAGATTTAAGGATTCTGAAAAGTGATTTCCGGGGGAGATCGAATCCCATATCTTTCAACTCGTTGAGGAGGGCATGGTCCTGCTGGAGAGCAAGTATTTTGAAGTCCTTAAACCCTGCATCCCGGACTGCTTTCCTGTACTCCATTTCATACATCCCAAACCTGCACGGTCCACAGGAGCCAGCAGTTATGAAGAGGTAGTCGTTGGAGAAATCCCTCTCTCCTCTCTCTCGTAGTAAAAAAAGGAACTTGAGAATATTGCCCGCAGTGTAGTAGACTGGATTGCACTGACCCTTGTTGCAGTACATCTTTCCCAGCTTGAGCGCCTCGTTGTCAGGTTCTGGGAGGCTCTCAACATCGAAGCCGAAGGATTTGAACACCCCTTCAACGAGGGTATCGTGCGCCCTGGTCAGACCGCCAAAGATGACCTTTCGTGGCATTTCAGCTCTTCCTCCACCAGCCTGCTCAGGAAGTAATCGATCGTCTCGACCCTGAGCTTGATCGATCCGAACGGTTTGTTTTCATCGATCTCATGGAAAGTGAAGTAGGGTAGGTTACACTGATTGAATATATCATCGACCACAGAGTAAAGCATTGCATCATGACCGCAGCGAAAGGAAGAAAGATCGAGGGCAATCAAATTCCGGTGCCTGACCGCGAATTTTGCGGCCCAAATCTTCAACGATGTATTTTCACTGAAGGGGCGGGACCATACGTCGTGCACCTCGAGGGGGTGTTCCACGAGTCTGTTTACAATATCCTTCTCAAAAAGCCTCTCTAGCAGGAATCCGCTCTTTGGAAGGCTCTCCACCGTGAAAATGTGGTATCCGCATCTGTTCAGCTGGTCGAGAATTCCATGATTGATCCCCGGATCGTTGTGATAGGGCCTGCCGAGGAACACGATTCCGATTCTACCATCTTTTTCAAGCTCGAGCAGGACTTCTTCCGCCCTTTTCTGGATTTCTCGCTGGCTGCTCCTCAATGCTTCCCAACCCTGAAAAAGGGCGTCTCTGTTCTCACTTCTCGAAATCCCGAACTCGGCTCGGATTACGGAGTACATTTGCCTTTCGAGTATATCTGCTTCTTCCAGGTCGAGAACAGGATCCATGAAGATCACTTGATTGAGCCGGAATTCGTCCTTTTCAACGGTGAATGCTGCCTTCACCACCTCAGGAGTTGCAGCAACAACCGGACAGGCCCAGTGGTATTCGCGGGTATGTATCTGTCCCTTCAACATCCGGATACAGGGAAAGAATATATGGGTTGCCTTTTTGTTATAGATCAGGTTATGCACATGAGAAATCGCGATTTTTGAAGGGAAGCAAGGGTCAATTGAACCCCTTCCTGAGGTCTTTCCGTAAAGCTCACGGGAAGTGAAATCGGAAAAAATTACCTTCTTCACACCGAGCGCTTCAAAGTAGGCACTGAAAACAGGGGCAGTGGAGTAAATATTAAGCACGCGGGGGATTCCGATTACCGCATCCTGTATGCGCGCCCTCTTTCCTCTCTGCGCTTTCACTACCACTTGAGGTGAGTAAGAATGAAAGAGAAATTCGTTGTTGATGTTTACAAAGTTCACGGCACTTTTTCGTTTTTCTTCTGTACCCTTCACTATCTGCTCAAGCTCTCTTTGATTGTGCGCCTTTCCCTTTTCACAGCTAGAGACGATGTACTCACGCTCGGTCTTTCCCGCAGTAATAGTGATGACGGTGCGGAGACATCGGTTCGTGCAGAAGTGACAGCGCGTCTCTTCGTCCCGTTTCGCGCTGTGCCGTATCTCTTGAAGATCCGAAAATCCGATAAACCGCGATTTCCTTGGCCTCGGTGCAGTACTCACCACCCGCTTTGCTTCAATAGCCGCTCCGATTGCACCTGCCACCTCTTTATAGGGGTGCACATGGATCCGTGCTCCATCCACTCGTGAGCTGATGAAATCCATTTGGGATTTCACTACCGCAAGATTGTTGTGTGTTCCACCCTGCAGCACGAACACCTTTCCGAGTCGCTCGAGATTCGGTTCCTGTACGACGTAGAGCCAGATGTTGAGTGGCAGGACTCTGGCAAGACCTGCCATGATCTCGTGGGCCCCCCATCCAAGCTGCTGAAAGTTTACAATATCCGATTCTAAAAACACTGCGCACCCGAAGTTGAACTCCGGTGCGTATTCTGCTTTGAAGGCAAGATCGGCAAACTCATCGATGCGATAGCCGAATCTCTCTGCAGTTGCCTGGAGGTAGTAGCCATTTCCGGCAGAACACTGAGTGTTGAGCCGGAAATCCTTTACCGTACCGTTCTTTAGTAAAATTACCTTTATATCCTGTCCCCCGACGTCGCAGATGACATCCGTATCGGGAAAGTATTTCAATGACCCGAGAGTATGAGCGACCGTTTCCACTACAGCCGTATCCCCGCCAAAGGCTTCGCACAACAGGTCCTTCGCATATCCGGTAAATCCGATGCCCTGTACACTCATGCCAGGTCCTGACTTTCGCCTCAAATCCAGCAGTATATCCCGTGCATCGGTCAATGGATTCCCCTCGGAAAGCTTATATGCGCTCCAGAGGACTTCATCATGGGTGCTTAGAACAACTCCTTTGGTCGAAGTTGAACCCCCATCAATGCCAACGAACACCGGGATGTCATTTCCCAGCTGTATCGCTGCACCGCTCTCCATCTGGGCGTCACTTCGCCCGTATCGTTGGAAAAAAGATCTCTTTTCCCGTTCAGTGCTGAAAAATTGGACTCTGTTCGTCTGTAAGCATTTTTTATCTTTTTTTAAGGAGACTGCAGAAAGAACGGGAAGCCTCTTTATTTGATAGGCGCCTTTCTCCTCCATCATCCCAAGGAGCACCGCTCCGAAAGCACCGAAATAGAGGGCATTCTCTGGCGTTCTGAAGGCGTTCTCGATATTTCCAGGGACTGCATAGTTTCTCTGCATCCAGAGCTCTGCGATAGCATGGCGCCAAGCTTCTCTCAATGCGGGATAAAACACGTTCGGTCCCCCCAGGAGTAGTACTTCGGGTTCCGGGGTAAACCCGCGTACTAGAACAGCGAGGTTCTGCTCCACAATCGCCCTGAACAGTGAAATAATGAGGGCATCCTGTGGGATACCCTGCTTCTGAAGGCTGTTTATATCGGTCTCCGCGAACACGCCACACTTTCCTGCCACGGGGTATAACTTTTCAGGAGAATATTGCATGCCTGTGGCGGCTGACTCAGACAGATTGAGCTTCATGATGATCCTGTCGATAGTTGCTCCAGTGCCTCCCGCGCACCTGTCGTTCATGGTTGAGAATTTCCCCTGGCCATTCTTCCAGAGAATGAACTTCGCATCCTGTCCTCCAAGCTCGAAGACCGTCCTCGCACTCGGATAAAAGTGCTCCACTGAAAAGCTGAGCGCATTCACTTCCTGGAAGTACTTCCCGTTGAATTCCCGGGCAATCCTACTTCCACCGCTACCTGTGGTGAATAATCTAAAGGGAAGTCCGAACTCCGTTGATATGAGGGTGATGAAATCGATTACCTTTTCGGTTTGCCTGCTCTTATGCCTCTCGTACCTCTTCCAGAGAATCTTTTTCTTTTCATCGACGATCAATCCTTTTACCGTGGTGGAGCCAATGTCGATTCCGACTGTGAGCATCTGATGCACCTTCGCCCCTTTCCATTGTATCAAGTGTTAAATATAATTCGCCCAGATCGGAAAGTTAAACAAAGATGAATAAATTCATTTTGTGAAATTCGACGGATTCAGTCTCCGCGTAACCTCTTGAACCTCTCTGCAGTACTATTATATATGATTTCGGTCAAATAATAAGAGGAAATTGAAATAATATTTGCCCTTATGGGAAAATGATGTTAATATCCCTATTCTATACAAACCTCTATTAAATTAGATATATGTGGTGTAGGGGGAAGGATGAACAGAAGAGTTGTCGTGACCGGTTTAGGACCTGTGTCCTCGATAGGGATCGGAAATGAAACCTTCTGGAAGTATGCGGTGGAGGGCAGGGGTCACTTCAGAAATGTGGATTTCACCGATGTCGAGCTGGATCAGTATCGGAGCAGGGTATGCTCGCCAATCGATAACTTTTCTCTCGCTGATTACTTTGAGAATCCGAAGAGGTTGAAGCGGGCGGGGAGGGCGACCCAGTACACTTTAGTCGGAGCATACCTCGCGCTTCAAGATGCGGGATTTAAAATCCAGCAGGGGACCCATGAACAACCAAATGGTCCAACAATGTTCTGGTTGGAAGGAGTGGATCCGCTTAGGTGCGGAGTAATACTCGGTCAGTCGGAGAGCAATGTCGACGTCATGCTGATAGGACATGTCTCCTTTTTACAGAACAAAGGCCCCAAGAGAGTCAATCCGATCACTCTGCCACAGTCCAACTGTAATGTCGGTGCCACTACTGTTGCTGAGTGGTTTTACCTGAGGGGAACCAACTTCACTATCGCCACTGCCTGTTCTTCCGCAACCCATGCGATTGGAATGGCGACTCTCAACATTCTGAACGGGACAGAGGATATGATGGTATCCGGTGGAGCCGATTCGACACTGGATTCCTATTTCTTCTCCGGGTTTGATCTTCTCAGGGCCTTAAGCAGGAGAAACGATGAGCCACAAAAAGCCTCTCGTCCCTTTGATAGGGACAGAGACGGTTTCGTGCTTGGGGAAGGTGCGGGGATTATAGTACTTGAGGAACTTACCCATGCCCAAAAACGGGGTGCACGGATCTATGGAGAGGTCATTGGTTACGGCTACTCTACCGATGCGTACAATATCGTTGCCCCTGACCCCTTTGCAAGGTCGTCAATCAATGCGGTGAGGAAGTCGCTTCAAATGGCAAAGGTGTCACCGGAAGAGGTAGAGTACATCAATGCACATGGAACTTCCACTGTTTTGAACGATCCCAACGAAACTTACATAATCAAACAGGTATTCGGAGAGTATGCATATAAAATACCGATAAGCTCCTCAAAATCTTACTTCGGTCATACAATCGGGGCTGCAGGCGGGCTCGAATCCATCGTGACATTTCTGGCAATGGAACATGGTAAGATTCCACCCACGAACAATCTGGACAATCCCGATGTGGAATACGTGGACGAAACAGCACCCCAACTGGACAAGCACTGCGATCTGGATTACGTACCGAAGAAGAGCAGGGATAAATCCATAGGCATCGCGCTAAAAGAATCCTTTGGCTTCGGTGGCCAGAACGGTGCGGTGATCTATAAAAAATTCGAGAATCTCTGAAGGTGATGGGGGAATGAAAAGGATTCTTGAGGGAGTAAAAGAAGCGCATGGTGCAAAGGGTCAAACTGAAGGGACTTTCCCGAAAGGGAAAAGTGCTTAGACAGTTCGATACTCACCCGATGACATCGTCACCCTTTTCCACAATCCCTTGTTGGATATAAATTTGAGAGAGCCTATTTTCGATTCGATCGTCACGTCCTTTCCTCTCACATTGAGCGTAAACACTTCATTCGGGTGCCTGTTAAGAAGTACATTGACCATGAGGAAGGCCTTTTCCAAACCGTCTCCTCTTCCATAATTCCATACTTCATCGGGAAGGGCAAGACGCGTCTCATCGTAGATTGATTCATTTTCCATCTTATCAAGAACATGGCGTATTTCCTCCACGCTTTTTTCTTCCAGGCCTGTGAGACAGACAGGATTTCTCTCCACCGCTGCTTTCACAAAGGGAACCCAGTCGATCCTCTCCATGTCCCTGTAGGCGTAGAGTGCAAGCTGTGTGGTCAGGTTTCGCTCAGCCTCACATCGTATGTATTCGATGACCCTTTCCCTCGGCCAGTCCAGAGGTATTTCAAGCCGTTCTGACGCTTTGAACTCTTTGTCCATGCCGGGAAGCCTGGGTATCACAAGGAGGAACTCTTTCAGACTCTTGAACATCCGTTCAATGTTCGGACATTTCTCTATCTCAAGCTCCCGAATACTTATGACATCCAGGTCCTCGATTGATAGATCAGGATGTGATCTGAGGAACTCTTCAAAGTCGTTGAGCATGATGCGGTCGGGAATAGGGGTAAAGCTGAACTCCTCGTCGTCGATCTCGTTGAGAAGTGTAGCACGGGAATCGGTGGAGAAGCTGTTCGGGCTTGTATGCTCGTATTTATATATCTTTTCGACCTCGATGTACATCTCCTTTCCATGCATTGAGTGGCGGTACTGGAAGCAGCGCTGAAATTCGCTCTCCTTTCGTATGAAGTTGCTTATTACCTCCGGTTTCAAGTCTGCGCGTAAAAAGGAGGAGAGTGCTGTGGCGAAGTAATTATAAGCATCCGGATCAATCGACGCCTCGCGGTACACAGTATGGATGTTTCCCGATATGTGAGAAACTACCGTTACATCCTCGTTCTCAAGCGCTCTCCTCGCTTTTGTCGAGAGGGATGTTCCGTTTGTCCACATGTTTTTTGTCACGATGCGCCGGTTATTGGTGAGTACCCCGTCATTGACATCGATGAAATTCTGAGAGTGCAGGGGAGTCGCCATGAGGAAAATTTTATCAAGCGGGATCTTTGCTACAAGAAAGAGTGCCGCAGTATAGAGCGTTGACAGAGAGACACACTCCCCGGCACCGGTCGTATATCCACCCTTGTAACGGAAAGCATTCATGGCTTCCACAGTTTCCGTCTTCCAGTAGGGAATCACGTTGTCTGTGTATTTATCCAGACCAAAATGCCTCCGAATATCGATGCTGAAATAGTGTTTATCTCCCTCGTAACCGAAGAGAGCATTTGATCTGGCGATGACCTCTTCGGAGAGGAACCCCCTGAACCGTTCGATCTCTCTCTCCTTGGTGGTTAGCCCCCAGGTTTCCAAATCGAGGTTGAACACAAAGTTGTCCATGACGAATTGCTTGACTCGGTTTATCCGCTGAATCGGCTTCTTCTTATCAATACCCTTGAACCAGGGATCCTTCCTCCATCCCCATATCACAGGAGAAATGATGTTTGCGAGTACCAGGGCATAGAGGAGCTCGGGAAAGATAAAGATCTCCATGTCGGAAAGGGTGAATGCGGAGGAGAGCATTTCAAGGGCTGGCACCTTTGCTTTTCTCTCAGCCTGGACATCTGGCGACATGACTACCTCTCCAATAAAGATAGAAATCGAATGAGAGGATAGGGATGTGTTCCCCTCAACAATAACCATAGGATCATATAACGACAATAAAAACCTCTACATCAAAAGATGCATTTATATTACTTTTTACCGTAAAGATATTACATACGAGGCGGCATTGCTGTTTTGGACCGCACTCAAAGATTATGGAAATGGGCATGTCATCTCGTGTCAACTCATAATTCGGGCGACACAAATGTGTCGCAGGGTACTGCCAAGCCTTTATAAAGCAATTCTTGATGATGTTCTATTCATCTGATGGAAAAGCCCATTTCTGTATTAATCTAAATGAGAGGATGATTACATGGCGAACAAGAACTACGGAGGATTTCGGGTCTTACAGGAAAAGCACATCAGAGAGATCAATACCACGGGAAGGATATTTCTTCACCAGAAAAGCGGGGCACACCTTCTCCACCTGGAAAACGATGATGACAATAAAGTGTTTTCGATCAGCTTCAGAACCCCGCCGCAGGACAGTACAGGCATACCTCACATTCTCGAGCACTCTGTACTGTGCGGTTCTAAAAAATTCCCTTCAAAGGAGCCCTTTGTGGAGTTGGTAAAGGGCTCACTGAATACCTTTCTCAATGCCATGACCTTTGCGGACAAGACCATGTATCCGGTGGCGAGCAGGAATAAGAAGGATTTTTTTAATCTGATGGAAGTTTACCTCGATGCGGTGTTTCATCCCAATATCTACCTCTACTCCGAAATACTCATGCAAGAGGGATGGCACTATGAGCTGGATTCACGGGAAGAAGATATACATTACAAAGGGGTGGTCTACAATGAGATGAAAGGTTTCTATTCCTCACCTGAAGCGATTCTCTCTCGAAAGGTGATGGAATCTCTCTTTCCCGATACCTGCTACGGACTTGAGTCAGGAGGAGACCCTGACATTATACCCGAACTCACGCGAGAAAGCTTCCTCGATTTTCACCGTATCCTCTACCATCCTTCGAACAGCTACATTTATCTCTATGGAGATGTTGATATAAGGGAGCTACTCGGATACCTCCAGAAGGAATACCTCAATGAATACGATAGGATTGAGGTGGATTCTTCCATTTCTCTGCAGAAATCCTTTGATAGAATGAGGGAAGTGTACGCTTCCTATCCGTTGGCTCCAGGAGAAGTGGAAGATGATAAGGCCTATCTCAGCCTGAATTATGTTACGGGACTTTCAACGGATAGTGAGCTCTATCTCGCGTTAAATATCCTGGAGCATCTCCTCCTTGAAACTCCTGCAGCCCCCCTCAAGAAGGCACTGATCGATGCGGGTCTCGGAAAGGATGTGTTCGGTCAGTTCGAATCGAGTATTCTCCAGCCAGTCTTCAGCGTTATCGTGAAAAACAGCAGTGTCCAGAAGAAAGAGTTGTTAAGATCGGCGGTGAATGATACTCTGCGAAACCTTTCGAAGTATGGGATCGATAAACGCCAGGTGGAGGCTTCCATCAACATTAAGGAGTTCCGGTTGAGGGAAGCCGACTTCCGTGGGCTTCCGAAAGGACTCGTCTACTGCATACAGTGCATGGACAGCTGGCTGTACGGACAGGACCCCTTTCGGCACCTTGAATACGAGCCTACCTTGGTGAGAATCAAGAAGGCGCTGACCGATCGCTATTTCGAGGAGCTCATCGACCGTTTTTTTCTGAACAATACTCACTGCTCACTTGTAGTGGTGAGCCCAGAGAAGGGACTCAGCGAGAAGAAGGAAAGGGAGACAAGGAGCAGGCTTGAAGCGTACAAGAAAAGTCTCTCTGGGGATGAGGTGGAGCGGCTCATGCGAGAGACAGCCGAGCTGAAGAAGAGGCAGATCACCCCCGACCCACCGGAGCTCATAGAGAAGATACCGCTTCTTACCCTGAAGGATTTAAGTCCAGAGGCAGAGGAGCTTCCATTAGAACTCAGGGAAGAGATGGGAGAAACCGTGCTGTTTCACCCAGTTTTTACGAGCAGGATTGCCTATGTAAACCTCTTTTTCGATATTAACCTCCCTGAACAGGATTTGCCCTATGTGGCGCTTATTTCCTACGTTTTAGGAAAGGTCAGCACAAAACGATACGGATACGGAGATCTCTCCAATGAAATTAACATTCATACCGGTGGAATATCTTACAGATTTGAGACATACGGTGATAAGGAGGATGATACCCGGTATATGCCGAAGTTCGTGGTGAAATCAAAATCCCTGGTTTCAAAATTGCCGAAACTGTGTAAACTGCTCGGAGAAATTCTGGGCACAACCCGGTATGATGAGAAGAAGCGGCTCAAAGAAATCGTTCAGGAGACAAAGTCCCGGATAGAGATGAGCATTTATGAAGGAGGTCATCTCGTCGCAATCTCACGGCTCCTCTCCTATTTCTCACCCATCGGCTGTTTTACCGAACGTGTCTCCGGTCTGTCTTTTTACATGTTCATCGCCGATCTCGAAAAGAACTTCGATGCACGTGTCGATGTTCTGTCGAGCAAGCTGAAAGAGACCGCTGATTCTCTCTTCAATGGAAAAGGCCTTCAGGTGAGCGTTACACTGGATTCGGGAGATTATGGGCGATTCAGAGAGAGCTTTCCTGTGCTCCTGGATCGGCTTGGAAGCGGTGTATCTGCTTCTCTATCTTACAATCTTGAAGCCATTGGTAAAAATGAAGGCCTCCTTACCCCTGGAAAGGTTCAGTTTGTGGCCAAGGGGTACAACTTCAGACGAATCGGCTACGGGTATAGTGGGGTGCTAATGGTGTTGAGGACCATTACCAGCATGGACTACCTCTGGAATAGGGTAAGGGTTCAGGGAGGAGCGTACGGAAGTTTTGCCCGGTTTTCGAGGAACGGAAATATGTATTTTTGTTCATATCGTGACCCAAATCTGCGGGAGACGCTTTCGGTGTATGATGAGGCGAAGGAATACCTTCGGAGATTCGATGCTGATGATCGAGAAATGACGAAATACATAATCGGCACGATCAGCAAGCTGGATGCCCCCCTTACACCTTCCATGAAAGGGGAAGTTGCGACGGAGCGGTTTTTCGCCGGCCTTACACAGGAAGATGTGCAAAAGGCGAGGGGCGAAGTACTTTCCACCCGTAAAAAGGACATCGCCCGGTGTGCCCAGATGGTAGGAGAGTCAATGGACCAGAATTACTTCTGCGTGATTGGCAGTGAGGGAAAGTTGAGGGAAAATGGGGAGCTCTTTTCCCGACTCGTACCGGTGTTCGAGGACTAAATCAGATTCTTTCTCATGTGGTGCTCCTCTTTACGGTAGGAATCACGATTCTGGAGCTCTCGCGTTTAATTCGGGTTGAACCTGTCAGGTTCATCGTGGCACCTTTCGTTTTTTAGCTGGTGGGGAGGTCATCCGCACGCTTCCCGATGGACAACATGGCGCACGTGAGGTACCGGGAAAAGCGTTGCATTTCCAGACGAGGATGAATACTTTAAGCTATTCGAGAAAAAATTCGGGTGAGGAGGCTCCAATGCCGGATGGAAAGAAGGAGATCAAGGTAGAATTCCAGAAAGACCTGATCGGTGGCGTGTATGCGAACACCCTGTCAATCCAGCACACCGCTGAAGAGTTTATCATGGATTTCTTCCTGATCGCTCCACCTACGGGTGTGGCAACAGCCAGGATAATCACCAGCCCGGGACATATGAAGAGAATAATTCAGGCCATGCAGGAAAACGTAAAAAAGTATGAGGAGAAGTACGGCAGGATCAAGGTAGCCGCAGAGCCGGATCACAAATCCCAGATTGGATTTAAACCCTGAAGAGTTGAAAACCCTTGATTTATCTGGCCTGCATGAGAAAATGATGGAAAACGGCAAGGCTTCACAGGCGGAAAGTTCTGAGAAAGACTGTGAATTGATGAGGTGTATGATCGTATGGAAGTAATAGAAAAGATCCCGATTGAAATCAGCGTTCCTCAGGTGCTTGCTGCTTTGCGGATGGACGAGAAAAATCCATCTTTTAAGTCACTAGCCGGCAAATTGCTCGAAAAAGCAAAAGAAGTAGCACAGCCCAAAGCTCTATATACGGTCTCCTATATAGAGAATAAAAATGAAGAGAGCGTACAAATAGACGGTGTGCTCTTCAGAAGCAAAATCCTTCGAAAGAACCTGGAAAGTGCGGAACGTGTATTTCCCTATATTGTGACTGCCGGAAGGGAGCTCGATGCGGTCGAGCTTCATAAGGATGATTATATGTCGGTTTTCTCTTTTGATGCGATCAAGGAGCTCATACTCGAATCTGCCTATCATTACCTTGAAAGGTATATAATAAATAGATACTCACCCGGCACAATGGCCCACATGAATCCGGGATCTCTCAGCGACTGGCCAGTCTCACAGCAGCCCGCTCTTTTCTCGCTCTTCGGGGACGTTGAAACGCTCATAGGTGTGAAACTCACGCCAAGCTTCTTGATGAACCCGATCAAATCCGTTTCGGGCATTTACTTTCCCACAGAGATCGATTTTAAGAGCTGTATGCTCTGCACACGTCATCCATGCAGCAAGAGAAGAGCGCCCTATGATCCTGAAATGGTGAAAAAATACCGCTAGGGGTCGGGACCCTGGGATTACAGGGGTGTCGGTCATCATCCAGCGGTCTGTTGAGAGGTGCGGTACAGCTGTCCAACATACATGATAAACTGATCGGGGGAAAGGGGAGTCCCGTTGAAGATCAGGTATCATGTGCTGTTGTGTGTCTGACCGCAAAAGCTGAATGCATAATTATCAGAAGAGGAGGCCTTATATGCCCGCGATTGCCACACTAGAGGAATTAAAAGCAATTGACATGGGTTTGAAGAAGCTTAAAGAGTCCTACCCTCAGGCATACGAAGAGTTTGCACAATTTTTCAAGAACAATCGGCGTATTGGCTACAAGAACATCATCAAACTGATGATCGGTGAGTCCACCCCCGAGAAACTGAAAGGGGTGGGTTGAACCGGAAGCGGTCTGTTTTAGTCGGTTTTGCTGCTTGACTCAGCAATCAAAGAGGATGAAAATGATCATTTTTTCTCGTGCTCTCTTATTATTCGACTGGCACCGCCAAGCCTTTATAAAGCAATTCTGGATGATGTTCTATCGATCTTTTAAAGAGCTCATTCTCCTATTAGAAAAAGGGGGAAGACAATGAAGTGCATCGTTGTTCTGGGTACACTCGATACCAAGGGAAGGGAAGTGGAGTTTGTGCAGCAGGAGATCAACTCCCGAGGTCACACACCGCTTGTAATCGATACCGGTGTCCTGGGAAAGCCTACGATTGATCCTGATATTCACAGGGAAGAAGTTGCCCGCCGGGGTGGGACTTTCCTCTCGGAGTTGCTTAAAAATCCCGAACGTGAAAGGGCCGCGCCGGTTATGGCCCGCGGTGCACGGGAGATCGTGGCTGAGCTCAATCGACAAAACAAGATACACGGAATTATCTCCATGGGCGGAACGCAGGGGACAACCCTCTCGACGGAAGTGATGCGCGCACTCCCGGTCGGTTTCCCGAAGGTGATGGTTTCTACGATGGCTTCGGGAAACACCGCGCCCTTTGTGGATATAAAGGACATCACCATGATTTTCTCTGTTGCAGACATCATGGGGCTCAATCCAATCACGAAAAAGATCCTTTCCAATGCGGCAGGAGCTGTATGCGGGATGGCAGAATCCAGAGTGGAGATACGCATAGAGAAACCTCTCGTCGGGATCACCACGGTGGGAATCACTACCCAATGTGCGCTCAAAGCACAGGAGGTGCTGGAAAAACACGGATACGAGACCATCGTCTTTCACGCCGTTGGAACAGGGGGGAGGGCAATGGAAGATCTGATCAAGCATGGTCATATTAAGGCAGTTCTGGACATCGCCCCCATCGAGGTGACAAATGAAATGTTCGGCGGTCTTCTTGCGGCAAATCAGGAACGGCTCACCGTTGCAGGAAAGCACAATCTTCCCCAGGTTATTGCACCGGGGGCAATTGCAGTGAACGTACACGGGATTCCAGAGAGCATTCCCGAGCGATTCAAAGACAGGAAGCGGGTACGCCACAGCCCGAAGATTACCAATATCAGGCTCATCAAGGAGGAGCAGGAGGCGGTGGCCCACGAAATCGCCCGCAGGTTGGGGCATACCTTAGGGCCGGCCGTCTTCATGATCCCGACTAAGGGGTACGATTACTACTCCACAGAAGGTAACTGCTTCTGGGAACCGGAGTCTGACCGGGCATTCGTCCAGGTGCTGCGAAACGAGCTTTCTGTTAATTTTACCATCATCGAGCGGGATACGGATATCAATGACCAAGCTTTTGCCACAGAAATGGCAGAGAAATTAATCGAACTCATGGAGATGAAGTACAGGTGATGCACTTTACGGAGGTGCAACCGGTGAAGCAGAGAGGTTCTGAGGTCACCGTCTTTGAGGAACCGCTTTTGGAGGGAGAAACGTCTTCATCTGGAAAATGCGGCGGTAAGAAAGGGAATGTCACACATCTGAATTGTAGAGAAGGAGGGAGCAATGGCGATACGGTACTCAAGGGAAGAGTTTTTACACAGGCTCAGGAGAGAGATCGAGCACGGCCGTCCTCTTGTTATGACCGGTGCGGGAAACGGTATTGCAGCCAAATTCATTGAGAGGGGTGGCGTTGATATAATCGGGGTGTATAATACGGGATACTTCAGGATGCAGGGGTACGGTTCGCTTGCGGGTATGCTCCCCATGGCGGATGCCAATGAGCTTGTCTTCCAGATGGGAAAACGCGAGGTGCTTCCTCAGGTGAAGGAGACGCCTGTGATTGCGGGAGTGAACGGAGTGGATGTGCTCAGGGATATGCGGATATTCCTCGAAGAGTGCAGACGTATCGGTTTCTCCGGAGTGCATAACTTTCCTACGGTGGCCTGGTTTGAGGAAGAGTTCCGCAATACCCTCGAGAAAACAGGTCTTGGTTACAGGATGGAAATCGACATGCTCAATCGGGCGCGAGAGCTTGACATGCTCACAGTCGGTTACGCATTCAATATGAAGGATACTGAACTCCTCATGAAGGAGGCAATGCCGGATATTTATATTTTCCACGCGGGGATCACTCGCGGAGGTTCTACCGGGTACGAGGAGGGGAGCACTCTCGCGGAAATGGCTATGAGAACCAGGTCTAATTTTGATCGGGCAAAAGACATAAAGCCCGATATCATTCTCCTTGCACACGGAGCAGCCCTCGTGAATCCACAGGATGCCCAGTATATGCTCGATCATACAGGTTGCCACGGGGTTCAGCTCGGATCGAGCATTGAAAGAATGGCAATCGAGCGGCCCCTTGAGAAGCGTGCAGCCTCATTCAAGGATGTTCGTTTTCCAACCCCTCAATAAAACTCAATCTTATTTTTAAATGGAGTCCGGATGCGTTCAAGCGAGAGAGTGGGAGACCTTGCGAGGTCGGCGATCAGGATGTGGGGAAGCGGAAACCCGCGCAGGGTTTTTTTCTTTTTGAGGGTAGCTATCAGGCTCTGGCAAGCGCAGAGCAAGCGACGAAGGAGCGCGAGGAGCCTTCGCAGCCCCGTGCCAACGGTGATTGCTCTGAGCCCTACGATGAGGTGCAACTATGGATGCATTGGCTGCTACTCAAGCGGCAGGCCGGAAGAGAAGGAGCTTGAAACCAATGAGCTCGACTTGCTCTTCGGGGAGGCGGAAGAGATCGGTATATCTGCGGTGGTACTGACTGGAGGGGAGCCCCTTCTACGGAAGGATTTGACGGGGCTCATTGCCTCGCACAGGAAACTTCTCTTTGTGCTCATCACCAACGGGAGTCTCATCAATCCCGACGTTGCTAAAATCATCTCTTCAAGCACAAATGTAGTCACACTTGTGAGCATTGAGGGATTACCTGAGCATACAGATAGACGGAGGGGTTCCGGCGCACACGGGCGCTCGGTCAATGCCTTTAAGGTGCTCAGAGACGCTCGGGCCTGTTTCGGGTTTGCCACCACTGTTACACAGGAAAATGCGGATTTTATAGGGAGTGGAGAGTTTGTAGATTGGATGATCGACGAAGGGTGTTCGGTAGGATATCTGGTCGAATACGTGCCCTGCGGTGAGAGGGCACGACAGGAGTGGGTCGTGAAAGGGGAGGCTCGTGTGAAATTCAGAAACAGGATCCGAGAAATGAGGCGTATAAAGCCCATTGTGCTCATCCACTTTCCGGATGATGAGTACGGTCCGGACGGTCTATGCTCAGCTGCGGGGAAGGAGTCTTTTCATATTAACTCCCAGGGAGAGGTGGAACCGTGCCCATTCGTATCGATATCAAGCGACAGCATCCGAAGGGGAGGTCTCAGGGCAGCCTGCAAATCTGAATTCCTCAAACAGATTCGGTCAAACACGGACCTTCTTCGTCGTAAGGAGTATGCATGCGCTCTGTTCGAGCACCGCGATCAACTGGAAGTGCTCGCTGCACGATACAGGTCCTGCAAGAGCAGAGAAGAGAAAATCTAGGGGATACACCATGAGCAGTGGTGAAGATGAATAGTTGAAGACACAGGCAAGTGAGATGGAGTTGTGATCTGAAGAGAAGTGAGTGGAGTTCCTGGAGGTGAGGAATGGGAGCGAGATACCTGGTGAGCGCCTGTCTCGCAGGGGAAAAGTGCAGGTACGACGGGAGCAGCTGTGCACACCAGAGAGTGGTCGAGCTGGTGTTGAGAGGGGAGGCAATCCCTTTCTGCCCTGAGGTCGCAGGAGGACTTGGAATCCCAAGGGAGCGGTGCGAAATATGCCTTAGCGCTGATCTTTTGATCAGGTCTGATCTTTTGATCAGGGTGATCACGCAATCTGGACGGGACGTGACTTACCATTTCTTGAAAGGAGCAGAAGAAACCCTAAGAAGGGTGCATGACAATAAGATCGAGTGTGCCATAATGAAATCCTTAAGCCCTTCCTGTGGATTCGGTCGCATCTACGACGGAAGCTTTTCAGGCAGATTGGTGAACGGGAAGGGTGTTGCAGCTGCGCTGCTCTACGCTCACGGGGTAAAGATCCTGAGTGAAAAAGAGGCTGACGTTCTTCCTCTCTGATCCTGGAGCTGCATATCGAGGGTGTGAGCTGTGATGATGAGATCGGTTAATACGTGCTTTAGAGCTTCCTCGGACGTGTCAGGCTTCTGCACTCAGTGACAGGAATCCGCATATCCATTTCGGTCCCGTAATCCTGGTGATCCAGATACTCTCCTGCCCCTCCTGCTGCGCGCCCGAGCGCAAAGGCCAGAAAGGGGATGTCGAACGCCCTGGATACTGTCATCTGTTTCTCCCGGATCTTTCGCCAGCAGATTCCCAGCCACACGCATGCAATCGCTGCATCCAGGTTCACCGCAAGCACCTTGTTTGTACAGCCGTTGTCCTTGAGAAATTGCACAAGCTCATGGTAGAAATCCAGGAAGATGTTTGTTTTCCCGGAATCTTTGATGAATTGGTAGATGACCTGCTCCCTCGGATCATAATTCACAGGATCATTTCGATATACCGGATGACCGAGACAAGGGATCCGTTCGTACTCGATTCCTGCCTCCTTTGCCTGCGTCTTTCTAACTTTGAAATCATTGGCTGCTCTGAGGGCTATATCTTTCACGCCGGGGTACTCATTGTAGGGGTCATGAATGTCCAGATTTCCGAAGTTATCCAGCAGAAATTGCACAGACCGAGCACCGTTTCCTCCATGGACCGTGCCGAGCGTCGCAAGGGTAGCAATCATTGCGGTGTTGGGAGTGTTTCCTGCCGATGTTGAGCATTTTGCACCCTGTGCGGAGATGGTTCCCGGACCATTGGTAAGAGAAGCGATGAACGTCATCTCCGCGAGGCGTTCCTCGAAATCGTCCTTTGGAAGATCGCCTGTCCAGTAAAGAATGATTGCTGATATCAGCGACTTTTTCGTCATGATATCCATGAGGGAATACCCGTAGATTCTCGGGGTGGCTCCGTCATTGGAGCTTGCATGTGAGGCATTTCGCATGGGCTGTCGTATCATTCCCCGAAGGAAGGTTTCCATCTGATCGCCGATCTGGGAGGCGTAGGGCTCAGGGATGAGTCCCGGTGCAGGGGCCAGCTCCGGTGGAAGCGCTTTTCCGAGCTCCCCGAGATTGACGAACCAGGGATTCAGACGAATGGGCTTCGTCGTTGAAAAATCCTTTTTGATGCCCAGGGTATTGTAGATGAGTGTGACAGCCCTCGAGATGTGATGGAGTGCCTGTACCCGTATACCTCTGGATAGTGCTCCGATGAGCTCTGGGGTCTTCTTATAGTGCTTTTCAACCTTGAAAGACTCGATACCGAAGTAGCCATCAAAGCCATTCTTTTTCGCTGAAGCAGAGCTCTTCCGGCACTCCACGACCGCACCCGCATGTCCGAGGGAGATTCGGTGCCTGTCTGCGATTTCACCTGCCACATACACCACCAGAGGTTTCGAAAAACCGTTTGACTGCATCATTTCTAGAGCGTCGTGCTCGTAGGTACCCCCGGGTTCCACGTAGAGCACGATGAGCCTGGTGAGCGGATCTTTCTCGGCGAGGGTGAGAAAATCTTTCAGCGGGAAGAGGATGAGCCTGTCCTTTCCGGTGGATATGCCGAAGGAGTTCCCAATTCCCGCGGCGAGCAGGTAGCTTGCAATGGTATTCACCATGTTTCCCGAGTTCGAGATGACCGACACAGAGCCGGACTTAAAGGTCTCTTCAGGAAAATCCCCTCCCACCGCTCCTATCCTCGCACGGTCGTGGGTGTTGATGATGCCAAGGGTGTTGCAGCCGATGACATCTATGCACGCTTCACTACAGATCTGATGTATCTTTGCCGTTACCTCGATGGATACGTGTTCCGTGATGATATAAATTGTTTCTACAATTTTTTTGCCGTAGTTCACTACCTCCTTGACCTCACCGTACACGGCTTCAGGCGGTGAGTAGATGAGGATCTTGTTGGGATGTCGCTCAGTCGGGGTCATTTTGAGCAATTCGTCAAAGGTGGCATACACGGGAATCGGTCCTGCTGCCGTTTCCACAAGGTGACCTCCCTTTCCCAAAGCCCAGCCTCCCACGATGTTCATACAGTACTTCTGGCTGATGGCGCACACCTTTGACGCTTCCCGTCCCGTTACATTGGAAACTGCGACTCTGTCTCCCTTTTTCAGGAGATCTGAAAGCTTCTCCGCTCTCATTTTTCCACCTCCTCAATGCTTTCAAAGGCATTCACGAGCTTTGCTGCATACTCCGCAACCATGGTTACGGGAGTATCTGGCCCAAAAATGATGTAGGGGAGCTTGAGATACTCAAGCGCCTGCTTCATGGCCAGTAGTCCTTTCACCAGGTTCGGTCCGCCCCTGCCGATGACTACGGGGGTACTGATCGAACCATGTTCCTCTGCATAGCTCACAAGGGCATCGGCAATCGCCTGAAAGGTAACGTCGATGAGTGTGTTGTTGGCCTTTCCACCGAGTATGAGGAGTAGTTTTGCCTGTGCGAGCCTGTGGGCAAAACAGATCTTTGCAGTGCCCAACATGCGCTCATAGGGCGGATTTCCACCGAAGTCGGAGAGGAACATGGGTCTGCCACCTGCAGATTCAAGAGTCTCCGTTATTATCGTTGAAATACCTCCGCCGAAGAGGATAGGAAGTATCTTTGTTCCTCCGATATCCGAAACATGAGCCTGTCCCTGGTGGCTCCTCGCGTCCCAGCCTCTCATCTCCTCTTCAAAATCCGAAAAGCTTTCCGGGTATTCGGGAAATTCCACACCTGGCACCTTGGCTTTGTAGTTTGCCTCATCCACGATTCCCTTGAAATCGCAGGCATAGGGCCTGCCGTCAGGAGTTACCCTCCAGGGATTGATCTCTGCGATTTCCATACCCGTTGAAATGAAGAAGTCCCAGAAAGATACCATGCAGCGCGAGAGGGTGCTGATAAGATCTTTAGGGCAGTCGAGCCTTGCGAGTACCTGACTTGCCTGGTAGGCATCGAGTCCTCGGAAGATATCGATTGGAATGGTCACTTTGTTCTCTTCCTGGATATCTTCCACATCAATCCCCCCCTCCAGGGACAGAGTAAAGGAGGGGGCTAGAAAGGCAGAGTTATAGGTGATGGCGGAATAGATCTCCATTTTCGACGATATCTTTTCTACCAGATAGGCGATACGGGGCATCATCCCATCCACCTCCACTCCTGATACCCTCTTTATTTCCCTCAGAGCATCGTGGATGTTCTTGACCGATACTACGGAACCTGCCTTTCCGCGCTCACCGGAGAGTACGTCAGGCTTCACAATTGCCTCTCCTCCCCATTCCTCCAGTGCCCTCTTTATCTCTTCGATTTCCGAAGTCCCCCAGATATGACGAGGAACTGGAATCCCGTATCGGGGTGCATAGAAATCGAGAAATGTAAGTTCCGTCACTCTCAGTGCCATATCCGTGTCCTTTCTCTCAGAGTAGATTATTTTTTAGCTCGAGAATTGCGAGCTTGAGATTGTTGATGGAAGTCCGGTCAGGAGTAAAGACGAATTCGATGATCTTTGTGCCGTCCCGTGCACACTCCGTCACGCATTTTTTCTGCTTTGGTGAGACCAGGAGCGCATCGCAGACACGGACCAGTTCCCGAATGGCCTCTTTGCTGTGCGCGTTCGTCTCGTGGATCTCACGGAAGTTGAGCTCCAGCCGCTTCAGCACTTCCCGTATCTCTTTTCTGAACTGCGGACTCGTGGTCACGATTCCGACGGTGCTTTCGTAGGGAATTCTCGCTATCTTGATGAGGGTCGACACTTCTGGTTCAATGTTTATGCCGATAATTGGTTTTCCCAGATGCCCCAGGCACTTCTGCACTTCCTCAAGGTGGTAGAAGCTTGTTACGAAAATATCGCTTTGAGCCGCCTTCCCGATAATCTCGCCGTTATGGGTCTTCAGGTCCTCCAGGAGAACGGGAACACGCTGTATGTGAGGGTCGAGGTCGAGATGGTCGGTAAAATAGGTTAGCTGTTCGATATTACATTCCACGAAAACGAGCTTGATTTTCTCCATCATCTGAAGCTTTTCATCGATATATTCACCTACAGCCTTTTCGAACTCTTCAAGGGAAAACTCCAGGGAGAGGGCCTCTTGGGCGGCATGCTCGATTATCTTCTTCAGGAGGACTTGCCTGTTATGGTTTTTCAGCTCCTGGGGATTGATCGTGAGAAAAGTTCCTCTTCCTACCGAACCTGCGACGATTCCCTCTTTTCCGAGCTCTCCATAAGCACGAAGCACGGTGTTTATGCTTACGTCAAACTCTTTTGCAAGCTGCCTTATCGGTGGAAGCTTCTTATCCTTGATTTCTCCGGATTGTATCCTCGTCTTCAGGAAATTCTTCAGTTGCAGGTAATAGGGACGTTCCTGTTTTACGTTTCGATAGCGTTCCATGATCCTGCTTCCCTCCCGGGATTAGTACATTTATCTGGAACCGCTGTATCCCGCAGTAGTTTATTCATTATACCGAGGTTCTATACCTCTGGATTTGTCCGTAAGATATCGGTTACTTTCTATAAATAATGCAGATTGTCTTAATACATTGAAAAACTATCATGGAATTGTCCACCTGTCAAGAGTAAAAAAGAAGAACAATTTCCTTTTTCCTTGACATATTTCTTGTTTTATTGCACATATGTCTTAATACAATTATACAATATTTGTATCATATATACAAGAGAGGATGCGCATGGAAAGGTATATTTTATCTTCAGTAATTATGAAATGCATATTTTTTACGGTTGAAATCTGGAGTGCATCCAGGGGAGAATATCTAAAAGAAGAGAAACAGAAATGGGATACTCACATTGACTTTCTTGATTGAGAAAGAGTATGATATTCGTAAAGAGGTAATATGGCCTCTGCATCGGGAGGAGGGATCTGGTAAATCAATGGAACGCTTTTAGTGCAGGAATTACGCTCCTGTATATATAAAAACATTGATATTGCAGGAAGGGAGAGAAAATGACCGGTCCGCAAAAGATCTCCATGGAAAAGGGGCATTTAAAAGTGCCCAATGTTCCCATAATACCCTTTATCGAAGGCGATGGAACAGGCCCCGACATATGGGCTGCAGCGGTGAGGGTGTTCGATGCAGCGGTGGAAAAGATCTACGGGGGAGAGAGAAAGATACACTGGAAGGAAGTGTACGCCGGCGAGAAGGCCTACAACCGGATGGGAACATGGCTTCCCAAAGTAACAATTGCAGCCTTTAATGAGCACCTGCTCGGAATAAAAGGCCCTCTTACCACACCTGTTGGAGGGGGCTACAGGAGCCTGAACGTCACGCTTCGACAAACCCTTGACCTCTACGTTTGCCTGCGGCCGGTTCGCTGGTTCAGTGGAGTTCCGAGCCCGGTGCGTCATCCGGAGTTGGTCAACATGGTGGTGTTTCGGGAGAATACCGAGGACGTCTACGCTGGCCTGGAGCTCGAGGAGGGCACACCAGAGGCACAGAAAATCATCGACTTCTGTTGTACTGAGTTCGGCTGGAAGATCAGAGCTGATTCAGGTATCGGACTGAAACCGATCAGTATCATGGGTTCGAAGCGTCTGGTACGCGCCGCAATTCAGTATGCGATCTGGTACAATAGAAAGAGCGTCACGCTGGTACACAAGGGGAACATACAGAAGTTCACCGAGGGTGCCTTCCGGAAGTGGGGCTATGAGGTCGCCCAAAGCGAATTCCCGGACAGGTGCGTGACCTGGGAGCAGTGCGGCGGGGAAGCGCCTGAGGGGAAGATACTCGTGAAGGATGTCATTGCCGATATTTTTCTTCAACAGATACTGACTCGCCCCGCGGAGTTTGATGTAATCGCGACGATGAATCTCAATGGAGACTACTTCTCCGATGCCCTCGCCGCACAGGTGGGCGGAATCGGCATCGCGCCGGGAGGAAACATCAACTATGTGACCGGGCACGCCGTGTTCGAAGCAACCCACGGAACAGCTCCCAAGTACGCGGGCCAGGACAAAGTGAATCCGGGTTCGCTCATCCTTTCAGGTGAGATGATGCTGCGCTACATGGGATGGACCGAAGCGGCAGACTGCATAATAAGAGGGCTTGAAAAAACCATTCTTGATAAAACCGTGACCTATGACTTTGCACGCCTCATGGACGGGGCAAAAGTGCTCAAATGCTCGGAGTTTTGCTCTGCCCTCATTCAGAACATGTGAGCCTTGTTTTTTTATAAGAGGTTTGTAAATTCCTCATAACTCAACCATGGTTCCGATTCCCTTCTGCTCAGCGGTGCGCCTGATGAAGTCTCCGACCGCCACATCCTGTACGGCAAGTCCCGTGGACTTGAAAAAGGTAATCTCCTCCTCCGATTCCCGTCCCCTGATTGTGCCGGATATGATATTTCCTATTTCTCCGTGGATGCTGCTTTCTGTAATGAGACCTTCCTTAAGGGGGATGATCAGGTCTCCTGCCTCTGCAAAGGCTGCAGAAATAGAGCTCACGACTATTTTTGCCCGCGCAACGGTCCGGGAAGGTACCTCCTGCATCTGAGGGGTGAATGATCCGACACTGTTGATGTGCACACCCTCTTTGAGGTCGGTGTCCACAAAGACGGGGGTGAAGGATGTAGTAGCTGTGCAGATAACATCGGCTTCCCTTACAGCCTGGGCCGGAGAATCGGCAACCCTGATTGTTTCAGGAACAGGCGGCCCGAAACCCTTCATCTCTCTCACGTAGCGTTCAGCGGCTTCCCGTTTACTGTCGTAGACCCAGACTGCGTGTATCTTGCGGACGGTGCACACCGCTTCGAGCTGTGTTTTACCCTGTACACCCGCTCCGATGATTGCGAGGGACCTTGAATTCCTCCGTGAGAGAAGCTCCGTGGCAATCCCCGATGCCGCTCCTGTTCTCAGGGCAGTCAGGTAGGTCCCATCCATAATAGCAACCGGCTGTCCAGTATTTGGGTTGAGCATAATGACGATCGCATGAAGTCTCGGAAGACCTTTCCTAGGATTTCTTGAAAAAACAGATACGATCTTTGCTCCCAGTGCAGAGCTTTTAGAAAGATAGGCAGGCATGAAGAGGACGGTGTCTCCTCCTTTTTTAGTGATGGCGGTCCTGAGTGGTACGTCGGCGGTCCCTCGTACGACCTGCACATAGGCTTCCCTGATGCAGTCGATTGCCTGGCGCATAGTGATTAGCTGACGTACCTCCCTTCCTGTGAGTATCCTTAACTCCTGCATATTCAGCTCCTGAAAAGTACTTGTGATTTGTGCTCCGGATGAGTAGTATTGTGACATATTCCTCTGCACATGCAAGCACATTGAGAGAAGCGGATTCAGGAAGGAGGGAACAATGCATCCTGGCGGATACTTTCAGCCTCCGGAAAGCTGGCTGAGAATCATAACCATTGACTGTCACACCGAGGGTGAACCCCTGCGGGTCATCATGGATGGATTTCCTGATGTTCCGGGAACGACAATCCTCGAGCGGCGGCGGTACATGAGGGAACATCTCGATCATCTTCGAAGGTCTCTCATGTGGGAGCCCCGGGGGCATGCAGACATGTATGGCTGTCTCATCACCCCACCGGTTACCAATGGCACTCACCTTGGAGTTATTTTCATGCACAACGAAGGGTACAGTACCATGTGCGGTCATGGGATTATCGGCCTCGCGACAGTGGCTCTGGAGACCGGCCTGCTGCCAATAGACGAACTGGAGAGTGAAGTCAAGATCGACACTCCTGCAGGTCTGGTGACCGCCCATGCGAGGATATCGAAAGGGTGGGTGAAGAGCGTGCGCTTCAGTAACGTACCCTCCTTTGTGCTTGCCATAGATCAGCGGGTGGAGGTGCCGGGAATCGGCATGGTGTCCTATGACATTGCCTTCGGCGGAGCTTTCTATGCCTATGTTGAAGCCGAAGCACTCGGATTATCCTTGCGCCCGGAATCCTTCCGCGAGCTGGTGGAAAAAGGGATGGTAATCAAGCGATGCATAATGGGAAGCAGGCCGGTGGCCCACCCATTTGAAGAAGAGCTGAGCTTTCTCTACGGAACCATATTCACAGGCCCTCCGCTGAACAGCGGTGCGCACAGCAGGAACGTCTGCATCTTTGCAGAAGGGGAGGTGGATCGTTCGCCTACAGGCACTGGGGTGAGTGGCCGCCTTGCACTTCTTTACGCACGGGGTGAAGTAAAGCAGGGTGAATCCATCATAATAGAAAGCATCATCGGGAGTCGGTTCGCGGGACGGGTTGTCGCGACGACACACTTTGGATCCTACCCTGCGGTAATCGCTGAGGTGGAAGGGTCTGCCTATATAACAGGGCGGCACGAGTTTCTCATCGACCCATCTGATCCTTTCGGAAATGGGTTCATTCTCCGTTGAGTTCGAAGGAGAAGAGGGTAGGGTGTGCCTCTTATCTTTATTTTTTAAATTAGATGAAACAATAAACTGAATATTTTCTTTCACTTATTTTACTGAGAGATTCAGTGTTTCCATCTCATTGCATACTCCATCCAATGGACTTCTCACTCCTATTCCTGGCTTCTGCATTACATGTGTATATATCATTGTCGTTCTCACATCACTGTGTCCAAGTAGTTCTTGCACTGTGCGAATATCAACTCCTTATTCTAAAAGATGTGTCGCATAACAGTGCCAAAACGTATGACATCCTCCATGCTTTGTTATCCCAGAAAGCCTTAATGCTCTCTTTACTGCTCGCTGTAACACACTCTCATGTATATGACGCCTCCTCCTTGCCCCACTTCGAGGGTCTGTTGATATAATATACCAATAATTTTGTAACAATTTTGGTTATTATACTGCTTTTTTGAAGTATAGCATCTTACATGTCGTAATGATATATTGCAATAATGAAGTTTTTTATGGTGATATGGTTCATATTTGCAGTTCACTCAATCGTTGGGTGGACATAGCCATGTGGTGTGCATAACTTATCAAGAATAGGAGAAAGAACATGGAAAAAAGTGTTGTCATAGTCGGTGCTGGCATCGCGGGGCTTTCGACTGGCTGCTACGCTCGCATGAACGGTTACAAGACGGCCATCTTTGAAATGCACAGTATCCCGGGCGGCCTGTGCACCGCTTGGAAACGAAAGGGATACACGTTTGACATCAGCATGCACATGCTCGTCGGTTCAAAGACCGGGCCGGCACGACAGATGTGGCAGGAGCTCGACGTGGTTGAGGATCAGACATTCTTTTACCACGACGAGGTTGTGCGCATCGAGGGCGGTGGAAAAAGTCTGAGTATTTGCACCGACCCTCGTCGGCTGGAGGAGCAGATGCTTGACCTGTCGCCGGCCGACGCCAAGTTGACTAAAGAGTTCATACGCCTGCTCACCGGTAGGGGTATGATGGGTGCAATGTCGCTCAAGCCTGCAGAGATGACCGGACCCTTCGACACTCTGAAGATGCTGGCGGCTGTTTTGCCGCTCATGGGGACTTTCCGCAAGTATGGAAAGCTGACAATCCAAGAGTTCGCCCAGCGTTTCCAGGACCCCTTCTTGCGCGACGCCGTCCGGTTCGTCATAGACTTGCCGGGCTGGCCAATGCTGAGGTTTCCGATGGTCGGCCTAGCCGGTTTCCTGAAGTCGGCGGTACTTGAGGCTGGCGTTCCCCTCGGAGGATCGCAGGGAGTCGTCTTCCGGATGGCCGAATACTATCAGAAACTTGGCGGCGAGATTCATTATAAAAGCCGGGTCAAGGATGTGATCATCGAGAACGATCAGGCGGTCGGCATACGTCTGGAGGACGGCACCGAGCACCGGGCAGATATCGTAGTCTGGGCGGGTGATGGCCACACGGTCATCTTTGACA
>Ga0111221_1008_pt1 | contig 48716 bp, 44 predicted proteins | sample DeeMarSWOR152_54_FD_80385 | JGI IMG/M metagenome (GOLD analysis project Ga0111221, IMG submission 80385) | Spirochaetes bacterium DG_61 | reverse complement strand
TTCATGAGGACGAGGTAAAGTATCTCCTGAACATACCGGAAGAGGTACGGGTGGTTGAGCTTCTCACAATTGGCTATCCAGCTGAGAGCACCCTTCGGAAGAAGGGCAGGCATGACCTGGGGAAAATCGTGTTCTATGAAGAGTGGGGGAAAAGGTAAACCTTCGCCATGGTCACTCCTCCTTTACAGCTATTCTTCAAGGTGGACGCATTCCAGTAATGTTCGTCAGAGTGTGATATATCCTTTTGATTCTGCTTCGATTGAATGGACTTTGGAGAAACTGTCAGCAGTGCCAAAGGCGAGCAGTATCAGATACCTCTGGCCGGGTATCAATTTTTTATCCTTTGCATCACCGGAGTGAAGGGGAATGGTAAAATGGATTTCCGTTCTTCCGTCCTTCTCATAACCGGAAACCTCGGATACATCCTCTCTTCCGCCAATTTTTGTGTCTGGAAGATGTGCCCCCGGACCAGTTCCGTATTCATCGCGAACGTATAAGGTACCGCTTTTTATAAAACCAATGATAAAATTGGCATCTTTCATTTTTACCGAAGGATCAAAGCCCACTGCAAGCCATCCCGTCGTCTCAGCGTTCAGAATTATACGCAGGTTTTTTCCATCAACCTTCCATTGAAAAGAAATACCGTTTTCGGTATCGATCTGTGTGTACCCGTTGCCGTTTATAAACTGCTTGAACTCCTGCGCCTGCACCGTCGTTCCGATAACGCAATAAAGGGTCACCAACAGCGGTATCAGGATACACTCATATCGTTTTTTCATGAACACTCCTTGTTCTTCCTTTTATTGATGGAACTCGTACAGTTCTAGGATAATTCATAAATAGGGAGAAAACAATACGATTTCTTTTATTGATCAATGATCCCTTCTTGATTATTATGTAACAGAAATAGAGCGCACATTCTCAGGTGCCGGAGTGAGATGTGGCAGAACAGCTCATACTCAAACATCTTCCCTTTATCAGAATTCTCCCTGCCTGGGCTCAGGAGCTTTCCTACAAATACTGTTCGAAAACAGCAAACTTCTACATTGTATATGGAAACATGCGGGACTTTCTCCCCCATAAGATGCACGAGGGTGATTTTATTTTTGTCAAGATCCAGAACTACATTTCCGAAGTTCTCTTCGGCAACAAGGATATCATCATTTTTTACGACAGGTCGTCGGGTGTGACCTTCTGCAGGTCTGAAATGAAAACCGATTACCTCGCAGAGTTGCGGTCCAGGCCAGGAGGGGATCAGGAAAACGGGGAGAGTCATGATTTTCTCTCCAAGACCCCAACCGAAGCCTTTCATTACCTGGAAAAATATTTCTACAGCAATGTCCGGCGTAAATTGAGAATCGTGCTCATTATCGACTATTCGGAAACAATCGTTCCCAATACAGATATTTCTCACTACACAGACGAAGACCGGTACTGCCTCGTCACGCTGAACCGCTGGGCAACGGACCCTATATTCAACGAGAGTGATATCTCTGTGATACTTCTCACTGAAAACCTTGCAGATCTCAGTCCCAGGATCGTCAGGTCGCCGAGCTCTGTGAAGGTGAATATTCCCATTCCCGATGAGAAGGTGAGAGAGAGCTTCTTCCAATACCTGGATAAGAACGGCAAGCTCCTTCACGCTTCAAACCTGAGCCCCAGGAAGATGGCCTCGGTAACAAGCGGCTTGAATCTTGTGAACATCAATCAGCTTGCAGCGGAGTCTTACCAGGAGAACCGTGAGCTCACTCTGGCGTATCTGAAGCAAAAGAAGAAGGAGATCATTGAAGCTGAGGCCATAGGCCTCCTCGAGTTCATCGAGTCAGATTTTAATCTCGCCATGGTATCGGGGCATGAATTTGTGAAGAAGCGCTTCAAGAGCGCCGCCAGGGCGATCAGACAGGGAAGGCTCGATGTGCTTCCCATGGGTTACCTCATCTCGGGACCAGTCGGGACTGGCAAATCCTATATGGTGACCGCCTTTGCCGGAGAGATCGGAATTCCAATCGTAAAGTTTCAAAACTTCAGAAGTAAATGGCAGGGGGTCACCGAATCGAATCTGGAAAAAATACTCAACATTCTCAAAGCAATGGCACCCGTAGGGGTGATGATTGATGAGGCGGATGCATTTCTGGGACACCGCCACCAGGAGGGGGATTCAGGAACGAGTAACAGAATTTTTGCCCAGATTGCTTCTTTCATGGGAAATACCGAATACAGGGGAGAGATCATCTGGTTCCTGATTACCTGCAGACCAGACCTCCTTCCGATCGACCTGAAGCGCCAGGGAAGGGCCGAGGAGCACCTGGCCCTCTTCTACCCGGAGACTGTGGAGGAGAAGCAGGAGCTCTTCACTACGCTCGTGAAAAAGCTAAAGATTAAAGTGCAGAAGGTGGACATAATCGACCTTTTCAGCAGATATCATTTCGATTTTTCAGGAGCAGATCTGGAATCCATTCTTATCAGGGCGAAGTTTCTCGCTACCATGGAAGGGCGTGTCATTATCACCGAAGTAGACCTGGAGGAGACGATCAGGGATTTTGTGCCACCCACATACCCCCATGAGATTGAACTTCAAAACCTCGTCGCTGTTATGGAGTGCACAAGCAGGGAGATGGTTCCAACACGATTTCAAAATCTGGATAGAGAGAAGATCATTACAGAGATCAAGAAGTTGAAAGTGCTTCTCGGAGAGAAAGAATTCGAATAAAAGCCCGCATGTGCCGTGTGCCAGTACCAATTTGAACCTGATTTATCAGGTGGGTCGTCTCACACCTGCTTCCTGTACTCTGAAACCACGCGGGCGAGTGCATTCCACAGGTATATGTTGACATCCCGTCTTTTTGAGTGTTGGCTCAAAATTAGGTAAAGCCGGCATCACGGACACTGCAGGCTACTTCAAATTTAGCATATTTTCTTTTTTTTGTTAACAAAATTGTCACGTATACAAGGAGAGTGCATGGACAGCATCAGAGAGAAGGTCGCCGAGTTTTTCAGGAACAACGGAATGGATCACGAGCGCATTGATATGGATGCCTCGGTCAAGGCCTTCTTGCTTGAAATGGAGAGGGGGCTCAGAGGAGAGCCCTCAAGCCTGCAGATGCTTCCGACCCACATCGATGTAGAGAAGGAGATCCCGGTAGAAACACCGGTCATTGTTCTCGACGCGGGCGGCACGAACTTCAGGGCTGCAACCATACATTTTGGGAGAGATGGAAAACCCATTATAGAAAACTATGAGAAGTTTCCCATGCCCGGTATACATCGGGAGCTCACGAAGGAGGAATTCTTCACTACAATGGCCGGTTACATGCGAAATGTCATGGAGAGCAGTTCTTTAATCGGTTTCTGTTTTTCCTATCCGGCGGAGATCTTTCCCAACAAGGATGGAAAGCTTTTGGAATTCTCCAAAGAGATCAAAGCACCGGAAGTGGTAGGGCAACTCATTGGAACCAATCTGCTCGAAGCGATCAGGGCGACAGGGTATAGAGAAGAGAAACGTGTGGTCATTTTGAATGATACGGTTGCCACGCTGCTTGCCGGCAGGGCGGCGTTCATGAACAGGATATTCGATACCTTCATCGGGTTTATACTGGGAACGGGAACAAACAGTAGCTACATCGAGCGTAACAGTAACATTATAAAATGTCGAGATTTGGACCATACCAGGCGCCAGATCATTAACCTCGAGGCTGGGAATTTCAGTAAGATATCACGAGGAAAAATCGATATAGATTTCGACGTCACAATGATAAATCCTGGGCAGTACACCTTCGAGAAAATGATCTCCGGCGCCTATTTCGGCGTGCTCTGCCTCGTAACCCTTCGAGAAGCAGCGCGGGAGAAAGGACTCATCTCGAGAGCGTGTAGGGACGAGCTTCGAAAGCTTGAGACCCTTGGCACGAGTGAAGTGAACTTATTTCTGGAAAATCCTTGGAGCAGGGACAATCCTCTCGGGGCGACTGTGGGGAGGGGTGATGAGAGTGATGCCATTGCGCTCTACCATATCATAGACGGTCTAATCGAAAGGGCGGCAAAGCTGACCGCAATCAACCTCTCCTCAGTGGTCATCAAATCGGGGAAGGGGGAAAACCCCTGCCGCCCCGTCTGTATAACCGCAGAAGGCAGCACATTTTATGGGCTCAAGACGCTGAAGACGAGGGTGGAGTGCTACCTGCGGAGATACCTCTCAGAGAGATACTACGAGATCGTGAATGTCGATAACGCCACGCTCATAGGGGCAGCGATCGCTGGGTTGACGAATTAGGGATTTTCCCTATTCATCATCCTCTGGATTGAGCGGTTTCATGAGGGGGAAGAGCACCACATCCCGCAGGTTTTCCTGATTCGTGAGGAGACAGACGAAACGGTCGATCCCCATCCCCCATCCTGAGATGGGGGGCATACCGTGCTCCATGGTGGTGAGAAAGTCCTCGTCCATCACCATCGCCTCGAAGTCGCCTTTCTGCCGCAGGGCTGACTGTTCAAGGAGCCTCTCGCGTTGATCAACTGGGTCAACGAGCTCGCTGTAGGCGTTTACGATTTCCCACCCGTTCACGAGGAGCTGGAAACGGTCGGTGACTTCAGGATCAGCATCATTCTTTCGTGCCAGCGGTGAAAGGGCGATAGGGTGGTAAATAACGAAAAGGGGGCCTGAGATGTTGGGCCGGGAGATTTTTTTAAACAGGCTGTCAACCAGTGCGCCGTATCCCATATTCTCCATCTCTTCGATCTCGATTCCACTACGCTTGATATCTTTTTTGAGATCTTCCTCACTCGCAGAGCGTGTATAATCTATTCCCGTGTCCCTGAGTATGAGATCGCGCATTGAAAGCCTCTCCCATCTCCCTTCGAAGTCGATCGTCCTGTCACCGAGGGAGAGCCTGAGAGAACCGCACACCTCTTTCAGGACGTACTTGATGAGTCTCTCGGTAAAGGCCATGTTGTCTTCGTAATTCCAGTAGGCAGCGTAGTATTCGAGCATGGTGAAGTCCTGCAGGTGTGAGGGGTCAAGCCCCTCGTTTCTAAAGCTCCGGGCGAACTCATAGACCTTCTCAAATCCACCTGCGATGCACCTCTTGAGGTATGTTTCAGGAGCGATTCGAAGGTAGAGGTCGAGGCCGAGGGCATTGTGATGGGTAACGAAGGGGGTCGCAATAGCCCCTGAAGGCTTGGTCTGCAGAACCGGAGTCTCCACTTCTATGAATCCCTCTGAGTCAAGAAAAGTACGAAGTGCTTTCACGATCGCAGTCCGCTTGAGGAACCGTTCCATGCTCCCTTCGTTCATGATGAGGTCCAGATACCGCTGCCTATAGAGCAGTTCCCTGTCGACGAGTCCATGGAACTTTTCCGGAAGGGGACGGAGAGTTTTCGAAAGCAACTCATACTCTGTCACATCCAGTGTGATCTCCCCCATTTTCGTTTTGAAGATCGTCCCTTCGGCTCCTATGAAATCACCTATATCCACGTACTTTTTGAAAAAGGAAAATCTTTCCTTTCCGATCACCTTCTCCTGGAGCGCGATCTGCATTTTACCGGAGAAATCCTTCATCGTTGCGAAGATCAATCGGCCAAAGAGCCTCACTGCGAGAACCCTCCCCGCGATTCTTACTCCCTCTGACCCAAGGGCGAGCGCTCGGGCCTCTGCGAGGCTGTGTGTCTTCTCATACCGGTCCTTGTAGGGATTGATACCCATCTGCCGTATGTCATTCAGCTTCTGCTGTCGTATATCTCTCTGTTCAAGACCCATTTTTTTCCCTTTTTCCCTTCTGGATTGATCCGAGACGGGACTGCGGCTCGAGGAAGAGATCGCTGATTTCCCCGCAGAGATATTTATGATGTGCAAGCCCTGCGATCATGGCGGCGTTATCCTGGGTGAGAGCCTTCTCAGGAAGGTAGGTGACGAGCACTTTACTCTCTCTGAAAATTCTCCTGATTCGTTCGTTATTCGCAACACCGCCGGCAAGGGCAACACGGTTTGTTTTAAAGTCTTCGCAGGCCCATCGGGCTTTCATGAGGAGCACATCGGTGGCTGCCGCCTGGAAGGATGCGGCAATATTTTCACGAGAGTTTTCGTCTCCCCGTTTGAAGAAGGATTCCCTCTGATTGATGACGGCGTTCTTCAGCCCGCTGTAACTGAAGTTGTATCTGTCCCTTCTACCGTTCAGGATAACCCTTGGAAATGCGAAGGCCTCCTCGTCACCCTCACGAGCGATGCGCTCGATAGCAGGTCCGCCCGGGTAACCGAGCTTGAGATATTTCGACACCTTGTCGAATGCCTCACCGACCGCATCATCGAGCGTGCTCCCCCTGATTTTGTAGTGTCCGATACGTTCAGAAGTCACCAGGAGCGTATGGCCTCCAGAGATGATGAGCCCGACAATGGGGTATTCAACCGAATTATTAAAATGGATGGAATACAGATGCGCTTCAAGATGGTTTATCCCGATCAACGGGATTTCCAGGGCAAGGCTTATGGTTTTTGCGGTTATGAGACCAACAAGTAGGGAACCAATGAGCCCGGGATAGTGAGCCACGGCGACCGCATCGATATCGTGAAAGGATACCCCCGCCTCTTTCAGAGATTTCTCGATCACATAGTTAATCACCTCCTGATGCTTCCTCGAGGCAATCTCTGGAACAACACCGGCGTACTCTCTGTGAAACTCATACTGGGTGGCAATTACATTGCTGAGTATATTCCTTCCATCCTCTACAACAGCGGCTGAAGTTTCGTCGCATGTTGTCTCAATACCGAGGATTTTCAAAGGGCTCCCTGCCTCCTCCATGAATGTGAAGAAAAAACTATTGTGAAAGGAGTGAAAAGTCAATCAATTCAGCAGCGCTTCCGAGGCATATATAAGGATGAAACCATCCTGCTCCAGCGTGGGGAGCTGGCTTTCCAGTACTCGAAGGGTTTGGGTTTTATGAATGTGCCCGATTCCAATTGCCATTCCACGGCTATGGGCAATCTCCTTGAGCTCTTCGAACTTAAGACTAATTGCATCGAAGTCATCCTCGTTATCGAGAAACACATCTCTCCGGGCAGCGGGAACTTTTTTCACCCTTGCATTGCGGTAGGCACAGGAAGTACCGACTGTAACGCTATCGATGAAGAAGAGGTCCTTTTTCTTAAGGATTTCCATAGTCCATCCCATGAGATCACAGTCCTGCGTTGCCTTTGAACCCATATGATTATTGGCTCCAACCGCGTAAGGGTTTTCCATCAGCATTGTGGTGATTTTTCTTTCGACTTCCTGTTTCGAGTCGGAAGTGAAAAGGGCTCCCTCCCCAGGGTTGGCTTCAGGATAGGTAAGCGGCTCCATGGGTATGTGGAGTAAAATCTCGAATCCTTTATTGTGCAGTATCTTTGCAGAGCTGGCCGAACGTGAAAGAAAGGGCAGAACAGAGAAGGAAAGTTTACCCTGAAAGCGTGTGTATTCTTCAAGTAAATCTGCATCATATCCCACATCATCTATGATCACGGCAATTCGGGAGAGAGGCTTTCTGCTTTTTTCTGGCTTTACAGTCTCGATTTCCTCGGGTATCCTGGGAGCAGGTCCAGCCGGTTTTTTCTCGGGCGGTTTTCTAAGAAGGAGAATGGCAAGACCGCACAAAAGGATGAGGATAATCAGGAAAGAATACCGTTTCTTTTTTCCTCTGAGCCTTATCAAGTCCGTCCTCTGAAAATCGTAGAATGAATCAAATTAGTTCTTGAAAAACATCCCCTACTTGGTATATCTTATAAGGTAATGCAGTAAGAGGTTTCATCTCTACTGTATATATCGTTTACAAAGGTGAAGTTTTAACAGGAAAATGAAATCCATCCGGCAGATTTTGGAAATTTTAAATAAATATGCTATCTTTAAATTTGAAGACCCACGAATTCAAGAATGGGGAACAACTGGATGATTCTGGATATCAGGAACAATCTAAATTACAACTATAAGATTACTGCACAGAAGTTCCGGGATACCTTTGTAAATGCCGACCGTTTTGGTACTTCGCAGATGCTCTACGATTCGGCGGAGAGGAACATCAAAACACTCGAAGACCTGATTACCATCATACGTGAACTGAAGAAGGAGAGAAAATACGGTATCGTTGACTCTTACTCCGAGGACAACGCCATTGTGAAACTCGAGGTGAAAGCCGAGATCTTCATCCGAGACATCAAGGAGAAGGGTACTAACTTTTTAGAGCTCAATCCCCAGTTCCTGAGGAAGGCAAGGGAAATTTTTGATATTTATGACAATGAGATAAAAAAGATATCCTAAACCTCTCGACTCCTCCCTTTAATTGATCCTGTCCAGCTACGGTTAAAATGAATAGTGTGGCTCCGGTGAAACAGTGCACATTCTGGTGTCCATGGCATAATTGTATTGTCAATCCCTCATATTGGTATTTATACTGATGGGTGATGATGAAAGAAATAATAAAACTGTTCAACGATACTTACAGAATGAAGGACCTTCTGCACCTGCTCGATAAGAGGGGAAGTGTTTTTTCAGGGCTGAAAGGCTCGAGCAAGGCTTTTTTCGTTGCCGCTCTGTTCACGCTGACGAAAAAGAGCATTCTTCTCGTAAGCAGGAGCAACAGGGATGCGTCAGATCTGTACGGCGACCTAAGTCTCATGCTCGGGCCACAGGAGATTTACTTGTTTCCCTCAAAGGAAACCCTCCCTTATGACGATTCAGAGCCCTATAGGGAAATCGTTGTGAGAAGAATTCTCGCAATGAGTTCCCTCGCGACTTCTGAAAGAGGAATCTATGTGCTTCCGGTACGTACCTTCTTAGATTATTTTCTGCCCCTTGAGATTTTCAGGAAAAGTATGTTCACTCTGGACAAAAGCAAAGATTTAAAATTTTCCGTTCTGAAAGAGCGCCTTGCCGAGCTCGGTTACGAGAGGGAGGATCGTATTTCCTACCCGGGGGGGTATTCGATAAGGGGGGACATTCTGGACGTGTTCCCCTACGGATATGAGTATCCCTGCAGGGTTGAATTTTTTGGAGATACGATTGAATCGATTCGGGAGTTCAGTCCCTTCACCCAGAAATCTGTAAAGGAGCTGGAAAGGGTCAGAATTCTACCTGCTCGTGAGCTCGTCCTCACCGAAGAGAGAAGAAATAAGCTGCAAAAACACCTAAGCGGAATGGATGAAGAGGCCTTTGACACTGTCCTTGAGCGTGGAAGCTTCCAGGGTTTGGATAACTATCTCTCACTGATATTCGAGCATCCTTCCACGATTGTTGACTTTGCAGATGACCACTGTCACTTCCTCTTTGATTCGCTTGTAGATTGTAGGAAACAGGCGGAGTTTCTCTGGTTGGAAGCAGAAAAGATCTATAAGGAAAAGCGTGTGAGCGGCTTTGTATGCCCGCCGGAATGCATGGTAGCGAACTTTGATTCTCTTTTGGAACGTCTTGTGCGCTACGGAGAAATGACAACGTTCATCGATCATGGGAAAGTGGATTTTGATTTCGAGATCTCAGAGAAACGGGGGTACAGGGGCCAGATCAGACAATTCAAGAATGACCTGGAAGATCTCCTGTCCATTGGATACACCATCTTCGTGGGTACGAGCTACGAGGGGCAGACGAATCGGCTCAGGGAGCTTCTCAAAGACCTTTTGGCCTCTCATGATCGGCTCAATGTATTTACCATCGATTTGCACGAGGGTTTTCTTTCCAGAAAGATGAAGCTCGCGGTCATTCTGGATAGAGAGATTTTTAGCAGAAAAAAGCGGTACAATCAGCAGTTTCTCGAGGTGAAATCCCAACCCATCGAGGGAATCCTCGACCTTCGGAGTGGTGATTACATCGTGCATATGGAACACGGAATCGGCATATTCAGGGGAATTAAGAAGCTGAAAACGGGGGGAGCAGAGAAGGATTTCTTTAAAATCGAATACAGAGACGGTGATGAGATATTCATCCCGGTAGATCAGATTAATCTCCTTCAGAAGTACATAGGACAGGAGGGAAGAACACCGCGCATCGACAGGCTCGGCTCTGATACCTGGAAAAGAGTGAAGGAGCATGTGAAGAAATCTGTGAGAAACCTTGCACGGGAGCTCATAGAGCTCTACTCGATTCGCTCCTCACTCCGGGGGTTTGCCTTTTCAAAAGACATGGAGTGGCAGTATGAGTTCGAGTCAGGTTTTCGGTATGAGGAGACACCGGACCAGCTCAGGACAATCGAGGAGCTCAAGAGGGACATGGAGTGCGAAAGACCCATGGACAGGCTTGTCTGTGGTGACGTGGGATTCGGGAAAACAGAGGTTGCGATCAGGGCTGCCTTCAAAGCGGTTATGGATGGAAAACAGGTGGCGGTGCTCGTTCCCACCACGATTCTCGCAGAGCAGCACCTGAACACCTTCACAGAGCGATTTTCCCTTTACCCGATCAACGTCGAGATTCTCTCGAGATTTAAGACTCACAAGGAGCAAAAGGTCATAATCGGGAACCTGAGAAACGGGGTCATCGACGTCGTCATAGGCACCCACAGACTCATCCAGAAGGATGTGCAGTTCAGAGACCTGGGCCTTGTAATAATCGATGAGGAACAGCGTTTCGGTGTGGAGCACAAGGAGAAGCTGAAGCAGCTCAGGAAGCTGGTGGACGTGATCACGATGACTGCGACACCAATACCAAGAACGCTCTACATGTCCATGACGAAAATTCGGGACATGAGCATCATCGAAACACCGCCTCGGGATCGTGTTCCCATAGAGACGTATGTCATGGAGCAGAGTGACGAAGTTATCGTGAAGGCTATCCGGAGAGAAATCGAGCGCGGCGGTCAGGTGTACTACGTGCACAACAGGGTGAAAACGATCGAGGAAAAGACGCAGCACCTCAGGGAACTGATACCCGACGTTTCCTTTGAGATCGCTCACGGCCAGTTGGATGAACAGGAGCTCGAGCAGATCATGAAGGACTTCTACGACATACAGTTCGAGGTGCTGGTGACCACCACGATCATCGAATCTGGACTCGATATTCCCAATGTCAACACCATCGTCATCGAGCGGGCTGACCGGTTCGGGCTTTCTCAGCTCTATCAACTCCGAGGCAGAGTGGGAAGGAGTAAACGGAAGGCCTATGCCTATCTCATGTACCCCTCGGGGAAACTTCTGACTGAACAGGCGGAAAAACGGCTGTCCGTGATAAATGATCACACAGAACTGGGAGCAGGGTTTGCCATCGCACTCAAAGACCTGGAGCTGCGGGGTGCTGGCAATATCCTCGGGCGAGAGCAGCACGGAGACATGCTCGCAGTGGGTTTCGAGATGTACGTGAAACTCCTGGATGAGGCAATCAGGGAGCTGAAAGAGGGTGAAGCTGCGGAGGTGGAGGTGGATCCAGTGCTCGATGTGAAGTACAGGGGGTACATTCCAAAGCGCTACGTCGAGAGTGAGAAGCTCCGGATCGAAGTGTATAAACGGCTTGCGGGAGTGCGCAGCAGAGCTGAGTTTGATGAACTGAAGGAAGAGATGAGAGACCGATTCGGTCATATACCGGAAGAGCTTGAGGAGCTCTTCAATGTGGTAAAGCTGAAGGTGTTCTGCAGGCACGTCGGTATCAGGATGCTCAGGGAGAAGGAGAATGAGCTCCTGCTCACCTTTGAAAAAAGTAGGGTTGATATTCTCACCCTGATCACAAAGATACACAAGAACAGGCGATTATTCAGCATATCCCCCCGGGATCTCAATACCCTCCATATCTACAGAGCCTTTGAAGGCAGCCTTGAAAAATATGAATTTCTAAAGGAACTTTTTAATTATGAAGAAGATACCTGAAGAGGAGATCGCAAGACGTCTTGCACTGCTTGTGGAACAGCTTGAGAAAAAAAATGTTCACTGCGCAGTTCTCTTTCAGAACACTGACCGGTTTTACTACTCAGGGACCTTCCAAGACGGGGTACTGCTCGTAAGATGTGGTGGTGATCCGGTCCTCTTTGTGAAAAGGACACTTGAGAGGGCGATAGATGAATCCCCCATCAGACAGATCGTCGGGTATGAGGACATTGGTGAGGTTTATGAGTACATAGGTGACCATCGCCTCCATACAGAAAAGGTGGGGATGGAGATGGACACGATTCCCGCGAAATTTTACTTGGGATTGACGAAGTCATTTCCCTCTCTGAATTATGTTGACATCTCGAAGGATATCCGGAGTCAGCGGTCTGTGAAATCCGAGTACGAGATAGAGCTCATGCGAGAAGGCGGCCGAAGACTGGACAGGGTGTTGGGGCTCTTCAGGGAGGAGATTCGGCCTTCAATGACCGAATATGATCTGTACGGAATCCTGCTCGAGCTCTTTCGCAGGGAAGATGCAATACTGCATGTCCGGACGCGGAGCTTCAGTATGGAGGTTCTTCCCATCACGATTCTAAGCGGGAGCAATGTCGCACGACACTCTTCCATGGATTCTCCTTCCGGTGGGGGGGCGGGAATTTCGGTTTCATTTCCTGCTGGACCGGGGCACAGGGTGATCGAAAAAGGTGATCCGGTGCTCATCGATATGGCCTTCAATTACGGAGGGTACATCATCGACTGTACCCGGATATTCTCCCTCGGGAGGGTCGATTCACTCCTGAAAAGGGCACACACCGTATCAACCCACTGCCATGAGATCTTTCTTGAGCGGGCAAGAGATGGCATGCCCATTCCCGACCTCTACAGAGAGATCATGGAATATGTTGAGAAGGAAGGCTTTTCTGAATGGTTCATGGGTGGTGTCAAATTCATTGGCCATGGGGTAGGGCTCGAGCTCGATGAGTTTCCCGTACTCAGCGAACAGTTCCGAGCCCATATCCAGCAAGGGATGACTATTGCCTTCGAACCGAAGTTCATTTTTGAGAAGGGCGGGACCGGGTACGAGAATACCTATCACATCCGAAAGGAAGACGTCGAGAGTCTCAATCAGTTTGACGGGTCCATACAGTCCGTTGAGGGGTAAAAATCTATTGTCCGGCCTCTCTTTATTGGTTAGATTATTCACGTTGGCTGCACCGATGAGGGAAGCCGATAAAAAAGGAAGGGTCGTGACATGAAAAAGTTCACAATACCTCTGCTTTGTTTTCTTTCCTTTGCAACGGGAATCCTGGTGTCCCGCTCTCATGCCGTCCGGTACAGTGCGGTCGCTGATGAGAAGGATTTTCTCATCGTGCAGGCACAGAACAGGACCCAGAAAAAGGATGATTCCTGGGTCGTCAAGATCGATGATAAGATGATCACCATGGACGAATTCGAGCGGGAGTTTCACGTGCACGTGTATTCTCTCCCACTGGATGACAATCAGAGGAAGGAGTACGAGGCTGATCCCGCGAACAAAAAAAAGTTCCTGACGAGCCTGATCAACGAGTACCTGGTCTATAACAAAGCCTTGAACGAGGGTTTCGAGACACGGCAGGAGGTGCAGGACCTGCTCAAGGCGGTGCAGAGAAGGGCAATTATCCAGGTCTATCTGAACGACAAAATCGAATCAAAGTTGGTAGATATTCCTGATGAGCAGATCGAAGCGATCTACAACCAGAACAAGAAGATGTACGCGGGTGTCGATGTAGAGGTTGCGCAGCAACAGATAAGGATGCTCCTTCTTCAGCGGCAGTTTAACGATCACCTCAGTGAACTTGTTGACGGTCTGAAGGGAGCAGCGAAAGTCGTTCGGAACGAAAAACTCGATCTGTGACCTCACCCTTTGGAATACCCCTCTATGGCATCGGACATTAAAAAGATACTCTCAAGAGGACTGGCAAAATATCTCGGCCTATCGGAAGATGCCTTTTTACCGATCATTGAAGTGCCTCCGGATCCTGCCTTCGGCGATTTTGCAGTTCCCTGTTTTTCCTTTACCCCGCAGATGAAGAAGAACCCGACGCAGATTGCGTCGCAATTTGCGGAGCAAATTACAGAACAGATCATCCACGAAATTTCAATCTCCCCTGTAACGGATAGTAGAAGTCTTATCAAGAGCACGGAAGCAAAGGGCCCGTATCTGAACATCTTCGTGAATAGGGAATATATTGTAAGGGCGGTGCTTGAGGAGCTTTCGTGCACTGACCTTGAAAGCCCAAAGGAATCGGGAAGGGGAAAAACAGTTGTCATCGACTATTCTTCCCCGAACATAGCAAAGCCCTTTGGTATCGGGCACCTGCGCTCAACGGTCATCGGCGGGGCGTTGAAGAAGATTTACGAGTATCTCGGATACAGCGTGATCGGTATCAATCACCTGGGAGACTGGGGTACACAATTCGGCAAGCTCATCACCGCTTTCAGAAAATGGGGAGATGAAGGTGAGCTTAACCGTACCCCTATCCACTATCTCTACGACCTTTACGTGAAGTTCCATAAAGATGCAGAGATTAATCCCTCTCTTGATGAGGATGCCAGAAGGTGGTTCAACAGGCTTGAGCAGGGCGATGGGGAAGCCCTCTCTCTGTGGGAGCGGTTCAGGGTGCTGAGTATTGAAGAGTTCAAAAAGATCTACCATAGGCTCGGCGTGAGCTTCGAGTACTACACCGGTGAGAGCTTCTACAGCGACAAGCTCGAACAGACCATTCAGGAAGTGACAGCATGCGGCATCACGACAGAGAGCGAAGGCGCGCTCATCGTACCCCTCGAAGAGGGGTTGCCTCCCGCACTTCTGCGAAAGAGCGATAACTCTACCCTTTACCTCACACGAGACATTGCAGCCGCACTCTACAGGCAGAGGACCTACCATTTCGACCTTGCACTGTACGTTGTTGGTAGCCCCCAGACGCTTCACTTCAGGCAGCTCTTCAGCCTTCTAAAAAAAATGAGATTTCAGTGGTACAGCAGATGCCACCATGTTCCCTTCGGCCAGATACGTTTTGAAGACCGGTCCATGAGCACGCGGAAGGGGAACGTTGTGTTCCTGGAGGAAGTGCTCGATAAGTCGGTGCAACTTGCACGCGCGATAATTGAGGAGAAAAATCCGGAGCTCCCCAACAAGGACGAAGTTGCCGAAGCAGTTGGCGTTGGCTCGATCATCTTCAACGATCTGAAAAACAACAGAATAAAGGACGTTGTGTTCAACTGGGATGAGATCCTGAACTTCAACGGCGAGACAGGACCCTATCTCCAGTACACCTATGCGCGTATTCAGAGCCTGTTGAACAAATATGTGCAAACCCATGGAGATATAGGGTTCACAGATGGGCTTCCCTTTGGTGAAGAAGGGTACGCGCTCGTGCTTCTTTTAAACGAATTCGATTCCGTCATACTGAGGGCTGCCCACGAGTTCGAACCCTCCATTATCGCTCGTTATATGCTCGAGGTTGCCTCTCAATTCAACAGCTTCTATAATACCCACAGGGTCGTGAGCCAAGACAGGATGCTTTCACTTTCCAGGATTCTACTGGTGCAGGGCGTGATGAAGGTTCTTGGTAAGGGTCTTACACTGCTTGGTGTGAAAACTGTTGATGAGATGTAGTATCCGGTGTATCATGGCTTCTGGTGAAGAGCGGGTGCTTCCCGGGTGAGGTCATGTATTTCATCGCTGACTTTCATATTCATTCCCACTATTCTATTGCCACGAGTAAGAATTTAATACCCGAATACCTCGATTACTGGGCCCGGCTTAAGGGAATCGGAGTGATCGGTTGCGGAGATTTCACGCACCCGGGTTGGCTCAAAGAGCTTGAGGAGAAGCTCAAGCCTGCAGAACCGGGACTGTTCAGATTAAAGAGGGAGTACATCCATCAGCAGGCATCTGCCTTTCCCGGTATGGATCCCCGTTTCCTTCTCACAGGGGAGATAAGCTCTATTTATAAAAAAGATAATCGGGTGAGAAAGGTGCACAACCTCATCTTTGCGCCCGATTTCTCAACGGTCCGAAGGATCCAGCTGAAGCTCGAGGCACTCGGAAACATTCGTTCTGACGGCAGGCCGATCCTGGGTCTGGACTCCCGTGACCTCCTTGCGATCGTGCTTGAGTGCTCAGACAGAGCCTTTCTTGTCCCAGCCCATATATGGACCCCTTGGTTCTCAGCCCTGGGAGCGAAATCCGGTTTTGACCGAATCGAGGAATGTTACGGTGACCTCACGGGACATGTGTACGCCCTTGAGACCGGGCTTTCTTCGGATCCCCCAATGAACTGGCTGTGCAGTTTCCTGGACAGGTTCACACTCATATCCAACTCTGATGCCCATTCTCCTGAAAAGCTGGGCAGGGAGGCGAACCTCTTTGACACGGAGCTCACATATGATGGGATGGTGGAGGCCATCAAAACAGGAGAGGAGGGACGTTTTCTCGGGAGCATCGAGTTTTTTCCCCAGGAGGGAAAGTACCACTTTGACGGCCACAGAAAATGTGGTGTCTGCTGGGATCCGCTCCAGACTGTTGCCCATGGAGAGACCTGCCCGGTTTGTGGAAAAAAAGTAACGATCGGGGTGATGAACAGGGTGGCGCAGCTTGCGGACAGGGACCGTATCGAAGCAAGAGAAAGAAGACACCCCTATTTCTCACTCATTCCACTCACCGAAGTGCTTGGGGAAATTATGGGATGCGCACCCTCGACAAAGCGTATCTGGACTGCCTATCATGCACTGGTGAAGAGGGCAGGATCAGAGTTCGACCTTCTCTTACGGTTGCCGATCGAGGAGCTAAAAAAAATAGGAAATGAGCTGCTGGCAGAGGCAATCCGGAGAGTCAGGAGCAGGGAGATCTGTGTTCGAGAAGGGTTTGATGGGGAATACGGACGGATAACGGTCTTTCCTGCAGGATTCTCTGAGCGCTTCGGGCTGCAGGAATCCCTCCTGGATGAGTCCTACCAGAAGCCCTCGGGGGAGAAGGCACGCGCCCTTTTTTGCTTTGATCTAAAGGAGTTCAGACGCCTGAGATCGCTTCAGAGTATAGACACAAGAGAGGGTGGAGCGGTTGGTTACAGGCCCGTGTCAGGAGCATTTTCCTCACTCAATGATGAGCAGCGAAGGGCGGTCGAGCATTTCCACGGGCCAGCCATCGTTCTTGCAGGTCCGGGGAGCGGAAAGACACGCACCCTTACCTGCAGGATCGCGTACCTGGTAATGCATCGGGGAGTGAACCCTGAACATATTCTTGCATTTGCGTTTACAAATAAGGCGGTGGTGGAGATGAGGAACAGGGTGTGGGAGCTTTTAAGGGATCGAACGGGAGAGGAGGTTCCCCGGATTTCTACATTTCACTCTTTCGGCCTCGAGCTTCTGAGGGATCGGTATGAGCTGTGTGAGAGAAAAGTCCACTTCAGCATACTCCGGGAGGACGAAAGGAAAAAACTACTCCTTCAGCGGGTCGGGGTCGGCAGGCGAGAGCTTAAAATAGTGGCAGATGGGATCACCACACTCAAGCAGAACTTGAAGGACGAAGGCGAGATAGAAGACCCGACACTTGCCGATATTTTTCATCGATATCAGATGGTTCTGATTGAGGAGAATGTGTTCGATTTGGACGATCTCATCTACCTCCCTGTGAAACTCCTCTTGCGGGGTCCTGCCTTTCTGTCCCGGATCAGAGAACGTTTCCGGTGGATATGCATTGATGAGTACCAGGATATAAACCAGGCGCAGTACCATCTCATACGTACACTCATGCCGGAGAGCCATTCAGATCTTTTCGTGATCGGCGATCCCAATCAGGCAATCTACGGTTTCAGGGGGGCTGATGTGCGTTTTCTGAACCGTTTTCTGGAGGATTATCCAGGTGCGGTACTCTACAAGCTGAAGGAAAGCTATCGCTGTTCCGACACAATTCTCAAGGCATCCCAACAGGTCGTCGGGGAGAAGGATAAGAGCTCTTTTCTCCAGGGCTTAAATCCCGGAGTAGCAATACAGGTTTTCCTTCACCCGACCGACAGGAGCGAAGCTGAGTTCGTTGCGAGAACCATAGAAGATTTGATGGGCGGTATGAGGTTCTTTTCAATTGACAGCCAGGTCACGAGCGGAGATGACCATGGAGAGATAAAGAGCCTCAAGGAGTTCGCCGTCCTGTGCCGCATCGCAAAGCAGATAAAACCGCTTGAAAAAGCGTTCAACGATCACGGCATTCCCTATCAGGTGGTGGGAGAGCAACCCTTCTTTCACCAGGAACCCGCTCGCACGATCATTGATCTCCTGAAGATTGCAAATAATCCGCAAAACCGGTTTTTATCGAGCACATATATGCGAAAAGGCATCCTTCAGGACTCAGGGGTAGAAAGACTTGCCGATATGCTCAAAGAGGCAGGGACGGTCAGAAACATGGTGCTGAGGCTCATCGAAAAATATTTTAAATCGGTGGATCAACCTCAGTTTCTGCGTCTTATGCAGTTTGCAGAGGAATACGGAGATACACTCGAGCGGTTTTTAGGATTCGTCGCCACTGGTATGGGTGCCGATAGTTACGAGCAGGGCACAGAAAATGTGACCCTTATCACGATGCATGCAGCGAAGGGACTCGAGTTTGGATGCGTGTTCATCGTGGGGTGTGAACAGGGGTTGATTCCCTACACCCTGTTCGGAAGCGGGAGATCTGATCAAGAGGAAGAAAGGAGGCTTTTTTACGTGGGGATGACCAGAGCACGGAGTCTGCTCTTCCTCTCCTCAGCGAAGAAGAGGGTCCTGTTCGGCAGAGAGTACCATCTTGAGAAAAGCCCCTTTCTGAAATGCATAGAGCAGGAGCTGGTTGAACAGAGGGAAATGATCTTACGAAGCGTTGAAAGGAAGGACAGGAGTCAACTCGAGCTTTTTTAAAGCACCGATAATAGACAGGCGGGGAAACAGGAGAGGAGTGGAGACATGAAGGAGAGCGAAAGTGAAACCACCGTCTTTTCAGAGACGGGAAAAATGAAGGCAGCAGGTATGCTTACGGATAGGGGTCTTCTCGTCGTTCTCTCGGAAAACTTTTTTGGAAAGACCTACATCATAGAGAAACCCGAGGTGATTGCAGGAAGGCACTCAAGCTGTGACCTCATCGTTGAGGACCCCCTCGTGAGCAAGGAGCATTTCCTGATCTGCGCAGATGCTGATGGACGGTTCTCTGTGGAAGACCTCGGTTCAAAGAATGGAACCTATCTGAACAAGAAGAAAGTGAAGAAAAAAACCCGGATACTCTATGGAGACAGACTCGTTGCAGGAAACACCATATTTCGCTTTTTCCTCGAAGAGAAGGTCAGCAGAAAGTAGAATGAATTCCACTGTTCTCACATTTTCCGCTGCATTAGGCGGATCTTCAACGCTTCTTTGACAAACCCAAACCTCATGAGAGGGAACATCTTCAGGAAGGGGGGTAAATGCGGATAACCGTCCCCATCCCCACACCGGTATCCGGTGGATTGCTTCTCTCCTACCGCTGCAGTGCGGAGTGTTTGCACTGTATGTACGCCTGCGCTCCTGACTGGAGCGCTGACTGGATCTCGGAAAACGATCTCTTCAGAATCCTGAAAAACCTGTCGGGGAGAATACTGGCTTCCCCCGGTGGACCGGAGACGGTCAGCCTGAACTACGGCCTTCATTTCACTGGAGGGGAGCCGTTTTTGAACTTCGAGCTGCTTCTGACCGCCTGCGAGATGAGCCTAGAACTGGGCATCCCGTCAACCTTTGTCGAGACGAACTGCTTCTGGTGTTCGGACGATGCGAAAACCAGAGAGATGCTCCTTCTGCTCAGGGAGAAGGGATTGAAGGGAATGCTCGTGTCGGTGAATCCCTTTTATCTCGAGTATGTGCCCTTTGAGAGAACCCGTCGGGCGATCAGTATCGGATACGAGATATTCGGCAGCAACCTGATGGTCTACCAGCATGAGTACTACCGGAGATTTTCAGAGGAAGGAATAGAGGGGAGGATGAGTTTTTCCGACTATCTTAAGCTGGAAGGAGGGGAGAATATTCTCAGAAATGTGGAGTTCTTCCTTCAGGGGAGGGCTGCCTACAAACTGGGCAGGAGAGTTGAGATGGGATTTCCGAGATATCCGGCAAAGCGCTTTTTTCAGGAACCCTGTCGTCCCTCATTTCGGCGGAGCTGGCACAACCATTTTGATAACTATGCTAACTATGTTCCTGGCTACTGCGGCGGTATATCCTATGGAGATGCACGGGAACTCGAAGTTCTGATGGAGGAGGGGATCGATCCCGTGGAGTCTCCAGTACTTGCGCTTCTCATGAATGAGGATCTAGAGGGGCTCTTACGGCTTGGTGTGGAACAGGGATACAGCCCTAATCAAGAGGGGTACCTCTCCAGATGCCACCTCTGTACGGACATAAGACGGTACCTCGTGCAGACGGACAGGTTCAAAGAGCTGAGACCGCTGGAGTTCTACACACACCTGGTCTGAAAGCAGGCGGAAAGTGCTCTCAATAGGCGCACCAATGATCGTCAGGACCCATGCACCGCTCTCTTTCAAGGCTGTCCTCTTCATCCTGAGCTGCTACGCCCTCCTCGTTAGTTCGAAGGCGCAAAGGAGGAGATCATGAATACCTTTACCATTGTGCGTCCGGAGCACCTCAATCATCACGGGTATCTCTTCGGAGGTCAGCTTCTGAAGTGGGTCGACGAGAATACCTGGCTCACCGCTGCGCGGGATTTCCCAGGATACCTGCTCGTCACGAGAGCGATGGACAGCATCAACTTTTCCACACCTGTTCCGAGTGGTTCCATCCTCCGATTCGACATCCGGCCGTTTACACAGGGTACCACATCCATTACCTACGGAGTTGAGGTGTACGCCGATGAACCGGGTGCAATTGAGGAGAAGAAGGTTTTTTCAACTCGAATCACCTTTGCGTGTGTGGATGCGCGGGGAAAAAAGCGTGCCCTTCCCAAGGGAGTGAGCTACAGGTCGCTTGCAGTTCAGTAGGGTTTTCAGAAGGTATACACTCTTATTCGGTGTCTTGAGAGGGGAAAGCTGAAATAGGAGGGCCGAAAGGTACACCGAGTTTCCTGCGCAGAAAAAATACTCTTTCGGACCCCTTCTCATTCCGAAATTTCGAGGTAAGTTGTGCTGCCTTTTATCTTGATATGTACAATCCCTCATTTATTTTTAATTTTATAAGAATAATCACTTAATTTCTGCTGAGCTCTTCGAGCTTCCTGTCAAAAACCGCTTCCCTCTGCTCCTTTTCTCTGAGCGCATCCTCGAGCTTCTCATAGAGATCTGAAAGACGATTCTTAAGAGAGTGATTCTCCTTGGAGAGCATCTGGATTTCCTCGCCACTTCCCCTTTCCGAGGCAATGATGATCATGCTGTTGTTTTTATCCAGTTGCTCCTCGGTAGAGTGGATCATGGTTTCGATCCCGACTATCTTTTCCTGAACCGCACTGATAACCCTGGATCTTTCGTTGATGAGCTCGGCGCGTCGTCTCCGCAGGTCACTGCGGGACGACCGGAACGGTGAAGGGGATCGTGGTTCCGCAGGTGCGGTTTGAAGGCCTTCGTTTTCCCAGCCGGTCTTTTGGAGGAAATCCGCATAACTTCCTGCGAAACCGATGCTCAGACCTGGATGGCTTGTGATTCTTCCTTGAAGGGGTACAAGCTCTCCGGCGAGTAAACGCAAAAGCGTCGATTTTCCCTTCCCGTTTTTCCCGATCACTCCAATGCGGTCTTCCCGTGCAATCGTCACGCTGAAGTCTTTTATGAGGAGTGGGTACTGCTGTCCGTAGGAGAAAGAGAGATGCTCCACATGCATAGGGTATTTGGATGGAGAGGGAGCGGCATTGAAGGAAAAATCGATGGTTTTCAGCTTTTTAAGCTTCTGCTGTTCCTCCTGCTTCTGAAGGATCTTGATCCTGGACTGTACCAGACCGGCGAGTCTCGCCTTTGCCCTGAAGCGGTTGATGAATAGTTCCACTTCCTTCTGCCGTTTTTCGACGTTCAGCCGTGTCTTTTCATATATTTCCTCCTCCTTCAGGATCTGTTTGTACAACTTTTCAGTTCCCCCTCCGAGCTTTCGGACTTTTCCTCTGTGAATGATCATCGTATGGGTGACCACACTGTCCATGAAGCCCCTATCGTGAGTTATGAGTATGAACTCACCACCCCAGGATCGCAAAAAACGGATGAGCCAGCGTATGGAAAGAATGTCTAAAAAGTTGTTCGGTTCATCCAGAAGGAGTAGATCAGGTTCTTTGATGAGCGCTTTCGCCAGGTTGAGCCGAACCTGAAACCCGCCGGAAAGCTCCTCCGGATGTTTACTCAGATCCCTTTCCGTGAATCCGAGGCCTGCGAGTACTTTCTCCACCCACCAGATATCTTCAATGCGCTCACCATGGAGTGCAGTGCACGCCTCGGCCAGGACTGTTTGTTTTAAAAACGTGAGCTGCTGGGAGATGCCACCGATTCTGTAATTCTTCGGTGTCGAAATAGTTCCCCCATCCGGTTTGAGTGTCCCGATGATGAGATTAAAGAGAGTGGTTTTTCCTGAACCGTTTCTGCCGATAAGGCCGATACGCTCACCCCTGTTGATGTTGAACTTTACCTCATCGAAGATCACATGACTACCGAACGACATCCTGACATCACTCACCTTGACCATCTTTTTCTCTATTCTCCATTCAATTCTTGGACCTTTGAAGATACTCCGTTATCTTATCCCTGACTTTTCAATGTAATACCGGTTATAAAAGTGAATGAAGAGAAAATTGATCTTCGCCATCCCTATCTGACCAGACAGATCATTGCCTATATAGGAAACAAACGGCGACTGCTCCCCCTCATCCATACCGCTCTGGTCAAGTGCGGTTATGAGAATCAGCGGGAAACGAGCTTTCTCGATCTTTTTGCGGGCAGCGGTGTCGTCTCCAGACTGGCTCGGCTTTTAAACTTCCGTGTCGTCTCCAACGACTGGGAGTACTACACCTACGTGATCAACAAAGCGTATCTCGGGATAGAACAAAAAGAGCTCCGGTTAATGTTCCGCGAGCAGGGTGGGCTTGAAAAACTACTTGATTCGCTCAACAGCGTAGCCGATGTACCCGCGGAGGACCAGTACGTTTCCCGTTACTACTCCCCCTCTTCCGAGGCCAATAACCTGGATTTCAAACGGGAGAGGATGTTCTACACGCGGAGGAACGGTCTTGCAATCGATAGAATCAGGAACAGGATCGAAGAGCTCTATCCAGAAGAAAAGGTCAGAAGGGTTCCCGCAAATCAAAAGGAGAAGTATCTGCTGCTTGCGCTCCTCCTGTACGAGAGTGCCACACACACCAACACGTCGGGAGTGTTCAAGGCATATCACAAGGGATTCGGGGGACATGGCGGAGATGCCCTCCGGAGGATTCTCGCCGCCATTGAACTGAGAGCTCCCGTGCTGATTAATTGCAGATATCCATCCGAGGTATACTGTGAGGATGCACTCGCCCTGATCAGTTCGGATCAAATGAAGAACAGGAGGTGGGACATCGCCTACCTCGATCCGCCCTACAACCAGCATCAGTACGGGAGCAATTATCACCTGCTCAATACCATTGCGCTGTGGGACAGGCCACCGGTGGACAATTCGCTGAATGAGAGGGGTGTATTGAAGGACAAGGCGGCGATCCGAAAGGACTGGACACAAACACGCTCGGATTATTGCTACAGAGAAAGCGCAGAGGTGGCATTTTCTAGATTGATCGATACCTTCGATGCAGCGCACATACTCTTGAGCTACAGCACCGAGGGGCTCATCCCCTTTGAAGCTCTCATGGATATATGCACCCGGAGGGGCGAACTGGAAATCGTCACAAACCAGTACGTAAAATACCCGGGTGGAAAGCAGAGCATCAGCAGGGCCGTGAGGAATATTGAGTTCGTCCTGATCGTTCATACAGGGAAGAAAAACAGGAGAGGATCACTGCGAAAGATCGAGCTTATGCTTTTAAGGCGAAGGCTCGGGCTGCTGCTTGATAAAAAGTATTCCTATGAAAAGCTGAAGCAGAATTTCGCGGTTCACAGGGAGAACAGGACCTTTGAGCTCGAAGGAGCACAGATCAGGATTGCGACGAGACATTTCTTCGAGCTGATACCCCCATATGATTTTGAACGCTTGAGTGAAAAAGACCTCGACGAGCTGACCGGTAGGCTTGAAAAGTCTCTGTGCGGAGACAAGGAAGAGGAACTTCAAGAGATCATGAGAATTATAGAGGAGGGGGAGAGTGACCGTGCCTATTTCGTCAGGAAGATTCCTGCCACTCTCAAGAAGTTTGCCCACAAGAAATACAGGGCTTTATTCTCTCACTGGATTGAGAGAGTGAAGGCATTAAAGGTGCACGAGCAGGAGCTCTACGCATTGATTGAAGGAAAGATCGAGGAATTGGAAACGCTTGCCTTGAAGCGGTTTACTAACTGACAGTCAGATACCCTGAGTAAATTGGTTGATATCCTTGCCCCTGTACTCAGAGAGTTGTTCAAGAGTGTAACAGTCCTTTGTCAGAATTTCCATGAGCTGCCACATCAATCTTGTTTCAATCTCCGGGTCCCGTTCCCTGTTGCTCTGTATGAAAATCCCGATGTAGTATGTGCACGTCCACGGTTCGGGCCAGTACATACTTTTCGTTTCCCCAGAGATGCTGTAGTATCGTGTCACGGGTGAAGACCCAGCTAATTTTATAGCGAGGAGATAGAGAATCCTGAACTCCGTGGTCCTATGGATGACAATTTCTCATCAAGCTTCAGATTCTTGCAGATCTCAAGACCATCTGCATCGGGGAGCATAAGGTCCAGAATGAGAAGATCAGGGATCTTTTCTTTCAAAAAAACAAATAGACTTTCGGTGTCGTGGAATTCCTTCACTTAGAAGTTTGATTTTTCCAGGTGACAGGGCCGGTTATATCAATCTCATCGTCGATAACGGCAACCAGTTCGTTCATCATTTTACCTCTGGAATGATGTGTGTCCTTTCAAAGCTAAGGTATCAGTTCCGGTCAATCAATGGAATTAATGCACGGCCTCTCGAATGAATGTCTCGATCTTAGAACGAATTTGATCCCTGACCACCCTCGTTTTGGCTGTAACTTCTTCTTCTGTCCCTCTGAAGTTCGAGGGGTCATCGAAAGACCAGTGCAAACGCACTGATTTACCGGGAAAGATCGGGCACCTCTCTCCGCTACTCTCGTCGCATACAGTCACCACGAAGTCGTATTTTCTCTCCTGTTTTAAAAAATCAAACACGCTGTTTGTTTTTTTCCCGGAAATGTCGATTTCAACCTCTTTCATCACGTCGACCACGACCGGATTCAGTGTTTTAGGGTCAAGCCCTGCGCTCTCCGCCTCGAATTTCTCACCTGCAAGTCTATTTAAAAAGGCTTCAGCCATCTGGCTTCTCGCTGAATTGTGTACACAGACAAAGAGAACCTTCGTCTTTTCCATATATGCCTCCTCTTGTTCCTCCATTCATTTATAGAAAATAAAATGTAAATCTTATTAAGAATATATGAAAACCGGGTAAATATTCTGTGAACTCCGCAGTAGAGAAGTGAGCTTTATATATTTTTTCCCTCACTGCGAGAATACCAAGGGCATTGTCGCGAAATAATTCTTCGTATCAAGTAAGGTATTGAATTTTCTCATCACAGGCAGTATATAAGAGAAAAGTCACTGTGCAAAGGAGCAGGCATGAGCATGCAATTTGAGGATCAACTACGTGAGGAGGCTATCTTTGAGGTCGCAAAAAAGATGGCCATCGCTGCACGGACAGCACCGAAGGGGAGGGGGACCGATACAATGGTGATCTCGGTGGTAAAGGGCGATACCATCAGGAAGATAGCCGAAAAGATGAAGGAAATGGTGGGCAAAGACGAAGCCCCGGCTTTTTTTGAAAGGGACGCGAACAATATACTCCAATCTCCAGTGATGTTAATTCTCGGTACCAGGATCAAATCGCTGGGTCTCAATCCCTGCGGCATGTGCGGATACGATAATTGTGAAGAGAAAAACCAACACCCCGATCAACCCTGCGTATTCAATACGGGAGATCTGGGGATTGCGGTTGGATCAGCGGTGAGCGTGGCGATGGACTCAAGGGTGGACAACAGGATCATGTACACAGTCGGGCAGGCAGTGATGCGGATGGGACTGCTCGGTGATGATGTAAAGGTGGTCTTCGGTGTGCCTTTGAGTGTGAGCGCGAAGAATCCCTTTTTTGACAGGAAGTAATACTGAATATGTCGAATTTTCAACAATATGTGCGAAGGGCACTGGACCTCGGAGTAAGAGGAGCGAAGGTGATTCAGTCCCAAAGCATCGTCACAGCCGAGTGGGTGAGGATTAAGTGTCAGTTTGGTTGTGGAGGGTACGGTCAGGCGCTCACCTGCCCGCCTTTTTCCCCCACTCCGGAGCTCACCCGGAAGATGATTTCCTTTTACACCTATGCACTTCTGATTCACGGGGATGAGTACACTGCTATAAGCTCGATCGTCTCAACTCTCGAGCGGGAGGCTTTCCTCGACGATCTTTATAGGGCGTTCGGAATGGGATCGGGGCCATGTACCCTCTGTGAGAAGTGTCCAAAACAGTGTAGATATCCTGAGCGGGCGCGTCCGTCAATGGAAGCCTGTGGAATCGACGTGTTCAGCACCGTGAGAGCGAACGGATTTCCCATCGAAGTGCTCAAGACAACCGGATGCGAGGCTAATTACTACGGTTTAATACTCCTGGAATAACCCATTCTGATGGATGAGCATGTCTGTTTAATTACCTGAGGAGATTATGCCCCTTCCCTTTAAGAGATTTCAGGAGCTTCGGTGTCAACATCCATGAGAGCACGCACTCTCCACCTTTTAGTTCCGACCATAGTGCAATTTCTGTTTGGAGGCAGAGCAACGCTGCAGTCGGGATCCGCACCCGAACAGTGTGGTGTGCCCCCATACACATGAGAGCGGAGACTGTTTCCTCCAAGGCAGGATTGTGTCCCACGAGCATGATAAGCTCAACGTGAGGGGGGAGCTGCTGAAGTACATGCAGAACTTCTCTTGAGCTTCCGGGATACAGGTTTTGCGCAATCTCGATGGGTCGATCGTAACCGAGAGCTTCAGCAGCGATTTCTGCTGTTTGGAAGGCTCTCTTAGCAGGGGAGCTCACGATCATGTCCGGGAGTATACCCGCTCTGGAGAGTACCTTTCCCATGTGTGGAGCGTCCTTCATACCCCGCTGTGCGAGAGGGCGATCGAAATCTGCGAGCGATGGATTGCTCCGGTCTGATTTTGCATGGCGCAGAATGAGTATTGTTTTCATCTCCTATAGTCTCTTTTCTATCTCTCTCACCACGGTTTTCAACACCTTGATACGTGCGTACAGCTTTGAGTTTGATTCAATGATGGTCCAGGGCGCGTAGGGAGTGCTCGTTCTAAAGAGCATCTCGTCGATCGTCTGCTTGTAAAGGTCCCACTTTTCACTATTCCTCCAGTCATCGTCGGAGAGTTTCCACTGTTTGTGAGGATTATTCGTCCTCTCTTCGAAACGCCTGAGTTGCTCATCCCTGTCGATGTGAAGCCAGAACTTGATGAGCACGGTTCCGAAGTTCACCAGCTGCTCCTCCATCTCGTTAATCTCCCTGTAGGCCCTTCTCCACTCCTCTTCTGTACAGAAACCCTCTATTCTTTCTACGAGAACCCTCCCGTACCAGGATCTGTCGAAGATTGCGATGTGCCCTGCCTTGGGTATTTTCATCCAGAATCGCCAGAGGTAATGGTGGGTTTTTTCAACATCGTTCGGTGCCTGCGTCGGAATCACCTCGTACCCCCGTGGGTCCATTTTCTGAACCAGCCGCTTGATGTTTCCCCCCTTGCCCGCTGCATCCCATCCCTGGTATACGATTATTACCGGCAGACGCTTCAGATACACTTCGTGCTCGAGCTCTAGGATCTTCTTCTGCTGCTTTTTCAACTCTCGCTCATAGAGCTCGCGGCTGAGGGAGAGGGTGAGATCCACCTTGTCGAGAATGGAAGAGGAGAGGTTGAGCATGTGGAGGGCCGGTTTTCTCGCTTCTGATGAGTTGTTCCTCGCACTCCTGAGTTCGTGAACTTTCCCGTCCAGTGCTTCGATCACGGTTTTGAATACCTTAACCGTGGCGTACCTCCTGTCATGGGCTTCAACGATCGTCCACGGTGCGAATCCGGTGTCCGTCTTTGCGAGCATCTCCTCGATCGCTTCCAGGTAGAGATCGTACTGATCGTGGTGCCGCCAGTCGTCCTTCGTTACTTTCCACGCGGTGGAAACGTTCTTCTCGAGTCTTTTAAATCGCTTCTTCTGCTCATTTTTCGAGATGTGGAGTAAGAATTTGATGATCACGTATCCCCCGTCCACAAGCGTTCTTTCGAAGGAAGTGATTTCGTTGTAGGCTTTGTTCCAGATCTTTCTTGGTGTGATCTCGTCCACCCGCTCGACGAGTACTCTCCCGTACCAGCTCCTGTCAAACACCGCAATCCTCCCCCCTTCCGGTATCTTGATCCAGAATCTCCAGAGAAAGGGTCTGAGGTTTTCCTCCGCATTCGGAGGGTTCGTTGGATGGACAGTGAAACCTCGAGGGTCCAGGGAGAGGAGGAGCTTGTTGATAAGGGTGCCCTTTCCCGCTGCGTCCCATCCTTCGAATACGATGATCACTGGTATGCTGACCCCCAGGGCCTCCCGCTGCAGTGCACCGAGCTTTACCTCGAAATCGGACATGAGCCCCTTATAGGAGTTCTTGTCTATTTTTAGCGAAAGATCCACATTTTCAAGCATTGACCCTCCCAATCCAGATAAAATGGCTACCCACGCACTCCCTTGCACATGATATTCAGGACAGGATTCTCTCCTTTATCTCGTTCCAGAGAGAGCGGTATGCTTCTGCAGCCTTCGATTGATGGGAATATATGAAGAGTGGAGCGCAGTGTACCCCCATCTTTTCCACATCCGACGAATAGGGAATATAGGCTTTCAGGAAGTTGTTCTCCTCCTCCGTGTAGGCTTGCACGGTTTCCCTGTGTATCTTTTTCCTCAAGTCCACGAGGGAAAAAAATGGCAGGACTTTGTTCGTGCCAAGATCCCTGTCTTCCAGATACTTCATTATCTGAAGAAAGGTCCTGACTGACAGGGTCGTGGGAATCATTGGAAGGAGTATATGGTCCACAGCCCGCAGAATGTTCTCCGAGAGCAGGGAGAATCCGGGCGGCACATCGAGAAAGAGAATATCATAGCCAGGTACGACCTTATCTATAAGCGTTTTGAGCTGTTTTTTTGGTTTCTTTGCACCGTAAAAGATGATATCGAGCTTTCGTGCTGAAAAATCGGCCGGGAGAAGGCGCAGATTCTCGTAGGGTGTATCCTTCATATAGGAATCGATACGCTTTCTGCCTCTGGCGAGTTTTTTTATTCCCCCCTTTAATTTGGGTTTTCCTCTGCAGTAATAGGTTGAAGACGACTGTGGATCCAGATCCCAGAGGAGTGTTTTTTTCCCCTCCAATGAGGAAAGAAAAGAGAGGTTGACACAGGCAGATGTTTTTCCTACTCCACCTTTTGAATTGTATAGTGCGAGTGAGGTCATTTTATCTACACTCCCTGCCGGTAAGGTGTTTAATGCTACGAGCGATGTGTGGAAAAGTACCCGCCAGCGTATGGAAATAGGAGAGCTGACTCCTCATGACATCCCTCTGAATCTGAACCATGGCACCGAGGGAAAGGCAGGTTTCCTGATCCCAATCCTTTTTCAGTTTGATTACATCCCCGAGCACGTTAAGAGCAATGCGTGAATCCTGATAGAGGCCGAGGCAGTCCTGAAAAGCCACAATAGATTTGATGTGTGCGCGCATCTCATTTTCATACAGATCGCTGAAAAATTCGCAGGTATATCGAAGCCCCTTGAAGGCAATACGCAGGGTGTGAAGATCTGAGGGTTCGTATCCACTCCGTGCTTTTTTATAGAGCTTTTCAACGTTCTTGAGCTGCTTTACAATAAGCGTGGGAGCACACCGGAGTGCCGGGGTGTTGAAGTCCACTTTGTTTTCCGGGATGGCGGACTTGAGTTCTTCATGGATTCCTTCGTACCTGGAGGAATCACATGCTTCTGCGAGCGGAGGATAATTCAGTCTCCTTTTTGAGAGGAGATACTCCTCGACCGCGTTTTTTGCTCCTGGAGAAATCTCTGTCCAGCTATACTGTTCTCTCATATGCTCGACAATGACGTCGATGTCCCTCACATTTCCGAGTAGTTTTCCGATCCAGGAAAGCTCTGCCCGAAGCCGGGTGACATATTCAGGATTGAAAAAGGGTTTGAATACCTTGAGCGCAAATCGTGCCCTGCGGGTGGCGACCCTGAGGTCATGTAAAAATTCGGGGTGAAGGTCAAACAGGGTTCCCTCGGTATTTGCCCACATCTTGTATGCCTGCTGGGAGAGTATCTTGCACCCTACCTGAAATATACCGTCATCACGCCCGATTCTGAGAGAATCCGGGATAGGAGCGCCAGGAAGGGGCGTCTGAAGGAACGAAAGCCCGGATTCGAGTGGATCGAAGTCGACAGATTCGATTTTACTCAGACTCTTTAAGATCGTTGAGAGAAAGGAGACATCCTGCTGCGCGATCTTGGAGGAGATTGTCAGGTATCGATGGTTGGAAGAAGACATGCCATTTCTCGGGTGGAAGAAGCTCCACTCTTCCACGTCGACCGTCAACATACTGCGAGTGGGACTTTCGATCAGAAGGCGCTCAACCTCTATGGTGCAGCGCACGTAGGGCAGGTAGACATTTACCTTCCCATCTCCGTCAATCCCTGATAGGAGCTTAGCGGGCAATTTCACGACGGGTCTATGCTCACCAGGCATCTGCCCACCGGCCTCCCTTCTTGCGGTAGATATCCCGCTGGGATAGATTCTGGTGAGCTGCTGCCCACCGGGCATTGTTACTCGGCAGAGTTGTTCATTTTGCAATAGGTTTTTTTCATAATTTTCGTGTTTGAGCTCCTCGTCACCCTGTATGAGCAGAAGATCATCTGGGTCCGGAAAATAGAGAAGCCGTTTCCCCTTTTTAAAAAGGTTACCTTCCTGCGTGTCGTAAAAGACGAACTCTTTCCGTACATGTTCCTTGCATGAAATACGATATCCAGTCTTATTTAGCTCTCTTATAATGCGTTCCATGGGTAGGGCTGAGAGTAACAGGAATGTTCGTTTCTCTCTACCTGAGTTCACTTGACTCAGTCCTTCATGTTATTTATGCCCGTGATAGAGACTTCCTCATCGATTCCGGGTATTTCACGGGTTTTCAGTGCAGTAATAAGTTCCGGGAGAGAGTAGGAGAACCGTAAGACACGGCAGTGTATTCCCCTTTCCTTCGAAATGTCGGCAAGTACGTATGAAGGTCTCGGGTCTCCATCGATCGACATACCTATGGAACCACAGTTGACGACACGAAGCGACCCGAACCGTTTCACAAATGGAACGTGACTGTGGCCACATATCAGCAGATCGGGATTTTCATCCTTCAATTTTGCTCTGATTCCTCTTGAGGTGATGCTGGGATAGATGTAGTCCTTGTCCGAAAGAGGGCTTCCATGCACAACGAGCACACGGTAACCGTTCAACTCGAACTCAAGCTTTTCTGGCAAGCTCCCTATGTAGCTCCAGGCCTCCTCGTCCAGCTGGAACGCGGTCCAGGCGAGATTCTCCTTTTTCCCCTTCAGCAGTTCGATAATATTCTTCTGACCTTCCCGCATGGTGAGGAGCTTTCTCTCCACGTTTCCCCGTATAACGGGGATCTGTCGTTCCTTCAGGAAGCGGACGACCTCCAGTGGATGGGAACCCCGTCCCACGATATCTCCCGCAACAAATGTCGATGATGCGCCGGAGCGCTCGGCGCTTTTAAATGCGGCGGTGAGTGTATGGATGTTTGCATGTATGTCGGATAAAAAAGCAACTTTCATGTTGACAATACTCCCTCTGGGATTTGTACAGATCAGTGAAAAATATACGTTTTCCTTCGATTATATCTGAAAAACCGAAGCGAGTTCACCGAGCACGCGTTGTATCCGGTTTAGGTCTTTTTTCCGGCCCTTTTCCGGTTTCAGCTTGAGTTTCTGTATTTTACTTATCAGGGCTTCTAGTTCTTTACTCTTGGGAACAGGAACCTTTTCATCATTTTCCCTTTTTTGCTCGAGGATCTCGATAATCTCCTCGATCTGAGCTTTTACATTCAGGCTGTACCTTTCGATGATGCGCTCGAAATTGGAGCGGAGCGCATGGAGCTCTTGCTTCAACTCCTCTGCTCGATCGAGTTTTTGGTTTTCATTGCTCATATCTTCCTTCTTTTTTCAGACCTTTAATCAAGAATGTGGCTTGCCCACATTAGTTCCTTAATCCTGATTTTGTTGCTAAATAGGCAACAAAATATTTATAATCAAGAATGTGGCTTGTCCACATTACGGTTTACACAGTGGCGTAAAGGTTCTCCAGCACCGATTCAATCCTGGTCCTGAGGATCCTCTGCACACTATTGATGGATCTGTTTGCATCGATCATCTCGAGGCCGTATTTTTTCTGAAGGTTGTTGTACTCCAACCGGAGGGCCTTCTGGTATCTGACGAAGCTCTCATACCAGTCTCTTGATATCCCGATGTCCATGCCCGACTCCCAGTAGTCCAGTGAGTTGTGTGCCGAGAGAGTCCGCTCTACCAGGTTTCGGGAAGAAGCCATGATGAAATAAACCGCATCCGGAACGAGTGCCATGGAATAGAGAGACTCCACCCATTCCGGATTCGCCCCTCGGACCAGATCCCTCGCCATGAGGGTGAAGATATATCTATCGGCAAGTACGATGTACCCTGCCCGCAGTGACGGGACGATCACGTTCTCCATCTGGTCGTAGAAGTCGGTGGCGTAGAAAAGCGACATGGTGCGTGGGCTGAGTATATTGCCCTCCTTTGCAGCAGTAATTGCAGGGCCTACCAGCTGGGACCTGGTGAGACCTGTTTGTGTCACTGCGTACCCCTTCTGCTCGAGCCATTCTGAAAGAAGGCACACCTGCGTGGAACGGCCCGAAGAGTCAGACCCCTCGATCACAATTAGTGCCCCTGAGAGTGTGCCGGGATCCATACCGTGGGGTGGGTTCCCGTAACATTGTTTGGGGCTCATCTCTTTACCCTCTGTTTATACACGGCGAGATCTATTTTTTTTGATATGAAGCTTCTGATGATTTCCTGCTGTACCGGGATCGGTCGAGTTGCGTCGATTATGACAAAGCGGAACTCTTCTGCCAGTTTGTCGTATTGCTCCATTACCATCTGCTGAAAAAGACGAAAACTCTCCTGAATATCGGGTGAGAGCCCCAGGTCCATACCCGCCTCGAAGTATTTCAGGTTCGTCCTGCTGCCCAGAATTCTTCCAAGTGCGGTATTGAGGGGAACCCTGAAATAAAAAATAACATCTGGTACTTTTGCAAAACCGTAGAGCTTCCTCAACCACGCGGGATCGCACCCCCTGACACCGTCCCGTGCATAGGCGGTGAAACTGTACCTGTCGCAGAGAACGATATACCCTGCCTTTAACATTGGTAGCATCTGCCTCTCGTAGCGGTCTGCAAAATCCGTGGCGTGAATGAGACTGAAGGTGGTGGGGGTGAGGAGCTGCTTTTTCTTTCCCTTACGTGTTGCACCCTTTACAATCGCGCTTGAATTCCACTCTGAAAAAAATACCTTGCACCCCAGGCCGAGTAACCACTGGTGAAGGAGGTGTATCTGGGTTGATTTTCCAGAGCCGTCGAGGCCTTCAACCGCAATGAGCGTCCCCGGAATTGTATTATCTGCCATAATGGCTCACCTCTCTATTCTGAATTTCACCTGTACTCCGAACGTATTGCTGAAGTACCGAGACTTTCCCTGAAGCACCCACCGCTCGAGGAAGAGGAGCCCCGAGTACTGAGTCTGGTTCTGGAATTCCGCAGCATAGAATCGTATGGCATTTGAACCCATGTCCACCGAGGCGACTCGCAGAGGATACTTCGCAGCTGTTTTTTCCATCCTGCCTCTCTCTTCAGCAATGGAAGCTTGATCGGTTCATGATATAATAATATACCCTGAGTTGTATAATCGGGAAACCCTTGAAACGGATGAATTAAAAAAGAGGTCATCTATACCGCTGGTAATTTCATGTCAGCAGGTGACATGAAAAAGCCCGATCGCCTTCCCTTTGAGACAGTTCCAGGTTTTTCCCACTTCTCCTGTGGGAAGGATTTTTACTGGACACTTTTTTTTCTGTAAGTATGCTCGAGCCTCTTCGGAGAGCTTCACCATTCCGTTCTGACCCGAACCGATCACAATCCCCTTGGCTCCCTTTTCATATACATGTTTTGCTTCAGCGAGGGAGATGATGTGAGAGGTGCCGTACACTTCCTTGGAAAGTTTCTTCTTCCGTTTCTTCACCGTTCCGTCGAGACCGATAACCACATCGTGGGTGTATTTTTTCCCCTCAATGAAGATCGAGCCGAACTTTGTTCCATCGATTCTGGGGTGCATCTGATACGTCTCTTTCCTCTGTTGGGGAAATCTATTCTATCACGCTGGGAAAAAAATAAAAAGGAAATTTTTTATTCTTATGCATTTCTACACCGAGAAAAGTGCGAAGAATCATAACAAACAGGAAACAGAATGAAATCCTATTTCATCAGAGAATATTAATACAAAATTGACATTTCCAATTCATCTTACACTTGAAGCAGTGAAAACCATATTTCAGGAGGGAAAAATGAAGAAGAATCTGTTGTACACCATTTCAATCTTGGTCATTCTTCGTTTCATTGCGAAGATGACTCTTGCAGGGGCGATGCAGAAAGGAGAAGAGGAAGTTTTTAAATAAGTTGTAATGTTCGGTGGTTGAAATGGGAACTCTTGTTGTGAAAGCGCTCAGAGAATCGATGCGCGCCCTTATGGAAAGGGACGTGGATTCGGCTCAGGAGGTTATGGAAAAAGATGAGAAGATGAATCAGCTGGAAAACGAGATTGTCACTTTGGCTGCAGAGCTGATTGCCGAGGAGTGATGTGTTTGTTAATCCCGATGTCAAAAGGGGAAAAGAGATAAGTAACCGTGATGTGAGTGCGGATAAAATCTATACGGACATTTTCAGAGGTCTCCTGGAAAAAATACACGAGGGTCCGGACAAGATTGATCAATGTATGTCTCTTCTATTTATCTGCAGACGACTTGAGAGGGTTGCGGATCACGCGACGCACATCGGTGAGGACAGTGTGTATAGAAAAACGGGTAATCACGTGGATCTTAACGAGAATGAACTTTTACGCATAAAAAAAATTTCCCTAAAGATTTTTAGATATTTGACCGATGGAAAGAATGAGGAAATTTTTAAGATTTTTTAAAGGAGGTGTATTTTTTCTTTTTATTTACTCCTCTCTTCTTTTTAAGGAAGTGAGTGTAAAAACACTAAAAGCACGGATGCTTTTAGAATCAGACACGCAAGGAGGTGATGCCATTTCTCTCTACTTAAATTTATCGTACTCGATTGAAATTTATTAAGCAAAAAAACGAGTGCGATAGATTTTTTTTCACTCCGTCAAGGAGGATGGAACCGTCAGGGATGACGGACCCGTCATGGATGACGGGCCGGCTAAAGGGGGTGGACCGACATGGAATGACGGACCACCGCGGGAGGCTGGACCCGCACGCGTTGTAAGAGCGGCGATCGATGCCGGACCCTCATACGGTGCGGGGATACATTTTCAAGGAGGAAAGAATGATTATCAATCACAATTTGAGCGCCATCTTTGCGAACCGAATTCTCAAATTCCAGAACTGGAGTGTCAACAAGGATATCGAGAAGCTCTCCTCGGGGATGAGAATCAACCGTGCCGGTGACGATGCCTCCGGTCTTGCGGTTTCCGAAAAGATGCGGTCCCAGATACGAGGTATGCGGAGGGCCGAGAGGAACGCAGAGGACGGGATTTCCTTCATCCAGACAACTGAGGGTTACCTTCAGGAGATACAGGATATCCTGCAGAGGATCAGGGAGCTCGCGGTACAGTCTTCCAACGGCATCTATACCGATGAAGACAGAATGCAGATCCAGGTGGAGGTTTCTCAGCTCGTCGATGAGATCGACAGGGTCGCATCTCATGCACAATTCAACGGTATGAACATGCTCACCGGTCGATTCGCTCGCCCGCTTGGTGAAAACACACCCACAGCTTCGATGTGGTTCCATATAGGAGCCAACATGGACCAGAGGGAGCAGGTGTTTATCGGGACGATGACTGCCCGCGGTCTGGGGGTGAGAGCGGTTTCAACCGGTTCGACGGTCTCCATTTCAACTCCCGAGAAGTCCAATAGGACGATCGGTAGTGTGGACATGGCGCTGATGCAGGTATCAAAACAGCGGGCAGACCTCGGTGCTTACCAGACCAGGCTTGAATATGCGGCAAAGGGACTGATGTCAGGCTACGAGAACCTGCAAGCATCAGAGTCGAGAATTCGTGACGCAGATATCGCAGAGCAGATGGTGGAGTTTACGAAGAATCAGATACTCGTTCAATCAGGAACGGCGATGCTGGCTCAGGCGAACCTGATGCCTCAGTCAGTACTCCAGCTGTTCCGTTAAGCAGCGCACTATTTTGATCTTTGACAGAAAAATCTACCCCCTGTGGAGATGATTATCATCCCTATCCTTGATTCAATAGGTATACCAGCAACCTATTTTAGGCCCCTGGGACTAGTAAGTCTCTATGACTAGTCAGTCCCTTGGACTCGTTGGTTCATGGGATTCGTAAATCCCAAGACCAATTAGGTCTCTGGGTCCTTTAGGTCCCTGGGTCCTTTAGGTCCCTGGGTTCCTTAGGTCCCCTGGGTACCGCTGCAACCAGACGGGGCCTAATTTTGGTTGCTGGTCTCAGAGAGATATACTGTTTGTTCCCGCTCGAGGGGGGCAAATGGTGAAGGGAATGACAGGAGCGCGCGCATCAAAATCATTTCCGTCGATTTGAGGGAGCTTCTTCAAGGAGAAAACCTTGGAAAAAACCTCATGCAAGGGAGGCATGAGAACAATCAAGGAGGGTAGATGCATGATCATCAACCACAATATGAGCGCCATCTTTGCCAACAGGATCTTGAAGTTCAAGACCCTGGCCCTGGACAAGGACATTGAAAAGCTGTCATCCGGGGAAAGGATCGTGCGTGCGGGGGACGATGCATCGGGGCTGGCAGTTTCTGAGAAGCTCAGATCGCAGATAAGGGGATTGCGGCAGGCTGCCCGGAATATCGAGAATGCGATCTCTTTTATCCAGACTACCGAAGGGTATCTGCAGGAGGATCAGGATATCCTGCACAGGATCAGGGAACTCGCAGTGCAGGCCGCGAATGGAATCTACACTGCGGAGGACCGAATGCAGATACAGGTCGAGGTTTCTCAGCTCGTGGACGAAGTGAACCGTGTTGGTTCTCATGCACAGTTCAACGGCTACAATATGCTCACCGGTGCATTTGCCAATCCTGCAGAGGGCGGAACACCAACGGCTTCTATGTGGTTCCACATCGGCGCCAACATGGATCAGCGGGAGAGGGCCTATATAGGCACCATGACTGCAGAGGCCCTCAGACTAAAGGTTGAGGGCAGGTCCATCAGTATTTCGAGCCCCGGTGGTGCGAATATGGCTATCGGAGTTGTGGACCAGGCGCTGACCAGGATATCCCGACAGAGGGCCGATCTGGGCGCCTATCAGAACCGTTTTGAACAGGCGGTGAGAGGTGTGCTCGTTGGAGCCGAAAACATGCAGGCAGCAGAATCCCTGATCCGGGACACGGACATGGCCGAGCAGATGGTCGAGTTCGTAAAGGATTCGATTCTGGTGCAGGCAGGAACAGCAATGCTCGCTCAGGCGAACTTGAAGCCTCAGTCTGTTCTGCAGCTCCTCTCGTGGTAACAGGAGGGTAGTACAAGGGAACCTAATCCAGTCGTCATCTCTTTGATCATACTACGTTCCTTAGAGAATAGAGTATGTGCGGTATGGGAAAGGAGAGTTTTGTGATCGGTTTGACGTTTCTTCGAGTACTATGCCGCAACCGGTCGGGAATGGATTTACCGGCCTTACCGTCTCTATGGAGGGAGGAGATAGAGTATGATCATTAACCACAATATATCCGCTCTGTTTTCGACCCGGGTTCTTGCGAGGACGGAGAGAGAGATCTCAAAGTCCATAGAAAAGCTGGCATCCGGAATGCGGATCAACAGAGCCGGTGATGACGCTTCAGGATTGGCCGTATCGGAAACGCTGAGGTCCCAAATACGAGGATTGATTCAGGCGCAGAGAAACGCCCTTGACAGTATCTCTTTCATTCAGACTGCCGAGGGTGCACTGCAGGAGGATCACTCAATCCTTCATCGGTTGAGGGAGCTCTCCGTGCAGTCTGCGAATGCAATTTACTCTGAGCAGGATCGAAGCCTCATTCAGGTCGAGGTTTCTCAGCTGGTTATGGAAATCAACCGTATAGCCGAGACCACAGAGTTCAACAGGTTCAAGATCCTGGACGGCTCAAACACGAACTTCACGTTCCAGGTTGGGCCCAATCCGGATCAGCAAATAACGGTTGCCATGAAAACCATGACAGCCGCGGCTATCGGCATTTCCGGTATATCCATGTCCAACGTCACTTCTGCAAGCAATGCGCTTCGCAGGGTGGACACGGCAGTGGATATCGTATCCCAGCAGAGGGCAACCTTTGGAGCAATCCAGAATAGGCTTGAACACGTGGTTTCTAACCTGTCAGTGGCCGCGGAAAACCTTCAGGCAGCTGAATCGAGAATAAGGGACACTGACATGGCGGTCGAAGTGGTGAACTTCATGCGTTTGAAGATCCTACAGGACGCAGGTGTTGCGATGCTCACTCAGGCGAATCTGAAGCCCCAGTCAGTTATGAGGTTGCTGGATTAGGGAGTTTACCGATCACACACCTGCGGCCCTGACGGGCCGCAGGAAATTATTTATTGAGTTACAGGAGGTATGGCGTATGGACATAGATACGATACGGGGGAGGATAGACCCCTCATTTTATCCCTTTAAGAAAAACAAGGCTCAGGAAGAGGATATACCACGCATGTTCCCTGGTTCCTCCTCCAGCCAGGTCGAGAATAAAGCCGAACTTCTGAGAGAGACCGGTTTCCTCGCCGATGCGATTGACAAGCTGAAAAAGGCGGGGGATATTTTTAACCGTCGACTCGAGTTTAAGGTTGATGAGGATACGCACCGTATTGTTGTAAAGGTAATCGACACAGAGACCGATAAAGTGATAAAGGAAATTCCTCCGGAGCAGATCATAGAGCTTGCTGCAAAGATTCAGGAGATGGTCGGTCTCCTCGTTGACGAGGAGAGATGACGCCTCCGGATGTGGTTCCGAGGACAGTGCATGCCCGATATCAACCTCCCAGGTGTCTCGTCAAATAATATCGACATAAAGGGTATCATAGATAAGCTTGTCAAGGTTGAGAGCAAAAAACTTGATCGACTGGAAGAAACAAAGGAGCTGCTCGACAAGGAAAAGAGCAGCTGGGTGACCCTCAGCAATAAAATAACCAGCCTTCAGGAAGCAGCAGATGAACTGTACGGCTTCCGTTCTCCTTTCGATGACAAAATCGCATCCTCGAGCAATGAAGATGTACTGATCGCCACTGCAACCAGGATCGCGCAACCTTCTACTTCAAAGATCATGGTAGAGCAGGTGGCAAAAAATGAGCGAATGATTTCTGACCCCGTGATGAACAAGCATATTTTCGGAAAGGCACTCCTGAAGTTGCAGGTGGGAGAGGAGAGTATTGAAATTAATTTTAATGGTGGAAATATCGAAAAACTTGCTGAAACAATCAACGATCAAGCCGGTGATCATCTACGTGCCAAGATTGCAAAGGATACAGGAGATACATCGGTTCTCATCGTTGAGGTGAGAAAGACTGGACAGCAAAATCGTATAACCCCTTTGGATATCGCATCTTCACAGTTCCTGAAGGATATCGGTCTCTTTGAAGAAAGAGTGGAATTCAGGATTGATACAGAATTGAAGGCGGAGAGGGTTTTCCCTGTTGACGGGGATTCGAAGTATGAGATCCGTGAGGGTGCGCTGTTACTCGAGCCGGAAAATAGTGCAGAGTTCATTCTCGACAGAACGGTTTCCTCTCAGCCCAATCTTCTGCTCAAGATTAAGGTCCGTGCTATCGATGTGGAGGCTGAGGAACCGGAGATTATTCCTCCGAAGTGGCCTGATCTAAAGGGCATTGGAAAGGTAACGGTAAAGGATATCGATATTGAAGGCGGAAAGCCGGTCAATAGAATCGATATTCCCGAAGAGAAAGTGGAAAAAAAAGTTGTCGTTGACAATCGTGTGCTCGGAATAGGGACAGAAAGAGGAGTCTCGGGAACCGGTGAAATGGAGAACCTAGGTGTAACCTTCAGGGAGTACACATTCAAACTCACAGACATCGTGCCGCAGGGTGAGGAAGTTGACAGGATCTTTTTCGTAAACAATAACACCGATAGGAGAATCGAGTATCAGGATATCGTGATTGAAGATGAGAGCGCACGGGCGGGGCTTGCACCGAAGCATCTGGTGCAGGACTCACAGAATGCGATCGTGTATATCGATGGGGTGAAAGTTCAGAGGGATACCAACGAAATCGATGATGCGATAAAAGGGGTGAATTTGAGACTTCAGAAGGAGAGCACACGTGAGGTTGAACTGACTGTGGAGAGAGATTACGAAAAAATCACAAAAAAGATCGTCAACTTAATCGAAAAGTACAACGAGCTGATTCGGTACATCAATGAGCAAACGAGGGTTGTTTCGACAGGCAAGCTCGACGAAAAGAGTGAGGCGTGGGGTTGAAGAGCAAGCTCCAGAAAATCATGATGAACCCCTACCCGACCGAAAGGGGGAGAGAGCTCTCTTTGCTCGCTCAGATAGGAATTTCCATGGGTTCTGCAGGGTCGAGATGGGAAGATATCAAAGGGGGGTATCTTCAGGTTGATGAGGACAAGTTTGTGAGTGCCTTTGAAAGGTATCCGGAATCAATCAAGCAACTATTCGGTTCAGATATAAACAGGGATGTGGCTATCGATAACGGTGTTGCCTATGAGCTGGCGAGAAATCTCAAAGCCTACACAAATCCTCGAGGGGGTATAATCCCTTACCGTATTACTACGACAGAGGTGAATATAAAACAGCAGGAGGAGAATATAGTTAACTGGAAGGAGCATCTTGAAGACTACAGAAAGAAGCTTGAGAGCGATTTCATTCAGATGCAGCAAGCCTTGAACGAACTCGATCAAAATCAGAAACGTCTCGAAAACTTTTCCAAGGGATTACAGAAATAGTAAGAAGGAGAGTACAAATGGACGTTCTTCTCATCAATGAAGAAAAAATCGATTATACTCTGGAAAAAGAAAAAAATGTGGGGGATGTGATAAAAAATGTAGAGAGCTGCGTTGTGAGCAATGGGAATGTGATTGAATCTATTACAGTGGATGAGAGAATAATCCCTTTTGACTATACCTCATCTGAGTTTCGGCGAAGTCTGTCAGAGATAAAGGTTCTGAAAATCAGCACCTCAAACCATACTGAGCTGGCCTTTCACACTATTGTCACAGTCGGCGAATATATCAATAAGGTCCTGGATGAATACGTCAGGGTTGATTTTTTAAAGTTCCACGATGAAATAATCGAGGGACTCAAGTTGATTCATGAGGGAACAGTTGACTCATTGCGTCTGCTCAAAATTAAAAGTGCGTTGGTACTGAATTCAGACAGCAGTGTACTCTCTCAAACGCTTACAGAGCTGGGAGACTTTATTTCCAGATACGAAAAAAGATATCTCGATGAAGAAGGAGTGATTACCCTCAGGGAGCATCTTGGAAAACTGCTCCATTTCATTCCGAAAATATTCAAGTGGGCAGTGGTAAAAAATAATTCCGCTTTTGTCACGATAGAGAAAGCAAGGATGAAGTCCTATCTCAAAACGCTTTACTCTGATCTGCATATTCTCTGTGTGGGTTCGGTGAAGAAGTTTGAAAGAATAGGCAGGTATCTGCAACTGGGAGATGACCTTCACGCCATGAACGATCTTTTTTATCTCGTGGAGCTGCTGGATGATATCACTTTACTCGTTCCTGTAGCACAGAAATACATCGGCCGATTTAGCGGCCTATTTATCGGCATGGACCAATCTGAAATCGGATATGAGGAGCTTTTTAAAGTACTTGCATGTAAATTGAGGGATGTCGAGACAGCCTTCAGGGAAGGAGATATGATTACGGTGGGGGATGAACTGGAGTATGAGGTAAAACCGCTCTTTGAGTCACTTACCGGCTGGCTCCAAAAAATGTATGAATTGATTCAAAATGAGTGATTTTTTTATTGACAGAGTGGGAATATTGGTTTAACTTTTTAAATGTAAAGGCATTCCGTTAATCTACTGTATGAATACCTCTTATAGATGGCCGCAATTCTAATGACGTGAAGTTCTCAGAAAGCTTCATATGAGGCGATTGTAGAACTTCTTCTGAATGAAAAAGAGGTTCATATTCCTTTGTTAGGAATAGTGAGGAAAGAAGAAAACCAGATTGAGAGTGTAATTCTTAGATTTTATCCTGCTTACAAAATACATCAGCTCATTAGATGAGAGGGTCGAATATTTAATTATTCCTGATTATTCCCAATCACGTGTATGTGTCCTTGTATGAGACCCGATAGGGTTTATCCCGTTATAGGATAATCAATTTAATAAATCAAAAATGGAGTAGATATGTATCCTGAAGAACGTAAAAATGAAAACGGTGAAGATCTTTCCTTCGACCGTGAATACCTAAACAGAGAGACTGAGGAAACAGAAAACAACTCTTACGATGAGCTTGGATTGGAATCTGAACGTGAACCTGTGAGTATTCCGGAATTCAAACCTGAAAGCGAAGTTGAAATCGATAGCGAATCTGAAAATGGGAAAGTCGCGATTATTAAAAAGACGAAGAAAAAGGTTGAAGAGAAGAAAAAGATCAACTTCATCAAGCTTAATATCAATGAGCTTACAAATATGACAATATCTGAACTTTCCGCTCTCTCCAGGGATTTCAATATAGAAGGTACGAGCCGTATGAAGAAGCAGGATCTCATATTTGCGATCCTTCAGGCACAAACGGAAAAGCATGGGCTTATCTTCGCCTCGGGTGTGCTCGAGATCCTGCAAGATGGCTACGGTTTTCTTCGCTCTCCGAGTTATAACTATCTCCCTGGACCGGATGACATTTACGTCTCTCCTTCACAGATCCGTTTATTTGGGCTTAAAACAGGCGACACCGTCTCTGGTCAGGTTCGTCCCCCGAAGGAGAATGAACGGTTTTTTGCGCTTTTGCGGGTTGAGGCGGTCAACTTCGAAGATCCGGAGGTGGCACAGAGACGGATCCTTTTTGATAATCTCACACCTCTGTATCCTGATGAGCGAATAAATCTTGAAACTACCTCTGATAACATTTCTATGAGGGTTGTGAACCTCTTTACACCCATTGGTAAGGGACAGAGGGGATTAATAGTGGCTCCTCCAAGGACAGGTAAAACGATTCTGATCCAGCAGATAGCAAACTCTATTACCACCAACCAACCAGAGATCGTGCTCATCGTTCTTCTTATCGATGAGCGGCCCGAAGAGGTCACCGATATGCAGAGAAATGTGAATGGTGAGGTGATCAGCTCTACCTTCGATGAGCCAGCTACAAGACATGTGCAGGTTGCCGAGATGGTGATCGAAAAGGCGAAGAGGCTCGTGGAGCACAAGAGGGACGTAGTAATACTCTTGGATAGTATTACCCGGCTCGCCCGGGCTTATAATCAAGTTGTTCCGACATCCGGAAAGATACTCTCAGGCGGGGTTGATTCAAATGCACTGCATAAACCCAAGCGTTTCTTCGGTGCAGCCCGGAATATTGAGGAGGGAGGAAGTCTCACGATTCTCGCCACCGCCCTCATCGATACAGGGAGCAGAATGGATGAGGTCATTTTTGAAGAGTTCAAGGGAACGGGAAACATGGAGATCCACCTCGATCGGCGGCTGGTTGAGAGAAGGATCTTTCCTGCCATCGATGTATGGAAATCGGGTACAAGAAAAGAGGAGCTCCTTCTCTCCGAGGAGGAGCAGCAGAAGCTCTGGGTCCTCCGTAAGGTTCTTCATCCAATGGATGAGCTTGAGGTGATGGAGCTGCTCATAGAGAAAATGAAGGCAACGAAGAGTAATGCAGCGTTCCTGCGCTCAATGAACAACTCAGCATAAAAAATTTGTATAAAAATCCATCTGGTAGTATATTTAGTGGGCATAAGGAGTGGAAATCCAGATGAAAAAAGATATACATCCAGAGTATAAACCGGTTGTGATAACCTGTGCGTGTGGGAACAAAATAGAGACTAAATCAACAGCCCCTCTCACCCATGTTGAAATTTGTTCCGCCTGCCATCCTTTTTTCACGGGTAAGCAAAAGCTCGTGGATACTGCCGGAAGGATCGAACGATTCAGGAGAAAGTACAATATCAAGTCCTGAGAGCAGATCCTTCTTCCGACTCCAGAGTTTTCTTGATTCAGTATATATGTTTCTTGGCATCGATCTTGAGTCGCAGTATATTATTCACTGACAGGTAGAGGAGAGATGGGAAAACCTCATATCGGCGGGCAGGCAGTCATTGAAGGAGTAATGATCCGCAATAAATATGTGTACTCAATCGCGGTCAGAAAGCAGGACGGTTCGATATCGGTTGTGAAAAATACTCTTTCGAGCCCTGCACAGCGGTACAAGCTTTTAAAGGCTCCTTTTGTCAGAGGTGTAACGGCACTCATCGAGAATCTCGTACTCGGCATTAAATCTCTTCTCTACTCCGCAGAAGTTGCGCTTCCGGAAGAGGAAGGGAAGAAGAACTCGAAGGGTAGATCCGGAATTATCATGGTGTTTGGACTCGTTCCGGCCCTTCTCTTGGGAGTGGCACTCTTCATGGTATTGCCAAATCTATCCACCCATTATCTTGGTGTCGTCGAGAAGGACAATCCTTTTCTTTTTAACGTAATAGCGGGATTGATACGACTCTGTGTGTTTCTTCTCTACCTTTTCATAATCTCTTTAATGAAAGACATTCGACGGACCTTTCAGTATCACGGAGCGGAACATAAAACGATTTTTGGATACGAATCAGACAGACCCCTTACTATAGAAGGGGTGACGAGCTTTAAAACCATGCACCCGAGGTGTGGAACCTCATTTCTCTTCTTTGTGTTTTTCATCACCATACTTGTCTTTCCTCTGATTACGGTATCTCTCCGAATGATCTATAGTGATTTTGCCCAATTACCACTTGCGTTCAGAAAATTGATTACCCTCACACTCCATCTCTGTATTGCGCTTCCTCTCATTGCATCAATTTCCTACGAACTGTTGAAGCTTTCCGATAAGTACAAGAATAATTTTATTATGAAGGTCCTCATTGCTCCTGGATTGCTCCTTCAGAGGATCACTACGAGGGAACCAGATGATAGCCAGTTGGAGGTTGCAATAGAGGCGGTGAAGTCGGTTTTACAAGAAGTATGATAATGTATACATATATACCAATGTATCTTCCTTTTTTCCATTATTAATGAAACAGTATACTGTTTTGTTTTCATTATCCCACAATACTGTTTATTAGAATGATTTATCTTTTTCAGTCTATACAGATATCCTAATTGTTTAATATCAAATAATTAGATTCTTGTGACAACTCTGCCAGCAAAGCTGGCGGAGTTGTCTCCAGTGACTAATTAAGGAAATCTAGATATACAGTTTTTTTCCATTTTTGTGGGAAATAATAGTGAATTACCAAGAATGTTATTCATTTTTATAAAGTCGTTATAATTATTTATACATTTTTATTTTCCCCTCAATCACCCATATACATCTATATCTTTAATTCTTTATATTTTTATAATTATAAATATGTATAAAATAGTATAATTGGCATTTATATTGCACTTATATCAGCAGTGAGGAAATTATGGTAAAGACAAAGGCAGAAGACAGAGTTTCGATAAATAGTCTGACTGCATATCTTATGCAACTGGGAAAGGATAGGCTGCTCACTGCAGAGGAAGAGAAGGGGTTATCCCAGAGAATATTGAAGGGTGATAAAAGGGCTCGGGAAGTGCTTATCAATGCCAATCTCAGATTGGTAGTAAAAATTGCAAAGGGATACCTCTCTCATGATATGGACCTATTAGACCTCATTCAGGAGGGAAATCTAGGGCTCATTAAGGCCGCTGATAAATTCGATTTCAAAAAGAACGTGCGATTCAGCACCTATGCATCTTTCTGGATAAAACAGAGTATTGCACGTGCGCTCTCAAATAAGAGTCGTATGATACGGCTTCCCCACAGAAAAGAGGAAAAGCTGAGAAAAATCACCCGTGCTCAGAGCAAACTCTCAAAGGACTATGGTAGAGATCCGGATCCTGTTGAGTTGGCGGTGGAAACAAGGATAGAGGAAGAAGAAATCGATAGAATACTCAAGCTTCCCGACAAGGTGCTCTCAATTGAATCGACTCATGATGAGGAGAGTTACTCTCTGAAGAGTATTGTCGAAGATCCGAAATACAACCCTGATTACCTGGTTATGCGAAATTACCTGAGGGAAAAAACTCAGGAGATGCTGAGGATCCTCACTGAAAAGGAGAAAAAGGTCCTCCTCATGCGCTACTCATTCTTTTCTGGAGAGAAGAACACTCTCAAAGACATCGGAATGGAGCTCTCAATTTCTCCTGAAACTGTAAGGCAGGTTGAAATGCGGGCGTTGAAAAAGATCCGTGAGCACTTCAACCATCTGAAAGAGTTTATCACGGATTGAAAACGCCTTTAGTATCCTCTTGACATCGCGCGTGTCTGATCTTTCTTATAGAGGTCGGAGTAGTAGTACCCCCGGTTTTTCAGCATGTCCTTCAACCCCTGCGGGAACGGCATGTATCTCCAAAAGATGGACCTCACATCCTTATGCAATTTTTGCATTCCCTGCGCTTCAAACTTGATCCACAGAATATAATCCTGAATGAAGGACTCTTTCAAATCCCCCTTTAACTTGTTTTCCTGAAAGTAGTCGTAATAGCGACCAGTTATCCCCTCCTCCATCCAGTAGTGCAGCGCCTTTTCCTTTGCTAACTGCCAGCGCATGTCGCCGAGTGCATAGAGTATCGCCGTTTTCAGATCCTTTGGGTAAAGGGGAAGCGCAACCCTTCCTTTTCCGGTGGCTTTATTCATTTTATCGAAGGATTCCCAGCAGATACCATAACTCCCGTAGCTCGGGACAATAATGAAATAGGGAACAATACGGTGCTCTTCCTGCTTGTATTTCCTGATGAATACACCAGGATCGATGTTTTCTATCTCGGAAAGAATTGTATGTAAATTATCTTTGGTACAGATGTCTCTGTTTGTTTTCGGAAGGTATGATTTGATCAGAAAGGGAAAGTGATTCCCTTGTCGCCCAACCGTCATTTTATTCATCTGTCGGATAGTATTGAACTCTTCCATTACTGTTTTTGTGTCTACTATAGTAGTGAGGTCTGTCCCGGACTTCTCAATAGAAAAAATATCATCTTCGAGAGATTGCACACTCCTGACCGTGGTCTCAATGTCTTTGTTCGATCGTGTTAGGTTACGTAGGATCTCCTGAATTTCACCAATGAGCCTTTTTTGATCGTCGTTATAGGGAGTAATAATGTTTTCGTATTGGGGGAGGTATTCGTGTTTACAGAGAATCGAGACGCTGCTTGCCAAACTTCTCTCGATCATGAGATGCTGGTCGATCTTCTGTTTCAAATTTGCAAGCTCTGCATCTCTCGAACCGACCTTTCTTTCAAGACGGGCTTTCATTGCGGAAGGAGAGCTCTTCCCCACCTTTTTTGTCTCGTCGATCGCGCTCTGCCGGATCGATCCGTTTCCGATCAACAGGAGCCATTCATCCACGAACCAGTAATTATTAAAAGATCCGACTGTTACATTGATTCTGTGCAACATCTCTCTCTGTGATTCGTCGATGAAATGACTGTTTAATAGTCCATACCTGTAGAGAGCCAGTTTTTCATTGGTGAGATTATCGAAAAATGTATCTATAAGGGTAGTGAGCATGTTCCAGTAAGCTGGAATGATCCGTTCCCTGTACATCGACTTTTCGTCTTTTTCTACAGCCTTCGAGAATTTTGTGATGAAGTCATGTAATCTTTGTCCGTACTCGTCGGCTCCTCCTATGAGCTTTTGATAGGCGTGTTTGTCCGAGAATAACTTTTTAAGGTCTATTGGACGCAGATCGGTCTTTTTTATAAACTTTCCCTCGGTAACGGATTGTATGCCGTTGGCGTTCTTCTTTTTTTCTTCTTCCTGGTCCACACCGAGAAGTTCCGCAATTTCAGGATCAAGTTCTTCGTTCCCGCTCACTTATATCCTCCATAAAAGGGGGCTTTCTTATGAGTTTAACATAGAATAGTGGAAAAATAAATAAAAAATATGGAGCCTTAGCTTTGAACTATAAGTTTAACACAGAATTCTCAGAAAGAATGATCTCAACGCTACTTTTTTTCAAAATCGTAGAGGAATTTAGAGGGAAAAAGGATTGGAGGTGAGGAGATTCGAACTCCTGACTTCTTGAATGCCATTCAAGTGCTCTCCCAACTGAGCTACACCCCCGTTGCTCAAAGAGTACATAGAAAAGAAAGCTCTGTCAAGCACAATTGGTCGAATCCTCGGGTGATGAGGATTTTAT
>Ga0111221_1007_pt1 | contig 56909 bp, 49 predicted proteins | sample DeeMarSWOR152_54_FD_80385 | JGI IMG/M metagenome (GOLD analysis project Ga0111221, IMG submission 80385) | Spirochaetes bacterium DG_61 | reverse complement strand
AGCCAGAGTATATCTCCTTACTTCACCTGGTTCGGGAAGGGAAGGCCGGGCCCTTTTCCATGAAGTGAGAAAAAGGGGAGTGGCGTGTAAGAGAGTGAGACCTCACAGGGATTCGCCCGGAGCATTCACACTCATATTTACACAGGAGGGTGAAACACAGCCGAGACAGGTCGCGACTTTTCAGGGGAGCCTCGAGCATTTTTCAGCGAAAGATTTCAACTACAAGCGATATGTGGCGAAGTCCACGGCCCTTTACTCCTGTAATTACTTTATCATGCCAAGGCTTCGTGAAGAGATCGCAGAGATATTCGCAGAGGCCAAAACGAGGAAGGTGCTCACGGTCTATGATGCCAATGCAGGAGACCGGTGGGAAGAAAAGAGGGCGCTAGAGACTCTCACGAACTCCATCCTTCCCTTGACCGATGTCGTATTCCTGAATGAGAGTGAAGCCTTTTATCTTACAGGGGAGAAGAACCCAGATCGTTCAATAGATAAACTGTGTCCGAAAGCTTCTGTAATCGTGATAAAACGCGGTCCCGAAGGAGTGGTGTATCGCCATGCCGGGAGAACAGGTGCGGTGGGTTCATTCCCACTCGCTGGTGAAATCAGGGACACCGTTGGCGCTGGTGACTCTTTTCAGGCCTGTTTTCTCTACTTTTATTTAAAAAAGTATCCACTCCTGTTTTCCCTTGTTCTTGGGAGTGCAAATGCGGCATCAACCCTGCTCCATTTCGGGGGAACGGCAGGTCAGAGAAACAGAGAAGAACTCGTGTCCCTTCTTCGAAGGTACAGTATCGTGCATTCGGGAAAAGATGATGTATCGATAAATCTTAAAAAATAATTAGCAAAGGAGCTTCTGCGGTGCCTCTTGTAAAAAGCAAAGAGATTTACCGTCATGGAGAAATGGAGGGATATGTCGCTCCGGGCTTCGATTCCTATTGTCTCGAGGTGGTCCAGGCGCAGGTGATTGCGGCCAACGCGGAAAACTCCCCCTTTCTTCTTCAGGTGACTCCCAAAGGTCTCCGGCACATTGGTATTGATTATTTCACGGGATTGGCAAAGGCCCTCATTCAGGAAAGCAGAGTTCCTGTTGCGCTCCATCTTGACCACGGGACATGCCTCGGTGAGGTTGTAGATTGTATTAAAAGGGGATTTACATCGGTCATGATCGACGGATCTGCTCTTCCCTTTGAACGAAATGTGGAATTGACCCGGAGGGTTGTCGAGATCGCGCACTCTGTGGATGTGACGGTTGAAGCCGAGCTCGGACGGGTACTCGGGAAGGAAGCCGATAAAGAGGTGAAGGAGGGTGAGGAAACCTTCACTGATCCCGCTGAAGCAGAGGAGTTCGTCAAAAGAACCAGGGTAGATTCCCTCGCTGTTTCTGTGGGAAATGTGCACGGTTTCTACAGAGAAGAACCCTCCATTGATTTTCCCAGGCTTTCAAAGATCTACGATTGCGTGGGTGTTCCTCTTGTCTTTCACGGAGGAAGCGGGTTGGGACGTCAGATTGTGCAGAAGGCCTGTGGCTTGGGAGTTCGGAAAATCAATATCGGTACCCTAATAAAGAACGCCTTTACTCGAGGTGTGCGGGAGTACATTGCAATGCACCCCGAAGAGATAGATCCAAGAATTGTGCTGGGGAATGCAAGAGAGGCGGTTGTCATAGAGCTGAGATCGGTCATTCATATCTTCGGGGCAAGCGGGAGAAACTGGATATAGGGGAGGTTAAAAAACAAATGGAAAAGAAAAAGGGTGAACATACCCTGCGTGAGATAGAAACGCAGCAGGAAATATGGAGTGATGTGATTTCCAAAGTAGAGAACCGGAAGGAGGATTTACAATCCCTCTTTGACGGTATCGAAAGGGTTGTATTCACCGGTTGCGGTTCTAATTACTATATGTCCCTCGGGGCAGCTATGCATTTTCAGCAGATTACCGGTATCCAGGCGTGCGGTATTCCTGCGTCTGAGCTCCTATTGTATCCCGATGTTGTTCTTGGTATGGGGGAAAGGCAGGTTGTCGTTTCCCTTTGCCGCTCTGGTGAAACAACGGAAGTGGTGAATGCTATGCACATTGCCGGCTCTTCCTACGGTCTAAAATCTCTTTATATCGGTTGTTCCAAGCAAAGTACTGTATCAAATATGTGCACCCTATCGCTTGTGCCGCCAGACGTGCAGGAAAAAAGTGTGGTTACCACAAGATCTCATACCGCAATGTTCCTTGCAGTTCAGGTGATGTGCGGGCTGCTTGGTATGAATGAAAAGTTTCCGGGTGATACCTACCTCAGGGAGTTACGGAAACTTCCCCCCATCGGCCGGAAGGTAATCAGCGGATTTCATGAAACAGTAGAGCGAATTCCCCTGAATGAATACAGTCATTTTGTATTCCTCGGCAGCGGGCCTTTCTACGGCATTGCCTGTGAGTCAATGCTCAAGATGAAAGAAATGGCATTGATGCCCTCCGACGCTTTTCACAGCCTTGAGTTCAGGCACGGTCCGAAGTCCATTCTTGAAAGAGCTGTTCTCGTCACACTCTTTCTCTCTGATACAGGAAGTGATTTAGAGTGTGATCTAATCCAGGAGGTGAAAGAGCTAGGTGGTTCGGTGGTGACCGTGTGTGAAAAAGCTCAAGAGCACGTTTGGAGAAGTTCTAATTTTGTGTTTGAAACTCAGGGAAGTGTGAACGAATGGGCGCGCAGTGTCCTGTATCTCCCCTTCACCCAGATGCTTGCCCTACGTAAGGCGCTGACTCGTGATATTGATGTTGACGCACCACGCAACTTAACATACTATGTGAGACTGGAGAGGTGATTATTACGCATTTCAGAAGGGGTCACATTTACATATCCTGCACATAAAAAATAGCATGTGCCAGAAGATCGACAGATCATTTTTCAACCGTCTTGCGGCATTGGATCCCGGAGAAGTATGCAGACGTACGCTCGCACAGTATGATAGGAAAAAGAAGCGTTACAGGATTGAAGCCTTCGGAATTCCCTATGAAGTGGATCCAGAATTGGGGGATATCCTTCCGGTGGGGGAAGTGAGGAGACCCGTCAGTGTTGAGCTCGGTCTGCTCGTTCTATTTTACCTCCTGTCTGTGCAGGACATTCCTCTTGCAGAAAAATGGGTGAATGAGTTCAGTCTCAAGGGGGGAGCCCTGTTTTTCAGGGGACCCCATGCGATCAGAAACAGGGAGATAGCCGATCGCTTCGGTAACGATATTGACGGATTCAAGGCGGTCTGCACTGGGCTCGGGGCACAGCCGCTTACGATGGGAGATGCTGCCTTTCGTTTTCAGGTACTTCCCAGAATACCGGTCGTTGTTGTGCTCTGGTATGGAGACGATGAGTTTGAAGCCTCTGCAAAGCTGCTAATGGATGCCACGATCGATTCGCACCTCCCTCTTGATGTCATCTATGCTCTGGCAGTCGAACTCGTTGAGATGCTCCTTGGAAATCGATAGAGGAGGATACATGTCAACTCCCATGACGAGCAGGGAAAGGGTGCTTACCGCGCTTTCCCACATGGAACCGGACTGCGTGCCCCTTGGGTTATGGGGCAGTTACTACTCCCTGAATGACGATACCTACTTTCAGATTCTTGATTATCTCGGGATGGGTGAACCGGTTTTTCCTTTCCGCCGTTATAAAACGAGAAACTCTAACTATTATGATGATCGGGTGCTGGATCGGCTGGGCACTGACATGAGATTCGTATGGTCAGGGTTTACCGACCTTGGGGGAGCTCTGCCTGATACCCTGATCGACGCCTGGGGAGTACAGTGGAAACGAATGGGTTCCTATATCACGAGTGCATTCGCTCCACTCGCGCAAGCGAATGTCGATCAGGTAGATGAGTACGAGTGGCCGGATGTGGAAAAGTACCTTACGCTCCCTGCGCTGAAGGAACGTATTCGATTATTGAAACAAGATGGAAGATACGCAATAGTAGCACGGGGGGTAAACTCCTATGGACCCTTTGAGCAGGCTTCAGTGCTTCGAGGGAGGGAGCAGTTTTACATAGATCTCATACTCGATCCTCTACTGGCCCGTCGTTTGATAGAGCGATGCACCGATGTTATCGTGCGCCTGAATGAAATCTTTCTCGACACAGTCGGTAAGGATATCGATATTTTCGAGATTCCCGGTGATGACTATGGTGGCACAGAGGACCTGATTATATCTCCGAAAGTATTCGATGAGATGATCAAACCTGCGCTCGAGAGGATTGTGCGACCGATAAAGCAATTCAGGAAAGACCTGCCGGTGGCATTTCACTCCGACGGGGCGATTATGAAAATAGTGGATAGTCTGGTGGATATGGGAATCGACATACTGAATCCCCTTGAGCCTCTTGCAGTGAATGACTGGGTTTCGGTTAAAAGAAAGTATGCGGATCGCCTTTGTTTCATGGGAGGCATCGATATAAAAAAGGCAATGACCGGCTCGGTGACCGATGTGGAAGAGGAGGTTAAGAGGTGTATGAGTACCTTTGCTACGGGAGGAGGGTATATCATGACTCCCTCAAATCATCTGCAGAAGGATGTCCCACCCAAAAACATTGTTGCTCTCTTTGATCTGGGACGCACATACGGTCAATACCCAATCTCCCTTTCATGAGAATGAAAAAGGAGGAGGAGAGATGGAAATAGAGGCACGGGTGATAGATCTCGAGAGTAGATTGCATGCTGTGGAAAACAGAATAAGCGAGCTGGAACAGGAGAACGAAAATATATCCGAGAGGGTTGAAGAAAATCGTATAGATATCCATGCAATTTTGAAATTGTTACGTAAGCTGTTTCCCCAGGAAACACTCTGAACGCCTGCAATGTGCATCGTTCTCGTCAGTATAAATCGGATCAAACCAATGATCGGCCCGGTCGGTCCTGTCAGACCGTCCGGTTCTGTCGGCCTGGTCGGTCCTGTCAGACCGGTCGGTTCTGTCGGGCTTTAAAGTGGAGGTTTAAAAAAGCACGCATGAATATTGTACTCATCAATACCAACCGGATCAAACCACCGATCGGCCCGGTGGGTCTGGAATATGTTGCCGAAGCTCTGCATCGGGAGGGGCATACACCCGAGATTCTGGACCTCTGCTGGGAAGAGGATGTGGAATCTGCCATCCAGCGGTTTTTTAGCAGAGGTGACTACTCCCTGGTGGGCCTCACGATCCGTAATACAGATGACTGCGTCTACGGTTCCAAACAATCCTTCCTGGAGGAGCATGCGGAGATAGTGACTTTTATACACAGAGTGAGCGATGCCCTTCTTGTCCTCGGGGGTGTCGGTTTCTCAGTCATGCCAGAGTTTGTACTCGATAAGGTGAGGGCGGACACGGGAATATGGGGAGATGGTGAGTTCACTTTTCCTCGATTGGCTGCATGCCTGGATAGAAATGAAGACTGGAGAGGGTTGCCGAATCTGCTCCACAAGGAGGGAAAACAGTGGATTCAGAACAGGATATATACTTCTTCTCTGAAGGATCTCCCTCCCATGCTCCGGAGTTGGTTTGATAACAGGAGATACTATGATGAAGGAGGTCAGGCAGGTTTTGAGAGCAAACGGGGGTGTCCCGGTAATTGTATCTACTGCGCGGATCCTGTAGCAAAGGGGAGAGACGTGAGGCTCCGTCCTCCCTCGGCTGTTGTGTGTGAATTGAGATCACTTGTGCAAAAGGGTATCTTTCACTTACACACCTGTGACAGTGAGTTCAACATCGTAGAAGAGCACGCGGTTTCTGTATGTGAGGAGATCATCAGGGAGAATCTCTCCGAGAGGATGCAGTGGTACGCCTATTGCTCCCCTGTTCCGTTCTCTCCCCGGCTAGCCCGGCTTATGCACAGGGCGGGATGTGTGGGGATAAATTTCGGTACTGACAGCGGTGACGAGCAGATGTTGAAAAGATTGGGTCGAAACCACACAACTCATGATATTTCTCAGACTGTAAGGTACTGCAGAGAGGAGGGGATCACGGTTATGATCGATCTGCTTCTCGGTTCACCCGGTGAAAGCGAGGAAAGCATCCGGTGTACCATAGAGCTGATGAAACGCATTCAGCCGGACTGTGTGGGCATCAGTGCAGGGGTGAGAGTATATCCCGGTACAGGGATTTCCGCGATGATCGCGGAAAGAGGGCTTAAAGATGGAATTGTGGGTGATCCGGGACACGGTCAGCCGGTTTTCTTTATCGAACCTCAGGTTGCACAGGATTTATTCGAACTCCTCGAACGGTTTATAGATGAGGAAAGACGATTTTTTTTCCTGAACCCTTTCAAATCCAAAGCGAGCTATAACTACAATGCGAATCAGAAGCTCATAGATGCCATTCGAAGCGGTAGTCGCGGTGCTTACTGGGATATACTCCGTAAATCATATTGAAGCCGAAGACTCCGGTATGCTATAATGTGCTCAGAGAGATCGCTCTGGAGTGGGCTGCTGTTTTTTATATGTATATTTAAAGGAGGATTCCATGAAGGCGGGGATCATATTTACCGGTTCCGGGCCAATCCTCGTATTAACCAGCTATGATTCTTTTACTGATAATGAAATAGTAGATAAATTGAAGGCCAAGGGAATAAAGAAGTATGTTGTATGCGAACTTCCGGTTGAGCTCGTTAAGCAAAAATATGGACAGCACTACCACGTCGTTCTCGGAGATCTCAAACAGACGGATGATCTCAGGGTCCTGGATTACAACGGTCATAATGTGTTCTATAATTTCTCTTTCAAAGAAATGGGACCACCTAAATACCATGAACCACAAGAGGTCTGAACAATCCAGTTTTACGGATAAAGATAGGGCAGAAGAAAGTTCCCCTAGAAGTAGTAAGGAAAGATACCTTCGAACTCACCGGTCTCGAATACGCTTTTAAACAGTGCATCCAGTCCCGGTCTGTAAGGATCAAAGGATGCGGCGATAAAAAGAGCATCCTTCTCGAAGCGGTGAGCAGAGAAGGGATTATCAATTGAAAGTATACAGAATGGAACTTTTTCCTCCACGCAGACCTCAGCCCATTCAATCTGACGGATGTTTGCAAGCCCAATAAGCGTAAAATCGTAGGCATGAAGGAAGTGTCGTATTTCCTCGATTTTTTGCCTGTTACTTCGCCTATCCGGAAGATATCCAATGTACTCCACATCCCATCCTTTCAGATAATTTAATCGCGAAGAGAGTAATACTATTCCCTCTCTGATCGCCTTTTGGCTCTCTTTCAAGGCGTCAATTCGTGTTGAAAAGTTATCTCCATTCAGTGACTTGAGGGAGTAATAGGTAGGGAGGTACTTATTCTTAAGCCTCAGAATTCGGAGAACCTTCTGGTCGAGCTCATCTTCACTGAGTGTGCCGTTTCTGAAGTAGTCGGGAATACGGTTTAGAAGCTCGACTTGTTTGGACTTGGTATGGGATATCAAAATGAGGTCATCACCTGCATTGAAAGCGAGGAGAAAAGCACCGATGATATCTTTTGCGTACTTCTGGGAACCCTTCATTTCCAGGTCATCGGTAACCACGATTCCATCGAAGGCAAGCTCTTTTCGGAGTACTTCATTCACAATTTTATGAGAAAAGGCGGCGGGGTGCTCGGGATCGAATTCGGAGTAAATAATATGGGAAACCATGCATCCGTCAAGGAGTCCGACCTGGATAAGCTGAGAATAGGGCAACAGATGAATTTGTTCCAGCTCTCGCCTCGTTGTATGTACTGTTTTAAGGTGATGGTGACTGTCGAAATCGGTCATCCCGTGACCAGGGAAGTGTTTCATCGTTGCAAGTATACCCATCTCTTTCTGCTCTTCCACAAAAGATTTCACCATCGCTGAGACGAGAATTGGATCAGAGCTGTACGAACGGGTGCCGATAACGACATTATTAGGTTTCGTCAACACATCAGCACAGGGGGCGAAGTTCATGTTTATACCGAGCTCAATCAGGGTGTGTGCGATGAGTCGTGAAACTGTTCTGTTGTTCTCAGCGTAGGTGGTTGCACCGATGAGACCTGCAGCGGGAGGGCGCGAGATCCCGGGAAATCTAATATGGTTGACAACCCCTCCTTCCAGGTCCGTAGCAATGAACAGCGGAATGCCATTTTTTGTATTATCCGCGAAGGTAACCATGGATTCGATGAGCCCAGCGAGCTGCCGTTTTGAATCCACATTTCGGAGAAATATTTTAATATTCCCGAGAATACCGGTTTTGATCCATTGAACGTAGTCTTCATCGAGAGAAGTTCCCTGGAAGCCGAATATCAAGATTTGACCGATTTTCTGTTCCAGGCTCATGTTCTCAAGGAGTGTTTCGATGTCCTGTGAGAAGTAATTTTTAAAAGGAACTGACTCCTCGCTGTATACTACTGCCATGGTGGTGGTAAGAAGAATAAGGAGGATTACAATTGTTTTTACTGCGGTTATCATTTTCAAATAAAAAAGGAAAACAAGTGAAGCGTTTTTACACTTTTTAGCTACTATACTTCAAAGTATCGTATAAAATTGATGCAAATGAAAATATTTCATACCACCGCTACACTAATGAGGAACCAACTACACTTTTTTACACGATTTTATTAAAGACTATGTCTTCATGAGCTCACACCCAAGCGCGCATTCGCGCGCTTGGGTGTATTGCAAACAGGTTTAATACATTCTTGTAATTTTCAGATTGTCGACGCTTACGGAAACACTGTTCGTTCTGAAGGTAATGAACCCACCCGGTTTTATTGGACGTCCCAGATAGAATGGATAGTAATACCTGTCCGGATCTAGAGGATCGTAGAACCTTCCCTCTCCTGTCGATGTGTCTAGAAAGAGTTTGATCGGGACCGTTGCATCAAGATACTCATATCTGAGGTAGCCAGAGGGGACTATGATGGCATCACCGTATTTGAGGGGATCACTTCCCGGATAGATATGTCGATCGAGCCCCATGCTGGTCTTTCCACGGCTCTCATACACCTGGATGTAGCCGCCGGGATATCCGTAGTGTTTAGGATCCCATGTGACCCACCCGAGCACCGATTCACCGTTTCCCCAGCTTCTCGTATTTGTCGGATTGTTGACACAGACATGAATCCCGAACCCTGCATAGTCGTCCTGGCCGCCGTCAACGTATTTTAAATCGAATTCATACATCATTTTGCCTGACTGATACACAGGAACGGTGATCATGGCCATGTACTCCTTAGTATCTGTCTGGGTCAATCTCCCATTGATGACCTTCCAGTTTCCGCTCACCGCATTCCATCCCACGAGAGAGGGACTTGAGAAGTTCTCCATGAGCCTGACTGTCTGGGAGAAAGCGACTGCAGAAACAAAAATAAATACCAATACCAGCGCAAGTCTTACGATTTTCATTTATCTATCCTCCTTGTTTGGAATAATAAGATTATTTGTTGCCGGCATACATCATTATCCATTTTCCTCGTTTTCACGTCAAGTATTTTTATACTTGTTTAGGGTTAAATTTTTTAATTTTTACTAGTTAAAGTGGTTTTATACAAGGGATGAATGATGAACGTTGTCATTCGTTCAAAGAGGTTGTGACACTTCTTATGCTCTATATATCCTTATACTGCATTAAAATCATTTAAGGAGATCGGCCCAGGGGTACGGGCATTAGTACTTCGTACAGGCGGGGAGGTAAATTTTAAATACCGATCCCTTTCTCCGTTCACTTGATACGGTTATCCAGCCCTCATGCTCCTTGATTATTCCGTACACCATGGAAAGACCGAGCCCTGTTCCTTCTCCGCTTTTTTTCGTTGTAAAGAAGGGTTCAAAGATCTTATGCAATGTTTCCTCATCCATTCCAACACCCGTGTCCTCCATGGTGAGGCTGACAAATTTCCCAAGTCGTGCATAACTATGGGATTTCACATACTCTTTCCCGATGTTTACATTCTCCGTTTGAATGCGGAGCATGCCTCCCTTCGTCATCGCGTCCCGTGCATTCACCGCCAGATTCATGATCACCTGTTCAATCTGCGTTCTGTCAATACGAGAGATCCACAGATCAGGATCTAGTTCGAGGGATATGTGAATATCCTCCCCGATGATTCGTTTCAACATTTTCAGCAGGTTCTCTATTACTTCAGAGAGTTTGTGGGATTTGAGCTCTATCGGCTGTTTACGGCTGAAAATCAGCAGTTGTTCAACAAGCTTGGCCGCACGCTGGGTGGCATAGCGAATCTGTGATAGATTCTCTTTGAGCTGTTCCCTATTATCCGTTTGGATGAAAGCAAGATCGGTATATCCGAGAATAGCGGTAAGGAGATTGTTGAAATCATGGGCAATCCCTCCCGCAAGACGACCGATTCCCTCAAGCTTCTGGGATTGAATAAGCTGGAGCTGAAGATGTCTTTTTTCTTCTTCAGTCCTTTTATAAGCGGTTATGTCGGTAAATATCAGGATGATCCTATCTTTCTCCGGGCTGAAAGCATTTATTTCACAGTGTTTCTCAATCTCTTGAAAGGAATGTACCGAATGGAAGGGTTCTCCGGTTTTCGCGACTTTTTTATAGGTTTGAATAAGATATTTTTTCATCCAGGGAAATATCTCGTTCACTCGTTTACCGATAAGCTGCCTTTTCTCCCTACCGACGAGATGTTCAAAGGCAGAATTGACATCGAGGAAAAGGGCATCTTCTGGAGCTCCTGCTGGGTTTAAGAGCATTGCAAATAGTACAAAACCGTTCAGCATCTCATCATAGAGCCCTTGGTAAAATCGATCCCTGTTTGCGACAGCAGGTATACTGTACGGAATATCCTGACCGATCCAGGCAGTACCGAGGAGGGAACCACGGGAATTTGGGACCCGCCAGCCAGTTAAAGAGAGGTGAATCGTTTTCCCTTCCTTCCCGGTGATTTTGTTTTCAAGGGATGTTTTTTCCCACTTTTTGACCTGAACAATTGCATCCTGCATTCTTCTCAAATCGTTTTTCCGGAATATATCCTCGAGCCTGATGGAAGCGACTTCATTCTCGTTGTATCCTGAGATTTCGAGGAAACGCCTGTTGCATTTGATGATTTTGTCCGCGGTATCGAGCACATAAAGCGCATGGGGAGCGTGATACATCTCATCGGTGTATAACATTTCATGCTTTCTCATTTCATATCCGCCCCTATTTGAGGATTTCCTCACAGTATACCGATTCCTCCATATGTAGAGGTAGTGGGAAGCAGGGAAGCACGCAAGGCACCTCCCTGCAATTCCGCAATTCCTTAGAAATTGCCGCCGCCACCCCAGCCGTATGCTGATCCATAGTGGACCGGCTCCTTCTTTCCCTCTTTCCCCAATATAGGAGAAACGAAGAACAGTCCGGCAAGTGCGACGAAGATTGTAATGATAACGAGCAGCTTTTTCATGTGAGTCCCCCTCACAATTAGGATAAATATATCTACAGGAGTAACACTCCTGTGAATCACTCTCATGCAGATATGAGCCCCCTCTCATACTTTTCCAGTCCCTTTTCCACGATTGAGGCAAGCAGGCTTCCATTGATCGGCGAGTACATCACATATAGAATTTTGTATTTTCGAAGGATACGCTCCAGATCAGGGTGGAAGCGTTTCATTGTGATGATGACCTTGATATCTTGAAACCGCTCGCGGAGAAAGGGAAGAAAGGCAACCATTGAAATGTCAGGCAAGTTTACATCAGCTATCAGCAGATGCACTCGATAGTGAAAGATCGAATTGATGAGGGAGAGAAAGTTCTGAGCTCGAATGATGCGATATTCTGAGGGTGAAAGCCAGCTCTCTATCGAGTCCATCTCCGATACTTTTCCTGATGCGAGGAGTATCGTTTTTTTTCCACTCTCTTTCTGTTGCATGCCATTTCCTCCCGAAATGTGCTTTCGTTCATTGAGAAGAATAGCAAAGACTGTACCATAAATGAGTCCGATACTAGAGTTATTAAATCATTGTATGAAAGTATGTTACAGAGTTGTATAAATCGAGGAACAGTGCATATGGAGGTACATTTTTTCCCGATTCTGGAAAAGTATCCGGATTCCGGAACAGGGGTCAATCTATTCCATACTTCTTCAATTTCTCATAGAGGGTTGATTTTCCGATTCCGAGAAGCCGTGCTGCATCTTGTTTTTTACCTGAGGTCTTCCGTAACGCCTCGAGTATCGCATCTCGTTCGATTTCTTTGAGTGGTCTTACCTGAGTCTTTGCAAGAGGGAGTATTTCCTCGGGATGCCGAAGGGCATGTGGCAGGTCGATCGGTCTTATCCACTCGCTCGATCCAAGGGCGATTGCATGCTGGATAACGTTTTCGAGTTCCCTCACATTGCCGGGCCAGCTATATGAGCACAGAAGCGCAAGTGTTTCTGAAGTGGATCCTTTGACAACCCGCCTTTCTGTGGTGTATTTTTTTATGAAATGACTGACCAGTATCGGGATATCCTCTTTCCGTTCGCGCAATGGAGGTACAGAGATGGGAATTACATGGAGTCTGTAGAAAAGATCTTCCCGAAACTTTCCCTCCTCAACTGCTTTCTCTAACCTTCTATTTGTTGCAGCAATGATTCGGGCTTCGATTTTTTCGATTATTTGAGCTCCAAGGGGTCGGATTTCCCGCTCCTGGATCGCCCTCAGGAGTTTGGCCTGGACCTGGAGAGGAATCTCGGTTATTTCATCGAGAAACACGGTTCCCTTTCCTGCGAGCGTAAGAAGACCAGTTTTTGCATATTGGGCATCGGTAAAGGCTCCTTTGACATGACCGAAGAGTTCACTTTCGACGATATTGAGACTGAGCACGCTGCAGTCGATGGGTATAAAGGGCTCTTGAGCCCTCTGTCCGTGGTGGTGAATCGCTTTTGCCACAAGCTCCTTTCCAACGCCGCTTTCTCCCATGATGAGCACGGTATTGTCTGCATTCCGCATTGCTTCGATTCGTTCATAGACCGGGTGCATCGCCTTTGCCCGTCCTATGATACCGAATTGTCCGATGTTTTCTTTTATCGTAGTATCCCTTTTAACCGTATGCCAGTCAGCGAGCACCTTTCGCATTACGCCCCGAATTTCCTGCACCGTGCAGGGTTTCGCAATGTAGTCCACGGCACCGAGTTTCATCGCTTCCACTGCGGTTTCGATGGATCCATATCCTGTGATGATAATTACCGGAAGCCCCGGGGAAATGGTCCGGGAGTGATAGAGGAAATCAAGCCCTCCCATTTTCGGCATTTTCAGATCGACAAGCGCAAGTGAGAAGTTTTGCTTTTTGATAAGGGAAACCGCATCGATTCCGTCTCCAACGCTGAAGGGTTTAAGAGCCATGTTAACTGAGATCTCTTCACAGAGTTCACGGAAGTCCACATCGTCATCAACGATGAGTATCTTTCTGTCTACTGGATCAGACAAAGTTGAAAATCCTTCTCATTGATTCTGGAATCTTGAATTGAATTTATTATACAATTCTACCACAATAAATACAAATTCTATATTATTTCAAGGAGTATCAAAGTAAATTCGAATCATTATTGACATTTTCTACTGGGTGGAGTAGCATTATACTACTTTACAGATTCCCTGGAGGTTTTTTATGAGATTTCGTCTTTCCCCGTTTGTTCTCATTCTCGCCTGTTACTGTGCCCCTCTGCTGCTTTATGCAGGTGGTGGAGAAAAAAAGAGTGTTCCTCCGGTTCAACCCGAACATGGAGGTGTTTATAGACGAGGTCTGGAGCATGACCCGGTCACGCTGGATCCGGCGAAAATCACTGACATGTATGAAGTGGTAGTGACGCAGCAAATCGTTGAAGGGCTTGTGCAGTACAGCGATAATCTCATGGTTGTTCCGTGCATTGCCGAATCCTGGGAGAGCTCACGAGACAATCTCCAGTGGATGTTTCATCTGAAAAAGGGGGTGAAATTCCATAATGGGAGAGAGGTGAAGGCTGAAGATTTTGTCTACACCTTTTCAAGAATCCTCGATCCTGCAACTGATTCAGGAGCTGCATCACTGATAATGCCGATCAAGGGTGCTTCAGAGTTCTTCTCCGGAAAGGCAGAGTACGTGGAGGGATTGAAGGCTCGAGGACCATACACCCTGGAGATTCTGCTATCTGAGCCATATCCACCATTTATATCCGTACTCGCAATGGTAAACTTTGGTGTTGTGCCGCAGGAGGAAGTAATAAAGACAGGAACGGATTTTGGTCTCCAACCTGTCGGGACAGGGCCCTTCAGATTCGAAAATTGGGACAGAAACAGGGAGATAGTTCTTGCCGCCAATGATGAATATCATGAGGGGAAGCCATATCTTGATCAGGTTGTATTCAATATATTCCCCGGGGGAACGACAGAGCTCATGTACGGTGAGTTTGAACGGGAAAACCTTGAGGACTCACTTCTTCCCGCAGATGCACAAGAACAGGTTTTTGAAGAGAACAGGTATCAGGTGCTCCACCGTCCATCCCTCACCATCCGTCTCTTCATCATGAACAACGAAATCCCTCCTCTGGACGACAGAAGGATCAGACAGGCGATCAATTATGCTATTGACAAGGACAGGATAGCCTTGGAGATAGGAAGGGGAAAGCTTATAACTGCAAGCGGCCTTATTCCACAAGGAATGGCCGGATGGAGTCCCGATGATGAGAACTATCCCTATGATCCTGAAAAAGCCAGGAAGCTCCTTGAGGAAGCGGGATTTCCCGGTGGGAAGAGCCTGCCGATTATAGAGTTCTGGTCTTCGGTCACTTCAAAAGGCCCACTCGCAGAGGATGAAGCGGTGAAAAAATATCTCTCTGAGGTGGGAATTCAGGCCTCTTTCAACTACATCACTGATTGGCCCGCGTTTAAGAAGTTGATTATGGCTGGAAAGGCGCAGGTGTTCAAATTCAGCTGGGGAGCAGATGTACCCGATCCCGATAGTATCATCAGTCCACTGTTTCACTCAAAAAGCGCGCAGAATATTGCCCATTATGTAAATCCGAAGGTAGATCAAATGATTGAAAGGGCACAGAACGAGTCAGACTATCAGAAGCGTGTTTCTCAATACGCGGAGGCTGAAAACCTGATCATGGAAGATGCACCTGTGATATTACTGAGTTACCTGGCCTATATCAGGGTTTTTCAGCCTTACGTTAGGAATTTCGAGGGGAAAGCACTGGGAGATCAATATTTTTCTCTCAAATGGGTGTGGCTCGACAGGGACTAACTATTGATATTTCAGGTAGTTATTTGAATAAGAATATCTATTTAATTAGAAAATTCGAATTATTCACCAGAAACTAATTATGCTGGCAGAGGCCGTGAACGTGAAGAAAATGGCCCCCTCCGATGTAAAAAGAGAAGAGAGAGAAACCCGGAGATGGAGCCTTCGGAAAAAGTTCCTAATCTATGTGCTTATTCTCATTTTACTCCTCATGGGCGGGGTGTTTTTTGTCATAGAGAAGAACAATCGTTCCGTGATCCTTTCGGAATGGCAGAAGCGTGGACTCTCAAATACCATGTACCTTGCTGCTCTTTCCACCTCGCCCCTTCTCATGTACGATTATGCAAAGCTCGAACAGAACGTGGATAAGGTTGCTGAAGAGCCTGATGTTGTCTATGCATTGATACTCGACTGGATGGGAAAGGTGCTCGCACACAGCGAGAGGGACGAGCTTATCGGCCAAAGTCTAGGGGACTCCGTGAGTCAGGCAGCAGCAGCCACAAACGCACAACTCATCCAGGAGTATTACGACAGAGAAAGGGGTGAGGAAATATGGGATATATCCTATCCCATTTACCAGAGCGGGCGGAAATGGGGGGTAGTACGGATCGGATTTTCAAAAAAATCACTTCAGTCGGAAATCGCCCGGAACAGAAGGGATATTCTCATCCTCTCTATCGTTGCCATGATTATTGCCAGCGCCGCTGCCAGCCTGCTTGCAGAAAGAATATCAAGACCGATACGGATGCTCTCAGAGGGCGCGCTGTCTATATCGAGAGGAAAGCTCGACCAGCAGATCACCATTGAAACAGGAGATGAAATCGAGGAACTCTCAGATACCTTTAACCGGATGACCCGGGAGCTTGCAAAAAACCGGGACAGGCAAAAAAAACTTATAAGGGAGCTTTCACAAAAAAACCTCATCCTGGAAAAGGAGATAGCCGTCAGGGAACGTCTCGAGGAGGAAATCATAAAGATCGAGCGTCTCAGAGCATTGGGGGAGATGTCAAGCGGTGTTGCTCACGACTTCAACAATATCCTTGGGACGATTCTCGGGCGGGCACAGCTGCTGATCGAAAAAGTGGGAAACTTTTCTGAGAGGAGAAACCTCCAGATTATAGAGAAAGCCGCACTTGATGGAGCGGAAACGGTACGCAGGATCCAGGAGTTTACGAGGATGAGAGCGGACAGCTCCCAGTTTGAGCCTATGGATCTCAACGAAATCATCAACGATGTAGTAGAGTTCACGAGAACGCGCTGGAAAAATGAGGCACAGGCACGAGGAATCAACATCGAGGTGGAAAAAACCTTCCTTCCCATTCCACTATTTACCGCTGATCCTTCGGGCTTGAGAGAAGTATTCACCAATCTCATTATCAATGCGGTCGACGCAATGCCGAAGGGGGGTACGATCCATATAGAAACTTCCTGGGAAAATGAAACTGCAGTGGTAACGGTGAAGGATACAGGAGTTGGAATGAGTACTGAGGTGTGCAAAAGGATATTCGAGCCCTTCTTCACCACGAAGGGAAAAGGTGGTAACGGGCTCGGCCTCGCCATGTGTTACGGTATCATTATGCGGCATAGGGGTAAGATCCTATGTCATAGCCAGGAGGGGAGGGGAACCACATTTACCGTCTTGGTTCCAATGGACCTCACCTCGCACGGTTCGCACGGAGTAAATTCGGTACACACTCCCATCACCCCAGCAAAAATCCTGGTGATCGATGATGATGAAGAGATGAGATCCGTGCTATCCGATATTCTAAGACAGTCCGGGTGTCAGGTGGAGAATACGGGGAGCGGAAGGGAAGGATTTAAGAATTTTTCTCCTACCAGGTATGACATTGTGATCAGTGATTTGGGAATGGAGGAAATGACCGGTTGGGAAATAGCCCGTAGAGTGAAAGCAGAATCCCCTTCCACTGCCGTCGCATTGATCACAGGATGGGGATCGCAACTCGAGGAAGAGGTCGTACGTGAGAGGGGAGTTGATTTTGTCGTTTCAAAGCCATTTCGAATAGAAGAGGTGAAACAGCTCGTCAACAGGGCGATGGAGCTGAAACGAAAAATAAGTGGAAGTGAATAGATTCATCTCAGCCCCATTCTGTGATTTCTGAACCTCTCAATTCCCACGGCATTATCGGTGATCGGGCATTTTTATCATACAATTCTTTCAAAGGTAAAATAAACTTGACGCGGCGACCTTTCACGATTTAATTCTTCCAAATCGCTCTAGGGATGGATATAATGAATGCGCTCGTAACCGGCAGCAACGGTTTCATCGGAAGCCATCTGGTCGAGTATCTCCTCCGAAAAGGGTATGAGGTAAGCTGTTTCGTTCGTCCCACCAGCAATCTACAGTGGGTAGAAAAGCTTCCGGTACGATTTATCTACGGAGACCTGAGTGATAAGTCGACCCTTCATGATGCGGTGAGAGGTCAGGACTATGTATTCCATGCAGCAGGAAAAATAAAGGCTATTGACTGGGACACCTATTATGAAGCTAACTATATCGGAACAAAGAACATCGTAGAATCCTGTGCGGAGACAAATCCTAATCTCAAGCGCTTCGTATATGTATCAAGCATAGCAGCAGCGGGGCCCTCGAAGAAGGGGATTCTTAAAAACGAGGAGGATGAATGCACTCCTGTAAACGAATACGGGAGGACAAAGCTGCTCGGTGAGGAAGCGGTCAGAAATGCGGGGGAGAGAATTCCCTGGGTTATTATAAGGCCTCCCAATGTGCTGGGCCCCCGTCAGGAAGACTTTTCCAGGATACTCAGCATCATAAAGTGGAGGTTGAAGCCCCTGCTGGGGAACGGAGACAAACAGGTGAGCATCTGTTTCGTTGACGACCTTGTCAGGGGAATAGAAAGAGCAGCCACTCACGAGAATACAGTGGGCGAAACCTACTTCATCACAGATGGAAAAACCTACTCATGGCGTGAAATCGCTGACGTGATGGCACGCACGCTCGGTGTTTCAGGCTTTCTCATCCCCATTCCCTATCACCTCCTTCTAATCATCGCGTCCTTATTGGGATTCATGTCTATCTTGAAGGGGCAGGGGTCTTTTTTCAGCGGGAAAACGGTGAAACAGATCAGAAAAACCTATATCACCTACGACGGATCAAAAGCGGAACGGGATTTCGGATTCGAAACACAGGGTGATCTTGAAGATGGTATCAGACGCACCGTGGACTGGTATTCGAAGAGAGGGCTTTTATGAATGCTCTTATTTAAAAAGGGCAATTTCCTGAGAATACCAGAAGGAGAGGCACGTAATGGTTCTCATCACAGGGGCGAGCGGTTTCGTCGGTTCAGCGGCTCTCAAACATCTCCTTGCGGCAGGGTACAGGGCTGTTGGGACCGTTCGGCGTTCTAGTAACCTGAAAAGGCTCGTCCAAATGGAGGAGCACCTCAGGGAGGCAGATCTTGCAGATATCGATGCTCTATCAGCAGTAATGAAGGGGTGCAGGGCGGTGGTGCACTGTGCTGCACGCTCCCTGGATTGGGGCCGCACAAAGGATTTCCTCGAAGTGAACGTTCGTGGTGTTGAAAACGTAGTGAAGGCGGCGGCAGCCGTAAGATCCGTAAGACGGTTCGTGTACATATCTACTGCCAATGTTATCGGTTATGGAAAGAGGAACATGACAGAGCTCCCTGTTCATGAAACCCGATTGCGTTTCACCTATTCTCGCTCAAAGCGAGAGGGAGAGAGGACGGTTCAGCAGATGGCAAAAAAGGAGGGAATCTCCTTTTTGATACTCAGGCCTTCAGCGGTTTACGGACCAGAGGACTGGAAGTGGAGCTATGAGATGGTTGACAGGATTGCGAGGTCCTACTGGCCGCTGATCGATGGAGGGAGGGCTGTCTTCACTCCTCTCTACATCGAGAACCTCTGTCGGGCGATCGAACTTGCCATTGAGAGCGAAAAAAATGACCTCGTTCTCAACATCACCGATGATGTGACCGTGAGCTGGAGAGAGTTCTGCGATAAGATCGCAGATTGTCTCGGAGTTCCCCTCCATTTTAAAAATGTGCCTTCACCCATTGCACTCAGCATTGCCGCTCTTTTCGGGTTCGCCTATAAAAGTATCTTACCCAGAAGAGTTCCAAACATCACGCTCTATAGAGTCATACGCTCTTCTAGAGACTTCCACTATAGTTGTGATCGAGCGAAAGAGATGCTCGGCTATACTCCTGACTCTGACATTGATACCCATATACAAACAACCGTTGAGTGGTATCGATCTGTTGTAAAAAGACTCGTTCATGAATGAACGCATGTGGGCGGTTTTCTCTGACCGATGAAGGAGGTGAAATGCTTGTTTGGCGACCTGAAAACCTTGAAATTGCAGTCATATTTCTATCCTTCACCCTGTTCTACCTCCTCTACCATTTTGAGGTGTTGGATGCGAGCTTCAGGGGGCTGAATTCTGGTTCAAAGAGATCGAATCAGGTTACAGCGGTATTTATCCACAGGGTTTTGGGCACTGTGCTGCTCGGGGTTTTCCCAGGTATGTGCGCACGTCTCATCGTGAAGAAAAACCTTTTTGAGTATGGCTTTACACTTTCTTTTTCGCCCTGGCTACTCCTGGTCGCGTTCGCCCTGTGTGCACTTCTGTTCCCGGTGCTCTTTTTTTACTCAAGGAGCCCTGAAGCTGCTGAAAATGCTCCCCAAGCGAGGCCCGCGAAGTGGAATGCTGCGCTTGTTCTGCTCAACGCCTGCACCTGGGTAACCTACCTTATTGCCTACGAGCTCTGCATTCGGGGGTATATACTCCTGAGTCTTGCGAGGAACATGGGCGGATGGCCTGCGATATTCATTATGACCGCAATCTATACTGCAATACACCTGCCGAAAGGAAGAGGCGAAGCAGCAGGATCTGCTGTGATCGGGATCGTCTTCGGGGTGCTTACCCTTATTGCCGGTTCGATTTTCATAGCGGTGATCATCCATGTGTTTGTCGCACTTACCATTGATATGCTGTTGATCGTAAGGAAACGAAGGAACTAATTCGCGAGAGGAAATTATGGCAGAAGAGATCCTGGAAGAGGGATTTACTAAAAAACACGAAATGAATGGTATGTTTGATGGACCTATCCTGAAAGTGCTCGTTAAAATTGCGTTTCCTATCTTCTTGGGAATGATGTTTCAGTTGCTCTATGCAATCGTGGACATTATATGGATAAGCAGAATAGACCTCTCAGACCCTTCCTACGTGGGCGGTGTGGGATTGATTTTTCCTCTGCTCTTTTTCGCCGTTGCCGTCAGCTCGGGTGTACTCATCGGTGTAGGCTCCCTGGTTGCACGATCGATAGGTGAGAAAAATCAATATGTACTGGATCGCATCGCGGAATCCGGTTTTTCGATTACATTTCTTATTTCTGTAGTGATCATCACGCTGGGATACGTGTTCGATGAACAGATCCTCACAATCCTGGGTGCAAAGAATGAATACTTCATCCATGCACTTGATTACCTGCATTACATTATTCCTGTTGCAGGTCTCATGATCATGGGGAATGTACTCCTCGGCATCCTTCTCGGCGAAGGGCTCACCTCAAAGGTGATGATCGCCATGATAATTACGACCGTGGCGAACGTGATACTCGATCCTGTGTTCATCTTCCTGCTTCGTATGGAGGTGAAGGGTGCGGGGATTGCAACAGTGATATCGCAGGTTATCACTGCGATATATCTTATACGTATATTTCTCCGTAGGAAGACCATCGTGCGGATAGAATGGAATCTGAGTAAGACCGATTTTGGTATCATCAAGAAAATATTTTCCGTTGGTTTTCCCCAGACTGCGGGTCAGATGACAATGGCGCTCAGTGTTCTGCTGTTCAATCGTCTTGTTATCGGTATTGACAGGCTTGCACTGACTGCTTTTTCCATCTGCAGCAGGTTTGATCAGGTGCTCATTATTCCGGTCATGGCAATCGGCTCTTCAATGATTACAATGATCGGTCAAAACTTCGGCAGGGGGAATTTATCGCGGGTGAAAGAGATTTGGAAAACTGGCGTTCTTATGGGAATGGCGGTGAGCGCACTGCTTGCCATGCTCCTCGTGATTTTTGCCCCTCGAATATTTCCTTTTTTTACCAAAGTTGATGCAGTTGCCGGGTATGCAGTACTGCAGATGAGGGTGATAGAATTTTCCTTTGTTCTTGCCTCTGTTGCGATCGTCGGCAGGGCCTCCTTTCAGGCGATTGGCAGACCCATCCCCGGTCTCATCGTCGCTGCTCTCCAACTTGCACTCGTTTCTATACCGGTTGCCTATTTTCTCGTCTTCGCGATGGATATGGGGATGTACGGAGTATGGATCGGCATTATCACGGGAAACGCCCTTTCCTCGCTCATCGGGTTTCTCTGGGTACGGAGGGTCTTGAACACATTCATATCCGGCCCGGCATTGAATCCGGTATATTCTTGAGACTATGTGCAGACAGGATGAAGGTGAGAGGGAGAAATGTCAGGTTGATGAGCTCTTTCAGATACTTCTGAAAGAGCTCTGTCAATATTTTTTGCTTTTTAAGGGGCCACTTTGTATATTTTTTTAAATATAGATTAAGATTCAGGGTACGATCGTGAAAAAAATCGTTGTGTCCGGTATACGGTTTTTCATGAAGTTCGAACGCCATCTAGAGTACTTTCGTGAGAGGGCACGATCAGCGGGAGCTGAAATCGTACCTGTAAAAACCGAAAATGAGATGGAATTTCAGAAGAGTGCGGAAGGGGCCTCTGCAATTGTGGTTATCGCACGAAAAATTTCAGCCCAGACAATTCGACGCCTTGAGTGTTGTGAGATCATTCTGGCCCTCTCGGTTGGGTATGACTGTATAGACGTACATGCAGCGACGGAGAAAGGGATCCCGGTAAGTAATGTTCCTGCGTACTGCACCGATGATGTTGCAAATCATGCGATGACTCTTCTCCTCGCGTTGAGCAGGAAGCTCCCCCTTCTCATACAAGAGACCACAGTCGGTCGCTGGGACTATAACCCTGCAAGACCGGTGTTCAATTACAGAGACAAGCTCCTGGGCATAGTCGGACTTGGAAAAATCGGGAGATCCCTCCTGCCCAAGGCACTGGGGTTCGGTATGAGTGTAGCAGCTTACGATCCCTATCTCGACGATGATATATTCAAACTTATGAACGTGAGGCGGTTCCATGAGTTCAGTGACCTTCTCACCGAGTCGGATTATGTGAGCGTACATGCGCCGCTTACCGCAGAAACCTACCACCTCTTCGATCAAAGGGTGTTCGATACAATGAAAGAAACCGCCTATCTCATCAATACCGCCCGGGGCTCGATAATAGACCAGGGAGCACTGTATGATGCTCTCACGAAGCGAAAGATCGCAGGTGCAGGGATCGATGTACTGGAGAAGGAGCCCCTCGAGCAGGACAATCCACTGCTCGGTCTTTCGAATATCATCGTCACACCCCATATCGCATGGTACTCTGAGGAGAGTTTCAAGAACAGTATGACACAGGGTATGGACGAGATCGTCCGTATTTTGAACGGTCATCGGCCTCGGTTCATAGTGAATCCCGAGATATTCGGAATGGATAAACATTGACAATGAATCCTGTGCAATAGTATAATTAATTCTTGGTGAATAATTAATGCAATCCTGAAATATTTGCTGGTCTTTGAATAACAAGTATGAAATTATAAAGAACTAAAGAAGTAATTGAAGTATTTTTATGGAAGACAAACCTTTAAGCGTTGTTGAGCACCTCGGAGAGCTCAGGAGACGGGTAGTATACATCCTTCTTGCCGTGGCAGTCACCTCAGGTGCTGCGTATGCGTTCATTGATGAAATCATTGCCTTCATCACGAAGACAGGAGGCATCGAGAACCTTGTATTCATTAGTCCTACAGAAGCGTTTTTCGTCACTATCAAACTTTCCATACTTGTGGGTATCGTGGGGGCAATGCCCTTCATACTCTTTCAGATATGGAGGTACGTAGGCGTCGCGCTCAAAAAAAATGAGAGGAAATATCTCATCTATTTCGGTCCTGTTTCCTACCTCCTTTTCTTGATAGGAGCAGCCTTTGCATTTCGGGGAGTTCTCCCACTTGGAATTAAGTTCCTCCTCTCTTTTTCGAGGGAAAATATAACTCCCCTTATTACCTTAAACGCCTATGTTAGTTTTCTCGGGAAGATGATCACCGCTTTCGGGCTCATGTTTGAGCTCCCTCTGGTCATTCTACTGCTCTCGAAGCTCGGCATCGTTACACCGGAAACCCTGAAAAAGGGAAGAAAGTTTGCAATTGTTGGAATCTTTTTAATGGCTGCAATTCTCACCCCTCCGGATGTGGTGAGTCAGATAATGCTTGCAGCTCCTGTATTACTGATGTACGAAATCGGTGTGTGGATATGTGTGGTAGTGACGAGGAAGAGGGAGAGAGAGCTCGGAATGCAGAGTCCTGCGGTGAGCGAAGTTTAGAAAAAGAAAGGGTGCGATCAATGGCAGTCAAGAAAAACCTCTATTGCGTGGAGATTTCAGACATTCTTGAACCGGAGCAGGAACGCTTCGTCATCGAAAAAGTGAAAGCGTATGTGAAAAAGAAGGAGGAGGATTGGGAAGAGTACTTTGAAACCACAGATACGTTGGATATAAAGAGACTCGCAGAGGGGGAGGCGAAACAACTTGCGTCATCCCTCGAGGGAAAAGATCTGAGTGTCAGGGTCTATCAAATCGGTGAGAAAGCGGAAGAGATGGAATCCAGAAAGTCGAGGTGCCCTCGGTGTGGGCATGTGATGGAATTTCCTGACTGGCGCTGTCCTGAATGCTTCTACGAGTTTCCCGATTACGAATTCGAGGATTCCTGATCCTTCTCACTATGCTGATCAGTAAACTCTGAAAGAGCCCGCTTGATTTCCTCTACCTTTGGAGAAGCTAAAACGGTCTGTGTAATCTCCTCCGCCTCTCTCCGTGAGATGCTTCGTATTATCCTCTTTACTTCAGGAATGAAGTTCGGCTCCATGCTCAGCTCCGAGATTCCGATTCCAAGGAAGAAAGGAGCAAAGGTGGGATTCCCTGCAAGCTCCCCACAAACCGAGCACGGTTTTTCACTCTCTCGCGCAGACTGGGCCGCCCTGTGCATGAGATGAAGCACGGCAGGATTTTCTGGGACATAGTAATTCATTACCCTCTCGTTGGACCTATCTACAGCAAGTGTATACTGTATGAGATCGTTGCTGCCGATGCTGAAAAAATCGCAGTGCTGAATGAGCTGTTCTGCACAGAGTGCTGCTGATGGGATCTCAATCATCACACCAACAGGGACATGTGGGTCGAAATCAATGCCTTCATTCGTCAGCAGCTCTTTTTCTTCACAGATGATGGTGTTGATCTGTTCCAGCTCCTCATAGCTTGAGATCATCGGAAGGAGTATTTTTATCTTACCGAAATTGCTTGCCCTGAACAGAGCACGAATCTGTATTCTGAACACGTCCGGCTTCAACAGAGACAGACGGATGGAGCGCAGGCCCAGAAATGGATTTGCCTCCATGAACGGGGAAGCCTGCTGAAAGGGGAAGAACTTATCACCTCCCATATCAAGGGTACGTATGGTAACCGGTTTTCCCTTGAACGTTCTCACTATTTCCCTGTACATTTCGAACTGCTCCTCTTCGGTGAGAAGTCTGTTGTGAAGAATGAAAGGAAGTTCGGTTCTGAAGAGCCCTACTCCCTCTGCTCCATACTTCAGAGCGACATGTGCTCCCGGGATTCGCTCTATGTTCGCGGATAGTTTGATTCGCACACCGTCCCGTGTCACTGCAGGCAGCTTGATCGCTCTCTTCAGCACCCGAAGGTGATTCAGGTAGTACTGTTCGGTTTTGCGATAGGTGCTTATGATCTCCTGTGTCGGGTTTATAACCACATCACCTACGTGTCCGTCAACGATGGCGATATCTCCTTTTGTAATATTCTGGGTGATGTTCTTCGCATTGATGATAAAAGGAATTCCCAGGGATTTTACCAGGATTGTCGCGTGTGAGGTCGGGCCACCGTACTCTGCAACGATTGCCTTGATTTTTCTAGAGCTAATGTGCACGATCATTGAGGGGACAAGTTCTTTCAGCACGAGAACTCCGAATGCTTTTTTTAGAAGATTCAGCTCCTTCTCCTGTTGAAGTGCATTGATGATACGGGTGGAGACGTCCTCGATGTCCCGTATCCGTTCCTTGAGATATTCGTTGTCGATACTGTTAAAGGTTTCCACATAGGGTTTCAGGCCATCATAGATGACCCATTCAGCGTTTCTTGTTTCCTTTACGATGAGGTTGGGAACTTCAGAGGTAAAAAAAGGATCCTCGGTTATCAGAATGTGGCTTTGAAAAATATCTGCCTCTGAGCGGCCGAGTTCGCTTTGCACCCGAACCTTATCCCTTTCGAGCTCCTTTCTTACCTTCTGAAGAGCCTCCTGAAATCGATTGATCTCTGCCTCAACCTGCTCTTGTTGAAGGTTTTTTTTCGGTATGACGATCTCTTCAGGATTGTAGAGAAAAATTTGATCGATCACCACCCCGTCAACAACACCGTCACCTCTGATTATGATGCTTTTTTTCATTCCGCGATCGCCGTTTTCCTCCACTGCTTCTATTGTAATCTATTGTCCGGTGAAGTCAAATTGTTCCCTTGAAAAACATACATATCTGTATATGATTATAGGGGAAGCGGTGCATAACGGGGAACGGAACTTTTTCTTGAGACAGGGAAGCACAATCGATTCTACACGGTTCGAACGATTCTTTCACTATTCCAACGACATCGTGCTCATAACAGATCCTGACGGAAAGGTCCTGGATGCAAATCAACGTGCACGCAATTACTTCAATCAGCCTCTTAGAGGAACCAGGTTCCACGAACTGTTTGATGGGCTTGCCACACAGGAAGAGTGCCTGAAGAACCCGCAGGTGGTCCATTCCTTCCGCGTACGCTCTCACGGAAAAAGGGGTGAATCGCATACTTTTAAGCTCACCCTTGTTCCTGTTGTGCAGAAGGAGCACGTCAAAGAACTCCTCGTCATCCTCAGTGATTTAAAGGAGATGTATTCCTACGAATGTAGGATTGATAAACTCAGAGCCCGTATCCAAGAGCTCGAGAGGGAACGCCGACTTATTGGAGATGGCAGGCTTGAATCTGCGCTAGAGGAACTGGAGAAGGCGAACCTGAGTCTTGACCGGATTAACAAGGAGCTCGTGAAAGAGCTGGAGTTCGCAGCGTTAGTTCAGAAATCTCTCCTTCCCACCTCCTTTCCAGAACAGAAGAATCTCCGATTCATCTTCCATTTCGAACCGATGGGGCCCGTGGGAGGAGATTACTACGATGTGGTTGCGCTCGGGAATGAGAGAATCGGTCTCATCGTTGCAGATGTTTCCGGCCACGGTGTCGGCTCTGCATTCATCGCTGCCATGCTGAAAATATCCTTTGTCAATCAAGCACCCCTCTGCGATTCCCCTGCAGACCTTCTGTTGCGATTGAACAAGGAGTATTGTCGGCTCATTCAGACCGGAGAATATGTGACCTCCTTTTACGTCATAATAGATCCCGGGAGTAACAGGTTGACCTTCAGCGGCGCCGGTCACCCGATGCCTTTTCTGTTCCATCGGGGGTCGAATTCCACGGAAATGCTCAAGTCAGAGGGGTTCTTTCTCGGTATGTTCGAAGGAGCGGAGTACGTTGACGGGGTGCGCGATTTCATGCCGGGCGATAGATTTCTCCTGTACACCGATGGAATAATCGAGGCCTTTTCCTCAGAAGAGAATGCTCAGTTTGGGGTCGAACGGCTTTTAAAAAGCTTCAACATGCATCGATCCAGGTCCGCAGAGGATCTGACAGGGGGGATCATCAACGAAGTGAAGGGATTCATGCAACAGAGTTCCTTCCATGACGACTTTGCAATGGTGGTGGTGGATTATAAAAATGAATAATACATTAGAGGGTGAAGAATGTCCAGCAGGCAATCGGACTGCTCGGGTATAAGAACATATCCCATATGGTTCTCACCCTCTCCGTTTTTGATGTTCTGAAAAAATCCAACAGGAGCACCTTTGACAGGCGGGCCTTCTGGATACACTCCATAGCCTCCGCAATTATGAGTGTGAAGATTGCAAAAGCATGCCTATACAGGTCGGAGGATGATGTGTTTACCGCTGGTCTTCTCCACGATATCGGTAAGGTATTTATGGACGGATTCCTCCATGAGTTTTTCGATAAAATCATCGATCATGCGCAAGAGAATGGGCAGTCCTTCCATGCAACGGAGAGAGCACTGTTCGACGTGGATCACTCAATGATAGGGGAGTGGGTGGCCCGGTCCTGGACCTTTCCACTCCTGGTAACCGCCGTGATCAAGCATCATCATCAGGAGCAGCAAGAAAGGAGAGGGTTGGTTTTTTCATCAGATGTGGCTGTTGATTTCGTCAGGCTCGCAGATGTGATGGTTCGAAGAGAGGGGTACGGAACCAACGGAGATGGGAAGGAGTTTGTGACGACGATTTCTCCTGAGCTTTTTCAAAGGTTACCCATTTCAGAAACAGACGTGTATGCCCTGCTTGAGAACCTCAAGAATGACGTGGAAAACTCGGAAATCTTGCTCGATCTCGTAACCAAAGGATAACATTACTATTGAGACCACTCGGTGGGTTCCCTGTCCCAACGATGCTTGTTCAGAGCTCTGAGAAGGTCCACGGGCAACAGATTTCCGTCACTCGTTCCTATGTTTGATTTCACGTGAGCGGTCTTTCGCATGCCTGGGATAATCGTGCTTACATTTTTATTACAGAGGATGAACCTGAGCGCCATCCCTGCCATTGTCATGTCTCTTGGAAGGAGGGGACGCAGACGATTCGCGTGCTCTACACTTGAGTTTAGATTCTCGGGAACGAAATAGGTATTCCGCCAGTCATCTGAAGGGAATTTCGTTTCCTTTGTCAGGTTCCCGGTGAGCGTGCCTTCGTCAAATGGCACGCGAGCGATTACGGCGATGTTCTTTTTTTCACAGAGAGGGAAGAGGTTGTCCTCCGGGGACTGATCGAAAATGTTGTAAATCACTTGAACAGCATCTATGAGCCCGGTTTCCAGAGTGGCAAGGCAGTTGTCCGGTTCCCAGCGGTTTACGCTTACTCCTACCGCACGGATTTTTCCCTCTCGTTTCAACGTATTAATCACATCCTTCCACCGATCGTCCTGTGCCCAGTCGTCCTCCCATACGTGGAACTGCTGTAAATCGATAGTGTCGACTCCTATGTTTTTGAGGCTCTTTTCTGTATACTCTCTGATGTGCTCCGCCGGAAAGCATTCTTCCAACCGGTACCCCCTCTTTGAAGGCCACTTGAAGTTTTTCGGCGGTATTTTCGTCGCAATAAAAAGCTTTTTCTCGGGGTGCCGTCTGATCAACCCACCGAGTATCCTTTCGCTCCTCCCGTTTCCATACGCCCATGCGGTGTCGTAGAAATTGCACTCCAGTTCTACTGCCATGTCGAGGGCAGCCTGAACTTCTGCCTCATCCGTACCCGTCCACCCTGCAAGCCCCCACATCCCATAACCAATTTCGCTCACCTTCCAACCGGTTCTCCCAAAGGTACGATACTGCATTGTATTCTACCTCCTCATTTTTACAGATTATTGTACCTTTACCGGTGTGCAAGGTCAATTCCGATTTGTTTCATCCCCATCGGTTTGCCCTGTGAAGTGCTCGACTTTCACCCTTATCAGAGCTATAATTGATGGATGATTTTTCTCGGTACGATGGGGAAATGAAGGACATTCGCAGACATCTTCCCAATACATTCACGCTCATCCGGATTGTTCTCACTCCCGTGTTCCTGATCTCCCTTTTTTCTTTGCGGAAACCCTCTGGTTATATATCCATCGTACTCTTTTTCCTCCTCTCACTTACAGACTACTTCGACGGCTATTTCGCAAGAAGATGGGGACTTCAGTCGTCTTTTGGCGAGTTCATGGACCCCCTTGCCGATAAGCTCCTCCTTTGTGGCGCATTCATCTCATTTGCCTTCATTCCAGGTTTTTTCATCCCTGCATGGCTCGTAGCAATCATTCTCTTTCGAGAGATTTTTGTGACCGTCCTGAGAGTGGTTGCAATTCGGAAAAAGCGGTCGATAGTGACAGAGTATACCGGAAAACTGAAAACCGCCTTTCAGATGTTGAGCGTCTTCTGCCTCCTCTTCCTCCTCCTTTTGAAAAAGCTGTTCTATTCTCCTGGGGATATATCTGGAGTGTTCGGTGCACGGGTGCTATGGACAGAGCTTTTCGGAAGAAGCTGGGGAAGTGTGCTCTACTTTCTCCCGCTGATTCTTGTCGCACTCTCAGCTGTTCTTGCACTTGTTTCCATGATCCAGTACCTTGTAAAGAATTGGAAGCACCTATTCGATACTGATGGTGCATCAGTGATCGATTTCACACTAAAACTTCTCTCCACGGTTTTCTTTGCTGGATATTTCCCTCTTGCCCCAGGTTCTTTTGCTTCTCTCATCGGAGTTGCGCTCTGGATTCTCATTTCCAGCAAGATATTCTACTACGTCCTTGTGCTTTTCGTCGTCATCTTGGGGTTCTTTCTCTCCCATTATGCGGAAAAACGGGTGTTCATGCGCAAGGATGCACAGAGAATCGTCATTGATGAGGTTGCAGGGATGCTTGCTGTGTATCTCACCTTTTCCTTCACCGCCGATGTGCGTGGCCTTCTCCTCCTGCTTTCGGGATTCCTGTTTTTTCGCTTTTTTGATATCGTGAAACCGCCACCCATAAGAAATGTGCAGAATATCGGTGGTGGACTCGGCATCATGCTCGACGATCTCCTCTCTGCTTTTGGTGCACACCTTCTCCTCCGGCTCCTGCGTGCCCTGCTGTGATGAGCCTCATCGGGAGGAACGGTCTTGATATTAAAGTTAAAAGTATATATCTTCTCCTTATCTCGCAAAAAAACAGACCCATGGTATCATCCTTACACTACGAGAGGGATTTAAACCAGTCCCAGCTGGAAGCGGTATACTACTCAGATTCACCACTTCTTGTGCTCGCAGGTGCAGGAAGTGGCAAAACAAGGGTAATTACATATAAGATTGTTTATCTGATCAGAGAGCGTGGTCTGAGTCCGTACAACATCCTGGCGGTTACATTCACAAATAAGGCGAGCAATGAAATGAAGGAAAGAGTTGTTTCACTGCTCGGTCAGGAAACGGAAATTTGGATTAAAACTTTTCACTCAACTGCCGCTGCGATACTGAGAAACAAGGGAAATGTATTTGGTATCGACCCTCACTTTACAATCATCGATCAACAGGATCAACAGTCGATATTGAGGAAGATCATAAAACAACTCAACCTCGAACCTGATGTGTATAAACCCGGAAAATACGCCTATCTGATCGAGAGAGCGAAGGATATGCTCCTTGACGCAGAGGGCGCACATCTCGAAGGGTTCTCAAACGATTCCGCATTCTTTGATATTTACCGGGTCTATGAGAAAATATTGAAGATGGAAAACCTACTGGATTTCGGAGACCTCATTTTACAGCTCTCCAGGGGTCTCAAGAGCTGCCCCGAGGCGCTTTCCGAACTCAAAAAGCGATTCCGTTACGTTCTGGTAGATGAATTTCAGGATACAAACCATGCCCAGTACGAGATTCTGAAGTTACTTACCCTGCCGGAAGGCAATATCTGTGTGGTTGGTGACGAGGATCAGTCGATATACGCCTTTCGTGGTGCAAAGATCGAAAATATACTGAGCTTCTCAAAGGACTATAATGGAGTAAAAATAATTAAGTTGGAAGAAAATTATCGTTCCTTTCAGTCCATACTGACCGCATCCTCTCATCTTATAAGTAACAATACGGGTCGATTCGGGAAAAACCTGTATACGAAAAAAGGGGAGGGGGAAAAAATTAAATTTTTCAGGGCACGTTCGGATAGGTCAGAAGCCCGTTTCATTGCGGAGGAGATCCACAATCTCGTATTCAAGAACGATTATCGGTACTCGGATATTGCAATATTCTACAGGGTCAATGCACAATCCAGAGTTTTCGAATCCGTTTTTTCCCGGGTCTACATTCCTTTCATGGTGGTGGGTGGTCCCCGCTTCTACGAGAGAGAGGAGATCAAGGATATACTCGCCTACTTAAGGCTTGCGATAAACCCCATGGATGAGATCTCCCTGAGCAGAATCGCTAATAAGCCGCCAAGGGGCATAGGCGTAAAAACCGTAGAAAAGGTTGTCAAGTCCACTATCGAAAGGGGCCTATCCATCTTCTCGTTTGGAGAAAACAACTCCATCCCGCGGTCACGTATTTCGAGGGTGACTGATTTCATTGAACTCTGTGCAGAACTGAACCGCATGGTTCCGGTCAGCGATCCACCACAGCTTCTCAAGCTCCTCTTTGATACGTCCGGTTACCTGGAATGGCTGCACCGTGAGGGTGAGGAAGAGAGAATAAAAAACCTGGAAGAGCTTTACAATGCGGTGGAAGAGTTTTCGAAAGAGCACCCGGGATCCCCGATATCCGACTTTGTCGAAGAGGTTACTCTAAGCCAGGGTGGAATTGAAGGTGACGGGCAGGGCGACAGGGTTTACCTCATTACGCTTCACAATGCGAAGGGGTTGGAATTCCCCGTGGTGTTTATCGCAGGTATGGAAGACGGCGTTTTTCCCCACTATTTGAGCGGTGACAATGTCTCCGATTTGCAGGAGGAGCGGAGGCTCTGCTATGTGGGAATGACGAGAGCAATGGAGCGGCTCTACTTTTCCGCGGCCAAGGTACGTAAGCTGTACGGGAGGAGTATTGAGAGGGGGCTTTCTCAATTCCTCATGGAACTCCCTTCTGAGCTTATTGACTACAGTGACGAGGGGGACTATTTTACTCCATCCCTCATTTCAGGAAGAAGAACTTCAGGGCTTCAGGGTGCGAGTTTGTGGGGTAAATCCCCGCGATCCAGACCAAGGGAACGGGAAGTGCCTGACTTGGAGGTGGACGACAGGGTAATCCATGAACAGTATGGAAGAGGGAAGGTCGTTGAGCTTGAAAAGGGAGTTGCATCCATCCATTTCGAAGATGGAAAGAGAATGAAGTTTCTTTTGAAATATACGCCACTGAGAAAAGATCAGGAGGTGGGTACATCGGAGAGTGAAGGAGGTTGAATGAGTATTGACAGACAGACGATCAAGTGGGTTGCACTGCTCGCACGTCTCAGGTTGAGTCCTGAGGAAGAGGGTTCCATGGAAGCGCAGCTTGGAAAGATCCTGGATTACATGAATATCCTTGGTGAGCTGGATCTTGAGGGTGTAAAGCCGACTGCTCATACCCTCGGGTTCACGAATAAAACCAGAGGTGATGAGGAAGCAGAGAGCTTCAAAGTTGAACGTGTTGCTGAAATGGCACCTGAGTGGAAAAATGATCATGTCGTTGTTCCCAGAATCGTGTAGGAGGAAGGTATGAGCCTGAACGAGTGTGCAATCGAGGAGCTACGTCCCCTGCTGAAAAAGGGTGAAGTTGCACCTGCCGACATCGTGAGAGATATTAAGTACGCAATCGAGCGGGATGGGGAGAATGAACTTCCCCTGAACGCTTACATTCATTTCAACGATGAAGTAATTTTAAAGGAGAGTGCCTCCTTTGCAGATAGCGATAGCCACCTGAATGGAACGCCAATTGGGATAAAGGATGTGTTGAACGTGAAGGGCACGAGAACAACGTGCGCCTCCCATATCCTTCAGGATTACATCTCTCCTTACGATGCAACTGCCGTTACCTATATGAGGGGAAATGGAGGTATCCCCGCTGGAAAACTGAACATGGATGAGTTCGCAATGGGATCCTCCAACGAGAACTCAGCGTTCAGTGTCGTACGAAACCCACATGACAGAAACAAGATACCCGGAGGCTCGAGCGGTGGAGCGGCAAGCGCTGTTGCCGGACATTTGGCTGTTGCAGCACTGGGCTCTGATACCGGTGGATCGATTCGTCAGCCCGCTTCGATGTGCGGCGTGTTCGGTATAAAGCCAACCTATGGGAGGGTCTCTCGGTTCGGTCTCGTCGCGTATGCATCCTCCTTCGATCAGGTCGGACCGATCACAAAAACCGTTATGGATGGTGCAATTCTTTTAGAGTCGATATCGGGGTATGACAGGAGGGACTCAACCTCTGCCAATGAAGAAGTTCCCCGATACTCCCTTTCTGTTGGGAAATCTATAAAGAACATAAAAATAGGAATTCCCGAGGAATATTTTGGGGAAGGGCTCGAGGACGAGGTACGTATAAGGGTTGAGGAAGGAATATCAATGTTGAGAGAAGCGGGTGCGGACATACGGAGGATACGTCTCCCCTACACGACGTATGCAGTTGCCACCTACTACATAATCGCAACTGCCGAAGCCTCCTCCAACCTGGCGCGCTTTGATGGAATACGATACGGATGCAGATTCGTCAGAACTGAAGATCTCGTGGAGTTATATGAGGAAAACCGCAGTAGGGGATTTGGTCAAGAAGTAAAGAGGAGAATACTCCTCGGCACCTTCACCCTCTCCTCCGGCTATTACGACGCCTATTACCTCAAAGCCCAGAAAGCACGCACTCTTATCCGTGAAGATTTCAATAGCGCCCTCGGGGAAGTGGACGTAATCGTGACTCCTGTTTCTCCGGTTCCTGCCTGGGATATCGGTGAAATGATAGACGATCCCCTTCAGATGTACCTCGCGGATATCTACACGGTTCCTGTAAACCTCGCCGGTCTCCCGGCAGCATCGGTTCCTTGTGGGAAAACCTCAAGTGGCTTGCCCGTTGGTGTTCAGCTTATTGCCGGTCACTTTCGGGAGGAGGATATTTTCAGGACAGCCCGTGTCATCGAGGAGGGAGGGAAATGAACTACGAGGCAGTGATCGGGCTCGAAATTCATGTGCAGCTGAGCACAAAGACAAAAACCTTCTGCGGGTGTAGTACTGTATACGGTGCACCTCCTAATAGCCATACCTGTCCCGTGTGCCTCGGGTTACCAGGTGCTCTTCCGGTGCTCAACGAGCGGGTGCTCCGACAGGGAGTGATGGCTGGACTTGCGCTCAACTGTGAGATAACTCACTTTACCGTGTTCGCGAGGAAGAACTACTTCTATCCCGACCTGCCCAAAGCGTATCAGATCTCACAATACGAGCTTCCGCTTAACAGGGCCGGCTCCATCATCATACTGGACGAACAGGACAGGGAGAGGAGGATAGGTATTACCCGTGCCCATCTCGAGGAAGACGCAGGAAAGCTGATCCATGACGAAGATCCCCAGGGACCGAGCTATATCGATTTCAATCGCTGCGGAGTTCCGCTCTTGGAGATCGTTACTGAGCCGGATATCCGAACACCTGAAGAGGCGTACAGGGTCCTTACTGCCATCAAAGAGATTCTCCAGTACACCTCCGTATCGGAGTGCAGTATGGAGAAGGGCGAGTTACGGGTGGACGTGAACATCTCCCTGAGAAGGTTGGGCGAGGAGACTTTCGGTGTGAAGCAGGAAATAAAAAACATGAACTCCTTCGCAAATGTAAAACGGGCCCTCGAGTACGAGATAAAGCGACAGTCAAGGATCCTGAGGACAGGGGGTAGACTGTCACAGGAGACGAGACTTTTCGATCAAACGAAAAATGCCACAGTAGCGATGCGTTCTAAGGAAGAGGCCCATGATTACAGATATTTTCCCGATCCGGATCTCGTTCCAATTGTCCTGAAAGACGAGTTCATCGAGGAAGTGAAGAGGGATCTTCCGGAGCTCCCCGAGGCGAAGCGGGACCGGTTTGTGTCCCAGTACGGTCTCACGCAGTACGATGCGGAGATTCTCTGCGTTTCTCATAAGACGGCGAATTATTTCGAAGAGGCCTGCAAAGGGTATGCCCATCCAAAAAAGTTAGCCAACTGGATGCTAACAGAGCTCATGAAGGCGTTGAACCAGGAAAAGGTGGAGATCGATCAGTTCAGAGTGACACCACCGATGTTGAGAGAGCTCTTTAGGCTCATGGACAGTGGGGAGATATCGGGCAAGATCGCAAAAGAGGTTTTTTCTCGCATGGCCTCGAGTGGGAAAACCGCAGGGGAAATCGTGAGCCAAAAGGGGCTCAGGCAGTTAACTGACAAAGAGCATCTCATCGCAGTTGTAGAAGAGGTTATGGCAGAGAACGAGAGGGCTGTTTCCGAGTTCAGAGGAGGAAAGACAAATGCCTTCGGTTTCCTGGTCGGACAGGTAATGAAAAAAACCAGGGGTAAGGCGAATCCCCACCTGGTAAATGAGCTTCTCAAGGAGCGGCTCGAAAAAGAGTAACTTTTCATTGCATATTCAATACCCTATGCTATAGTGAGGGAAAAATGAGAGGGAATATGATCTGGAATAAAGAACGGGAATCCCTGAGCGATGGAAAAAAAAGTGTGCTCCAAAGCGAGCAACTGAAGAGCCTGGTGAGCAGGGTGTATGAAGTGATTCCATTTTACAGGGCTAAGTTTGACAAGCAGGGGATACATCCGAAAGATATTCGCTCCATCATGGACATTTCAAAGCTCCCCTTTACTACAAAAGACGATTTGCGAGAAAACTACCCCTTCGGAATGTTTGCAGTACCGATGGAAAGAGTGGTCGAGATCCATACATCCTCAGGAACAACGGGAAAACCGGTAATTGGCGGATATACCAATTCGGACATTGACATGTGGAGTGAGGTGATGGCCCGCTGCCTCACAATGAGCGGGACCACAGAGAATGACATCGTCCAGAATGCCTACGGATACGGGCTCTTCACCGGTGGGCTCGGTGTGCATTACGGTGCCCGGAAGATAGGTGCCAATGTAATTCCGATTTCCGGCGGCAACACGAGACGTCAGATCATGATACTTCAGGATTTTGAGAGTACCATCATTACCTGTACTCCGAGTTATTCCCTTTACCTCGCAGAAGTGGGTGAAGAGCTGGGAATTGATTTTAATAAGATCTCTCTCAAAGCGGGAAATTTCGGTGCAGAGCCCTGGTCAGAGAACATGCGAAAGGAAATTGAAGCACGTCTACACCTGCTTGCACTTGACATCTACGGGCTTACGGAAATCATCGGACCTGGAGTTGCTAATGAGTGTATGCACAAATCTGGTGTCCATATCTGTGATGATCATTTCTACCCTGAGATCATCAATCCGCAGACCGGGGAGCAGCTTGAGCCCGGTGAGGTGGGTGAACTTGTAATCACCACACTCACCAGGGAGGCAACACCGCTGATACGGTATCGGACACGTGATATCACCTCACTGATCCCTGGTAAGTGTTCGTGTGGAAGAACGTCGGTGCGGATGAGGAGGATTATGGGGAGAACCGATGATATGCTCATCATCAGGGGAGTGAATGTGTTCCCCTCACAGATAGAGGAGATTCTTGTGAAATATGAGGGACTAGAGCCTCACTATCAGATCGTTGTGGACCGAGTCGGAAGTATGGATGAGCTCGCCGTTTGCGTGGAGATGAACGAGAAGCTCATTTCAGACGAGATAAAAGAGCTCGAAATAGTGGAGAAAAGGATACGCTCGGAGATTGAGAGTACCCTAGGGATCAAAGTTGCTGTGCAGCTTGTTGAGCCGAAATCAATCGAGCGGTCCGAGGGGAAGGCGAAAAGGGTGATCGATAAAAGGAAGATCTAATCAAAGGGGAGAATGTAAAAATGAAAATACGACAGATTTCCGTATTCCTGGAGAACAAAGTGGGGAGGATTCTTGAGATTACCGAGATACTGGGGGAGAGTAACATCAATATTAGAGCCCTGTCACTGGCGGATACTTCGGATTTCGGAATTCTGAGAATGATTGTGAACGATATAGAAAAAACTAAGAGAGTGTTGAAGGAGAGAGACTTTATCTTGAAGGAATCCTTTGTCGTTGCGGTTGAAGTACCCGATAAACCGGGAGGGCTTGCCGCAGTACTTCGGGTACTCGGGAAAGAAAACATAAACGTAGAGTATATGTACGCTTTTTTCGAGAAACCCCAGGACAGAGCACTCTTGATATTCAGATTTGAGGATCCGGATCAGGCAGTTTCTGTTCTCCAGAAACACGGCATCAATGTGGCGGAAGAGGAAAAACTGGGAGTGCGCTGATTATAGTTCTTTAATAAGCCGCTTTATGAGGGTAACCTCGTTTCCCGGATCACTGTACTCGATTGAATCGAAATACAGTGAAGCGAGGAGTATTCCGCGTCCATGCGCTGACAGGAGCGCATCGGGTTCAGAGAGAGGGGGAAGGGTTTTATAATCGAATCCATTTCCCTGGTCCTTCACTCTTACGGCGAGTTCATCTCCGTTGTAAATTGATTCGATGTCGATTACCTTTCCCTGTTCATTCGCCTCTTTTAATCTTTTCGTGAAGAGCTCGCTATATTTGTTTGTATCCAGAGCCTCTTTCTTTTCCTCATAGGTTATTCCCAGGTTTCCGTGCTCAATAGCGTTTACAAGAATTTCGTAGAGACCGAGCTTCACTCCTTCAACGGATTTATCGTGTAGAGTAGGAGGTAAGTTAAATACGATCTGGTTTACCGTACCCCACACTTTTAGTATATCATTTCCGAGGATAAGGTTTTTCTTCTCGTAGGATACCACTTCTTTCAAGACTACATACCGCTTTTTATTTTCTTTTTTCAGTATGATATTGTCGAGTATGTTGAATAGCTCATTGAACTGGATCGGTTTTTTAATGTAATTCGATGCGCCGGATCGCAACGCCTCGATAACCAGCTCTTCGGTCCCATACCCGGTCATGATAATGATATCAGCCTCTGAATTCGCCTCTCGTATGTGTTTGGTCAGCTCAATACCGGTCATTTCAGGCATGTTCACATCAGTGATGACGATTTCCGGTTTTTCATCTTCGAATACCTTGATTCCCATCCTGCCGTCCTCTGCTTCATACACCCGGTAGCCCTTTCCTGCAAGCGCTGTATTCAACACTTCTCTGATCGGCGACTCGTCATCGATTATGAGTATCTTTCTCATAGCTCCCCCTCTACAATGATATCATGCGCATGCCCTTAAGCGTTTCCATGGTTCTCTCGATATTTTCTGCTTCCTCAAGTCTGCCTCTCTTTCTGCATCCTGACAGGTATATTTCGCATTTCTTCCGTAAGACCCGGAGTACCTCTATATGGAAATCGTTTCTCAGCGGAACCGTGCGTAACAGTTTCTCAAGTGCAGAGATTCTGTACCCCTCGATTCCGTTGATTTTCTTTGAGAGTTGATCTTCATGGCCTCCAGTTTTTACGACAAGTTTTTTTTCGATATATCCCACGGGATATCGTGCAGTAATCCTCAACCACAGCTCGTAGTCTTCAACAAATGGAAAGTCTTCGTCGAAAAGACCGACTGTATCGAACACCGACCTGTGAATTATCACAGACGATGGACTGATGAGGCACAGTTGAAGTGATGGAATAAAAAACCAGCCGGGATACTTCCGGTGTTTTTTACCCTGGTTTATTCGTCTTCCATTCTTTATCCAGATTTCATCCGTATGACAGATCTTGAACTCTGGATAGCGTTCAAGATAGGACATCTGCGCTTCAAGCTTTTCTGGAAGCCAGTAATCATCGGAATCAAGGAAGGCGATCCATTTTCCGTTCGCATGTAAAATACCCACATTTCGAGCCATACTTACACCAGAGTGAGTGATTGAGTGGAGACGAACCGAGGGATACTCCGAACCAATGATGCGCCCCGTTTCGTCTGTGGAACCATCATCGACCACAATGATTTCAAAGTTGCGTAGTGTTTGACACAGGAGCGAATCCAGAGCCTTCCGAATGGTGTACGCCCTGTTATATGAAGGAATGATTACAGAAGTCATGTACACTCTTCTGTTCAGATATCTTTCGTTTTATAGTAAACGGAACCTCCGTTTTTAGAAGGAACTACCAAACCATATTTCGTGAGATTGAGCAGAATCTTTTTCAGCTTTCGTTCTGAATAATTGAGGGATTCCCGTATTCTGTCTAGACTCAGCTTCTTTTCCTGTTCAAAGAGATTATACACGATTTTTTCGTCTTTTTTCAGATGTCTTTCTCCATAGAATCGCGTGCTCTGGTTGTGAATGAATGCTCTCAATATTTTTTTCGTTGCAGGAAGGTTCACGTCACCTGTCCGCACAAATGCAGTTGTTGTCTGATCGTTTTTGACAAAGTAGGGTTTGTTTTTTCCCTCAATTACCTCAATGAGAATGATTTCGCTGTTTTTAAAATTAACCACCTTAACAGAGACTTCGGGATTTGGGATAATGAGCTCCAGAGCTTTTTCGAGCCGCTTGAGCTCGAACTCCTTGTCGATTACCCCCACTGGAATGCTTGCATCATTGATTCCGATGAAAAGATTGCCTCCTTTTGTATTTGTGAATGCGCAAATGGACTTCGCGATTGAGGGCACAGAAGGAAGTGTAGACTTGAACTCTGCCTTGTACCCTTCACCGAGAGCCACAATTTCTTCCAGCACATCCACAGGTATATTTTCTCTACTTATCTTTATCATGTCTCAAATTATAGGTTTCTTTATTTTCATTGTCAACAGCACTTTTCCTCTTATTTTCCCAGGTCGATCCTAAAAGTAAAATAACTATTTCGATTTGATTACAGGTTTTATATAAATAGCTGCTTCCACTTCTCAAGGTTCGTTTAATGAATAGCCGAAGGAAATACTGTTGCCTGTGTCGTCATATTTATGCACAAAACCAAAAGAAGGATTAATGCCTGGGTCCGAAGAGTACCGTTCCAACCCTGATCATGGTGCTCCCCTCTTCAAGGGCGACCCTGTAGGAATCCGACATTCCCATAGAGAGTGTATTGAAGTGAATACCCTCTATCGTGAGGGACTTGATAGCGTTATAAATTTCCCTTGTTTGTATATAGTAGGGCCTGATGAGCTCTGGGTCTTCAAATAGAGGTCCCATGGTCATAATACCTTCGAACCTGAGATGGCTCATCTTCGATATTTCACGTACGAGGTGTTCAACGAGCTCTTTATCCGGTTGCAATCCTGACTTCGAAAGCTCTCCACCAACATTGATTTCTACGAGAACCGGAATAACTTTCTCCATACGGGCGGCTCTCAGTTCAATCGCCTGTGCTCGCTCATAAGAGTCAACCGTCTGTACCACATCGAAAATCTGAAGGGCCTTATTTATCTTGTTTACCTGTAGGTGGCCGATCATGTGCCACCTTACCTGTTTTGCCCTTTCTCCGAGCTCCTTATAGACCCTCTCAGCCTCCTGAACATAATTTTCTCCTACATCGGTTATTCCTGCTTCAATTGCCTCTGCAATTTCTTTTGCCGTTCTTGTTTTCGCAGCGGCGACTATGGTGACATGATCAGGAACTTCCCTTCGGAGCTTTTCGTAGTTTTCTCTGATACTCATCTATCTCCCACAACAATATTTGTACTTCTTTCCGCTTCCGCAGGGACATGGTTCGTTTCTTCCAACTTTCTTACCAACTACGACCTGCACGCGTTCTGGTTTGTAAGAGGTAGGCTGCGAAGGCTGCTGGGGAAGAGCTTCGTACTCATGGTCGGTCTGAAACTGGTCAAATTCGTCATGTCGAGCCCTGTTTATCTGCCAGATTTTTGGCCGCTTGACCGCGGGTGCAATGTGTACCCTGAAAATGCTCTTAATTATATCGGTGTTGATATTATTAATGAGGTCCTGAAAGAGATTAAAGGCTTGGAATTTGTATTCAACGAGGGGGTCTTTCTGCGCATATGCCTGGTAGCCGATGCCTTCCCTCAGTCCATCCATTTCATAGAGATGTTCCTTCCACCGCCGGTCGATTATCTGCAGAGCGATGAATCGCTCCACCTGAGGAGTAATTTCCTCTCCGAGCTCCGCGATCTTTTCTTCGTGGATATTTTCCGCAAACTTGACGAGTTCTTCCCTGAGATTGTTCAGTGTGGGCTCACCCTCGTTTTCATGATCCGGTTCCCATGGGCTTCTAAGGATATCAGAAAGCCAGAGGAAGAGGGATTCTGCTGTATCCTGCTGGATAGCTGACCTGGGTAATTCCTGTTCTTCCAACTCGGTTTCAATGAGCTCCTTTAGTATTTCTAGAATCTTTTCATTAATGTTGCTGTTATCGAGGAACTCGTTCCGTCTGGTGTAGATATAGTTCCTCTGGTCATTCATCACGTTGTCGTAGTCGAGAAGGTGCTTTCGAATTTCAAAGTTCCGGTTTTCAACCTTTTTTTGTGCACTGCTGATGGCCTTGCTAACGAGGGGAGAATCGATGTTCTGTCCTTCCTCCATTCCGAGTTTCAGCATGATGCCAGATATTTTATCGCTTCCAAACAGCCGCATGAGATCGTCTTCAAGGGAGAGGTAGAATCGCGATGAACCTGGATCCCCCTGTCTTCCACTCCTTCCGCGAAGCTGATTGTCTATTCTCCGTGCCTCATGCCGCTCAGTTCCGAGTATATGCAAACCGCCCAAGTCAACGACACTTTCGCCGAGTTTGATGTCCGTACCTCTTCCCGCCATGTTCGTTGCGATGGTCACCGCGTGTTTTTGTCCTGCCTTTGTTATTATGTGAGCTTCCTTCTCGTGGTGTTTCGCGTTGAGTACTTCGTGGGGAATGTTTCTCTTCTTCAGTATTTTTGAGAGAAGCTCTGATTTTTCCACAGATATGGTTCCTACGAGGATCGGCTGTCCTAGCCCGTGAAGTTTCTCTATCTCGTCGGCTATTGATTTCCATTTTTCCTTTGTCGTGCGGTAGATCCTGTCCGGATGATCAATACGGATCACCGGTTCGTTCGTAGGAATCACTACTACTTCCAGGTTGTAAATTTTTGAAAACTCCTCCGCCTCTGTATCTGCGGTCCCGGTCATTCCTGCGAGTTTTTCATAGAGCCGGAAGTAATTCTGTATCGTTATGGTTGCGAGTGTCTGAGTGTCACGCTCGATTGTTACCCCTTCCTTGGCCTCGATTGCCTGGTGCAGGCCCTCGCCGTATCTCCTCCCCGGCATAAGGCGACCGGTAAACTCATCAACAATGATCACGCGACCATCCTGGACCACATACTCCACATCCTTTTCGTAGAGGGAATATGCTTTCAAGAGCTGGTTGATGACATGAAGCTTCTCACTCATGCGGAGGTACTCCCCTTCAAGTTCTGCCTTTTGACGGTAGAGTTCCTCCTTTGAAAGTTCCAACCTGTCCAGCTCGGCTATTTTATCCGTGTAGTCCTGAAGTATGAGCTTCTCTGGATTTGTTGGAGACAGCGCTGTTCGTCCTCTCTCGGTCAGCGTCACCGAGTGTCCCTTCTCCTCTATGACAAAATAGAGCTCCTCTTCAATCTGAGAGATGCTCTTGGTTTGGTTGTAGAAAAATTCCGTTCTCTGGATCAGCTTTATATTCTCAGGATTCTCCTTGAGCTTCATCAGCCTTGAGTTCTTCGGATCGCCCTTTTCCGCTTGAAGAAGTCGCTTTCCCGTTTCCTCTGTATCTCCCTTTTCAAGGATTTCTTCTGCTTCCTTCAGATAGCGATTCACGATGGATTTTTGTCTGCTTACAAGATTTGCGATTTTCGGATTTTGCTCATAATACTGATCTGAGGAAGATTCTGTCGGTCCAGAGATAATGAGAGGAGTACGCGCTTCATCTATGAGCACGCTGTCAACTTCGTCGACAATCGTGTAGTGGTGACCCCTCTGAACCATGAATTCGAGATCCTCTGCCATGTTGTCCCGAAGGTAATCAAAGCCGAACTCGTTGTTGGTGCCGTAAGTGATATCGGCCTGGTAGGCCGCCTTTCTCTCTTCGAAGGGTATGTCGTGGTAGAGATACGCAACCTTCAGTCCGAGGAATTCATATATGGGTCCCATCCAGTTGGCGTCCCGTTTTGCAAGGTAATCGTTGACAGTGACGAGATGAGTTCCCTTTTCTTCGAGAGCGATCAGGTAGAGTGGGAGGGTCGCAACGAGTGTTTTTCCCTCCCCTGTTTTCATCTCTGCAATCTTTCCGTTGTACAGCACCACACCACCCATGAGCTGTACATCAAAGTGCCTCATGCCAATGGTTCGGACCGATGCCTCCCGGACCACCGCGAACGCCTCAGGAAGCAGGTCGTCAAGCGTATGCCCATTTGAGAGTTTCTCTTTGAACTCTGCTGTTTTATTTTGGAGTTTTTCATCAGATAAAGATTTGATTTTCTCTTCAAAGCTATTAATTTTTTCAACATAGGGGAGGAGGGACTTTATGTCCCTTTCATATTTACTGCCGAAAATCTTAACAAGAGGATTTGACATACTCACAATTTAATATTTGAAATCGGAAAAATCAATTTCAATTGCTGGAACAGAAGCTTCTTAAATTGAATGCAGGAGAAAATGAGTTGAAGATGAGAGCAGTAGGGTTTTTAGTAATTCTTGCCTGTCTTGGCATCCTGCTCTTCCTCGTTGGGTGTGCAAAGGGAAAGGTTGAGGAGTTGAAAAAGGAAGAGCTCTTTATCTTCCCTATTGGGATCGAAGAAGAAGAAATCGGAGTTATCAGACAGACAAATGGCGAATTGACAGGCCCGAGCACGGTGCTTTTCAAGAACGGCTTTTTCTATGTGGTTGACCAGGTGAACAACAAGCTCCTGAAAATAACTACGCAAGGAGACGTGATACTCGTACTGGCCCATGGGGCTGAGGAGTATGACAAGCAGGAAGATCTGCTCAGAACGAAACAGAGAAAGTATTATCCCTTTGCGCATATTGGACAGATTGCGGTTGACAATGAGAATAATATTTATATAGAGGAAAAAGTTGTCGAGATAATGCCCGAAAAAGAAGAAATTGACCTGTTTATTTCAAGTGATTCCTATGAGGAGGAGGGGAATGAGAGGTATGTATCTCGGATACTGAAATTCGACCGTCTTGGAAATTTTCTCTTCAGCATTGGAGAAAATGGCAGGGGAACTGTGCCTTTTTTCTACGTGTACAAAATAGATGTGGATATAGATGGAAACCTGATTGTCTTCATGGCGGATGAGGGGTGGGAGCAATGGACCTTCTGTAAGTACGATAACGAGGGGAGCTTACAGGAGAAAAAGAGTATACACATTCAGGATGTATTTAATGTGAAAGACATGGAGGAGAGTGCATACTTTGTTATGGATGTGCTTCCCGATAGTAAAAGTCAATACCTCATCTATTGGGTCTCTCTCTATACCACGTCCTATGACACGAAGGAGCTCAAGAAAGAGGAGGACCTCTGGGGTGAAGAAATTGAAATTAAAGATGCAGATCTTTTGAAGGAGAAAGAGCCGAGAAAAGAGGAAAAAAAGACAGGGAGAGACCTCCTTTACTACAAGCTGCTCTACTATAACCTGGAGACGAGCGAAATCGATCGATCTTTCAAGTGGGAAAACGAGCTGGGGGGTACTGTCCACTCAACTGAAGAGTTTTTTGGAATGGATGGAGAGTCGAACAGTTTTCTGTGGGAGTATGTGAATGCTACGAAAGCCATAATCTCGATCTTTCGGTCAAACGGATCCCTTTTGACCAGAAGGAGTTTTGTATTTGAGGAAGATGGTCTGTGGACCAACGTACAGGTTGCCTTTGATGGGTCTGTGTGCGCTGTGAAGATCGGGGAAAGGGATCTCAGCTTCTATAGATGGAGAAGCGACAAACTGATACATAGTAAAAGGGAAAAGGTTACATTGAAGGAGTTCTTCCTGGATAAGGTACAGGAGTTTAAGAATGCCAACCGCTGATGAGAAAAAGGAAGCGGGAGCAGTGAGGATTGTGGGTAATAGTGAAGTCCGAGAGGAGGAAAATGGAGGGCTTCGATTTCATTATAACAGAGAGGAACGATTAAAAAAACTCAGGAGTGTGAGGGAGTCGAGGAAACCGCGTTTTCTTGCAAACAGGAGAATTAGGTCCCTCATTATCATCTTCATCGATCTGGCACTCATCGCGCTCGTTCTCTATTTCTTGAACAAGCCTGCAAATCTCTACATGAAAAAGTCCCTCGGATCCGAGCTTTACGAACTCAATATTACAGGGATGAGGGGAGGAAAGGTTCTGATCGGATTTACTCTGAAAAACCAAACAGAAGAGCAGATGAAATTTACCCAGGCAGTTCCGGTGGTAGTGGAGATAAAAGGGAAAAACGACCAGAAGCTTACCTTTCAGAAGTCCATTGAAAAGGATACAGTACTCAACCCTCATGAGTCAACATCTATAATATTTCTTGAAGATGAACAGAAGCTCCCCGTGTCAGGAAGAGTAGAGGTGTTCTTTAAAACAAAGGATGCTCCGGTGTTTTCAAAAAATGTCCGCTTTTAATGGGGTCGACTAATATTACTTGTTGATTAAGCGTTTTCTCTATACTTTAACAAAATTGAGATACTATAGTAGAATATATAAATACAGATGAGGAGATTATAAATGGTTGGTCCGAGGGGCAATGCAGTGATAGGACAATCCGGAGGTCCCACTGCGGTGATCAATCGAAGCTTTATTGGAGCGATAACAGAAGCACGAAAGCACGGTGAGATCCTCGAGCTCTACGGTGCACGGCATGGCGTTCAGGGCATGCTGAAAGAGGAATATGTGCCACTCTTTGAACAGCCAAACTTTGTACTCAATCAAATCGCGCATACACCTGCTGCAGCATTGGGTTCCATTCGCCATAAGCCCTCAAATGAGGAGTGTGAAAAGATCTTTGAAAACTTTAAAAAGATGAATGTGCGGTACTTTTTCTATATTGGAGGAAATGATTCTGCGGAAACTGCCTATATCATCAACAGTTTTGCAGCAAGGGAAGGATACGATCTGAGGGTCGTTCACATTCCAAAAACCATCGATAATGATCTGCTCGTGACCGATCACTGTCCAGGCTATGGAAGTGCAGCCAAATATGTGGCCTGCGCATTCATTGGAGACAACGAGGACAACCGCGCACTCAAGGGCGTGAAAATTAACATGGTGATGGGACGAAATGCGGGCTTTCTCACCGCTGCAAGCCTCCTTGCAAAGCAGTATCTCAAGGATGGTCCACACATGGTGTATCTGCCTGAAAATCCCTTTGAAATCGATACTTTTCTTGGAGATGTGGACAGAGTATTCAAAGAGCATGGGAGAGCGCTCATAGCTGCATCAGAAGGGATCAACAGGCAGGGTATCTGTAACCTGAAATCTGGTGAAAAGCCCGAACACATCTCGACCTGGTTTGACTCGCTGGTAAGCATTGACTTGCCGGTAAAATATATGCCTGAGGAGCAGAGGAAAAAGGTGGAGGTCGATGCACATGGAAATGTGAGTCTCAGTGGCTCCAACATGATGGGAGATATCCTTGCACTCATTGTGAAGAATGTACTCAAAATAAAGAGGGTTCGTGCAGACACCCTTGGATATCCACAGCGCTCCTTTCCACTTGCCGTATCGGAGGTGGACGCTGAGGAAGCTTTCAGGGTAGGCGTTGATGCGGTGATTGCTGCAACCCGGGAGAATTTTGACGAGGGGAGTGTGGCGATCAGAAGGGTGGATCAAGACGGAAAATACCTGATAGAAACCTTTATCACGCCCCTGCAGAGTGTGCAAAAGTACACGAAAAGCTTTCCGAAAGAGTGGATCACCGGTGAAGGGCTCATTGATGAGAGGAAGTTCAGAGAATATGTGAATCCGCTCGTCGGTGAATTGCCCATGACAGGTCGATTCGTAAAGGCTATTTTCTAATATACTGAGCTGAATGAAGTCTATATTTATAATAATCACTTTTATTCTGATTCTTTCTATACCCCTTCTCTCATCTGCATATGCAAACACAGAAGCCTTTACTGCCTTTTCAATGGGATACTTCTATCTCTATAATGATGAATTGAAAAAAGCATTAGGCCAGTTTGAACGGTGCCTCCGACTTGAGGGGGATCCCCCTGCAGCTCTGTACACTATTCTTTCTGAAGTCACCGATATGCTGGGAAAAAGAGATGAAGCGGAGAGATATGCTTCAATGGCACTCGAGGTGGACCCTGAAAATGAAACGGCGTTACAGTTCAAGGCTCTATTCATGATGGACAGAAAGGAATATTCAGAGGCTCTACCTTATCTCGAGCGATTGAGAGAAAAGCGGCCACATGATCTGCAGGTACTCCTATCGACTGCAGAGGTCTACGGAAACCTGGCTCAGGAAGAGAAGTTGATTGAAATCTACCGGGAGATCCTCCTCATTCGACCAGATCTGAATGATGTGCGCCTGAACCTGGGATATCTCTATACCAAGAAGGGCTTGCTCTACAGAGCAAAGGAGGAGTACGAGACCGTTTTAAAGGTGGATAATGAAAATGAGAAGGCCATTTTCTATCTCGCATACATTTACTTGAGTGAAGGGAATACGGAAAAAGCGCTCTATTACTTTAAGAAATTGGATAGCCGCGAGCTTTTAAACGATGAGATGCTTGAGGATTACGCGGCAAATCTCTTTATTGAAGACCAGAACCCCCAACCTGTGCTACAGAGAATCGATGAGAAGGAGAAGACTGGCTCTGTAACCCGTGGAATCGTTCTCTACATTGAAGGAAACTTGGACGGAGCAAAAGAGCTTTTTGAAAGCGGCATAAGAGAGAACCCTGATAATATTGCGGGATACGTGGGTTTAATACGAATCGCAGAGAAAAAGCATAACATCGATATGGAGAAGAAGTGGAGGTTTGTGCTCTCAGGTGTCTATTACGATCTGCACAATCATGAAAAAGCCTTTGATGAAGCCCAACGGGTAAAAGAGATCGATCCAACATTTCTTGAGAACAGATATTTACTCGGGGATATTTATAAAAGCCTCGGGATGACAGAGAATGCCATTGAAGAGTATGAATATTTTAAAAACGGGGCAGGGGAAAAAGGGGATGTGTTCATCAAACTGGGACTGTGTTACGATGAGAAAGGAGATCATGAGGCAGCTGTACGTAATTTCCTATCTGCCACAGAGCTCTTTCCCCAAAACGCCGATCTCCATTACTATCTTGGGATTGAGTACAGAATACTCAAGGATTACGGGAAGGCAATTACCTCATTTCATAAGGCAATTGAGCTGGGAGGTGAAAATGCCTATTTCTACTTCAATCTCGGAGTCTCCTATGAGAGAGCCGGTATGATTGATGATGCCATCATACACCTTGATAAATCGGTCCAGCTCGATGACGGTAACGCAGTGGCGCTTAACTACCTTGGATATCTACTCGCAGACAGCGGGATACGGCTTGAGGAGGCAAAAGCACTCATCAAAAAAGCGCTGGATATGGATCCAGAAAACGGAGCTTATCTGGACAGTATCGGCTGGGTGTATTTTAAGCTCTTTGATTATGAAAAGGCACGGGGGTACCTGGAGAAGGCGGTTTTGAACATGGATCAATCGGAGGAAGAAAACTATATCATTTATGACCACTTGGGAGATACCTACCACAAGCTTGGTCTACGAAGCGAAGCGATTGATACATGGAAGAAAGCTCTGGAGCTTAAGTATGTAGAGGAAATACATAAAAAATTAGAGAATCTGGAAAAGGCAGCCGAAAACTACCGGTGAAATGGGTTGAAATAAGAACGGTGATGAAAAGAAATGAATTATGTCAGATTCGGTATCAGCGTATGGTTATTCGATTATTCCCTGTTCAAGGGATGCACGGGGTTCGAGGAGTATTAAAACTCTCTGCCGCTCTTGTCCTCTCCATTTCTATTGTCACGTTTCTCATGAGTTCCTGTACTGTGAGAACAGTGAAGCGTATTGAACCGGAAAGACCGCCAAAGGTTGAGAATCTCTTCCAGAGGCTCCACTCCTATAACAGCGCAGTCCGAAGCCTTGAGGCAAAAGCACTCGCCGTATATAGAGATAGTGAGAAGACCTATAGCTTTAGGGTACACATTGCAGTCGACAAAGAAACCGCACACTTTCGAATCGATGTCAGCGATTTTGTCTTCAAAGTACCATTGACAACAGTTCTGCGAAGGGGTGACGAAGTTATCGTGGTGAATTATTCAAAGAAAACCCTATCCACGCTTCAGTACAGTGAGCTCAGTTTTTCCGAAATGATCGGACTGAAGATTTCTAAAGAAGTTCTGGTGAGTGCTGTTATTGGAGAGGTGTTCACCATCTCAAACACCGGGATTACTACCGCTGATTCGGAAGTTCCCACGCTTTTCATTAGAAACGGAGAAGAAACAGAAACCGTGATTTTCAGCAGTGCACTCATTCCTGTTCAGGTTCAGTATGAGTTGCAAGAGGAGTCTATTACAATTCAGTTTTTAAAATACGAAAGAATTGCAAACGTACAATTTCCAAAAAAAATAAGTATCCAGAATGCAAACAGGACCCTCGACATCAACTACTCAGACCTTCGTTTAAACATGTCTGTTGAAGAAAAGGTGTTCCTCCTTGACAATGAGAAAATAGCCGATTTTTCCCACATCGACTAATACCAGTTGTGTTTAATTATAGAAAAATGTGTACATTTTACTACAGCTACAAATATTTCCCTGTTCTTCAACTTTAAATGTATTATAATTGAACAAATACAAAAAGTTACAATAACAATTAATTTCATATTATGGTACTTATTTTGCATTGTTATTAATGGTTATATCTATCTAAAAGGATAATGAATGTTCTTCCAGCGTACCTTGAAAGAGCGAACCGGTCTCGAAGGAGTGGGTATACATAGCGGGAAAAGTTCAAAGGTTTCTCTCATACCTGCACCGCCGGATACAGGTGTCGTATTCCTTTCGGTTCAGAACGGAAAAGCATCGAAAGGTGTAAGGGCGCACATCGATAATCTCCTCTTTACCAATAATGCGATCACTATTGGAGGTGACGGACTCAATATTCAGACGATCGAACACTTCATGGCGACCTTCTACGCCTATGATATCACAAACCTCTATGTTCTGGTTGAGGGGAACGAACTTCCCATCCTCGATGGTTCTGCGCAAAAAATCGCTGAAGCAATCGAGTCTGTGGGCGTACATATACAGAACGCTTTTCAGGAGGTGTTTTATATTCCATACCCGGTGTGGGTAGAGAAAAATGGCCGTTATCTCATAGCTCTTCCGAGTAATGAGTTCAAAATCACCTATACAATTGATTTCTCTTTAAAAAGTCATGCAATCGGAACGCAAACTGCTCACTTCACGATTGATCAGGATACTTTTAAAGAATCGATTGCACCAGCGAGGACCTTTGGATTCTCTGAAGACCTGAATAGGATGAAAACCAACAATCTTGCTCTTGGTGGAACACTGGAGAATGCCCTTCTATTCACGAGAGACGGACTGGTAAACGATCACCTTAGGTTTACCAACGAGTGCGTCCGACACAAGATTCTAGACCTCATCGGTGATCTCGCACTTGTGGGATTTAAATTCACGGGTCACTTCATTGCACACAAAGCCGGACACTCTATGGATGCTGAACTCGTGAGAAAAATTAACAGACTGATGAAAAGAAAACAAACCTCGCGGACCGTATCCCGTTATATTCTTAGAAGAAAGGAGATGGAGTTTAAAAAGTTCAAAAGGAAAATAAATCTCCTTTGATGTAAGGACCTCCTTTAATTATAATACCACAAGGAGAGGGGCACTTCGTAGTGCCCCTCTCCTTGTTTAGTACCGAAAGTTAGAATGCCTTTATTTTCAGCTCGCCACCGAGCCCAACGGTGAGAAAGTGATCCAGGAGATCATAGGCAATGAATTTAAATTTAAGGAAATCTGTAAGCTCGAGAACTACTCCTCCGTTGAAGATGCCCCTTTCTTCACTCCAGGGGAGACCGAGCCCCTGCCGCACGCTATAATTCGTAAACTCGCCGATGACAAAGAGCTTCTCACCTATAACGGCCTTTTGAAGACCGACGAAGAAATTAATCGCGTATCCGACGTCGATTCCGAGAGTATAACCGAGCCCGATGTTTACGTAACCGATTTTTCCTGCACTCTCACTGATCACCCCGTAGAGGCTTACAGGTGTACCGTCCACATTTGCCGCATCCCCGAGAAGTTCGACCTGCAATCCGGCGGCTGCGCGAAAGCCACCCTTCTGATAGAAGAGGTACTTTGTGCCGAATATGAAAGGAGTTGCTCCGATTTCCCCATCCTCACCTGTGAGTATTTCCTTTCCAGCTGAAAGCTCCCAGTTCTTGAGAACGGATGTATTGAGTGAGATATAGATATTACCGGGATCAAAGATATAGCCGGAATTGATGTGAATCGTACCGCGGGAAGGAGTACTCGTGATAGGCATTGTGAAATACCCATAGGGGCCAGTAATGGAGGTATTCCCGAAAAGTGGTACAAATGAAAACAAGAAAAAAATACAGAGAATAACAAAAATGATCTTTCTCATGTTTCATCCCCCTGTTCGTAGTGGTAATAAAAGTATCATGAATCTTCTATTTTTTCAAATTCTATTCATCCAATATATTGTAACTGCATGAGTGATAATTTCAGTTTTCACTTCTGGCTGTGATTATTATCTTTTCGGTTGTCATTCTACACACTGTTGGAAAAGCCATGAACTACTCTGAGATCTTCATTCCTACGGCGAAAGAATCGCCGAAAGATGCACTCATAAGAAGCCACGTACTGATGCTCCGGGCGGGGTTGATAAAGAAGCTGTCGAGCGGCATCTACTCTATTCTTCCTCTCGGTTACCGGGTGGTGAAAAAGGTGGAAAATATAATTCGGGAGGAAATGGACAGAATAGGATGTAACGAGTTCTTCCTGCCGATCCTCATTCCCGGTGAGCTCTGGAAGACGAGTAGCAGATGGGAATCCATGGGCCCAGAGCTCTTTCGGTTGAAAGACCGTAATGATCAGGACTTTGTACTCGCTCCGACCCATGAGGAAGTTTTTACCTTTCTTCTGAAGGATCATATCAAGTCCTACAGGGATCTCCCACTTCGTGTCTATCACATCGGGTACAAGTTCAGGGATGAAATCAGACCCCGCTTTGGTGTCATGAGGGGAAAGACCTTCATCATGAAGGATGCATACACCTTTCACAGGGAGGAGGACGAGGGCTCCCTCGATGAAGCATATAATGATATGGCACGTGCCTACAGACGGATCTTTCTCAGATGCGGACTTGAGACCGTACCGGTGTCAGCTGATTCTGGAACCATGGGGGGAGCAGTTTCAGAGGAGTTCATGGTTCCCTCCCACGTAGGCGAAGAGGAAATCATCCAATGCCCGAACTGTGGGTACAGGGCAAACAGGGAGAAGGCTGAGTCAAAAAACGAGTCCATATCCTACAGCGATTCCGGTGAAGTCGATCTCGTTCATACTCCGGATACGAAGACAATCGTACAGCTCGTCAATTTTTTAAATACTCCTGCGGAGTATCTCATCAAGACCCTTGTGTTCAAGACATCGGAAGGAAAGTTCGTGCTCGCACTTATCCGGGGAGACCTTGACATCAATGAGACAAAACTGAAAAACCTGCTCGGTGTCACAGACGTGTTTCCTGCCGATCCGGATGAATCCGAAGAGTTACTCGATATTCCCCTCGGTTTTGCAGGTCCGGTGGGAGTGAAATCGGTGAAGATCGTTGCCGATCACAGTGTTCGTGATATAAAAGGGGGAGTGACAGGGGCGAACAGACGGGATTATCATTATATCAATGTGAATGCAGAACGGGATTTTTCGCCGGAAGAATATGCAGACCTCCGTCTCGTGGGAGAGGGTGAACCGTGTACTCACTGCGGCCGCCCGCTTCATCTGTTCAAAGGAATTGAGCTCGGGCACATCTTCAAATTGGGTGATAAATACAGCAAGGCATTTTCCCTCACATACCTCGACGAAGACGGTTCGCATAAAATTCCTATCATGGGATGTTACGGAATAGGTGTGGAAAGAACCATTGCCGCCATTATCGAGCAGAATAATGATGAGAACGGAATTCTGTGGCCCGTTTCCGTTGCTCCCTTTCATGTTTATATTCTCCCCGTGAAATACGAGGGAGAGGTAAAGCAGGTAGCCGACAGGATCTCCTGTGAGCTCTCAGATCACGGGTATGAGGTGCTTCTCGATGACCGGGAGGAGAGGGCAGGTGTAAAGTTCAAGGATGCCGATCTTATCGGGATTCCATTTCGACTAACGGTGGGTGATGTTGGATTAAAGAAAGGGTGTGTCGAGATTGTGGAACGGAAAAGCGGAAGCAAAAAATACATCCCTATTGAGAGCGCTGCAGAAGTCCTCAAAGAGCGTATCCTCTCCGAAAGTAAAAAGCTTGAAATTGAGGCTTCATCTGTGAAGTGAGAGGGCCAGCTTTACTGGGTGGAAAGAGTTTATCATCATGGAGGAAGTGTATGAATCTGTTATCGGTGGTATTGGGAAGTGACTCTGATATTGCGATCTACAGAGATGTTGCAGACCTCCTTGATCAATTTCATCTCTCCTATGAAAGACGTATTCTCTCGGCCCACAGGACCCCTGACGAGCTGAAAGCCTATGTGCAGGATGCGGAGGGAAGGGGTATCAAGGTATTTATTGCAATCGCAGGAATGGCAGCGGCACTTCCCGGAGTGATCGCCTCTTTTACTATACTCCCTGTGATCGGTGTACCGGTTGCCCAGAAATCACCCCTTATGGGTTTTGATTCACTTTTCTCCATGGTTCAGATGCCACCGGGTGTGCCAGTAGCGAGCGTTGCCATCAACGGAGGTAAAAATGCCGCTCTTCTCGCGGTGCAGATAATCGCACTGAGTGATGCCAAGGTTTCTGAAAAGCTGAAATCCTACAGGGAGGAGTTGCGCGCAAGTGTACATCTGAAGGATCAGAGACTGCAGGAACAGAAGTAGAAGACCTTCTGCAAACAAGTTTGTCTTTTACAAAAGGGTCTGAACCGTGAGGGAGTGGTTATCCTGATAGTATTCATGATACTATATACGACTAAGGGGAAGCCCTGATTTCCTTTAACTCTTAATTCAGGAAGGAGGCGAGGGTGCAGAGAGACATTTATTCCAACATTAGCCCTCTTGATGCACGGTACTACAAGAGCAGTAAAAAATTGCTTGATGAGCTCTCACACTATCTCTCAGAAAATTCTGTCATTCGGTATGAGGCTCTTGTTGAGGCTGCAATAATTACGGTCATGGAAAGATACGGTACGGCACCAGTAGGCGCTACGGAGCAGTTGAAAAAAGCCTGCACTTTGATAACCCCAGAGGAAGTATACGAGGAGGAGGAAAAGACGAAACACAATATCAGAGCGCTCGTGCGGGTTCTTCAGCGGTATGTCAGTGATGAAGTCGCTCCCTATATTCATCTTTCTGCAACTTCGGAAGATATCACTGGGACTGCTGGAGTGTTGCGTGTACGGGATGCCTTTTTCAAAGTCGTGCTTCCCCGCTCTCTCAGTCTCATGGAGGTAATGCTCGACATCGTGCAAAAAGAAGCTGCGACCGTCCAGATCGGTCGAACACACGGCCAGCATGCTGTACCGATTACTGTTGGATTTCTCTTCGCCGGGTATGTTGACAGGTTCGGAGGGCGGCTCCTTAAAATGACAGAAGCAGTTAAAAGCCTGAAAGGGAAGATGAGCGGGGCTGTGGGGGCTTATAACGCGTCCTCTCTGCTCTTTGACGATCCAAGGAAGTTTGAAGAGGATGTGCTTGCTGAGCTCTGCCTGAAACCTGCACACTTCTCTTCACAGATAATTGAACCTGAGTATCTCCTGGACCTAGTTCATGCGGTGGTCTCAGCTTTTGGTGTGCTTGCCCAGATTGCAGACGATATGCGGAACCTTCAACGGAGCGAAATTGGTGAGCTCGGTGAACGGTTCGAAAAGGGACAGGTAGGGTCCTCCACCATGCCCCACAAGAGGAATCCATGGAACTTTGAGCACGTAAAGTCCCTTTGGAAAGAGTTTACACCACGCATACTTACACGGTATTATGACCAGGTTTCAGAGCATCAGAGAGACCTCACCAACTCTGCGTCGGGACGATTCATTGTGGAAATATTTACCGGTTTCACACTTGCTGTAGAACGCTTAACAAAACAGTTTAGAACCCTCGTAGTCGACCATGAGAGACTTAAGCAGAATATCAATATGTCCGATGGAATGTACCTTGCTGAGCCTCTCTATATCCTGCTCGCTGCAAAGGGAAATGAGAATGCGCACGAGCTCGTGAAAGAGATCACTTTGAAGGCTCAGAAAGAAAAACGAAGTATATTCCAGATCCTGCGGGAGAGCAGTGAGTTCGAGCATATCGTGGAATCGGATGCGTGGAAGACGTTCGAGATTGATCCCTCACAGTACAGTGGAAAATCCAAGGAGAGGGCGCTCGCAATCTCCTACATCTGGAGGTCCAGGGTCAATGAGATGAAAAAGGAGTGTGAGGACTATCGTGAAGTGAGTTACTTTATTAAAAATGGATCCCCCCATTCTTCATCTAATTCTTCATCTAAAGAGTCGTGAGATGCGGGAAGACAATTCTCTTGAATATTATCATAATGACGACAAGCCCCAGGAGAAATGTGGAATCATTGGGGCCATATCCAGGGACAAGGGTGAGGACGTGTGCGTACCGATTTACCTTGGCCTGTACGCCCTTCAGCACAGGGGACAGGAGAGTGCGGGAATTGCCACCTACAAAGAAGAGTTCCTCAATGTGAAGCGCGGGAATGGTCTCCTCACCCAGGTTTTTCATCCTTCGGATTTCCAGAGCTTGAAAGGAAACATTGGGATTGGGCATGTGCGATATTCCACCACCGGATCGGGATATATACGAAACGTGCAGCCGATTCTCGCGCGGTACTGGGGAGGCATGATGGCCATATCCCATAACGGGAACATCGTGAACTCAAAAGTCCTCAGAAACGAACTCATCGAGAGAGGTGCAATTATCCACTCGAGCTCTGATACGGAAGTCATTCTGCATCTGATTGCCCAACAAAAAGAGCGGAACAAAGAGGGGGCTATCCTGAAAGCTATCGCAAGGTTGAGCGGTGCCTACTCCATCGTTATGATCGCAGGTGAGAAATTGATCGGAATAAGAGATCCTTACGGTTTCAGACCGCTCTGCATCGGGAAAATTCTAAACGGCTATGTGATGGCCTCAGAAACAACCGCACTCGACACGATGGGAGCGACCTTTCTACGTGACATACAGCCAGGCGAGATGGTGGTTTGTGATGGGGAGCAGGTTCATTCACAGATATTCAAGAAAAAGGAAAGAAACGCACTCTGCGTATTTGAATACATCTACTTCGCACGGGCCGATTCTGTGATAGACGGAATAAGTGTCTACGAAGTCAGAAAGAAAATGGGAAGAGAGCTTGCGCGTATGAGCAGGGTGAACGCCGACATGGTTATTCCTGTTCCAGATTCCGGAATTACCACAGCCATCGGGTTCGCCAGTGAGGCGGATATCCCTTATGAGATAGGTCTATTCAAGAACTCCTATGTTGGCAGGACCTTTATACACCCCGGCGTCGATGAGCGGGGCGCGAGGGTAAAGATCAAGCTAAATCCCATCAGGAGCGTGATTGAAGGGAAGAGGGTCGCCGTTGTTGACGACTCCATCGTCAGGGGTACCACGAGCAGAAAGATCATCAAGATGCTGAGGAATGCGGGGGCGAAAGAGGTGCACATGTTCATTAGTTCACCCCCCATCACCCACCCCTGCTTTTTTGGAATCGATACATCGGAAAAGAAAACACTTATTGCGTCCACCCAGACCGTTGAAAACATACGCCGGTTT